>Ga0302320_10010297_pt1 | contig 19937 bp, 13 predicted proteins | sample Bog_T0_3_FD_202130 | JGI IMG/M metagenome (GOLD analysis project Ga0302320, IMG submission 202130) | Peat permafrost microbial communities from Stordalen Mire near Abisko, Sweden - Bog_T0_3 | ecosystem: Environmental > Terrestrial > Soil > Wetlands > Peat | place: Sweden: Abisko, Stordalen Mire... | reverse complement strand
GAGATTGCGTCGTAAAACCACCAGACCAGAAAGAAAAGCCCGGCAACCGCAAAGCCCAGCAGCGATTCCACTTCGCGGACGCCTACGGGCATCCAGCGATGAGCCTGGATCAACATTTCGACAGCGGAGACAAAGTGAAAAAAGAAAGCCAGCCCGGCCAGGTGGACGCAGATTTTGCGCCAGCGGAGCAGGTTATAGAGCACGGCCGGGAACACTGCGACACATGCCGCCGCGTAGAGAATAGCCGCAACTCTTAGCCAAAGCAGATACATACCGTTGTTTACCTTAAGGCGTAAGTACTCAGTATACTGTGACGCAAATCACCAAAAGGAAGGTATCAAGGGTAAGGATCAAGACTCAGGCGAGACTTGGCGCGGTTGCCGATGAGATCAATTTGTATTTCGGCGGAAACTGAAGAAGGGATTTCTCAACCGATCCGCAAAAGCCTTGTTCCCCATCCTTGCGACTTTTTCCTGTCGCAAGGGTGGGAGCGCGCAGACCCGGCCGCCCCGTTCATAGGGGAAAGGGAGAGTCAGCCCGCAATTGCAGTAGTTGTGATCCTCGACAGGTTCTGAGCCTGACTATCTTCGACTTGCCGCTTGCTCCTCTTCACCTCATACATAGAGGTGTCGGCAGCGTTCAGCAGGGCGTCTTTTGTGGCGCCATTCACTGGATAAAGAGCTACGCCGATGCTGGCTGAACCATTGATGACATGCCCCTCGATGATGAAGGGAGCGTCGAAGCAGCCTTCCAGCCGGGCAACGATCTTGTCCAGATCGAAACGGCCGTGCTGGAGCGAGACCAGAGCGGCGAATTCGTCCCCGCCGAGCCTGGCCAGCATATCGCCGCCGAGCAACTGGTCATTCATGCGCGCCGCGACTTCTTGGAGATAGATATCTCCAACGCGATGGCCGAACGTGTCGTTGATCGGCTTGAACTTGTCAAGGTCGATATAGATCATTCCGAAGATGCCGCTCGGTCCCGCCTCTTGAATCAGAACATCGAGGCGCTTGTGCAGCGAGAAGCGGTTGTGAATATTGGTGAGCAGATCGAATTCCGAACGGCGGCGCAGGTCGGAGTAGAGCCGGCGAGTCTCGATGGCCAGCGTGGCCAGCCGCGCTCCAATGGAAAGAGGGTCCGTTTCGCGGATGGAAGGCGACGTCTCCGGAGCGAGTGCGGCAAAGAGCGCCCCTAGCGCCGGGCCGGAGCGTGAATCGACATTCACACGGACGATGCGCAGATCGTGCGGCTCAGGCGGACAATTTCCCACCATCGAACCATCGGCGATTTCGCACCAGCATGGCGCGCCGTCGAGGCTGAACGAGACCAACCCCACGATCTTTTCGAGGATGCTGGGTAGCGGCTGCGAGCCGTTGATGTCCTCGAGAATGTCGCTGCGCTGGCGCTCCAGGACGGCCTCGACCTGGGCGCGAGCCGACAACGCCGAGGCTTGGCGATGCACCTTGCGTTCCAGAGCCCAACTCCTGGCGCCTCCCACGGCAACGACCACCAGCAGCAGGCCGACCATGAGCATGAGGTTGCGAACATTCAAAAGCGTGGGTCTTTTGACCACGACAACGTCATCGAAGGAACGAAGCAGGATATCGAATCCCTCACCCTCGCGGAATGGTTTGGAATCCCCGAGGATGCAGATGCCGGTGACGCGGACCCTGGAACCCATCTGCACTTGACTCATGGGCGGCAGATTGAAGCCATTAACACTCGGGTGGCGATAGATGGCGGAGAAGACCTGGCCATCGGCCGTGAGGACATACTCATCCTGGGAGTTCTCGCGGACTTCCGTCACCACCTGCCCTTCAATGGAGACCAGGTCGAAGATATGCTTGCTCGAAGCGAGTTCGCTCCAGGTCGCAGGCAAAGGAGCAATCGGAGAGTAAATGGTGCTCTCCTGAACTTCGCCCCCGGTGAGAGTCAGAAAGCCGTCATGGATGTCGGGTAAGCCAGTCACGTCCACCTCGTCGCCGATCCGCAGGGGACTCTCGACTCGGGTATTGACCCAAAGGCTTTGCGCTCCGCTTTGAAGCACCATGGCAGAAGAGGGCTGGAAATAGGTAATGATCCCTTGGACCCTCACTCTCCGACTGAAGTTCTTGACTCGATAGCCCGAAAGAACGTCGCTCATCCGGGTGACGGGGAGAGACCAGGGACCAGCGCCGGCGCGCGTGAGGATCTTTATGTCCGCAGGGGAAGGAACGGCGAGCGAAATTCCGGTTTGTTGCATTTTGCCGTCGAATCGAGCCGATGCGACGCCAGTGGCCTCGACTTCCGCATCCAGCAACCCGCTGAGAGCACTCGGATCCCGGCTATCGATGTATGCATTGATCAAACCCCCATCGGCAAGCAACTCCATAGCGTCGCCGCCCCCCACCATATCGGCGCTGAGCACGGACGCACGGACGGTGACCAGCACGGAATCGTACTGTCCGTGGATCAATTCTTCGAAGGTGGCCGCCACGGGCGTGGGCAGGTTGCCGTGATGAAGCAGGGTAACCCCGCGGGCGACTACGATTGGGTGAAAGCTGTCTTGCGCTATGCCCCGCACCAGAACGCGATCGCCGGGAGTCAGTTTGATATCCGCATTGGCAAACACATAGATGCCCTCGCCAGCATCTTCGACAAAAAGGGTGGTCTCCTTCTCGCGCCTGTACGTCACTGTCGCCTCGAAGGCGACGGGCGGCTGATGACTGGCCTCGGCATTGCTTAGGGCGCGAACAGCGCGCAAAGTGGTCAACGGGGCGGGCGCCGCGGCCCATACGGCCGAGCCCGTTGCCAGAATGACCGCAACTGCTGAAATTAGCCTCTTCATCGGAAAGAACCCTGCGCAACCGACTCCGTCTTGTCCGTTAGTCTAAGTCAGTATCGGCATCGCAGCAACGCTTCTTTAGCCTCGGGTGAAAGAGTGGATCGTAGAATCCGGAGGGAATACCCATGGCTCTCTGGGCCGCCCCCTGGGAAGAAAGTCGGCCCGGCATCATGAGTTTCAACGGAGCAGGGGGGCTTACAGGCAGTAAAAAACCTTCGCTTCCGATGCAATTCGCTAAGGCTTTGTGTTAAGGCACGCCTTCAGTCGTGTCTCCATGGCCTTCGGCACACCCAAGCGGATAAAAGCGTCTCGAAATGTCGTGCTGAACACAAAAGACTTAGAGGCGCTTTCGCGCCGCGCCGCAAGTGCCCGTATCATCAACAGGGCTTTCACCCCCGCGGTATGCATCTCTGCCACCCCGACCAAGCCCAGTCCCTTTTTCCGCAGCCTCTTTAACACCCTGAAAGCGGAGGAAATCAACAAGGCCTTCAGGCCGGGACTTGCGCCTCCAAAGCCAAGGGCTACTGTAGTTCTAGTGCCGATGTCCTCCGCCGTGGCCACCGCCGCCTCGATATCCGGGCAGGGCGTGTTCGCCGCCACCGTCATGGCCGGCGTTGCCTACGTTCCCGCGCCCGTCCCGCGCCTCATTGCCGTGGAAGTGGTTGAACTGCACTGCTCCGCGTTCAGGCACCGGCCCTCTGTATCCGTTGTGCGGGTCATAGCGGTTGTCCACGTGGCCATAGAATCCGCCACCGCCGTGAAACCATGGACCGGCTCCCAGGAACACTCCACCAGCAAACCAGTCGGGCCCGTAGTACCCGTACGGGGAGCAATCGTAGGGTGCATAGTCGAAATACCCATACGGGCATACAGGCGCCACTCCAACTTCGACGCCAACCTGAGCCGACCCCTGGGATGGAACGCTGAGCAAGGCAACCGCAAGTACTGAGAACGCAAGAACTTTACCGTGGGACATGTTATCTCCTTGCCCGCTTAGAGCCGGAAAGACCTCTGCGAGTTGTACCGCGAATTGAGTTATGGGCTGCTCATCGATCGCAAGTCGTCGACGCAAAACCTTATGTGTGATGCAGATAGCGACAACTAGCGGGTTGTCTCGATTTGGTTTTCCCTGCGGCGATCCAGGAGCCATATATGCGCGGCCAATTGGAAGTATTCTTGGGACAAGGAGCAGCAAGCCGTGTCAACACGCCCACTCAAAGCAGCCACTCAACCCAGCGAGTCCGCAGTGCGGATCTTTGCCGCCAACGAGCGAATCAACCAGAATCTCATCGAAGAGCTTGATCCCGCCGTCTGGAATGCCAAGACGCACGGCAACGTCCGCACAATCGCGGCGATCTTCACGCATATGCATAATGTCCGCTGCAAGTGGGTCAGGCTTACAGCCCCGCACCTCAGCGTTCCAGCACAACTGAACCGCGCCCACTGCACACCCGAACAAGCCCGGCTTGGGTTGGCCGAGAGCGGCGCGCGATGCTCGGAAATGCTGGCCGAGGCGCTCAGTGGCAGGGGCCGCATCACGAGTTTCTTGAGAGACGGCTGGGCTCAACCCTGGCCGGTCGGCCCGGAGATGCTCTGCTATATGGTTGCTCACGAAGCCCACCATCGAGGGCAGGTATCCATCCTCGCCCATCAGCTGGGATTCCCGTTGCCGAAGAAAGTCATGGCCGGGATGTGGAATTGGGAAAAGCTGCTGAAGGAGTAAAGAGCGCCTGGCGACCCTGGTTCGAGTTCTTAAGCGACCGCCCCGGGGCGCAGGCTGCCCGATGATGGCGGCTGGATATCACACCAGTCGCCCCATCAAGCGCTGTGCCCCAAACAGCATTTCGTGCTGAGGAGGCTGCTGCTCTATTTGTGGCCCTTATGGCCACCTCCGCCTCGATACCCAGGCAGAGCGTGTTCGCCCCCCGCGTCATGGGGAGCCGTGCCTACGTTACCTTTTCCGTCCCGCGCTTCGTTTCCCTGGAAATGGTTGAACCGCTCCGCGCCACGCTCCGGCAACGGTCCGGCGTAGCCGTGGTGGGGGTCAAAGCGGTTGTCAACATGCCCGTAAAAGCCGCCATGGCCATGGAACCATGGACCGGCGCCGATAAACACGCCGCCGACATACCAGTCGGGCCCGTAGTAGCCGTAGGGCGCACAGTCGTAGGGAGCATAGTCGAAGTACCCGTATGGGCACACAGGCGCCACTCCAATATCGACGGCGACCTGGGCGGCTGGCGCAGGGGATGAACCGCCGAGCAATGCGATTGCGAGTGCTGCAAGAGCAAGGAACTTGATGTGGGACATAATCCCTCCTTGGGAAGATTAGAGTTTGTTGAGACGCGGAGAGTTGTCTCTCCGCACGGGGTTGAGCGCAAGTTGGCGGGGAACCGGCCTTTCGGGGGAAGAGCCGGCGGTTTTGGAGCTAGAAACTGGGTTTCAGAAGTTCCAGACCGGCGCGGGAAACCTGGACGTCGTCCTCGGACTTTCCGCCGCTGAAAGCGACAATCACAGAGCCGGTCTTTCCTCGGAAGAAGACGCCGCCCTGCCACCCGAACTCGCCGGTCATCGGAGGGCGCTTGGCGGTGCCGCTGTCTTGCAGGGTGTCGGCCATCTCGGCGGACTTGGCGTAGGCGATGCCAAGCAGGTTGTTGCCGTTGGCGCTGGCCTTGGGGTCCGTCATGCGACCCACAACCGCCATTTTCGAGGTCCAGGACTGGATGGTGTCTCCCTGGGCATAAGACACTACCGCGACGCCAGTGATGTTGAGTTCCGCCGCGCGCTTTTTCATGGCTTCGAGCGCGGCACTGGCCAGGGCGTCGAATTTCTTGGCGCTCACAGGTTTGGGGGCGCTGGCGGCGCGGGCGCTTCCCTGACCGGCGACAAGCGCGAGGGCGACCAAAATTGCTATTAGGGGATGACGTGTCTTCATTCCGAGGTTCTCCATGGGCCACTTGCCGCAGCGCGATGCGCCCGGCGAGTGCCCTGGAGAATTCTACCCTGCGGATCCCTGCTCCTTGCCAGAACTATTGTTGCGGAGGAGGCGGAGGAGGCGGTGGAGGCGGTGGCGGTGGCGGCGGCGGAGGCGGTGGTGCGGCAATGGTGGTGGTGGTCTGCTCACCGGGCGGGATCTCGGTTGTGCTGGTCTTCGTCTTTTCCTTCACAACCTTGGTGTGATGGTGCTTGTATTTTGTCTTGGACTCGGTGGTCTGGGTGGTTTCGCTCACCGGCGGAGTTTGTGTGGTGGTAGTGGTTTGAACAGGCTCTTGAGAACTTATCGGCGCTGAAAGCAGAAGCGCGGCCAGAGACCCGAGGGCAACACTATAAAGCTTGTTGGGATTCATTCGATTCTCCTGATTTTGCCTTGTACCGGATGCCTCGGTTTGGAGGACGATCCGGCGTGCGGGAAGTGACTTCCCGCGAAACAACTTCAGGGTCGCTCAGCGGCAGGAGCAATGCTGAGCAGAAAGGCTCATTCACGCAATTCGCCGAGGGGGCGCAGGGGCGAAGAAAAACAACTACTGCGCTCGAGCGCGCTTGATGATCTTCAACTTCAGCTCTTTGCCGTCGGGCTTGAGAAGAACCAATTTTTCGCCGTCGATGAGCGTCTGCACGGGGTCGTTGACAATCAGTCCCTCGGCCAGGTCGCCGGTCTTGGGATGGACCTTTTCTCCGCGGGCGGTGTAAATCAGATCGCCAACCTGAACGGTGAAGACAGCCGTGCGAATCGTCTCTTTCTTCGTGGTCTGATCCTCGGTGGCGACGCCCAGAAACTTGCCGGCCACGTAGCCCGCCTTTGTTTCGCCAAGAAGAGCCGTCGTCACCAACAATGCCAATGCGAATCCAAACAGTGCCTTGCGTGCCATTTCATCCTCCAGGGGTTGTTGAATTCATCGTACACCGGAGCGGCGACTGCCGGAAGTGCGGCTTGCCGCGCACCTGTTGCCGTTCCGTGGAGAAAAACTCGGAACCGAGAGACCCCGCCTTCGTCTCCACCGTTCCGGCACGATAATCTTAAAGCCAACGTGATCAGGGAACAAAAACATCTCGAAGTGGAATCTGCGCCGCAGTTCCCTGCCCCCGAAGATTCTCCGCTTGAATTGACGCCGCCAACCCCTCCCGCAGACAAAACCGCCTCGGAACTGACCCCATTCATGCGCCAGTGGACTGCCGCCAAACGGGAGAATCCCGATGCGCTGCTCTTCTTCCGTATGGGCGATTTTTACGAGCTGTTCTATGACGATGCGGTGACTGTGAGCCGCGAGCTGCAATTGACCCTGACTGCGCGCGACAGGGAGCGCTCGCAGCCCATGTGCGGGGTTCCGTATCACGCGGTGGAGCAGTATCTGACGCGGCTGTTGCGCAAGGGTTATCGAATCGCCATCTGCGACCAGATGGAAGACCCCAAGTTGACAAAGAAGATTGTGCGCCGGGAAGTCACGCGGGTCCTGACGCCTGGAACTGCGCTCGATAACGCTCTGGGACAGGAACAGAACAATTTTCTGGCGGCGCTGTATGAGTCTGGTACGGCGAAAGAACCGGTGTGCGCGGTTGCGCTGCTGGATGTTTCTACCGGGGAGTTCAGGACGGCGGAGTTTACCGGAGCGGCGGCGCGGCAATTAGCGGTGGACGCGATTTTGATGTCCGGGGCCAGCGAGGTGCTGGTGGCCGAAGGCGCACTGTTGCCGGCGCAGCTCGAGCGGATTCCCGCGCGAACAAGAATTCCGGATTGGGTGTGGACGCGGGAGTTCGCCGTATCCCTGGTCGAGCGGCAACTGAATGTGCGGTCGCTCGAAGGGTTTGGGCTGGACCAGCATCCTGCCGCGGCCATCGCGGCCGGAGCCGTGCTGCACTACGTGCGGACGACGCAGAAGAATGAGGCGCTGCATATCGATTCGCTCAAGTTCGAGGCGCACTCGACGGCGTTGGAGCTGGACCAGGTGACGGTGCGCAATCTCGAACTGGTCGAGCCGCTGTTTGCCGGCTTCGCGGGTCAGGATGCGCGCGTAACGCTGTTTCACACGCTCGATGCGTGCCAGACTCCCATGGGCAAGCGGATGCTGCGAGCAACCATTCTGCGGCCGTTGGTGGACGCGGAAGCTCTGGAGGGCCGATATGAGGCGGTAGCGGAAGCACATGGGGATCTGGTGCGTCGAGAGGAGATTCGCAGGGCGTTTGCCGGCATTCTCGATTTGGAGAGGTTGCTGGCGCGGCTGAGTCTCGATTCGGCGGGGCCGCGCGATGTGCGTGCGCTGGCTGCCAGTTTGGGCAGGCTGCCGGGGTTGAAGGTTGCGGTTGAAGCCATGTCGTCGGCCGAGTGGCGCGAGTTGGCCGCACGGCTCGATATTTTGACGGACGTTACTACGCGGATTGTGGCGACACTGGTGGATGAGCCCCCGCTGACCTTGGTGGATGGGGGCGCAATTGCGGCGGGAGTGGATGCGGAACTGGATGAGTTAAGAGCGATATCAACCACCGGACGCCAGGCGATCGCAGCCATAGAGGAGCGGGAGCGAACTAGAACCGGATTAGGTTCGCTGAAGGTTCGATATAACTCGGTATTTGGATATTACATTGAGATAACAAAGGCTAACATGGCACTGGCGCCGGCGGACTATGAGCGCAAGCAGACGCTGGTGAATGCGGAACGCTTTACTACGCCCGAATTGAAGGAGTTGGAGCGCAAGATACTAACCGCGCACGACCGCTGCATTGAGATTGAAAAGCGGATATTTGTGGCCTTGCGCAGCACGGTGCTGGAAACCTCGGGACGAATTCGGCGCAGCTCGTCGGCTGTGGCCGAGGCGGATTTGCTGGCGAATTTTGCGCATTTGGCGGCGCTGCGAAACTATGTGCGGCCGGTCATTCGGGAAGAGTTGGTGCTGGAGGCTGTCGGGGCGCGCCATCCGGTCATCGAGCAGTGGATGGAGGACACGCGCGAAGGGAGATTTATTGCCAACGACCTATATCTAAGTGCGAGCGCAGATGGACCGAGCTTGTTATTGATAACCGGGCCGAACATGGGCGGCAAAAGCACTTATCTGCGCCAGGCGGCGATGTTGGTTTTGATGGCGCAGATGGGCAGCTTTGTCCCGGCACAAAGTTTGCGCTTTGGCTTGGTGGACCGCATTTATACGCGCATCGGGGCCAGCGACAACGTGGCGCGGGGCCGATCGACCTTCATGGTGGAGATGACTGAGACGGCGACCATTTTGAATACGGCCACGAAGAAGTCCTTGATACTGCTCGATGAGATGGGACGCGGAACGGCGACCTTCGACGGCCTCAGCCTGGCCTGGGCGACGGTGGAGTATCTGCACGCGGAGACCGGGGCGCGGACGCTGTTTGCCACGCACTATCATGAGCTGACCATGCTGGCGGAGAAGTTACCCAGAGTGCGGAATTTGCGCGTCGGCGTAAAGGAAGCGGCAGGTGGAATTGTGTTTCTGCATACCATTGAGCCGGGCGCGGCAAGCAAGAGTTATGGCATCGAGGTGGCGCGGCTGGCGGGGCTGCCTTCGGTGGTAATCGAGCGGGCCAAGCGCGTGCTCAAGCAGCATGAAAAGCAGGAACGGCAAAGCGTGCAGACGGAAACGACAGAGCCGATGCAATTGACCATCTTTACACCGCTGTCGCAGCGTATAGTGGATCGCATTGAAGCTACGGACGTGAACACGCTGACGCCGCTGCAAGCACTGAATCTGCTCGAGGAGTTACAACAGGAGTTAAAGGAGAAAACGTGACGGCAAGTTTGCGTCAAGCTGCTGGAAGTTTGCTGGTGGTGGGGCTCGGTGGCACAGAACTTACTAACTTGGAACGCGCTTGGCTCAAGCTGATTGGGCCGGCGGGAGTTATCCTGTTTCGACGAAATATTGAAAGTCCGCGGCAGACTCGGGCGCTGCTCGACGAAGCAACCAAGTTATGCAGGATTTCAAGGCCGGAGCGTTGTTTTCGTTGCGTGGACGTGGAGGGCGGAGTTGTCGACCGGCTGCGCGACGCGCTGGCGCCGATGCCTTCCGCGCAGGCGGTCATGCTGGCGGCCACGCAGACTGGAAAGCTCAAACTGATTCGCGAACACGGAGAGTTAATTGCGCGGGGCGTAAAGGCCTTTGGCTTCAACACGACGCTGGCGCCGGTGGTGGACCTGGCGCTTCCGGAATCGGCCAAGGTGCTGGGGACCAGAGCCGCAGCGGCGACACCGGAGGGCGTCGTGGATTATGCCCGGAACTTCTTGGCAGGGCTGGCGACGCAAAGGGTGATTGGGTGCGGGAAGCATTTCCCGGGGCTTGGCGGCGGGGTAGACGATTCGCATCTGGCGACTCCGGTAATCCGGCGCAGCCACCGGGAACTGTGGCAGAAAGACTTGGCTCCGTACCGCGAATTGCGGAATGAGTTGCCAATGATCATGGTGAACCATGCGGCCTATCCTGAGACGCGGGGAAAAAACCGGCCGGCGAGCGCATCGCCGTTTTGGATAACGACGATGCTGCGCAAGCGGGTTGGGTACTGGGGACTGATCTTCTCCGACGATATGGAGATGGGCGGAATTCTCAAGTTCATGCCAATGGAAGAGGCTGCTGTAGCCGCAATTCGCGCGGGGATGGACTTGCTTGAGATATGCCACAGTCCTGAGCTGATTCTGCGCGCGTTTGAGGCGCTGATTGCCGAGGGCGAGCGTTCCGCGGCTTTTCGCAAATTGCTGCTGGCGCGCGCTGGGCAGGTTGCGCGCACGCGCGGCAGACTGTTTGCCGGGGGAGTTCCGAAAGAGCTTACGGCAAAGCAATTCGAAGCGCTGCAGGCGAAGATTTTTAGCTTCGGCAAGACCGTTGCCAGAGCGGTGGAGGCTGGGAAGGCCGGCCCGGGAATGGAGGCGCTGCCTGCATGACAGTGAAGGCTATGACCGTGGCAGGCATTATGAGCGGCACGTCGGCGGATGGAATCGACGTAGCGTTGATGCGGATTGCGCCGGGGAAGCTGAAGCCCAGGCTCTCGCTGCTGGCGCATGAGGGATTCGCCTATCCAAAAGCGCTTCGCCGCGCGGTGCTGGCGGCAATGAATGCGGAGTCGACTTCGACGGATGAGTTGGCGCGGCTGAACTGGCGGCTCGGGCTGGCCTATGCCGAAGCAGTCTCCACCACCCTGGAGCGGCATCCTGAAAAGCTGGACCTGATCGGCTGTCATGGGCAGACGCTCTATCATCAGGCGCGCCCGGCGCTATACGCGGGGAGGCGATTCGCCTGCACGTGGCAGGCCGGAGAAGCGGCGGTGATTTCCGGTGCGCTCAGGATTCCTGTTGTCTCGAATTTTCGGCCCGCTGACATGGTCGCCGGCGGTCAGGGCGCACCGCTCGTTCCCCTGCTGGACTATGTGCTGTTTGCCGATGCGAAACGCGGGCGGGTCCTGCAAAACATCGGTGGCATTGCTAACCTTACCGCGATTCCCGCCGGCGCCGGGCCGGATGCCGTGATTGCATTCGATACCGGGCCGGGAAACATGGTCATGGACTGGCTGGCACAGGAGCTAATCGGCAAGCCGTTCGACAGGAATGGGGCTCTTGCCGCACAGGGAAGCGTGCTTGAGCCGGTGCTGCGCGCGGCTCTGCGAAATCCATACTTTCAGCTCAAGCCTCCGCGAACGGCGGGGCGGGAGCAGTTTGGCCGGGAGTATGCTGTGAAGTTTCTGGCAAATTGCCGGCGGCATAGCTCCACGCCCGCGGACGCTCTGGCCACCGCCACGGCGTTGACGGCGGAATCGATCGCGGACAGCTATAAGCGGTATGCGCGGGCCAGGATGAGGGGCGGCGCGGACTACATCGTCTCTGGCGGAGGGGCACGCAACGGTACACTGATGGCGATGCTGGCGCAAAGGCTGGAGCCGCTGGGGTGCGAGTTGGCAGTCAGCGAGGAATTCGGGCTGCCGGCGGAAGCCAAGGAGGCTGCCGCGTTTGCGCTGCTGGCCTGGCAAACCTGGCATCATCGCGCCGGAAATGTGCCGGCAGCCACGGGAGCGTTGCGGCCCGTTATTCTTGGCCAGGTGACCTATGCGTAGGATGTTTGCGCTGGCTTGCCTGATAGCGATTGCGGGCTGCCGATCGGCGCCGAGAGATCCGCGTACGGTGGTTTTCTTGATTGAGAGCAGTCCGGCCAACCTCGATCCGCGGATTGGTACAGACGCGCAGTCGCAACGCATCGACGCGCTGCTCTTTGACGGACTGGTGGCGCGAGATGCCAGCTTTCAATTCACCCCGGCGCTGGCTGAGCGCTGGGAGCAGCCGGATCCGCTGACGCTGGTGTTTCATTTGCGGAGCGGCGTCAGGTTTCACGACGGGAGACCGCTGACCGCTCGCGATGTGCTGTGGACCATTAACTCAATGCGCTCAGGCGCGATCATCTCTCCCAAAGCTGCGTCCTATGCTTCAATCAACACAATGGAAGCGCCCGACGAGAGGACCATGATTCTTCATTTGAAGCGCGCGGACAATTTTCTGCTCACCAACCTCTCAACGGGCGCAATGGGGATTGTTCCCGACGGCAGCGGAAAGGACTTCTGGCAGCATCCGGTGGGGACCGGTCCGTTCCGATTTGTAAGCCAGCAAATCGACCAGGAGGTGGTGGTGGAACGTAATCCGCTGAGCTGGGCTCAGGTTCCCAGCCTCGAGCGGGTGCGCTTCGCGGTGGTGCCCGATGCAATCACCCAGTCTCTTGAACTGGAAAAAGGCTCGGCCGACGTGGCCGTCAATTCCCTTCCCATGGACTCGCTTGCGGTACTCGCCCGCCGGCCGAATTTGCAAATCAACGAAACCGGCGGCACGGAGATTCAGTATCTGGGCTTCAACCTGCGCGATCCGCTGCTGAAAGATGCGCGGGTGCGACAGGCGATTGCCTGCGCCATCGATTCGCAATTGGTGATCAAGGCACTGCTGGGCGGCCATGCGCGACCTGCATTCAGCCTGCTGCCGGCAAGCCACTGGGCATGGAGCGGCGATGGGCCTCGATACGATTTCGATCCAGCCAGGGCCACGCGCCTATTGAACGAGGCCGGATATGCGCCGGGGAGCGATGGGGTGCGCCTCCGCCTCACCATGAAAACCAGCACCCTGGAAGAGACTCGATTACTTGCCGCCGTGCTGCAACAGCAATTCGCCAGGGTGGGAATTGCGCTCGACATTCGCAGCTATGAGACAGCAACCTTTCTTTCCGACGTGCGGAGCGGCGCGTTTCAAATCTATTCGCTGCGTTGGATTGGCGGCAACGAACAGCCGGACATCTTCACGTTTGTCTTTTCCACCGCGAGCTTTTCTCCAAAGGGCGCAAACCGCAGCCACTACTCCAATCCGCATCTCGACGCTTTGCTCGACGACGCCGCCCAAATTCCTGACGCCGACAGGCGACGTGCGGACTATGTGGAAGCGCAGAATATACTGGCGCGCGATCTGCCGGCTATCAATCTCTGGTACCCGAATACGATTGTGGTGCATAATCGCCGGCTGACGCATGTGGTCCCTTCCCCGTCGGGGAGCTACACGTTTCTTGAGACTGCGGAACTGGTGAATTGACGCCCTTAACCGCCCAAAGCGCATACCCTCCGCCATTTCGCCTAAACAAATCGCAACTGGTTAAACATCAATCCTTTGCGCCCATCTTGTGACGAATTGTGTTCGGTCAACGGATCCCGCGGTCGGCTGTTCAACCTTTTGCCCGCCTCACTCGTCTACAAAAATGACAATAACTATCGGACCCCGGACATTGGCAGGATATGTTCCGCGGAGAAACGGCTTATGAATAGCAAGAGAAGGATTCGGTTTTTTGTATCGATTGCGCGACTGGTGCTAGTAGCCGCGCTAGCGGCTTTGGCGGGGACTCCGGCGAGCCGGGCACAGTCGCCGTCCTCTTTCCGCGGCACAATCACTGCCATCGCGGGCAATACGCTTACGGTGAAGCCAGAGACGGGCGACGCTCGCCAGGTGGATGTTCCTTCAACGGCGGCGATCCTGCGCATCGCTCCGGGGCAAACAAATCTTAGCGCCGCGCTCCCCATCCTGTTCAGCGAGCTGGCCAACGGCGACCGAGTGCTGGTGAAACTGGATCCGAGCGCTACCGGCCCCACGGCGTCGGCGCTGCGAGTCATTGCCATCAAGCAGGAAGACGTTGCGGCCAAGCAGCAGAAGGATCGCGAGGACTGGCAGCGGCGTGGGGTTGGCGGATTGGTGAAGAGCGTCGACAGCTCCGGCGGCGTCATTGTGCTGACCAGCGGCGCTGGAGCCGCGGCCAAGACAATCACGGTTCACATTGCGCAGGGAACGGCCAAGGCCACCATTCTAAAGCGGTACGCACCCGCTTCAGTGAGTTTTGACGCAGCGGTGGCGGCGCCGATCGATGCGATAAAGGCCGGCGACCAATTGCGCGCGCGCGGCGAAAAGAACGCCGACGGCACCTCAATCGACGCGGAAGAGGTGATCTCAGGCACTTTCCGCAACATCTCCGGAACGGTAATTTCCACGGATGCGAGCAGTTCGAGTTTGGTGGTGAAAGATCTGGTCACCAAAAAGCAAATCACCATCCACATTACCGCGGACGTGCAGATGCGCCGGTTACCGGACATGATGGCGCGAATGCTGGCGGCGCGGTTGAAGGGCGGAACTGGCGCAGCCGGGACTGGGGCTGCAGGAGGGTCAGGCGGCGCTGGCGGAGGATGGAGCGGCAACAGGCAATCTGCGGCAACTGGTACAGCACCGGCCGCAGGCGGCGGGCCTGGCGGCGGCAATGCACAATGGTCCGGCGGCGGGCGCGGTGGAGCGGGCGGGGGCGACCCGCAGCAAATGCTCAGCCGTGCGCCTGCCATTCAGTTGGCGGACTTGAAGAAAGACGACGCCGTAATGGTGGTTGCAACCGACGGGACAACAGACGTAACAGCCATCACGTTGGTGGCGGGCGTGGAGCCGCTTCTTGAAGCGCCCGCAGCCAGCCAGAGTCTGCTCAACAACTGGAGCATGAATTCCGGCTCCGGCGCGGCGGACGCGGCAGCCCAGTAAAAGAACTCAAATTCCGAACTGAAACAAGCGGGGGACTCTTGTACTCAAAATTGCATGGCATTCCTATCTTTCTGGTCTTATTCACGCTGGGACTTGCAGTAGCGCAGGCGACGCAGGCTCAGGCGACGGCGCCGCCGGTGCAGACACCTGCGGCATCCGCAGGCGCCGCATCCACAACGGCTGCGTCAACCGCAGCTTTGCGCGGAACCATTACCGACCCCACGGGCGCGCTCATTCCCGGCGCTACCGTTACCATCACCACCAGTGCGGGCGCGACTGTAAAGGAGACCACTGCGGATTCTTCCGGAGCCTATGCGGTAACCGGTTTGACGCCGGGAAGCTACATTGTGCGAACCAGCTACCCTGGATTCGCGCCGTTCAAAATGCCGGCCATTCAGCTTGCCGCCGGACAATCGAAGCGCGTAGACATTTCAATGGCGATGGAAGTGGAGCAGCAGAGCGTTACCGTTACCGACGAATCGCCAACAGTGAACATCGAAGCCAGCGGCAACTCGAACGCCATCGTAATCAAGGGCAAGGATCTTGAAGCGCTGTCGGACGACCCGGACGAGCTTTCGAACGAGTTGACGGCGTTGGCCGGACCATCGGCGGGACCGAACGGCGGACAGATTTACATCGACGGATTCAGCGGCGGGCAGCTTCCGCCCAAGTCGGCCATCCGCGAGATTCGCATCAATCAGAATCCGTTTTCCGCTGAGTACGACCGCCTGGGCTATGGGCGCATTGAGATTCTCACCAAGCCGGGAACAGACAAACTGCACGGGCAGGCCTTTATTCAGGGCAACGACAAGCCATTCAATACCGGCAACCCGTTCACGTCCACCATTCCCGACTACTACAGCTACCAGTTCAACGCAACGGTAAGTGGCGCGATCTCAAAAACCGCTTCGTTTTTTGCTAGCGCCGAACAGCGCAATACAGAGAACGTGAATGCTTGGCTGATTCCGGATGCGGTGCTGGAAGATGGAACAGGCGCGTTTGCGAACAACCCAAGCTACGGCGTAAATCTCCTGAACAGGCGCATCCGCGACAATGCCTCGGCGCGCATCGATTGGCAATTGGGCGCAAAGAATACGTTTACGGCACGCTATGGATTTTGGTCGGAATCCGAGCACGGAGATTTGAATTCGGGATCGCTGCCATCCGCATCCACCCATGAGTCGAATACCGATCACACGGTGCAGATGAGCGACGCATTTGTGATCAACGATCATGCCGTGAATGAGACGCGCTTCCAGTATGAGCGCCAGAATGAGAATCATTACCCCGATTCAAACGATCGCACCATCGGCGTGCAAGGCGATTTCACCGGAGGCGGCTATCCCAGCCAGGAAAGCCGCGATCACACCACAAGGCTGGAATTCTGGAACATGACCACGCTGAGCAAAGGCGCGCAGGCCATCAAGTTTGGAACGCGTCTGCGTGACACCAGGGACGCCAATCTAACCACTTCCAACTTCAACGGCGCCTTCACATTTGCCAATTACCAGAACTACCTTGCCATGGCCAACGGGCTGCAAAGTGGCGAGACTTTCAACCAACTGGTTCAGCAGGGATACGGGCCCAGCTCCGCAACGTACGCGACGGGACAGGAATCGGCTGTGGCAAATATGTTCGACGCGGCAGTTTTCGTCCAGGACGACTGGAAATTCAATCCCAAGCTCACTCTCTCGGGCGGCCTTCGATGGGAGGCTCAGAACCACATCGCCGATCACGACGACTGGGGGCCGCGCGCTTCGTTCGCCTATGCGCTCGACGGAAACGGCAAAGACAAGAAGACCAAGACGGTGGTGCGCGGCGGCTATGGGTTTTTCTTCGACCGTCTGACCACTTCAAGTTTCCTGACCATCAACCGCGCCAACCTTCAGCAACAGGTGGTGCTCAACGATCCAACCTGCACCGCGACTGCGACGTCATTGAATGCGATAAACCTGGCAAGTTGCACGAGCAATGGCGGTTCCACCAGCGGCGCATCGGCGCCCGTGAAGTATGAGGTAGATCCCGGGTTTCATGCGGCGACTACGGAACAGTTTGGTACCAGCCTTGAGCGCCAGCTGTTCACCGGCACAAGCCTTACGCTCACCTACCTGCATTCCTTTGGGGTTCATCAGTTAGTTACGCGGAATGCCAACCAGGCAACCGGCGGAACTCCGCAGACCGGCACGGGCGGCTACTTATATGAGTATTTTCCCGAGGCTGTTTTCAAGCAGAACCAGGCCATTGTCAGCGTTAATTCCAAGGTGAGCAAGGATCTGAGCCTGGTTGGTTTCTACACATTGTCTTATGCCAACGGGAATGGCAGCGGCAGCGCTTCGAATGCCTACGACCTGGACGAAGACTACGGCCGCGCTCCCTTTGTCAACCGCAATTCGGTGTTCTTCATGGCCAATTACGGCGGCCCGTGGGGCATCCGCTTCAACCCATTCCTGATTGCTCAGGCGGGCCGGCCGTTCAATATCACGTTGCCTACCGACCCGTTGAATAACTTGTTCAATCGGAGGCCCACCTACGCTACCTCTACCACGCCGGCAGCCGATATTGTGTCCACTCCGTTTGGCCAATTGGACAGCGCGTCACTCCCGGGCGAGGCTCTGATTCCGGCTAACCTGGGCAATGGCCCCGCCGCGGTAGCCGTAAACCTTCGCATCAGTCGCGCATTTGGCATTGGTCCAAAAACGAATCCAACCGGAGGCGTCACCGATGGCGGAGGCCCTCCGGGAGGAGGTGGACCTCCAGGCGGAGGCGGCGGTGGCCGTGGCGGCGGCCCTCCGGGAGGAGGCTTTGGCCCAGGCGGAATGGGTGGTGGCGGCGGCCGCGGTGGACCGGGTGGCATGTTCGGACCCACAAGCACGGGCCGAAAGTACTCGCTGAACTTCAGCGTTCAGGCGCTGAATCTTTTCAACGACATCGACTATGGAACCCCGACAGGAACGCTTACCAGCCCGTATTTCGATAAGTCGACGAGCCTTGCCCAAGGCATTTTCAGCACAGGTTCAGCCGCGCGGCGCGTCTTTGCGCAAGTCGTGTTCTCGTTCTGATCCGTGAATAAGTGTTAGAGCAACAAGGGCCGGAGCGGGTGCTTCGGCCCGTTGCTTTTGCTCAGCGTGCCGCGCCAACCGTGGCGCCTTGACCGCCGGTGGAGAATGCGTCCGTCAGCGAGAGGACTTTCAACTGTGCCTTTAACTTATCGAGCGTCGAGGTGGTGGTCGCCACAATCTGGATTGTATCTCCCGGCAGAATATCGAAGTAGTTATCCGAGAGCTTCACGTCCAGGCTGCCGGCAGAGATAGAAACGCTGCGGGCCAGCACCGGAGAAGTTACGCTTAACTTGTAACTTCCGTTTGCTCCCGAGGTCTCGATCTTAAGCGCGGCAGGCTTCAGGTGAACTTCCTTTACCGGAGCCAGATACGCCAGGTTGCGCGAAACCTGCGCGCCACCTTCGGTCAGATCGGCGACTACAAAGACGCGCGAAGTGTCTGCCGCGCCAGCATCGGCAAGTTTCTTTAGCGGCCAGTCAAGATAGACCTTGCTGGCCAGCGGAGTTACATCCACAGCGTGCGATTCCTCCAGCAGCACCTTGCCGTCGAAGTCCATCAGGCGTACCCGCAACGTAGCCGATTCACCCTTGACCTTGTCGGAAACAATATAAACCTTCAGCGAGCCATCCTCCACATGCGGCGAAACCAGAACAGGCGCATAGAAACGCCGCGCATAGTATTGCAGCGCCTTCCACCGCCCGTAGTAATCGATCGAGGACCAGGAAGCTACCGGCCAGCAGTCGTTCAATTGCCAGAAGATCGATCCCATGGTCTCCGGCCGGCTGCGGCGAAAATGCTCCGCGCCTATCTTGATCCCCTCGGCCTGTAACACCTGACTTACATAAAGAAAGCTCTGGAAATCCTTCGGCTCGGAGTAATCCTTGAGCAGATAGTTATGGATAATGTCATTGCCTTCGTTGTTCTTCTGGTGGGCAAGCATCACCGCTGTGAAGATACCGGTTCGATCTTCCGGCTCGGTGAATGCTTCCACCGTATTCATCTCCGGAAACGACTGGAAGCCATACTCCGTGACAAAGCGCGCATGGTGTGTCTCGTAGGTTGAGAAGGGTACCCGGCCATGCCACACATCCCAGATGTGCGCATCCCCGCTCTGGTAGTGGTCGCTGAGAGCTTCATAATCGGAACTGGGCGAACTAGGCCAGTAGGGCGTTTCCGGGGCAAGCCGCGCTACCACCCGGTTCAGAATCCCGCTGAAAACCGTGAGGTAGTCCTGCCACATTTGATAACGCACATCCGCGGGTAGCCCGTCCCTGCCCGCCCAATGAATGGCGCCTTCGGTCTCGTTGTTGCCGCACCACACCACAATGCTAGGGTGGTTGCGCAGGCGCCGCACCTGGTCGTCGGCCTCGGCTTCAACATTCAGCTTGAAGTCGTAGGTGCCGGGCTGCCAGTCGTTGCCGAACATAAAGTCCTGCCACACCATGATGCCCAGTTCGTCGCAGATTTGGTAGAACTCGTCTGTTTCGTAGTAGCCGCCGCCCCAGTGGCGGATCATGTTCATGTTGGCGTCGCGGGCAGACTCAAGAATGCGCCGGTAATCCGCTTCGGTCACACGATTGGGAAAGCTGTCGAACGGGATCACGTCCGCGCCCTTCGCAAAGACGGGAATGCCATTCACAATCAGTTCAAAAGAACGGCCCCATTGATCTGGCGCGCGGTGCAGTTCGATGGTCCTAAGCCCGGCCTTTACCTTGCGCTGCTCTGCCGGCATCACGCCCGTGCCAACCTGCGCCGTGAATTCGTAAAGAGCCTGATCGCCGTAGCCTGCGGGAAACCAAAGCTTCGGCTGCCGAATCTCGATCGGCAGATCGATGACATTGCGCCCGGCATGAAAGTTTACCGTTGCAATCTCGGTCATAGGTCTGGCGTTGTCAGTGTACTGAACCGTCACTTGGGCTGAGCCGGCGGTTGAGGCCTCGATCTCAACTTCGGCGCTAACGTGCGCCACTTCCCTGCTCACATCGTGCTGGCGAATGACGAAGTCCGCAATACGAACCTTGTC
>Ga0302320_10010296_pt1 | contig 19938 bp, 13 predicted proteins | sample Bog_T0_3_FD_202130 | JGI IMG/M metagenome (GOLD analysis project Ga0302320, IMG submission 202130) | Peat permafrost microbial communities from Stordalen Mire near Abisko, Sweden - Bog_T0_3 | ecosystem: Environmental > Terrestrial > Soil > Wetlands > Peat | place: Sweden: Abisko, Stordalen Mire... | reverse complement strand
AGGCTGAAAGCGCCGAAATGGACGCCCAGGGACCGCATCCGCGCGCGATCCTCGGGCTCCAACGCCCGGATTTGTTCGATGGCCGTCGAGCGGTCGATGATGCCGAAATTTTCGGCAAGTTGAAATGCAATGCCTCGCGCCGCGCCGACAAGCCGGTTTTCCTTCATTTCGTGTTCCAGGCGACTGAGCGGAGACAGCAGCCGGCGCGCCTCGCTGGCGACGAAAACTTCGATTCGGCTGGCCGCGCGAGAGCGCGAGACGTCGGCTCCCAGTCCGCCGAGCATCCGCGCCTTGGGGCGGAACGGGCCGCCCGCGACAATTTCGGCCACGGGATAGCCGCGCCAACGGACCAGTCCATCCCATTCAAGAGCGAACGCCTCGTGCGGAGCGCTCGCCAGTTCTTTCAAACGGCGCACGATTTCCGGCGCCACGGCTCTGTCGACGACGCTTCTCAGTGTTCGACTCTCCAGTAGCGTCCCGCCGAGTTCCGGCTCGAAATCAAGCCCGTTCAGGGTGCCCACCAGATGCCCCTCGACGCGGACGGCCCCATCGGATTCGATCTGGCTCGAGATTTCGCCCGGGCGCTCATTGAGAGTCTTCAAGAGCACGCTCGTGCGCCGGTCGACGAAGCGCTGAATCAGTTTTTGATGCAGCGTGTCGGACAGCCGGCCTTCCAGATCCCGAGCCCGTTCTTGCCAGCCCTCCGCGTCGTCGATCCAGTCGGCGCGGTGCGCGACATAGGCGAGCGTCCGGATCCTGGCCAGACGGGCGGAAATGGTGTCGATCTCGCCATCGATGTGGTCGAGCGCGTCATATTGGGACTGCAACCATTCCCGAGGTATTTTCCGGCGTCCCTGGGTCAAATGTTCGAAAATGGGGCCTATTAGCCGTGTGTGTTCGTCCTGCGTCGCCTTTCGGAAGTCCGGGGTCTGGCAGACCTCCCAAAGGCGCATCAAATTGGCGCGGTCCCGGCAACGCCGCACGACGAGTTCGTCCTGGGCGAGCTGACGAAGCGTCGTCTCGTCCTGCGCCTCGTTGCAGAGCGTCAGGCTGGCGTGCGGCGGCGGGGTCACGAGGGACGCCATCAAGGCCGGCAGCGACGCGAAATCGAGCTTGGCGTTGCGCCACTCGGCCGTAATCAGGGGCTCGAACGTGTGGCTTTCGACGGCGCCGACGATGTCGGGATCGAGATCGGGCGCTTCGCCCGTCACCCCGAACGTGCCATCTTTTCGAAAACGGCCCGCGCGCCCGGCGATCTGGCCTATTTCCTGCGGTCGCAGCCATCGACTTTTGCTGCCGTCGAACTTGCGCAATCCCGCGAACGCGACATGATCGACGTCCATGTTGAGGCCCATTCCGATGGCGTCCGTCGCGACGAGAAAATCGACCTCGCCGGATTGAAACAATTCCACCTGGGCGTTGCGCGTTCGCGGCGACAACGAGCCCATGACCACAGCGGCGCCGCCGCGGTGTCGGCGGATCAACTCGGCAATTCCATAGACTTGGTCGGCGGAGAAAGCGACGATGGCGCTACGTCGCGGCAACCGGGTAAGTTTTTTCGGGCCATCGTAGACGAGTTCGGAAAACCGCTCGCGCGACTGGATCTCGACGCCGGGAATGAGGCGTCGAATGAGGGGCGCCGCGGTTCCCGCCCCCAGCAGCATTGTCTCCGAGGCGCCGCGCGCGTGCAGCAGTCGATGGGTGAAGACGTGCCCCCGGTCCGGGTCCGCGCAGAGCTGGACTTCGTCGATGGCCAGGAACTCGACGCGCCGTTCCAGCGGCATCGCTTCGACGGTGCACACCCAATAGGCCGCCTGAGGGGGAACGATCTTCTCTTCGCCCGTCATCAAGGCGACCAAACGCTTGCCTCGTGACAACACGATACGATCGTAAATCTCTCTCGCCAGGAGCCGCAGCGGCAGGCCGATCATCCCGGAGGAATGGGCGAGCATCCGCTCCACGGCCAAGTGAGTCTTTCCGGTGTTGGTCGGTCCAAGAACCGCCAGAACCCGGGAGCCGCCATGCGCGAAGGAAAGATCGTTCAAAGGCAGCTACCCCATCGCCGGCGGAAGTGCGAATTTCTTCGCCTTCGCCCCTTGCCCGATAAGCCGCTGCCGTGGATGGCCCGTCGGCCGATCTGTCCATAGAAATAGGTATTGCTTAAGCCCGTGTCAAAGTCGCGACCGAAAGACGCTGTCCTCACCGCGACTTGCAACACGTCCCTGGGGACGTGCAAGAATCCGGCCCGAAGCCATCAACCGATGGACATCAAGCTCGCGTTACCGCCGGCCGCGGTGGTATTTATGCACAGGGAACGTTCTTCGAGCAGCATATCCAGCGGCGCCCCGTCATGGCGCAGGGTATCCAGATCGACTCGGAACAGATTCACGATCGGGCCCGCCCGACCAGCGAGCTGCACGGCCAATTCCAGCAGGCTTTCGCCGCGACGATCGGTCAAGGCCGCCTCGAAACGGCTCTGGGGCGCGGCTCTCGAAAGCGGCAGTCCCGGGAACCCGGCGAGAGCCTTGGCCGCGAACGGTCCGTCGACCACCGCCCGATTGCCCGAACTCAACGCGCAGGCGATTTGCGCGAGCAGGGCCTCTTCGCTCGCCGCTTCGCACAGAACCGCGCCGCGTTCGCTGAGCGCATAGAGGTTTCGCTCGCCGACCGGGCCGGGCAGTTCGATGTGCAGCCCCAGGCGCGAACCGCGCGCAAGATTTTCCGTGAGATCGGCGAGTTCGCTGCGCCCGTGTGTGCGTAAAACTCTGGCGAAGGCGAGGGCGCTCGCCGCAGGCGTTCCCATCGGCAAGGCGGGCCAGGAGGCCGGCGCCCGGGACAGCAGCCGCTTCATGTAGATCGGCCCCCCGGCCTTCGGACCCGTGCCAGAAAGTCCGTGTCCGCCGAAGGGCTGCGAGCCGACGACGGCGCCGATGACGTTGCGGTTGACGTAGAGATTGCCGGTCGCGAGCCGCGCGCAGACTAGATCGATCGTCGCGTCGATCCGCGAATGCACGCCCCCGGTCAGCGCGTAGCCCGAGGCGTTGATTTCGTCGATCAAGCCGTTGAGCGCCTCGCGTTTGAAGCGCAGCACGTGCAGAACGGGTCCGAACACCTCACGTTGCAAATCGCCGACGCTCGAAATCTCAATGACGGTCGGCGGCAGGAAATGGCCGTTCGCGCAATCGGACCCCAGCTCGAGTTGATGGACGGCGAAGCCGCGGGCGCGCATGGCTTCGACGTGACGCTGCAAACCGCCGAGCGCCTCGGCCGAGATCACCGGGCCGACGTCGGTCGATAATCTGTCGGGCGGGCCCACCACGAGTTCGCCGATGGCCGAAATCAGCATCTTCGCCGTCCGGTCCGCGATGTCGTCCTGCAGACAGAGAACGCGGAGCGCCGAGCAGCGCTGCCCGGCGGAATCGAAAGCGGAAGCGACGGCGTCGCCGACCACTTGTTCGGTGAGCGCGGAGGAATCGACGATCAACACGTTTTGGCCGCCGGTTTCGGCGATCAGCGGGATCGGCGCGCCACCGGGCGAGAATCGCCCGGCGAGCGATTTCTGAATGAGTCCAGCGACTTCGGTCGAGCCCGTGAACATCACGCCGCCGACGTGCGCATTCGAGGTGAGCGCGGCGCCGGCGGCGCCGTCGCCGACGAGCACTTGCAGCGCGTCCTCGGGCACGCCGGCTTCGTGCATCAGGCGCACGGCCTGCAGCGCGATGAGCGGCGTTTCCTCGGCGGGCTTGGCGACCACGCCATTGCCGGCGGCAAGCGCGGCCGCGATCTGACCGGTGAATATCGCGATCGGAAAATTCCACGGACTGATGCAGGCGACCACCCCGAGTGGCTCGTGGGTGGCGTTTTCGAAACCGCGAGAGATCTCGGCCCCGTAGTAGCGCAGGAAGTCCACGGCTTCGCGGACGTCCCCGATCGCGTTGGGGAGAGTCTTTCCAGCTTCACGACAGATCAGCGCGGCGAGCCCGCCGATCTCGGCCTCGAACAGATCTGCCGCCTGGGCGAGGACGCGCGCGCGCTCGGCCGGGGCTTTGGCGGCCCAGGCGGGCGCCGCCGCCGCCGCCCGCGCGCAAGTCGAGCGAACCTGATCCAAGTCGGCGTCCGCGACTTCGCCGACGATGTCCCTGGTGTCGGCGGGGTTGCGTATCGTGCGCCTGGCGTTGGCGGCGACCACCGAAGGGGACGGAAGGCCCGCCTCGAGGGCAGCGCCCAGTTGCTGAAGCGCGGTCTCGTTGCAGAGATCCACGCCCTTGGCATTGGCGCGGGCGGGCGCGAACATATCTACAGGCAACGCGATTCGCGGATGCGGGGAACCGAAAGGCTCGATCGCGCGCGCGGCGGTGATCGCGTCCTCGATCAGCGCTTCCACGGGCACGTTGGGATCGGCGATACGGTTGACGAACGAGGAATTCGCGCCGTTCTCCAACAGCCGCCGCACCAGATAGGCCAGCAACGTTTCATGCGAGCCGACGGGCGCATAGATGCGACAGGGCCTCGCCCCGCGTTCGACCCCGACGACTTGCCCATACAGAGGTTCCCCCATGCCATGCAGGCACTGAAACTCGTATTGCCCCGCGTAATAGTTGGGGCCCGCCAGGGCGTGGATCGACGCCAGCGTCATGGCGTTGTGCGTGGCGAATTGCGGGTAAATGGCGTCGGGCGCCGACAACAGCAGCTTGGCGCAGGCGAGATAGGAAACGTCGGTGTGCGCCTTGCGGGTGAACACAGGGAAACCCGACAGGCCCTCGATCTGCGCGCGCTTGATTTCACTGTCCCAGTACGCGCCCTTCACCAGCCTCAGCATAATGCGGCGCTTCGTTGCGCGCGCGAGGTCGATGATCCATTGCAGGACCGGATAGGCGCGCTTTTGATAGGCTTGCACAACGAAGCCGACGCCGTTCCAACCTTCGAGATCAGGGTCGTGGCAAAGCGTTTCCAGAAGATCCAGCGAAATATCGAGCCGCTCGGATTCTTCGGCGTCGATATTCAGTCCGATGTCCCATCTCCGCGCCCGCATCGCCAGGCTCCTGAGGCGCGGGTAGAGTTCCTTCATCACCCGTTCGCGCTGGGCGCGCGTGTAGCGCGGGTGCAGGGCCGAGAGTTTTACCGACAGGCCCGGCCCCTCGTATATGCCCCGGCCGGCGGCCGCGGCGCCGATCGCGTCGAGCGCCGTCTCGTAGGATTTCAGGTAAAGCTCGGCGTCCTCGGCGGTCAGCGCCGCCTCGCCCAGCATGTCATAGGAATATCGGAAGCCGCGCGCCTCGAGCCCGCGCGAGTTGGCGAGGGCCGCCTCGATCGTCTGACCACATACGAATTGCTCGCCCAGCACGCGCATCGCCGTATCGACGCCGGCGCGGATGATCGGCGCGCCGGAGCGCGCGATCAGTTTCGTGAGCGACGACGCGAGGCCGCCTTCGTCGACCGTGCCGACCAGCCGGCCGGTGATCATCAGCCCCCAGGTCGCCGCGTTGACGAAAGGGGAGGGCGATTGTCCGACATGGGCGCGCCATTCGCCGCCGCCGACCTTGTCCGCGATCAAGGCGTCGCGGGTCGCCGAATCAGGGATGCGCAACAGCGCCTCGGCAAGGCACATCAGCGCCACGCCCTCCTGGCTGGAGAGCGCATATTCCCGCATCAAGCCTTGAACCACTCCGCCCGACGGCCGGGCGCGAAGTCCTTCCACCAATCGCCTCGCCAGCCCGCGGGCCTCATCGATGGTTTTCTCGGGCAAGCTCGCCGCTGCGGCCAGGGATTCAACGCAAAAGGATTCCTGCGCGCGATGCGCTGCGTCAATCTCCGCTCGTCGTCCGCGGTGTAAATGCAAGTCGTCGAGAAAAGCGGCGAATCGGATCTGCGGCGCGGACGTGGATTCAGCTAACATTTCGACCTGACGGCTAAATTCAGCCGAGCGCAGGGTGCGCCGGCAGGATGCCGCGCAGTCTACACGCCTCGCGCAGGGCTGGGAATGTAGGGTCACATCGGGTCACGTACGAGATTGCGTGCGAGTCGAAAGAATTTGGTGCGCTGCAGCATTCGTGCTATGATGACAGCTTGAGATGTAGAGTTGTTCAAGTCGAATGATTAATTCAAGCAACCCAACAGACGGTATCGAGGCCGGCATGAGCGCGGTTTGGAATACGAAGTGGGGAAGACGCCGCGTCCGCAAGGAGCCTCCGACGATGGAGGAGGCCTTGATCGCGGCGGAAGCGATTACCACCGATCCCGCCCAGAAGGCCGAGATCGCGGCTTCGCTGATCGGCGCCCCGATCGAAGACGTGAAGGCGTTCGCCGCCAAGCAGTTGGCGCAAACGCGTGGGCGCGCGACCTTGGTCGCAGGCCGCACGCGAGCGGTCGTCGTCGAATACAAGCGGCCGAGAATGATGATTCGTCCCGTGACGCCGCTGGGCCGTCGCTGATGCCGCTCTCAGATGGGGATCCGGACGGTGGCCCTGAGCCCGCCCAGCGGGCTGGCGGCCAGAGAAATGTCGCCGCCGTGCGATCTGGCAATGTCGCGCGCGATGGCTAGGCCGAGCCCCGAGCCGGCCTGATCTTGGTTGCGCGCTTCGTCCAGGCGCAGGAAAGGACGAAAAACGTCTTCCCGGTAGGCTGGCGCGATGCCGGGGCCGTCGTCATCGACGTGGACGATGGCGAAACGATTCTCCCGCGACGCCTGAACCAGGACATTGTCGGCGTGACGTTGCGCGTTGGCGATGAGGTTGCCTATGCAGCGTTTCAGGGCGAGCGGCCTGATCTTGATGTGGAGGTCGCCCTTGGTTTCCAGCTCCACCGGCGCGCCATGGCGCTTGGAACCCATCCTGAGATCCTCGAGCAGGGTGCGCAGGTTGCTCAAGGACGTAGGCTCGCCGCCGTCGCCGCGCGCGAAGGCCAGGTAGGCCTCGAGCATCGCCTGCATTTCCTGCGCGTCCGCGAGCAGGAACTCGCGCTCCGGGGTTTCGTCCATGATCTCGATCGAGAGTCGAAACCGGGTGAGGATCGTGCGCAGGTCGTGGCTCACGCCGTTCAGCATCGCCGTGCGTTGCTCCGTCGCCCGCTCGATTCTTCGCTTCATCTCGACGAACGCATAGCCCGCTTGGCGAACCTCTCTTGCGCCGCGCGGCAGGAAATCGACGTCGCGGCCCTTGCCGAAATCCTCCGCCGCCGCGGCGAGTCGCAGGATCGGTCGAATTTGATTGCGCAAGAACAGGATTGCCACTGAAATGAGCACGATGGACGCGCCGATCATCCAGAATATGAAGATCTGCACATTCGGTTCGTAAGCCAGCGAACGCCGGGTGATCAGCCGCAGCACGCCGAAACCGAGATCCACCCTGATCTCCATCAGGCCGGAGCGACCCACCGGATCGACCCAGAACGGTTCGCGCACCACCTCGCTGAGTTCGCTGGGCAGCGCGCGGATCAGCGGATCGAGCACGTCGAAAAATGTCTTGGGGACCCCCATAGGCAGAGACTGCGACGGCGTCAGCTCCACGGTCATGTGAAATCGGTTTGCCGCGATCGCGCGCAACTCGGAATCGTCGGCGTGGCGCGGCAAGGCGCGATAAAGATCGACCAGAGCGCCCACGTCCCTCGCCACCCCCGCCGAAAGACGGTGCGTCACGAGGTCGAAATGCCGCTGCATGAAGACATAGGCGACTGCCGTCTGCAACAACACCATCGGCACGATGACGATCAGCAACGATCGCGCGTAAAGGCCCTTGGGCAGCATGTTCGCGGTCGCCCGCGCGGCCGCGCGCCAGAGCGCCACCACGCCAAACGCGGCAAAGCCCAAACGAAAATCGGTTCGGTCGCTCATGGATCCACGACCAGCTTATAACCGGACCCCCGAGCCGTCTGCAGATAGACGGGATTGGCCGGATCGGTCTCGATCTTGCGTCGCAAACGATTGATTTGCACGTCGATCGTGCGCTCCTGGGCGCTGGCGCCCGGACCGGCGAGCGTCTCGCGCGAAACGCTTTCGCCTTCGGCCGAGCTGAGCAATCGCAGGATTTCGCGCTCGCGTTCCGTCAATCGGATAGGATCGTCGGCCTGTCGCAATTCCCCCCGTTCGACATAGAACACGAAGGGGCCGAACCTGACGCTTGCTTCGCTCTTTCTCGACGGCGCCGGCATCCGGGCGCGACGCAGAATGGAACCGATCCTGAGCAGCAATTCCTTGGGTTCGTAAGGTTTGCCGAGATAGTCGTCGACCCCTGCCTCCAGGCCGCGGACCCGGTCGTCCGCTTCCGAGCGCGCCGTCAACATGAGAATCGGTATGTCCGAGCGCTCGCGCAATTTCTCGGCGAAGCTGATGCCGCTCTCGCCCGGCATCATGACGTCGAGCACGATGAGCTCGAACTCGAGACTTTCGAGAAACGATCTTGCCTCGGCCGCCGATGCCGCCGCCGTTACGCGATAGCCATGCTTGCTCAGAAAAGAGGCGAGCAGCGCGCGGAGTCGACGATCGTCGTCGATGACGAGAATATGCGGCGCGTCGTCGGAAGGCGCTGGCGCGGAGACAGTCATGAGCGGCTCCTTTTTTCTGCGCTAACCGAAAACAGGGGGCAATTTCACGCCCGTGAGTTCAATGATCCGATCGCGCCCGCCCGCGTCCGTCATTGCGAGCAGGAACGCGATGGCCTCGGCGCGCCCCTCGGCGCCGAGTTCCGTCATCGCGCGTTCGAAGCGGCGCGTTTGCGCGCGCGACAGGTCTAGCGCCAATTTCTCGCCTTCCCGGGTCACGTAGAGCTGCCGCTGACGCCGGTCGATCTCTCCCGCCCTCGCTTCGATGAAGCCTTTGGCGACCAGTTCCTTGAGAACGCGGTTGAGGCTCTGTTTGGTGATGCGTAAAATGTCCAGCAGCGCTGCGATCGTCAAGCCGGGCTGCCGGCTGACGAAATGCAGCACGCGATGATGCGCGCGTCCGAAGCCAAAAACCTCGAGGATTCGGTCCGCGTCGCCGACGAAATCCCGGTAGGCGAAATAGAACAGCTCGATCAGATCGTACATCGGCGTCGCCTCCTGGGGCGGCGCGCGGCCCTCGCCGCCTGGGCGATCCGTCATGAAGCGCTCATTAGGTCAGCATTGTTGACATATCGAGGCGACGCATGTAACCTGCCCTCCAATTCGCAATGTTCGCGTGATAGAACCCGGCGATCGCAAAAGCAAAGCCGGGAGCTTACGAGACCGAGGAGTGCGCCATGGCGGGACAGACTTTCGACGATCGCGACGGCTGGATTTGGTTCGACGGCGAACTCGTGGCCTGGCGGGACGCCAAGGTTCATGTGCTGACTCATGCCTTGCATTACGCCAGCTCGGTGTTCGAGGGCGAGCGCGCCTATGGCGGCGAGATTTTCAAATCGACGCAACATTCCGAACGGCTCAAGGAATCGGGACGGATTCTCGATTTCGAAATTCCCTACAGCGTCGCCGAAATCGACGCCGCGAAGGCGCTCGTGCTGGCCAAGAACGGCCTCGAGGACGCCTATATTCGCCCCGTGGCCTGGCGGGGCTCCGAGATGATGGGCGTCTCGGCGCAACAGAACAAGATCCATCTCGCCATCGCGGTCTGGGATTGGCCGAGCTACTTCGATCCCGCGCAACGCATGAAGGGCATCCGTCTCGACGTCGCCGAATACCGCCGGCCGGACCCCAGGACCGCGCCGGCGCGGGCCAAGGCGGCCGGCCTCTATATGATCTGCACGATCTCCAAACATCGCGCCGAGCGGCGCGGCTACGCCGACGCGATGATGCTCGACTGGGAAGGCCGCGTCGCCGAATGCACCGGCGCCAACATCTTCTTCGTCAAGGAGGGCATGATCCATACGCCGACAGCGGATTGTTTCCTCGACGGCATCACCCGCAAGACCGTGATCGCGTTGGCCCGCAAACGCGGCGTCGAAGTGGTCGAGCGCCGGATCCTGCCGGAGGAACTTCCCGGTTTCACCGAGTGTTTCATCACCGGAACGGCGGCGGAAGTGACGCCCGTGGGCGAAATCGGCGACACCAAGTTTACGCCGGGTTCGCTGACCGCGCAGTTGATTGACGACTACGGCCGCGAAGTTCAGCCGAAATCGCGCGCCGCCTGATCTTTACCGCGGACGGCGTCGCGGTTCGGAATCAACGCCGTCCGTTCACGACGCCGCGGCCTCGAAAATGGTGAGCCTGTCCGAGGCATGACGCAAGATCGCCCGAATGGGCATGGCGTCGGTCGGGCCGTCCTCGAGCGCGCGTTCCAGGGTCGCGAGTTTCTGCGGTCCCTCGATCTGAAGCGCGATGTGACGCGCCCGTAAAATCACACGGCCGGTCAAGGTCAAGCGCGGTTCCAGACCTCCGGGCGCGATGGGCGCGACCAGGGCGCGGGCGGCGGGCGCCATGGCCTCGTCGAGGCCGTCGGCGCCCGGAAACCACGACGCGGTGTGGCCGTCGTCGCCCATGCCGAGGACGACGAGATCAGCGGGCGACGGCAGCGTCGCGATCCGCGCGCGCGCCGAACTGAGTTCCTGCTGCGGCGTCAGACGCGAATCGGCGAGCGGGACGAATTTCGCCGCCGCGGCGGCGTTTTTCAGCAGCGCGTCGCGAACCAGTCGCGCATTCGATCGCGGATTGTCGTCCGCCACGCGCCGCTCGTCGACGAGCGTCACCGAGACGCGCGTCCAATCAATCGGGCGCAGCGACAGCGCCTGAAAGAACCGCAGCGGCGTCGCGCCGCCCGAAACCGCCAGCAGCGCGGCGCCGCGCTCGGAAATGGCTAATCTGAGGATTTCGGCCGTCCACTCGGCGAAAGCCGGCGCGAGTTCGGCGCCGGTCTCGAAGCGGCGGCGCGACAGGGTGTTGGTGGTCATTCGGATTCCTCGTTCCATGTCCGCCCGTCTCGTTCAATCAGCGCGATCGAAGCCGCGGGTCCCCAAGTACCGGCGGCATAGGGACGCGGCGCTTCGTTGGAATGCGCCCAGGCGTCGCGGATCGGGTCGATGAAACGCCAGGCCGCTTCCACTTCGTCGCGCCTCATGAACAACGAGGCGTTACCGCGCAGCGCGTCCATCAACAACCGTTCATAAGCCTCTGGCGAAGGCGTCGAAAACGCCTTGGCGAAACTCATGTCGAGCGGAACGTGCTGGAGGCGCATGCCGCCCGGGCCCGGTTCCTTGATCATCAACCAAAGCTTGATGCCCTCGTCCGGCTGCACCCTGATGACCAACCGGTTGGCGGGTATTCCCTCCGACCCGCTATCGAAGATAGCGTGCGGGACACGGCGAAATCCTACGACGATCTCGGAGAAACGTTGTGGAAGACGTTTTCCTGTGCGCAAATAGAACGGCACGCCCGCCCATCGCCAGTTGGCGACTTTGATCTTCAATGCGACGAACGTCTCTGTGTCGCTCGACTCCGCGCCGATATCTTGTTGATAGGACGGCGCCGGCGCGCCTTCGGCGAAGCCGGCCCTGTACTGACCACGAACGGTGAACGTCGCCGCGTTGGCGTCGTTGATCGGCGCCAGAGACTTCAGGACTTTCAATTTCTCGTCACGCAGCGCGTCCGCCTCCAGCGACGACGGCGGTTCCATGGCGACCAGACAAAGAAGCTGCAGCATATGGTTCTGCACCATGTCGCGCATGGCGCCGGACTGATCGTAATAAGCGCCGCGGCCGCCGACGCCGAGGGTTTCGGCGACGGTGATCTGCACATGGTCGATGTGCGCGCTGTTCCAGAGCGGCTCCAGCAGAGCGTTGGCAAAACGCAGCGCCATGAGATTTTGAACGGATTCCTTGCCCAGATAATGGTCGATGCGGAAGATGTTGCGCTCTTCGAAGACCGAACCGATGGCGTCGTTGATCGCCGCGGCGCTGGCGCTGTCCTTGCCGATCGGTTTTTCGACGATCAGACGCGAACGAAGCGTCGCCAGGCCGGCTTGGCCGAGTCGTCTGGCGATCGGTCCAAACAAATCAGGTCCCGTCGCCATGTAGTACGCGCGCGTCCGTTGTTCCGGCCCAAGCAGCGACCTGAGATCGCTCCAACCGGCGTCGCTTGCCGCGTCGACGGCGACGTATTCTATGCGGTTGAGGAAACGCTCGACGACCTCGGGCGAAGCGCCGTCGGCGCCGTTGTATTTTTGCAGGGCGTCGCGAACGGAAGCCCGGAAGGAGTCGCGTTCGAGCGGTCGCCGGGAGACGCCGATGATTCGCGTCGGTTCGGTGAATTGGTCGCTGCGGTCGCGATGCAACAGCGCGGGATACAGCTTTCGGTAGGCGAGATCGCCGGTGCCGCCGAAAACGACGAGATCGAAAGGATCGACCCTGATGAATTTGGCCGCCATTTGTACCTCATGGGTTGGCGTTGAGAGTCCGCGAAGCGCGGTGCTGGCGCTGCCTACCAAATTGCGCGTCAGCCCAATCCGTTGGGCGTGTCCTTTAACAACACTTCACGATCGCGCGCAAAGCCTTTGATCAGCGGCAACGCGGCGCCTCCTATCGAACGGGCGTCAGCGCCAATCGCTCCGGAAAGAACCTTCAGATCCGAAAGACCTCGACGATCGAGCGTTTCCAGTCTCGCCGCCACTCTGAGGCGAATGGCTTCACGCACGGAAATCGGCATGGCGCCATCAATCACGATCGCCGCGACGTCAATCACCGAGGCCGCCGCGACGGAGGCTTGAGCGATGGCGTATGCGGCATCCTGGATCCATTGGTCGAGCGGCTCGCCATAGTGGTCCCACTCCAAGGGATCGCGCCAGATGGAAGAAGGATCCTGACCGGCCGCTTCTATGCGTTTCTCGAGTTGATAGATCGAAGCCCAAGCGATCAATTGACTGGCGCCGCTTCCGTCGGGCGCCGTTATCGGCAGGGAGCCGAGCGCCGCGGCATTGCCCGTCCGGCCGGTATAGAGGGCGCCGTCCAGAACGAGCCCGCCGCCAAGAAAGAAGCCGATGAAAAAGTAGAGAAAGTCCCGGTCGCGCCAGGCCTCGCCAAAGAAAAATTCGGCGGCGCAGGCCGATGTCGCGTCGTTGCAAAGCATGACTGGATAAGGGCAAAGGCGGCCAATCTCTTCGGCGATCGAGATGTCGCGCCAGCCTTCCATGGCGCCGATGGGCGCGCCAATTTCCGCCTCCCAACTCCAAAGTTGGAAAGGCGACGCCACGCCCAATCCAACGACGCGGCGGGCCTGCTGTGGGGTGAGATCGGACGTCACTCTGGGCAGCGCGGATTTCACGAAATCGAGCACGATTTCCGGCGTTGGATAGGCGTACGATTCCCTCGCCCGGCGACGAATCTGGCCACAAAAATCGATCAGAACCAGATCGCAGCTGCGCCGGCCGATTTTGAGGCCGAGAGAAAACGCGCCTTCAGGGTCAAGCGAGACGGGAACCGTGGGCTGTCCGACGCGTCCGCGCAACGGCGCTTCCCGCTTCAGCAGGCCGTCGGCTTGCAGGCGATTCATGATTGCTGAACTCGACTGAACCGAAAGTCCGGTCATCCGCGCCACTTCGATCTTCGACAGCGGACCAAAGCGCCTCACCAAAGAGAGCAACAACCTCTCATTGTAGAGGCGCACTCCGGCCTGGTCCGCTCCGCTCGACAAAATGAAGGTCGTCGAGGCGGCGTCGGAGCGCTCATGCGCGCCGTCGCGTGAAGCGCGCGGTTCCGGTCGCGCGTTCGTCATCCTCCGCCTCTTTCTTTTGGTTTTGGCCGTTTGTGATCATAGGATGGTTCGACTCGGGTTTTAAGTCAAGGATAATTCAACCCGATGGATTTATCCTTGACACGCTTTCCAAAGTCTGGCCCTATGCCGCCACGACGACGGGGACACCCTCCGCTTCGAGCAAAAACGAGAAGCGGGACCCCGCGTAAGCGGGGCGACGTCGCAAACTTGCATTCCGGGAGGAAGCTTTGTCTAAGAAAATCGGTCTATTCGCGTCGGCTGCTGCTTTTGCCGTCGTCGCTGGCGTCATGTCTGTGCCGGCGCACGCCGACGCGGTCGGCGCTTGCCTCATCACCAAGAACAACACAAATCCCTTCTTCGTCAAGATGAAGGAAGGCGCGGCGAAGGGCGCCGAGGCCGCTGGCGTCAAGCTGTCCGCTTTCGCCGGCATCAAGGACGGCGACGCCGCTCCGCAGATCACCGCGATCGAGAATTGCGTGGCTTCGGGCGCCAAGGGCATCCTGATCACCGCTTCGAACGACTCGGTCATTCCCGCGCTGAAGAAGGCGCGCGCCGCCGGCCTGCTGGTCATTGCGCTCGACACCGCCATCGGCGACAAGGACGCGACGGACATGACGTTCGCGACCGACAATTATCAGGCCGGCATACTGATCGGTCAGTGGGCGAAGGCCCAGCTTGGCGACAAGGCCAAGGACGCCCATATCGGGATGCTCGACATCAACAAGGACAATATTTCGGTCGACGTCGGCCGCGACACCGGCTTCCTCGTCGGCTTCGGCATCGACGTTCCCAATAAGAAAGTCCTCGCCTCCGAAAAAGACAGCCGCGTGATCGGCCATGAGTCCTCGCAGGCGAACCCCGAAGGCGGCGTCAAGAGCGTCGAGGATCTGCTCGCCAAGGACCCGGCGATGAACGTGGTTTACACGATCAACGAACCGGCCGCCGAAGGCGCGTTCCAGGCCCTGAAGAAGGCCGGCAAGGAAAAGGGCGTTCTCATCGTCTCGGTCGACGGCGGCTGCCCCGGCGTCAAGAGCGTCGCCAGCGGGGTCATCGGCGCGACATCGCAGCAATATCCGCTGCTTATGGCTTCGAAGGGCATCGATGCGATCGCGGCCTTCGCCAAGGACGGCACGAAGCCGGCGGCGTCGGACGGTCTCACCTTCTTCAACACCGGCGTCAACCTGATCACCGACAAGCCGGCGCCGGGCGTGCCCTCGCTCGACACCAAGGAAGGCCTTGCGAAGTGCTGGGGTTGATACAAACCGATTAATCGGGCTTGACGAACGCGAGGGGCGACCGGCAAAGTCGCCCCTCGAGCAAGTGGGCCTCGAGATCGCGCCGTTCCGTGGTCGCGAGGCCGCCTAGACGAAGCGCGTTGCCAAAGCTGACGCGTAATCACGGGGGGAGTTCGCGCATGAGTCAGGATAACGCGCCGACGAAGACCATTTCCGATTTTGAGGCGACACTCAACAAAGCCGACACTTCGGTCGCGTCTTTCGAACAGGACGACCGTTCTCCGTTGCGCTTGTTCCGCGAGTTCCTGCGGACGAATCCGACGGCGATTCCCGCCGGCGTGCTGATCCTGAGCGTGCTCGGATTCGGTCTCGTCGCGCATAATTTCATGAAATTGAGCACGCTTTCGCTCGTCCTTCAGCAGGTGACCGTCACCGGCATCGTGGCGATCGCGCAGACGATGATCATCCTGACCGCCGGCATCGATCTGTCGGTGGGAGAGATCATGGTGCTCTCCTCGCTGGTCATGGGCCAGCTTGCGGTCAATACCGGCGTGCCCGTCATCGTCGCGCTTCTCGCCGGTTTCATTGCCGGCGGGTTGATGGGTTGGTTGAACGGCGCGCTGGTGGCCTTCTGGCGTCTGCCGCCGTTCATCGTGACCCTCGGCACGCTGGGAATCTTCAAGACCCTGAAGCTTTGGTATTCCGGGTCGGAATCGGTGCGCGCCGCCGATATCGAAGAGAAATCTCCATTTCTGGACTTTTTCGGCCATTCCGTGCAACTCGGCGGCGGCGCGGAGATTACTTTTGGCGGCATCGCGCTGGTGTTGTTGGCCGTGGGCGCCTGGTACGTACTCAACCGCACGCCCTGGGGACGCCACGTGCATGCGGTTGGCGACGATCCCGACGCGGCCCTGCTCGCAGGCATTCAGACGAAGAGCGTGCTCGTTTCGGTTTATGTCGTGGCCGGCGTGGTTTGCGCCTTCGGCGCCTGGATCTCGATTGGCCGCGTCGGCACGATCAATCCCGAGAGCTTCGACTCGGTCAACCTCGATTCGATCACGGCGACCGTGATCGGCGGCACGTCGCTGTTCGGTGGCCGCGGTTCAATCGCCGGTTCGGTGCTCGGCGCGCTGATCGTCGGCGTGTTTTCGACCGGATTGGCGCTGGCGGGGGTCGACTCCTACTGGGAATATCTCACCATCGGCGTCCTCATCGTCGTCGCCGTCGCGATTGATCAATGGCTGCGGAGGGCAACACAATGAGCGCGCGTGAACCGATCCTGACGGCCAGAGGCCTGTCGAAACGCTACGGCCACGTCGTCGCCCTGAACAATGCCGAATTCGACCTCTATCCCGGCGAGATTCTCGCCGTGATCGGCGACAACGGCGCGGGGAAGACGAGCCTGATCAAGGCGATCACGGGCGCGATAACGCCCGATCACGGCGAAATCCGATTGAACGGGCAGGTCGTGAACTTCCGCTCGCCGCAAGACGCGCGCGATGCGGGCATCGAGACCGTGTACCAGAACCTGGCGCTTTCGCCCGCGCTGTCGATCGCCGACAATATGTTCCTCGGACGCGAACGGCTGAAGCCGGGTCCGATGGGCAAATGGTTCAGGATGCTCGACCGTTCGGGGATGCAAAAATTCGCGCGCGACAAGCTCTCCGAACTTGGGCTGATGACGATCCAGAATATCGATACGCCCGTCGAATCGCTTTCGGGCGGCCAGAGGCAGGGCGTCGCGGTGGCGCGCGCGGCGGCGTTCGGTTCGAACGTCATCATCATGGACGAGCCGACAGCGGCCTTGGGCGTCAAGGAATCGCGCCGGGTATTGGAACTGATTCTCGACGTCAAGAAGCGTGGGCTGCCGATCATCCTCATTTCGCACAACATGCCGCATGTTTTCGAGGTCGCGGATCGGATTCACATCCATCGTCTGGGACGCCGATTGACCATTGTCGATCCGAAGAAAGTGTCGATGTCGGACGCGGTGGCCATGATGACCGGCGCCATGGCCCCCCCGGTGGAGTTGGCCGCCTAAAAAGTCCGGCTTCGTCCCGCGAGGCCTCATTCGTCGCGCGACCGTCGGGGGAAACCCTCCCGACGGTCGTTTTATTATTATATTTCAATATCATAATAGAACGACAAGCGCTGCATCGGGCGGCGGTTTCGACCTTAGCTCGGCGTTAACCGTCGAAATTTTTCGCCAATCCGATCAATACCGTAAGGGAAGCTTCAACGTTGGGACGTTAAGCCTAACCGGCGCTGTGCGCGGGGGTCGTGGCTTAATGTTCCGTTGGGTGCGTTTTGTAATCTGGGGGCTTTGGGGCATCGCGTTCATCGCGCTAGTCACCGAACCGATAAGCGTACGCACCCAATTCGTCGTCGGCCTGACCGCGCTGTGCGCAATGGCGACCATTCGCGGCTTGCGTCTGCAAGGCGTTTGGCGCCACGTATTTCTCGCCATTGGTTCGGCGCTGGTGCTGCGCTACCTGTTCTGGCGCACCGTCAACACCCTGCCGCCGATAAGCGATCCCTTGAACTTCATTCCAGGCATCCTGTTGTATACGGCGGAGATTTACAGCGCCATTATGTTGGCGATCAGTCTGTTCGTCGTCGCCGATCCTCTCGAGCGCGGCCCGGCGCCAATTCTGGAAGAACACGATCTCCCCACCATCGACGTCTACATCCCCACCTACAACGAAGACGCCGAATTGCTCGCCATGACCGTCGTAGGCGCGATCGATTTGGATTATCCGAAGGAGAAAATCAAAGTTTGGATTCTCGACGATGGCGGCACGGACCAGAAATGCAATCAGTCCGACCCCGCCAAGGCGTTGCAGGCGCGCGAGCGGCGCGTCGAATTGCAGGCGTTGGCCGCGGAACTCGGCGCCCAATACCTGACGCGCGCTCGCAACGAGCACGCAAAGGCGGGAAACATGAACAATGCCTTCCGGGTTTCGGATGGCGAAATCATCGTCGTGTTCGACGCCGACCATGTGCCGGTAAAGGAATTCCTGCGCAGAACCGTCGGCCATTTTCGTCGCGATCCGCGGCTGTTCCTCTGCCAGACGCCGCACTTCTTCACCAACCCGGACCCGGTCGAGCGCAACCTGGACACTTTCAAGTCGATGCCGTCCGAGAACGAGATGTTCTACGGCATCATCCAGAAGGGCCTGGACAAGTGGAACGGCGCGTTCTTTTGCGGCTCCGCCGCGCTCGTGCGCCGGGCGGCGCTGGCGGAAGTCGGCGGTTTCTCGGGCATCACGATAACGGAAGATTGCGAAACCGCGCTCGATCTGCACTCGCGCGGCTGGAACAGCTGTTATGTCGACATCCCCATGATCTCCGGCCTGCAACCCGAGACTTTCGCGTCCTTCATCGGCCAGCGGTCGCGATGGGCCCGCGGCATGTTCCAGATCTTCATTCTGAAGAATCCGGTCTTCAAGCGTGGTTTGAGCCTGCCGCAGAAAATCTGCTATCTTTCGAACATGACGTTTTGGTTTTTCCCGGTCTTTCGCCTGCCGTTCCTGGTGTCTCCGCTGCTGTTCATTTATTTCTCGATGCAAATATACGTGGCCAACATCCAGGAGTTTTTTGCCTACACGGTGCTCTACATGATCGGCAACCTGATGATGCAGAACTATCTGTATGGCTCGGTGCGCTGGTCGCTGGTGTCCGAAGTGTATGAATTCGTTCAGACGATCTTCCTCAGCCAAGGCTTGTTCAGCGTCATCCTCAACCCACGCAAGCCGACCTTCAATGTGACCGACAAGGGACAGAGCCTCGACAAGGACCATCTCAGCGAGCTTTCGCGACCGTTCTTCATTTTGTTCGCCGTCTATGCGGTTTCGATGCTGGTGTGTGCGTGGCGATGGTTCACGGAACCTGACGCCAACGAACTTTTGGCCGTCGTCGCCGGATGGAATTTCTTCAATCTGGTGCTCGCCGGCGCGGGGCTCGGGGTGGTTTCCGAGCGACGCACGACCCGCGCTCCCGTCAGTCGTCCCGCGCGATTGGCGATCGGGCCGGCCATCCTCCCTGCGCGAGTCATCGACATCACTTATGGCGGCTGTGGCGTCGAAATCCGGCACACGACGACGCTGCCGCAATTCGCGCTCGAAATGCCCGCCATTCTGGATATCAAACTCGAAAGCGAGGGAGGCATTTGGCAGAGCGTTCCGGTAAGTGTGAAACATATCTCCGAGCAGAAAGGCGCCACCAGAATTGGCTTTACGTTCGGGAAGCTGAAACGGCGACATTATGAGGTCATAAATAGCCTCATGTACACGGACGGAAACGGAATCGACGCGTTTCGGTCGGGTCGTCGGCAACGACGCGGCATATTGAGAGGGATCTATACGTTCGTTTCGTGGGGCTATAAAGGAGCTGTCGGGGGCATGAAACTGCTTTGGCGCGAGTACGTCGCCAGCAAAGCCGCGCGGAAATCTTCCGCCGAGCGAATGCCGCCTCTCGACGGAATGACCGGCTCGGCGCCCGGAACGGCTGCCGCGTCCCCGCCGTCCGCGGCGGCGGCATAAGGGGACAGGGATGCTCCGCATCGGTTGCATAGTTGCGATGATCCTGGCGGCCGGACTTGGCCCGTCCAGCGCCGGCGTGATCTCGCCAAAAGCGGCGAACGGCTCGGACGCGTCCATTCACAGGCTGGGCCCCGACGCCCGGTCGCTCCGCTTCGAAGGCGAAATCAGCTCCAAGTCCTGGCCGATATATGTCACCGCCACCCAGGCGCAGACGCGCGCGCGCGTTCGATTGACCTACACGAACGCGATTTCGGTCATGCCGGAAGTTTCGACGATTCGCATTTTTGTCAACGATCTCGAGGTCGGCAAGTCGCAGATCGCGGCTGCCAGCGATCCGGGATCGATCGACGTCGAGTTGCCCAAGGGGCTGCTGACCACAGGCTTCAACGCCGTGCGCATAGAAGTGTCTCAGCGCCATCGCGTCGACTGCTCTCTCGAAGCCACTTACGAACTGCTGACCCAAATCGATCCCAAGACGAGCGGTCTGACCT
>Ga0302320_10010295_pt1 | contig 19939 bp, 17 predicted proteins | sample Bog_T0_3_FD_202130 | JGI IMG/M metagenome (GOLD analysis project Ga0302320, IMG submission 202130) | Peat permafrost microbial communities from Stordalen Mire near Abisko, Sweden - Bog_T0_3 | ecosystem: Environmental > Terrestrial > Soil > Wetlands > Peat | place: Sweden: Abisko, Stordalen Mire... | reverse complement strand
AGCTGACATTCCAGGTCATCCGTCGCACCATCGCTACGCTTGGCAAGACCAAGGGTCACGTCAAGGACATTCAGGGCATGATGCGGCACTCCAAGGCCTCGACGACAACGGACGTCTATATGCAGTCGCTCGAACCAGAAGTGCGTACTGCGATCAACTCGATCTATGCGGAGTTGGTTGGCACGGGCACTACCGGGCCTACGCCTGAGCGGCCCGCTACGTTTGGCACGAATGCGGCAGAACGGGAATCCGATCACGGGGTTTTCACCCAGGCACGCAGTTCAACGATGGAGCCGAAGAATGGTTCAGGAAGAGAGGAAAATCAGACTACTGCGGTGCCGTCGCGCGGAAAGATTTTGCAATTTGCGGGCAAAATGCGGGCAAACAATTTGGAGGGGGACCGCTAAGTTGTTGAAATGATTGGTGGACCTGATCGGGATCGAACCGATGACCTCTTCCATGCCATGGAAGCGCGCTCCCAGCTGCGCCACAGGCCCACATACAGCGGGTTGCAACTTCCTTATTGTCTACGGTCAGAGGGAATTCGTCAAACTTTGGCTAGGATGCGGGTGAACACGGTCGCAGTCGCCAGAAAATCCATAGAAGCGAGGGCGTCAAACATGCGAGCGCGGAGAGGAAAATCCTCTTTGGCCTGAAATGGTGGCCCGGAAAAGAGAAAAACGCCCAGAATTGGTCAAAAAAAGATATTTCTTGCGTGACCGGGAACACTGGAGGGGGGAACCGGTGTCTAAAAGAATAGGGCGCGAAATCCAAGGCAAATCAACGCCATTTGCATCTCGCGTATGTGAAGGCAATCGAAGAATTTCAGAGGTGTTTCACATGCTGGAACGATTGACCGCAAATGCAACAGAAATTGTGCTCGCTGCCCAGTTGGCAAGATGCCAAGTGTACAGCAACTGCGGTAATGTGGGAGGACACTGATTTGCAGGCGGACCTCACCATGGGCAACATTGCAAGCGCGCTAACGCTTCAATCTGAAGAGGCAGCTCTGATCGCGGAACTCCGAGCTGGCTCCGAGGAAGCTTTTGCGTGGTTGATTACACGCTTCCATCAACCCATTTTTTCCTTGCTGGCGCGCACCGTGCAGGATCGCGACGCGGCCGCTGACTTGACTCAAGAAGTCTTTATCAAGGTTTTTCGGGGAGTGGGCAGTTTTCACGGCGAATCGTCGTTGCGTACCTGGATCTATCGCATTGCTCTGCACGAAGCCTCCAATCAGAGGCGCTGGTGGATGCGGCACAAGCAGCAGGATGTTCCCATTGAGCAGGAGATGATGGAGAGCAACTCCTACCAACCGGTGCTGCTCAAGGAGATGTTGGTGGATCCCAGTAACTCACCTTACGAGATGGCGGAGCGCGAAGAGAGCCGGATGCGGGTCGAGATGGCCTTGAGTCAAGTGCCGGAACCTTATCGCACCACGTTGATTCTGCGCGACATTGAGGGTTTCGTCTATGAGGAAGTGGCGGAGATGCAAGGGGTCAATCTTGGGACGGTAAAATCGCGGCTGGTACGGGGCCGCACCTGCCTTAAGGCGATTTTGACCGCTTCGGCTCAGCCCAACTGTTCTTCGGCGCACACGGGATTCGATATGCCCCTGGGAGAGGAGGCGCGATGAACGGCTGCAATGCTACGCAAGCAAAATTAACGGAGTATCTGGATGGTCGTCTGGGCGGACGCGAAATGCAGCGCATTGCCGCTCATTTGGAAGAGTGCCCCGCTTGTGCCGGTGAATGGGCCTCGATGCGGCAGGTGCAGACTACCCTCACGGCCCTTGGTCCGGTGGTCGAGCCCGACAATTTGCTCTTGCAGATTCGAGTTGCCATCAGCCACGAGCGGGTGCGCCGAGGGCAGAGCCCTTTCCACGGCTTCAATCTTGCCTGGAGGAATGCGGTCAGGCCCTTTCTGCTCCAAGCCGCCGCTGGCTTTTGCAGCGCTGTGCTGCTGATGGGAACCTTGATCCTGACCGTGGGCATGTTTACCCAGCCGGAGAGTGCTCAGGCCACCGCTGACGAGCCGCTCGGCAACGCCACCGCGCCACGATTGCTCTATCTTTCTTCGGGCGCTGGACGCAACGAGATCGGCGCCGTCTCTGGTCCGGTTTCCATCGAGGTATATGTCAACCGCGTGGGCCAGGTTTACGACTATCGCATCATCTCCGGACCCAACGACCCTGACACCAGGGCGCAGGTAGAGAATCTGCTTTTGACCAGCCGCTTTGAGCCGGCCCGCTTTTTTGGCCAGCCGGTACGTGGGCTGGCGGTGCTGTCTTTCTCTGGGGTTTCGGTGCGGGGATAGAGCGTTTGTACCGTTTATGTAGACCTATCTACCGTAGAAAGCCGCGGAAGATAGGTCTCATTTGGATCTTGAAGCTGCCCGTCCAATTCCTTCCACTATCCGTGGAAAGGTTTCAGAGCGATGTAAACCCGACGAGAGCCTCTGGTGCAATCACTCTGAAGGTAAACGATTCGGTGAGAAACAGATTGACTTCAGTTTCCGAGTGCCCATGGTAGCCGATCGCGAAATCCTGTCCCACGGTCAACTCCACATCCCCGCCACGGTTGGCGACAAGCAATGCATCCTTGATCAACTCGGAGTAGATGACGCGACCGCCGATCTCGCTTTCAATGGCTGAGCGCAGCGTTCCCCCTGGGACGCTGTGGGCTAGAAATTCCCACAAAGGCGGCGAAACTACTAAATCGGCTCCGCCCCCGACACCGTCTTTCAGCATCAGTTCCTGCGCCTTGGAAACCGCATCGACAACGGCATTGATCTCCAACGAGATCTTGATCCTCGGACTTTTCACCGCCTGTTGAAGACCAACGATAGAGCCTGGCGCAAAGCCTTCGTAAATGGCTTTGTCCTCGAAGGCTGCAATTTTCCGGCTGGCTTTGACTGCCGCGTCCAGATTCAAATTCTTGGCGCCCCGCTCGATGTTGTCCAACTCCCATATCGATAAACTGAAATCGCTACGCGTCTCAACCAGCGGAAGAACCTGATGTACGCCATATCGAACGGATGCTTTATCCTGCCCTTCCGGTAGGTTCAGGCGGCCTAGCGGCACACTCGCGTGGTCCAAACCATGTGGGCCGTCGACATCGACGAATTTACGGCCCGACAAGTTGGCAGTCAACGCTGTTTTTGCCATGGAGTCGATTTCGCTCCATCCCTTGGGGCTGATCGGAGCCAGTTCTCTACGGAGGAAATTCATTTTTTGTCTCCTATTTCGACAGGTTGACTGTGTAAACTTCCGATTTCCAAACCAAGGCCGCTTGAGTCCTTGGGTGCGTCATTGCCAATCGGTCCGTTTTTGTTCAGAAATTTTTCTTCGACTTCCTGAGCGCCTTGTTGGTAGTAGCCCTCCTCATCGGGCTGAAGTGCCTTGAGCAGGCGAAGAAATTCGCCGGCATGAACCTTCTCTTCGACGGCTATGTCGCGGAGGACATTTTGCGCCAGAGCGTTATCCGTCGACTCGGCCAATTGCTCATATAACTGCGTGGCTTCATATTCGGCGGCCACCAAAAAGCGGATAGCTCGCACTAACTCGTCATGAGTCAGCAAACGATCATGTTTCAGCCCACTAAAAGGATCGCCAAAATCGGGCATTTTTCCTCCTTGGTCAACATTTATCACGATGCGACAACTGAAAAAATATGCTTCAAGGCAACTGCATACTGGTCAATCCCGCACAAGCTCCGAGGCAGCCATTCGCGTGCAACCAGAGTCAACGCGCCCTTGAGACGTGAATTCCGGGCGGACTTTTTATTCTTGGGCGGGCTCTCGAAAATTTTTGGGCATTCGGCGCGGAATGGGCCGATTCTGCCGGTTTTGCGTCTCCCGTTTGACCCTATCGGTGCGTCCAACTAGGATTGCAGGCAGGGTTCCCAATGACGTTGCGCACAAATCGATCTTCCGCCGTACTTCTGGCTACCGTTTTTTGTTTCTTGACGGGGCTTTTGCCCGCCGTGGTCAGTGCTCAAGCCTCCAGCAGCGATCGCTCCAAGGGCCAGAGCTCCTCTTCCTCGCCTGGGTTCACCCAGGAGAAGGCACCTTCGCTCGTCGATCCGGCCGGCCCCACCATCTCCATGGTCAGTTCCGAACCGGTCTTCGTGATGGCTGCGGCGCTGAATGCCTGCGGCTATGACGAAGGGTTGGAAGACAGCGCGCCTGTCCGCAAGCGGGTCCGCGAAGAGATGAATCAGGCCCTCACACGGAGCGAAGAAGCCCGCGACCGGCGCGACAAGGTTTGCCTCTATATCGCGCAGCATCGCATGACCGGCACCGAGCACGACATTGCCCAATATATTTCCCTGGCTCTCTACCTGACCCCGCCGCCGGAGTTGGAAACCACTGCCGAGTTGACCGAGATGCCGCCTGACTCCACCCAGGTGGTCGAGATTGTGCCCCTCCTGCGCAATTTTGCCAACGCCGTTGACCTTCACGGCATCTGGTTGGCCGTGCATCACACCTACGACGCCGAGGCCGACAAGCTCCACGATCCGCTTTCCACCATGATCGTGAACACCAATCTTTACCTCAAGATGCCGGCTGAAACCTACAACGGTCGCCGCTTTGTGGTGGTCATCGAGCCGTTGCTCTCGCCCAGCGCCGTCAACGCACGTATATACGGAACGGATTACGTAGTCGTGGTTTCCCCGGTCGATGGCAAAATCCGCATGAGCGATGTCCGGCATACATACCTGCACTATGTCATTGAGCCGCTGCTCCTCGCCCGGGCTAGCGCCGTCGATCGGATGCAGCCCATTTTGAAGGAAGTGCGCGAGGCCCCGCTCGAGTTCCGCTATCGCTCCGATACCGTCCCGCTCACCATCGAGTGCTTGATCAAGGCCATCGAGGCGCGCACCATGGATACGGGCATTCCCGAGTACAAGATCCCCACGGGCATCGATCGCTCCGATCTGCCCCGCTATGAGCACGAGCGGTCGGTCACTCAGCAGAAGATGGAGACCGTCCGCGTCGCTACCGTCCGCCACGACATGAGGCAGGGATTTGTGCTCACCCAGTATTTTTATGAGCAGATGATGCAGTTTGAAAAGGATCCGGCCAGCCTCAAAGACAACATCGGCGAGATGGTCTACAGCATGGACGTTGATCAGCAGGTGCATCGCGCTCGAGCCATCGATTTTGACAAAGAAGCCGACGGCGACGTGCTGGCCCGCTCCAAGCCCCACAAGCTGGAAGGGCTCGATCTGGCCGAGGCCCGCCTCGCCGGTGGCGATGTGGCCACCGCCAGCGCCATGGCCCGCCAGACGCTCATGATGCACTCTGGAGGCTCCTCCAACTCACTGGAAGCGGTGGCCCAGAGCGCCCGCGCCAACTTCATCCTGGCTCGTGCCGCCATTCTCAGCGGTCATGCAACCCAGGCCATTGACGGTTTCCAAAAGACCCTGGCCACCAGCCAGGATCCCCGTCTGCTCTCTTGGTCCCACATCTATCTGGGTCGGATGCTGGACCTGGACTGCAAGCGCGATCAGGCTCTCAGCGAATATCAGCAGGCTCTCAAGGTCCGCGACGGGCAGCAGGATACGCGTCTCGCCGCCGAGCGCGGCGTCAAGGCCGCCTACACCGTCAAAGGACACAGTTGCCAAGACGAGGACGACGACGCTTCTGGCCCCGCTGCCGTCCCGCCGCCCGCCGACAAGCCAGCTCTTTCTGCGCCCAATGGCCCTGGAAAACTGCAATAAAATGGCTCCATGCGACAGTTAGGCTGTTGCAGGCGTCTAATAGTTGTGTGAGGTAGCCTTTCTGGAGCCGGAAATCCGGTTCCAGCAGGCCTCGGTGACAGAGTGTCAAAGAACCGAATTGAAGAGCACGTGGATGCGGTTCTCAGCGGGTTAGAAGCTGCGCTAGAACATGATTTTGCGCGCCCGGCGATCTTGCAACGGGCGCTCACTCATCGCTCCCTGGCCAACGAACGCGCCGAAAGTGGTGAACCCGACAGCGCGGGTGATAATGAGCGTCTCGAATTTTTGGGCGACGCCGTGCTCGGCTTGGTCGTGGCCGAAGCCCTCTTCAAGCTGCATCCGGAGTGGCAGGAGGGCGAGTTGACCCGCATTCGCTCCCAACTCGTCAGCCGTCAGAACATGGCCGAGGTGGCCATCGCCATTGGCTTGGGTAATTACCTGCTGCTCAGTCGCGGCGAAGACAAAAGCGGACTCAGGCGCAAAAGCACGGTGCTCTCCAACTCCATGGAAGCCGTCCTTGGAGCGGTTTTTCTCGATGGCGGGCTTGAACCTGTGAGGGCCTTTGTGCGCCGCTGGGTGACCGGCGAGGCCGTCGAGCACTTGGCCGAGGAGTTGCGCTCCGGAGCTGCTTTGGGCAACTATAAATCAGCCCTGCAAGAGTATTTGCAGGCCGCTCATGCCGGCACTCCGGTCTACCGGGTCAAGAACGAGAGCGGTCCCGATCATCGTAAGCGGTTTCTGGTCGAGGTCCGTCTCAAGTCGGACGAGAACGCTCCCGGCAAGACTCTGGCGCGAGGCATGGGCAGCACCAAAAAACATGCCGAGCAGGATGCCGCTCGCCGCGCTCTCGCCCGTCTCGAAGCGACCGAGAGCAAAGCGGCGGACGCGGCCCTGCCCGACGCTCAATCGCCTGACTCCGGCCAGGAGGAATTTACCGTCTGATGAGCACCACCAACCAGGGGACTAGCCCACTTCCAACAGGGATCGAGCGGCTGCGTTTGCAATTGCCCACTGTGCCCGAGGCGCTCGCCTCGCTCCTGCGTACGCTGGTGGTGGCTCTGTTTTTGCTCACTTTTGTCTTGCAGCCCTACTTGATTCCCTCTGAAAGCATGGAGCGTACCCTACTGGTCGGCGATTTCCTGCTCGTCAACCGCCAAATCTACGCCCCCTCTGACCCTCTCAGCCGCCTGTTCATTCCTTATCGCGAGGTGCGGCGCGGCGATATTGTCGTCTTTCATCATCCCCAGCATCCTTATCTGGTCAAGCGCGTGGTGGGTTTGCCCGGTGACCGGCTGCGGATTCAAGATGGCCGCGTTACGGTCAACGGCCTAACCCTCGACGAACCCTACGCCGCCTTTGAACCGGCCGCCTACAACCCCTTCCGCGACGAATTTCCCGCTCGCGTCTATACCGATCCCGCTGTCGATCCCATCTGGTGGAAGCAAATGCAGAGCCTCACCCAAAATGGCGAGCTCGTCGTTCCCCAAGGCCAGTATTTCGTCCTCGGCGACAATCGTAATCACAGTGACGACTCCCGTTTCTGGGGCTTTGTAGCCCGCCAGGCAATCGTTGCCCGACCGCTCGTCATTTACTTCTCGGTCTTCCGCCCCTCCTCCACCGATGTCCAGCAGGCCGTTCTACAAGCCACGGATGATAGACTCGGACACGACAGGCAGCTTTCCGCTCGCCTCCAAGGCTTTGCCCGCTGGAAGCGCATCTTCCATGTGGTGCACTAAAAGCAGTTGACCGTGAATCGTGGTCAGTGGACAGTAAAACCGACCACCGTCCGCTGTTGACTGTCAGCTGTTCACTGAGAACGATATGACCAAGAAAAATACGCTGCCCGCAAAAGTGACCTCCGAACTTCAGCCTGAACCGGCTGCGGAGACCGTGGAAGAGACCCCTTTCGAGGCGGTTGCCAGTGTCTGTTCGGTGCTGGTGATTGGCCTGTTTATCCTCACTTTTCTGGGGCAGAACTTCGTCATTCCCTCCGGCTCCATGGAAAAGACCTTGTTGGTCGGCGATCATCTCCTGGTGGATCGCATCACCCTGGCCCCGGCGGCCAAGTGGATGCCACTGGTTCACTATCGTGAGCCTCACCGTAACGACATCGTGGTCTTTCTCAAGCCCGCCGCCGATCCTGATGCCGAGGGAAACCCTACCTATCCCTTTCTGGTCAAGCGCCTTATCGGCGTGCCCGGTGACCACATCCATCTGCGCAACGGAATCGTCGTTGTCAATGGTGTGGCTCAGTACCAGCCCCATGCCGAGGGCACAACCCTCGATAATCATCGCGATTTCCTCGACGAGTATCCCTCCGTCGCCCCCAGCACTGACATCGGCGCCACCGAAGCTTGGTCTGTCGATTTTCCCAACCATGTCGAAAACGGCGATCTGGTCGTCCCTCCCGGCAAGTACTTCATGATGGGCGACCATCGCCATAACAGCCTCGACTCGCGCTACTGGGGTTTTGTTCCCCGTGAAAACATCATCGGTCGCCCCCTGGTAAACTACTGGTCGTTTATCACTCCTGACGACCAAATCGAAAAACCCGGCCTTGGCAATACCGTGGCCTGGTTGAGCCACGTGGCCCTGCACTTTTTTACCGATACGCGCTGGACGCGGACCTTGCATCTGGTGCGATAACAGCGGACAGTTAACAGCGAACAGTTGTCAGTTTGGACTTTGGCAACTGCCAGCTTTAAGCGGAAAACTGCTTTTTTTGCTACTGTTAGCTGTTAGCTGTTTACTGTCAACTGATTAAGACTATGACCGAAAAGAACGAAAGCCGGCAACGCAAGCTCAAGAAGCTGTGGATTGCCGTGGCGGCGCTAGCGGTTCTGCTGGCGGTGCTGATCGTGCCCCCTCTGGTGAGCGTGAGCCGCTACAAGGCGCAAATTACCCATTTGATCTCCCAGACTCTGGGCCGGCCGGTGCGCCTGTCCTCGGTCGAGGTTCGTCTCCTGCCCCGTCCCGGTTTTGTCCTCAACGACCTCATCGTGGACGAAGACCCCGCCTACGGCGCTGAACCGGTCCTCCACGCCAGCACCGTCACTGCGGCGATTCGCCTCCTCTCGCTCTGGCGCGGTCGGCTGGTCATTGACTCCATCAGCGTCGACGATGCCAGCTTGAATCTGGTGCGCACCCCTGACGGTCGCTGGAATCTCGATCCGTTGCTGCGCACCGCCAAAGTCGCCGCTGACGGCGGTGCCTCCGGTAATCCGGTCAAACTGCCTTATCTATCAGCTACCAACTCCCGTATCAACATCAAAAACGGCGCAGAAAAATTACCTTTTTCTATCCTTGATACCGATTTTTCTTTCTCCCAGCAGAGTTCCGGCGACTGGCGCGTCCGGCTCAAAGGCCGGCCTGCTCGCACTGATCTCAGCATTGAGCAGGCCGATACCGGCGTCGTCCGGCTCGATGCCACCCTCCATCAGGCGCCCCAACTGCGCCAGATGCCCGTGCATCTCGATCTCGAGTGGCGTCAGGCGCAACTCGGCCAGCTTACTCGCCTCTTGCTGGGTTCGGATGCCGGCTGGCGCGGCGACTTGACCGGCGAGCTGCACCTCGAAGGCACTGCCGAAGCTGCCCAGGTTAAAACCCGTTTGCGGGCCACGGGCGTACATCGCGAAGAGTTTGCCCCCCTCGCGCCCCTCGATTTTGATGCCAACTGCGGCTTCCTTGCCCACTTTTCCAAATGGGGGGTCGAAAAGCTGGTCTGCGATTCACCCCTCGGCGGCGGCCACATCCGCCTCACCGGCGATCTGCCCGCGCCAGCGCCCGACCAGCCAGCGCCCGCTCAAAGTGTCAAACCCAACCTCACCGTCGAACTGGATCGCATTCCCGTTTCTGCTGGACTTGATGTCTTGCGCACCGTGCGCAGTGATCTGGCTCCCGGTCTTCAGGTTGCCGGCTCCGCCAGCGGCAGATTCACTTACGTCCCACTTCCCGAAGCCAGCCAACTCGCGGCAGTGCCCACTCATGCCGCCAAAAATCATGCTCCTGGTGCCCGTCTGGATGCGCCATCTCCGCTCACCGGGAGCGTCATTGTCGATGGATTGCAACTGAGCGGCGGCGGGCTCAGTGCGCCAATTCTGATTCCCAAACTCACCTTTCAGCCAGCTCCCGTTGAGCCCAACCAGCCTCTGGCACTCACGACCTCCGTGGCCTTTGCCGTCGGGGCCGCCGTCCCGCTTACCATCAATGCCCGGCTCACCGCTTCCGGTTACCAACTCACTCTGCGCGGGCAAGCTTCCGTAGCGGAGGGCAGGGAACTGGCACATCTGGCCGGTGTGGCCAGCGCGGCCAATCTGAAAGCCTTGGCGGGCGATCCGCTCAGCGTTGATTTGACTGCGGCTGGCCCCTGGATGCCGGCTGAAAAAGCCCCCTTTAGCACCTTGCTTCCCGTTACTGCCGCGACAGCCGTGCTGCCGCAGGCTCTGCCCTCGGCCGACAGCCTGCTCGGAACCGTTGCCCTGCGCAACGCCACTTGGAAGGTCGATTATCTGCTCAACCCGGTTTCGATTGCCCAGGCCACGCTCCACCTGAATAGCGATGGCTTGCGTTGGGATCCGGTCGTCTTCAGCTACGGTCCGGTGAAGGGAACCGTCACTCTCACTTTGCCTGCCAATTGCGGCGTTGCCCCTTGCGCGCCCCATTTTGAAGCCGACTTTGGCGCGCTCGACGCCAGCGTTTTCCAAGCGGCCTTTTTAGGCGCGCATGAGCCGGGTACTCTGGTTTCTACTCTGCTTGAACGGCTCCGCCCCACCGTGGCGCCCGCTTGGCCGCAGGTCGAGGGCACGGTTAAGGCCGATTCGCTGATTCTCGGCCCGGTTACTTTGCATCAGGCCACTGCCAACGTTCGCATTGCTGGCAATGGCGCCCAGGTCTCCAGCCTCGACGCCGGTTTGCTTGGCGGTCGCGTCAGGCTTAGCGGCGTGCTGCAGGGCGCTCGCACCGTCAGAGACAAGCCTTCCTACTTCTTTCAGGCGCAGTTGGAAAAGCTCAAGCCGGCTGCCGTTGGCCAGTTGCTCGGGCTACGCTGCACTGGCACCTCCTTTGACGCCAACGGCAAGCTGACCCTCTCAGGCTTTACCAGCAGTGATCTGGCTGACTCAGCCAAGGGCGCGCTGCACTTTGATTGGCGGCGTGGCTCTGTAGCCGCTGCAGTCCCGCTGCTGGCCCGCTTCGATGGCTGGACTGCCGACGCCGTCATCAACAACGGCGGACTCACCTTGGGGCAGAATCAGCTCCACCGTAGTACCAAAACCACCTCCGTTGAGGCCGCCGTCACCTTCGGCAAGCCCTCCTCCAAAGCTGTCTTCCCCGCCGCCAAAGACGCCAAGGGCAAGCGATAGCGTCGGCCTCCCGGTCGGCTGTAGCGTGGACCTCCTGGTCCACGCTTGTTCCTTGTCACCCTACAATCTCCATCTACAATCGAAGCATGAACTCTTCCTCGCCGCGCATTCGTTGTCAGGGTATTCTCTTCGATATGGACAACACTCTCGTCTCCTCGCAGGGAGCGGTCGAGCGCACCTGGACCAAGTGGGCGCACATGCGCGGCCTTGATCCCGAGTTCGTGATTCACACCGGACACGGATGTCGCAGCCTGGAGACCATCGCCATCGTCGCTCCCCATTTGGATGCCGTTGCCGAAGCAGAAATTGTTGAGACGATCGAAGCCGCCGACACCGAAGGTCTGGCGATGTTGCCCGGCGTCAGCGAGTTGCTGGCCGCCCTGCCCCCGGATCGTTGGACAGTGGTCACCAGCGCTACCGTGCCCTTGGCGCGGGCTCGGCTCACCGCTGCCGGCATCCCCACCCCCGCGCGGATCGTTACTGCCGAATGCGCGCCCCTGGGCAAGCCCGATCCCGGCCCTTATTTGGCGGGCGCGGCTCTGCTCGGTTTCAAACCCCAAGAATGCGTGGTTTTTGAGGACGCACCCGCCGGCGTTGCTTCTGGTCGGGCCGCGGGCTGCGCCGTGGTGGCCACCACCTATTCCGTCCCCGCCGAAGAGCTGACTGCCGCGCACTTCCTCATCTCCGACCTCAACGCCATCGCCGTCAAAGTCTTCCCCGACGGGCTTGAACTGACCCTGACGGCGCTAGCCAGATAGTGCGGAAGGAGAGGCGTCGGCTCTTCCCTTTACAATCAAGACATGTCTTTATCCCTGATCTCTTCTCCCGTGCGGATTGCCTGCAAGGGCATTCTGTTGGACATGGACGGCATTCTCATCTCGTCGCTCGGCTCGGTTGAGCGCAGTTGGACAAAGTGGGCCTTGGCCCGTGGCATCGATCCGGCTTACGCCTGCCGCACCGCGCATGGCTGCCGCGCTATCGAGACCGTATCCCGGCTCCGTCCCGATCTTGACCCCGCTACCGAGCTGAAAGTGATTGAAGAAATCGAACTGTCCGACGGCGAGGGAATTGCCGTCCTACCCGGCGTGCTGGCGTTTCTCGCCGCTCTGCCCCAGAATCGTTGGACGGTCGTCACCAGCGCCACCGAAGGCCTTGCCCGCATGAGGCTGGCTGCCGCCGGCATTCTCGTGCCCCAGCGGCTCATTACCGCCGAATCCGTCACCGAGGGCAAGCCCGCTCCCGCGCCTTACCTTGCCGGAGCCGCTCTGCTCGGCTTCAAGCCCTCCGATTGCGTGGTCTTTGAAGATGCGCCTTCGGGAACCAAGGCGGGCCGGGCGGCGGGCTGCACCGTAGTGGCGACGCCCTTTTCGCACGCTCCGGAACTGCTCGATGCCGCTCATTATCTCATTCCAGATCTGACTCACGTAGCCGTCGAACTGCTGGCCGGCGGCCTCGCTCTGACCTTGACGCCGCCCGAAAATTAATCTTTACTTGTTCGAGCCACTCGCAAAATTCAAAGAAAGTGTCAGAGCGCGATTTTAGTCGATCCGTAAGTGATTTGAAATGAAAAGGGTACTGATTATTCATGTGGACACGACGTCAATTTGTAGAAGCGGCATGTGGCGGAGCCGGGGCCATGCTGGTTCCGGCAACCGCATGGGGTAAGAGTTATTCCGGGCGCGAGGCTCATTCCACTGTACGGAGCGCTGAAGAGCCGTTTTTGCCCGCTGAGGCGGCGCGCGCCGTACTCGAACGCCAGCTTGGTTCGCGGGCAAAAGAGTTTAATTTGCGGACAATTTCCGCCGAGAGCGGCAGGGAAGTCTACGAAATTGAGGCTGAACGGGGCTGCGTTACGGTCTCAGGAAGCAGTGCGGTAGCCATCTGTCGGGGCGTTTACAGCTATTTGCGCAACCAGTGTCGGCGCTTCAAGCAGTTTCACTGTGACGCATGGATCGGCTTCGGCCCTCCCGACAACCCCTGCCGGTTACCTGGAAACTCAGGTAGCCGGTACCACGGTCAAAATTCCCTTCTACAACGTGTAATCTGGGGGTGCGGTTGAGCGGTTTTGGATGGGCTTTGATTTTCCTATGAAAAACTGTATATCTGAGCCACTGACCACATTAGACTTCAACACTTGTGAAGCCTAATGTGAACATGTTTGGAAGCGTAATGTGGTCAGCCACAGAGGATGCCCCGCCCTCGCCGCGTCTTTGCTTTTGCGGCTAGGGTGGGATGCTTCTACAGCAACAGGAGAAATGCCCTAGCCGCGCCTTTTTTCTGGCGCGGCCTGAGCAAAGCAGTTGGCTAGATGATTTCGAGCACGTTCTGGCTTTTGGCTGCCGCCTCATTGGCTCGGCGCAACAGATCCCTGGCCACGACAAAGAATCCCGCCGCCTGAGGACTTGCCTCGCCAGCCAGAGTCACCGGCATGCCGTGGTCGCCGCCTTCGCGGATTGATGGCAGCAGTTCGATTGAGCCCAAAAACGGTACGTTGAACTGCTTGGCGGTCCGCTCAGCCCCGCCCCTGGAGAAAATGTCGATCTCCTGGTGGCAATGCGGGCAGGTAAAGTGGCTCATATTCTCCACTACTCCCAGCACCTCCACGTTGACCTGCGCAAACATTTCCAGCGCCTTACGCGCATCCTGCAAGCTCACGTCCGAAGGCGTTGAAACCACCACCGCTCCGGTTAGCGGCACCGTCTGCACCAGCGATAGCACCACGTCGCCCGTTCCCGGCGGCAGATCCACAATCAGGCAATCCAGTTCGCCCCAATTTACCTCTTGCAAAAATTGCCGGATGATCTGATGCAGCATCGGGCCGCGCATCACCATCGGCTTGTCGCCCGGCGAAATGTAGCCGATCGAAATCGTCTTCACTCCGTGGGTTTCGTTGGGCACAATCAGGTTGCCCTCGCCCACTCGCGGCGGTTGGCTCGATCCCATCATCAGCGGCACGTTGGGCCCGTAGATGTCGGCGTCGATCAGCCCCACCCGCTGGCCCAGCTTGCTCAGGGCGATGGCCAGATTCACGGCGACCGTGGTTTTGCCCACCCCGCCCTTGCCCGAGCCCACTGCGATAATCTTCGACACGCCCGGCAAAGCCATGGGCGAAGGTATGGCTGGAGATTGCGCCATTTTTTGTTGCTCCTTTAGAAAACCCTGCTGTTGTTGTGATGCGCGACGGCGCGATTAAGCGCCAGTATTCTCTTCCAGAGTCGCCGTGGCCAGCTTTTCCTGCTTCCGGCGGTGTGACTCGGATTCGCGGTGCTCGCGGCGCAGTAGCGCATCCGCAAAGCGCCGCTGCTCGTCGGCGGTCTCCACAATCAACTCGGGAACCCGTACCGGCTTCATGTCCTTGTCTACCGCCACAAACACAAGGTAAGCGCTGGCCACATGCAGTTGTTCGCCAGTGCGCGGGTCTTCGGCCCAGGCCTTCACGCCCACTTCCATTGAGGTCTTGAAGGCTCTGTTCACGCTCGATTTCAACGTCAGCAGATCGCCCAGGTGCACTGGCCGAATAAAGTCTATGTGGTCCATTGCCGCCGTCACCATATACGTGCGCGAATGGCGATAGGCGGCCATTGCGCCGGTCAGGTCCATGAAGTGCATTAGCCGACCGCCCAGCAGGTTGCCCAAAACGTTGGTGTCGTTGGGCAAAACAATTTCGGTCATCTGCGACTGAGTACTGGCTACGGTACGTGCTTTCGGCAGGGTCTCAGGGGAATTCATGCTTGTTTTTGATTCCTTCCTTGGCGCCCGGAAGAATTCGCCTGCCGCCGGATACAATGGACCTTGCGGCAGTCGTTCTTCTTGGGGCGTACCACTCCAGTTTCGGCAATTGTCGCCGTTTACGCAAATCCCTTGGCCGTTCGCGGCCCGCTATGAGATCAATGGACAAGATCGACGGACTCAAAGAAATTCTAGAACTGGACCCCGGCAGCAGCTTTGCCCGCTACGGCATTGCCATGGAGCGGGTGCGCCGTGGCGAAACCGCCGAGGCACTGGCCGACTTCGACATCCTGCTGGCTAACGATCCCGACTACACTGCCGGTTATTTCATGTCCGCCCAAGCGCTGGCTTCGGCTGGCCGCACGCCTGAAGCTATTGAGCGCCTCAAGGCCGGTATCAGTTGCGCCGCACGCCGCGGCAACCGCCATGCTCTCAGCGAGATGCAAGCCATGCTTGACGAACTCGAACGCTAGTGCCAGAGCTGGCACCCCGGCACGTGGAAAATAGCAGCATCGCGCATTTCTTTGAACGCCAGCCCTACCGCGGGTGGGCGCGTCTATACTAATAACATGCCCAAGTATTCAATCGTCGTTCCTTTTCATAACGAAGAAGAGAACGTCACTGTCTTATACGCACGCCTCAAGCAAGTCATGGAGCAGGTGGGCGATAGTTTCGAGCTGGTCTTCGTCGACGATGGTTCCAGCGACCGCACCTACAAGCTGATGGAAGAGATCGCCGCTGTCGATAGCCGCGTGCTGGTCATCAAGCTGCGCCGCAACTTCGGCCAGACCCCTGCCTTGGCTGCCGGCTTCGATCACGCCTCCGGTGACTTCATCCTCGCCATGGATGGCGATCTTCAGCACGATCCCGCCGAGATTCCCAACTTCCTCGCCAAGCTCGACGAGGGCTACGACGTGGTCAGCGGCTGGCGCAAGGAGCGCATCGATAACTTCATCATGCGCCGCATCCCCTCGCGCTGCGCCAACTGGCTCATGGCCAAGCTCTCCGGTGTCAACATTCACGACTTCGGTACCACCTTCAAGGCCTATCGCCGCGAAGTCATCGTCAACATCCCCCTCTATGGCGAGATGCACCGCTTCATTCCCGCCTTGGCCGCCTGGTATGGCGCCACCATCTGCGAAATTCCTATCAAAAACGTCAACCGTGAGCGCGGCAAGAGCCACTACGGCATCGGTCGTACCTTCCGCGTTTTCTTCGATCTGTTGACCATCCGCTTCCTCATCAAGTACATGGGGCGCCCCTTGCACTTCTTCGGCCTCTTCGGCGCACTGGGCATCTTGGGTGGGAGTTTTATCTCTGCCATCCTGCTGGGCATGAAGATCCTCAGCCCCCATCAGAGCATCATGGACCAGCATGGCCCGCTCTTCGTCATTGCTGGCATCCTGATCTTGGCTGGCTTTCAGATGCTCGCCACCGGCCTGCTCGGCGAGCTCTCGGTGCGCCACTTCCACACCGCGAAGCACCCCGCCCCTTACACCATCGACCGCATCGTCCGCCTCCAATCCCCTCACGAGCCCAGCATCCTCTCCGAAGGCTAAAAGCAGGGAACAAATCAGTGGACAGGGCAACAGCCTCGCCAAGGTCATCCCTCCGGCGAGGCTGTAGCTTTTTGGGGTTCCTCCTGTAAAGTTGAAGCAGGCGTTCTACGTTTTTTGCACTATCTTTTCGCGGTATAAAAAGCATCGTTTGACGACTCCTCACAATTCGGTTGCAACCTCCAATCCAGATCAGCTCACTGAGCTTCTGCGCTCGGTCTTCGGCTTTTCCAGCTTTCGCGCCAATCAGGAAGCGGTCTGCCGCGCCGCCCTCGCTGGTCAAGACTTGCTCCTGGTCATGCCCACTGGCGCTGGTAAGTCGCTCTGCTATCAGCTTCCGGCCATCGCTCTGGGGGGCACGGCGCTAGTCATTTCGCCGCTCATCGCCCTCATGGACGACCAAGCCGCCAAGCTCTCCGCCCTTGGTCTACGCGTGGCCCGCATTCACTCCGGTCTTGACCGCTCCGCCTCACGCCAAGCCTGCGTGGACTACCTCCAGGGCAGCCTGCAATTTCTCTTCATTGCCCCCGAGCGTCTCCGTGTCCCCGGCTTTCCCGAGATGCTCGCCAAGCACAAGCCGGCCCTCATCGCCATTGACGAGGCCCACTGCATCTCCCAGTGGGGACACGATTTCCGTCCCGACTACCGCATGTTGGGCCAATACCTGCCCTCGCTCCGCCCCGCTCCCGTTTTGGCGCTTACTGCTACGGCGACTCCCTCCGTCCAGGCCGACATCCTCACCCAACTCGCCATGGTCTCCCCGGCCAAGTTCATTCATGGCTTTCGCCGTGACAACCTAGCCATCGAGGTCGTCGAACTGCCCGTCCCTGAGCGCGCCGCTGCCATCTGCGGTCTGCTCTCCGATCCCTCACGTCGCCCCGCCATTGTCTACGCAACATCGCGCAAAATGGCTGAGCAACTGGCCAACGAACTGGCCCTGCGCGTTCCCGCTGCCGCCTACCATGCAGGCCTCGATCCCGAAACCCGCGAGCGTGTCCAAACCGCATTTCAGTCCGGCGAACTTGAGGTCGTCGTCGCCACGATTGCCTTTGGCATGGGCATCGACAAGGCCGACATTCGCACTGTCATCCACGCTGGCCTGCCCGCCACCCTCGAAGGCTTCTATCAGGAGATTGGCCGCGCTGGCCGCGACGGCGCTCCCAGCCGTACCTACCTCATGCACTCCTACGCCGATCAGCGCATGCACGACTTTTTTCTCAATCGCGACTACCCGCCCGTCGCCCATTTGCAGCAGGTTTTCCATGTGCTCAAAGACGATCCGCAGCCGATCGAGTTACTGCGCGAGTCTTCCAAACTCGGCGAGGAAGAGTTCGACAAAGCCCTCGAAAAGCTTGAGATTCACGGCGGCGCACGCGTTGATTTTGGCGGTAACGTCACCCTCGGCGCTTCCGGCTGGAAAAAGTCCTATTCCATTCAGGCCCAATACCGCGCCGAGCAGTTCGAAAAAGTTCTCAAATTCACCACCTCCACCGAGTGTCGTATGGCCGCTCTAGTCCGCCATTTTGGCGATGTGGCCGACGCCAGCCGCTCCTGCGGCATCTGCGATGTTTGCGACCCGGCTGGCGCCGTCCTCCGCCTCTTCCGTCGCCTCTCCAATGCCGAGCGTCAACTCGTCCAGCAAATCCTCGACGAGCTTCGCCCCGTGGACTATAAAGCTAGCGGAACCCTCCAACGCAATCTCGATCAAGTGGGTCGCATCAACCGCAACGATTGGGAAGCCCTCCTCCAAGCCATGGTGCAGGCTGACCTCCTCGCAATCGAAGAAGCCGAGTTCGAAAAAGATGGTGAGGTCAAGCGCTATCGCAAGGTGCGAATCACCGCGGCGGGCTTGGAAGTGCGGCCCACAACGCCGCTTGAACTGCTGCTCAGCGATGGCGTAGTCGAAGCTTTTGGTGGGCATTCCGCGCCGCGATCCAAAAAATCAAAATCAAGATCAGACGCTGCCAAATCCGCAACTTCCAAGCCAGAAGAGATTGCGCTCACTCCTAAGGGCGAAGTCCTCGCCGCTCGCATCCGCGAGTGGCGCTCCGCCGAGGCTAAACGCCTGGGGGTGCCAGCTTATCTTGTTCTCCACGACAGCACGCTGAAGGATCTGGCCAATCGTCGCCCCGCCAACCCACGCGCGCTGCTTGAAGTTAGCGGCATGGGCCCCACTAAAGTTGAGCGCTTTGGCGAGGCGCTTCTTGATCTGTGCGCCGCCGCGAAATGAAAAGTTATTTGATTGCGTTGCCGCAGACGCAAGCGCGAAACCCCTTCGTCGTGTAATTCGACAACGTGCAAACATACTGCGGCCAAAATGCCTGCAGCAGGGGAAAAGTGTCGCCCGTACGAAAATTGCGTAGGTAACTCTGGCTGGTCTGCGACTTAGCCTCGCGATCGGCAGCAAACTCCTCAATCAGCTTGCTCACCGACGCGGATGAAAAATCTTTCACCTGATAATCGTGCGCAAAGTCGTACTCTTCTGGCCACATCGCATCCAGTCCCTTTGCACTGGGAGCGGCATACACTTTGTAATCCCTGAGTGTGGCCGTTGCCGGATCAATCTGGGCAATCGTAAACGAAGGGTGGTTGCCATTGATCGGTGAAATCGAAGCAACCATTTTTACCGCAACGCTCTTTTCCGCAGTGCTCTGCAGCAAGTGCATTTCATCCATGTGGGTGTGGGCAAAAATTGTCAGAGTGACTACGTCGCCAAACTCGACTAACTCGTCAGCCAGCTTCTCCGAGCCCAAAAACATCTCCGGCCCTTTGCCGCCACATACATCGTCGAATTTTGCAACGGAGGCATGTAGATCCACGCCGGGCGGAATGTGTCCCATCACCCAAATCTTTTGTTTTTTTGCGCGCGCCGCAGCTAACTGCTGATGAAGCCATGCAAGCTGCGCTTCTGCCGCAGCCCAATCGACTTTGCCTCCGCAGGTTTGGTAGTTACTCGACAGAAACAGATCGTCTATCACCAGTAGCCGCGCATTGTGCAGCGGCAGCGCCACGCTGTAAGCGCCGCTCACTTTGAAACTCTCCAGCGAGGCTTGGCGCTCGGCCGCGAGAAAACTTCGTGTAACTTTCGCGCCGACATCAGCGAGAAACTCGCTGTGCGCGTCCAGCCGATAATCGCCGCAATCGGAGTCATTGTTTCCCAGCGCCGTGTAAACCGGTACGTCCGGGAAAGTGTTTTCTAAACCGCCAATAACATAAGCGATCGTTTTCTCGGAAAACTTTCTGTAATCTTCGGCTGTGGACTTGGGGAAAACCGTCTTGTATTTGCACTGAAATGAATGAGCCAGCAGGTCGCCGCTCAGCGTTACAAATTTTGCTCCCGCGCCCGGCTTGCGCATTGCCTGCAAGCTCGACGCCAGCAGCGCTTCCGGTGTGTCCTCGCCGCGCGCGTGGCAAACTTTCTGCAACAGACCAAAACTCGATTCGTGGTTTGCGGCGGGCGTCGCGCTCAGAATCGCCTTCCACTCACTCACTGGTGCGGCGGCCAGCTTCACGGCCTGCGCCGGATCCCAAAAAGGATCGAAGTGAATGTCGCTGACCAGCACCGCGGACA
>Ga0302320_10010294_pt1 | contig 19940 bp, 13 predicted proteins | sample Bog_T0_3_FD_202130 | JGI IMG/M metagenome (GOLD analysis project Ga0302320, IMG submission 202130) | Peat permafrost microbial communities from Stordalen Mire near Abisko, Sweden - Bog_T0_3 | ecosystem: Environmental > Terrestrial > Soil > Wetlands > Peat | place: Sweden: Abisko, Stordalen Mire... | reverse complement strand
GCAAATTCGATTTGCACGCCCGCCCCTTGAAATCGCTTGTTGCTGTCCGTCGCCAGCAGCTTCACGGCTACGAGAATCCGTTCCGGGGGCTTGGCTCCATCCAGCAGAACCATGCGTTCCAGGCTTTCGCCCATTGCAACCCGCCGCCCGTTAAAGTAGACAATCTCTGTCGGCGTCTCTCTGCTCGCCGCTGCCCGCGCCCGGAATTGAAACCAGATTCTCGTTCCGCTCAGGTCGTAACCGTGCAGGTTCTTCGGCACATCAATCCAAGCTCGATACCAGGCCGCGTCCGTGCCGCCTTCGTCACCGGGCTTGACCGCCGCCCACCCTGAATCGTCCAGATCCGAGCTCTCGCCGTGGGGGATGTCTCCAGGATGTACCCGCCACTGCCCATCGGGGATGCGATTCAACTGCCCCAGCCGTTCGATGACCTGCTGTGCGGGCGCCGGCAGTGACTGAGTGGCGATTTGCTGGGCCGATTGGGCCCCTGCGATTCCTGAATAGAGGAATCCGGCCAACGCAATTCCGCAAAAAACGTTCTTCATCAAGAGAACAATCCTTCCGATTATGAGTGCGCAACGCAAGATCCGCGAATGCCGATGTCTATGACCGCATGACCACACGCGGAGTTTCCGCGCAAAAGTACGCGGGAGTTTAGGGATGAACTGCTCGTAGTGTTGATCGGTCTAGAAGTATGAAGGTTGATAGTTTTCGAGGGTCGTTGAAGCGATCTATCGCACGCCGAGCCGCAGCTCCCCTCGCTTCTGCCTGGTTCCCCCTGGTCCCATTCACCCGATTCCACTGTCTCCCCCGTGAAGCATTAGAAGAACCTGTGAACTCGGGGCATGGCTTCCGGATTTGCTGAAAGCTACGTCAGTCTGTTCGGCGTGGGCGGGGAGTGACAAGTCAATTTACCGTAAGGAATACAGTAAGAGGATATAAGACTTTCAAAATTAATCATTTAACCTGGCTTGCACTCGGGTTATCGACGGCGATTGTGGCCCTTTTCCTGCTGCCAGAAACACATTTGCGTCTTCGCGCGCAATTCACGAAGAGCGAACAACTTACGCTCAGCGAAGGCCCTAAATTGAAGGCTCTGGAACGGCTTTTATGCCGCCTCTTGACTCCGCCCCGTGGCTGTGGCTGGGCGACCCGTGCAAGCCTTTACTTTTCAATGCATTAGCGGCGAAAATGTGGACGCTTGCCAGACCTGAGTGATACAAAGAACGGGGAGTCTTTCGTTTTTTCGCGCGGACCGCGCGACCCCCAATTGAGTGGAGTATTCTCAGTCTCGCCATGAGTTCAGAACCCAAGAGCGCTTCCCGTCCCATCACTCCCGATGCCTGCTGGAAGGTGTTGGAAAGCGCTGCCGCGAGCGATCATTTGAAGCGGGCCACGCGCCTGAAAGAGTTCCTTTATTACGTAGGCAAGAAGTCCATCAAAGAGGGCCTCAACGACATCCATGAACAGGAGATCGGACAGGCCGTATTCGGACGCAGGGACTCTTACGACACGAGCCAGGACAACATTGTCAGAGTCAGCGCCACGGAACTGCGCCGTCGCGTGGAAGCGTATTTTGCCGCGGAAGGCAAAGACGAACAGCTCATCTTCGATATTCCCCGTGGAAGCTACACGCCGATCTTCCGTTGGCGCGCGGAGACTCCGCCCGCTGAACCCGTAAAGCCACCTGATGTAGAAGTTCCGGGCCCTGCCGCGATCGTTGTGCCGTGGTGGCGTTTGCAACTGCCACTCTTGCTGGTTTCAGTGGCCGCTCTTGCGTTGGCGATTATTTGCGTCCTGCTTTGGCGGGAAAACCGCACATTGCACAAGATGGTCTACACATGGGACGGTCAGCCGGCTCTTGCTGCGTTCTGGCCGCGTTTCCTGGATTCGAAGCAGGACACCGACATCGTTCTTGCCGACACATCGTTTGCCATCGTCGAAGACATGATGAAGCAGTCGTATCCGCTGAGCGATTATTTAAACCGCAGCTACATCAACCAGATCCATTCGTTCACTTTGTGCTCGGCGGATCACAAGGCCGTCAATTCCATTGCATTCGAATCGATTGCCGCCAGGAACAACGGAAGTTTTGGCGATTTCGAAGTCGCGCAGCAGATTGTGGCCCTCTACCCGCGCTCGACGAGTGTCCATGTCTCGTACGCCCGCGAATATACGGCCGACTCGGTGAAGCGCGACAACGTGATTCTGATAGGCAGCCGGAAATCGAACCCCTGGGTCGATCTCTTTACCGACCAGATGAACTTCCTCGTGAGGTACGATGCGAATCTCGATCAATCGTTCGTCGAGAATCTGCATCCGCGGGCCGGCGAGCAGGCGCAGTACGCGCAACCCGCCAATCCGTACGCGTCGTTGGGTTATAGCGTGATCGCTTTTCTTCCGAATCCCAGCCACACGGGGAATGCGTTGATTATCGAAGGCACGAACGCCGAAGCCACCAATGCGGCAGGCGAGTTTGTGACATCGGAAGAAACGATGAGCAATTTTCTCAAGAAGCTGCCCGGAACCAGAATCCCTTTCTTTGAAATTCTGCTCAGGACCTCGCGCATGAGCGGAACACCTATGCATGCGGAAGTAGTGGCTTACCGTACGTACTAATCGCAGCTTCGTTTCGGCGGCGCGTTTGCATCCAATCGCTCAATCAAAATAAATCGCCCTGGTCTCGCCAAGGATGCGCCGGCGACGCGACAGCGTTCTACGCTGCTCACGTGCACACCGGGCCGATTTCCTCCGCAAACAAAAATGCGCTGGCCAGGGTTGTTTGACCCGGGCCAGCGCTTTTGGAGAAATACGGCTAGGCAGTTACCAGAGAATCTTTGCGGAAAGCTGGATGGTACGCGAATTGCCTTTTGAGGTGATTTCGCCGAACGTACCGCTGCAGCAGCTGGTGTTGGGTTCGCCGGGTAACGGATGGTTCAGCGAGTCGAACGCATCCGTACGCCATTGGAACTTCAGGTTCTCCCAGAGCTGGAATTCTTTGAAGGCCGCCAGATCGAGGTTCGTGTTTCTCGGTCCGTTCAAGTCGTTGCGGGGTTCATTGCCGAATACGTTGTTGGCCGGCACCGCGTAGCACGAGGTGTTGAAATATGTTGCCAATGCATTGGATGCCTTTGGAACAAAGTTGGATTTGCCACTGTTTCCATTGCAGGTTGACGTGGCGCGATTCTGAATGCCGCCGCCGGTGTTGGAGTTGTCGCTGGCAGTTGTATTGAACGGCATGCCGGCTCTGATCGCCAGCAGACCGCTGAATCTCCAGCCGCCGAGCTCGTTCTGCCACCACTTGCCGCCGTTCAGGAACATCTTGCCCTTGCCGACCGGAAGTTCGTAGATGCCCGATACCTTGATGACGTACTTCTGCATGAAGTCCGAACGTCCGTAGTCAACCTGCGGGTTGTTGCCCATCTCGCCGGTGGCCTTGTGGTCGGAGTCCTGGAAGTCCATGGACTTGCCCCAGACGTAGTTGGCGTTGAACTGCAAGCCGTTGGTGAAGCTCTTCTTCATCTGGACTTCGAGCCCGTCATAGTGCGATGAACCCCACTTGTGATACTGCTCGATATTGCCCGGGATGGATTGGTAAGGCCTGCGGGAGTTGATATCGGCAGTACTGGTTGGATTGGGATCGCCGGCAGCGGGTAGTGAGGCCTGGTTGATGTTGCTGTAGTTAAAGATGTGATGGTTCGAGCTTCCCACGTAGTCCACCGTCAGCAGATAGTCCCTGCCGAAGGTTCGCTGCACAGCAACGTTCCACTGCTCGCTGTAGCTCGTGGGCATCTTTTGGGTGAACGTTCCATTGCCAGGCACAAAGACGCCGGTCGCCGGAGGCATCTGGGCCCAGATGGCTTCCGCATTGGCCAGGGTGAAGAACTCCTGCTTCCCAGGCGCGGCCCCGGTGTTGGGATTCGCAGCAGCGCTCGAAGCGGGCCAGATGACGGGGTTGGCCTGAGTCTGGGTAGAGTTCAGACCCGTGATGTAGAACGGATCGTTCATCATGTTCGTCAAGTCGTAGTAGCTGAACTGGTAGTAGTAGAGGCCGCCTCCGGCGTGGATGGCAGTCTTCTCGTTCAGAGCGTAGGCAAAGCCGACCCTGGGGCTGAAGTTGAACCGGTTCGGGTTGTAGTTCGTCACGCTGAACACGCCGCTGGTTGGGTTGAGAATGCCGGCGTGACCGCCCGCCTCGGTGACAGGCGAGTAATAGTCGTAGCGCATGCCCAGGTTGATGGTGACCTTGGGCGCAATGCGCCAGTCGTCCTGGATGTAGGGCATGATGTTGTGCTGATGGAAGTGGCCAACCTGACTGCCGGCGGTGGCACCGGTAGAGACATAATCTCCCAGCAGGTAATCCGCCAGTACGTTGGCAGCGGGGAAAGTACCGCTGACGCTTCCCAGGGCCCAGATTCCAGACCTCTGCCAGGCAGCGCCTGGGGCGGCGGTGGCGCCACCTGTGCAGGTAGCGTTGCAACCGTTATAGGTGTATTCGCCGTTCGAACCTAAGCTGCCGTTCGGAGATCCGTTATACCAAAAAGCGTTGTAGTCGACGATGTCGAATTCTCCGCCGAAGAAGATCGAGTGCTTGCCGCGCAGCAGGTTGACTTCGTCAATGTACTCATACATGTTTTGATGTTCGCCAAGCGGGGAGCCGCTGATGCCGCTCCAGGCGCCGCCCAGGCCGAGACCCGGCAAACCCCAGACAGTTGGCAGCGGATTCAGGCCGGTCAGGCCAAATACGTTGTGGAAGTAGTCGGTGCCATTGTCGATCATGTCGAATTGCTGTCCGTTCACCGAACGGGCATAGCCGACCCGGGCTGTATTCACCAGCGTGGAACTGACCACGTGGCTCTCTTCAAGGTAGATGTCGGTTCCGTAGAGCTGGTTATGTTCCTGGGTGTCCAGCAGGGGTTGACCTGCGGGGCTATTTGAGCCATTATCCCAATCCTCTGGACGGATGATGTCCGGATTGTTGGTGTCGTAGGCTCCGAAGAAATGATCCTTCTCGCTCATGTTGTAATCCGCACGGCCCAGCCAGTCGTCGTGCGTGAATTTGGTCCGGCTGTTTACGCTGCCGTAGTTGTCGCCCGCCGATGTGTTCAGACCGTTGGGCAACGGGATGGCCAGATTCAAGTACTTGGTGGCCAGAGGGCTGATCAAGGTAGGGTTGATCATGTTCGGATGGCCGTTGTAGTTGAACTGCGACAGAACATTGGGACCGGCGCCGGTTGCTCCAATGCCGTTCGCTGAATTGTACGTCGTGGGGTCCCAGATGGTGGTCGCGGGCTGCTTGGTCCCGGCATTCGCTGTTAGATCCGCGCTAAAGTCACCGCCGCGCTCTGCCGCTGTGGGCACATAGGCCTGCAGGAAGGCGGCTTGAACTTGGCGAAAGCCTTCATAAGAGACATAGAAAAACAACTTGTTTTTGGTGAACGGGACCTTCCAGCCGCCGTCCGCGCCGTACAGGTTGTACCGAAGTTCGCCCAGAGGACCTGCAGCCCAGCCTCTGGCATTCATCTGATTGTTTTGCAGATTTTCATATACGCTGCCGTGGATGGTCTGCGTTCCGCTCTTGGTGATCGCATTCAGCGTGTTGGCGCCGTCGTAGCGGGCATTCGCGCTGTTGCGGACGATCTCCACCTGCTGCGTTGCATCAATGGGTGTGTTCACGGTGGCGGTCTGATCGAAGTAGCTCATATCGATCACGCCGTCCAGAAGGTAGCTGGTCGACCAGAAGCCCTGGCCTGCAATGAACAACTGGTTGCTTTGCTGGTTGTACTGGCTAACGTTGGAGTTGATATTGCTGTAGCCCAGCGTCGACCCCGGCTCCACGCCGGCCTGTGTCGTCTGCGCATAGAAAGTGGCATTACGATAGCCCGATTGCTCCGGCAAGCTGGCCATGGTCGCTGCTTCGATGGTGGCATTCAGTTCGTGATCTTCTGTCTCCAGGCCCCCCGACTCATTGGCGAAAACTTCAACCGTTTTGGTAGTAGATCCTACTTTCAGGCTGAAGTTGATGTTCAAAACCTGACCTACCGCGAGCGTCAGGCTGGAGGTGTCTTCCTCGAAGCCCTTCGCCGCCACGTCTACCGTGTAGGGGCCCGGGGGAAGCGCCGGAATGGAGAAGATTCCGGAGCCGTTGGAAACGGTTCTGCGTGTATCGCCAGTGTTTGAATTCTTGGCGGTGATATCTGCGCCGGGAACCACGGCTCCGCCGGGATCGGACACAACGCCCGTCACGGTGCCTTCTGAGGTTTGTGCGTGGAGCGGTGCTCCAATAGTTAGAAGCGCCGCCATGGCGATCGCCAGGCACACACCGACGCTGAAAATTCTTGCGCGCAGACTTGTGTAGCCTTGCAAACTCTGCGCTGATCTTGAGTCTAGTTGCATCTTGATTGCCTCCAATACTTGGTTACAGGTTGTGAATCGTGATCTGCGGCCGTCTTAGCCGAAATCTCCGTTTTGACCTTCAGGAGCCCCACACGGTAGATGAACTCCGGTTCTTTTAGCTCAGCCAATTGATGAAAGTACCCTGGACATTGCATTTCTGCTCAGAATTGCTCACTTTGGCAGACAACTATTGCGGACCCTGAAAATTCCATTTGCGCAGCCGATATTGCAGATTATTCATTCTGTTGAATCAGTACAGCAAAAAGGGGTTTGACTGAAGCTCTGAATGGCTGACAAGCCAACTCCCGGAAAGCTCAAGGTTGCGGTTACGCGGATGATCAAAAGGGAATTCCCCGCACGGCAGTCGCAATTTTCCACTTCGCAAGCACATATGCGTCATCCCGAAAGCAGATAGTCGGTGACGAGGCGCCTTTGAACATTGCGAAGATTCGGGATAAGCCTAGGGAGCCGCGAATTGACCTGACAACGTGAATTTACGGTAAGGACTACAGTAAACGGCCATGAGGCCAAGTTTCTGCATCGGGAAAGTCTCTGCAACCTATTGATGGAGCGAGAGTTGAACGAAAATATTGGCCATACCCCCGGACCCGCAGCCTTGCGGTAAGTTGCCCTGGGAGGGAGCCTTGCCGGACGGAAGTTTCGCGGCTCCTTCGAATGCAAACACTGCCCTCTGATTCCGCGCGCCGCGGAAACAGGGTTTCCTGCCATGAGCCGGCGTCTCGCTCCGGGTGCCGGATAACCTTCGGACGATCAAGAATCTGACCGTTCAGGGCCTGCAGGCACATTTCGCTTTCGAGAAGCGCAGTTCGCGTGGCAAATTGGATGAGACAATAGCGCGGAGTCGAAGATGCACGCGGACGGCAGAGCCTGTTACCTGCGGCGCCACGACAGCAGGAATGCAGGTTTAAGGAACGGGTGAAAAAAGATATGTGCGCGAAGGCAGCACAAGTCGGTTTCTTCATAGTTTTTCTGGTTGCGGCGATTGCCGCAACCGCGCAGAGTCAACCCAAGAGTCTCAATGTAAAGATCCAGTACGAAGATCCGATCCGCAATCAACACTACCCGGAGCTGCTCTATTGGTTTGTTACGCCGGAGACGCTGAACCCACAGCATTACGCAAAAGATATTCAGCACATCTCCCATGACACGGCTTTTGATTTTCCTTTCCTCACCGCACGCGAGGGCGTTGATTTTCTGAATAACCCAGCCGCACACGCCGCCGTAGCCGGCATTGTGAAGACGGCGCACGAAAACGGACTGCGCATTGGTATGACGCTGCTGGGAGGAGGGGCCGGCGGAGCGAAGTCCGCGAATTTCGCCGAAGAGCAGACAGCAATTGCCGACGGCCAAGGCACCTTGGATGCAGAAGGCAGCGGCGCCGTGCAGGCGGCCGTCGTGATGCGTGGGATAAAGGCTACGCGGACCGAACTGCTGCGCGCCTGGGTCTTCCGCGAGACCGGTCCGGGCGAATACGATCCCAGCACGCTGACCGACGTGACAGACAAGGTGAAGAGCGCATCGCCAGAGCCGGGCGCGCTCACAGTCCAACTGGAATTAGGGCCGCGCTACTCCGGCTACACCGCCTTTGTGCTGGCGACGAATTGGTATCCGGTGATGGACATGTTCAGCGGCGCATTCAAGAGCTGGTTGCGCAACACCATCGATCAGTATAGGGGTGTTCCGTTGGATGGCACATCGCTGGACGAGTTCGGCTACGTTCGCATTCCCATGAATCTCACCGTCCCATGGCGCGGGCATCTGGCGGGAAGGGCTTTCGGCGAGCATTTCCTTGAGGTAACGGGCATGGATCTGACGCGGACGCTCTTCGAGACGCGCTTCGCTCCCGCAGGACATCCCGAGGTACGTATCCGCGCCATCGACCGCTATTGGAGTTTCCTGCGCTCGGGTCCGCTCGATGAGGAACGCGACTTCTACAACTATTCAAGGCAGGTCTTCGGCACGAAAACCCTGGCCGGCATTCACAACACGTTCCACAATCATTTGACCAACGATGAAGCCTGGGCCACCGGCATCAACTGGTGGACTGTCCCGCGTCAGTACGGCATGAGCGATGAAGACCTTTCGCTGCCGTTGCGCATGGGAATGCTGGTCGCGCAGCCCGGCAACATCATGTACGACCAGTTCTACGGGTTCAACATTCATCGCTTCCCCGAGAAAGCTCTGAACGACGCACGTTTCGATGCGCGCATTCACTATCACGGTTACAACGACACCGGCCGCTGGGGTACTGACCTTTCCACCGCGCCCTTCTTATCGGTGATCAATCCCGTGGAACGAAAGATCCGCCTCCTCAACCGCTTCGACCCCGCTGCGCCCAAACTTCCGCTGCTGGTCGTCTTCGGCATGCCGGCCCTTCTCAACTGGTTTCCCGACCAAAGCGCGCGCAACGGCTACGACATCAACGGCTCATTGCACATTGAGGAGAAAGTGCAGGCGATCTGGGACGCGGGTTATCGCTGCGCCGTGGTTCCCAGCGACCTGATCGACAATGGATCGCTCAAACTCGATGCGAAGAATCGCCCGGTTTTGAACGGCCACGTTTTTCAGGCGGTGATCTATCTCTATCCGCAGTACGCCACGCGCCGCACACTTGCATTTCTGGATCAATTCACGCTGCGTGGTGGCGCGCTCATGGTGGAGGGCACTGCAACACGCGAATTCGACGGATCGCCGGTGGATCAGGTCTTTGCGGAGATTGCGGCGCGGGCGCGCGTCAAGCAATTCAGCGTCGACCGGATTGCGGAGTTGGGCGTGGAGAAATCTGCGCTGCGCGAGATTGGCGGCGAACTCGAAGACGGCAGCGTGATTCTCACCGATCTCAACTCGATAGAAACCGGCCGGCCGAAGACATTTTCTGTGCAAGTCAACGGGCACGAATTCAGCGGAGCCTACATCGGCGTCTTCGCGTTAAAGGCTGCGGCAGACGGGCGCATTCTCAAGGTTGCCTGCGGCGGTTGCACCACGCTCTCGCGCGATGGCCGCGAGATTCTTCGCCTGGGCAGCGCCACGGACATGGTTCTCACGCGCAACGCAGCAGGAGCTTATGAAGCCGTGCTCCTGGGCCAGCCAGCAAGCAACAGCCTGAAGTTGCGGCCTTGACAGCTATTTAAGCGCCTTCTCAATGCCCGCTGCGGCCAACGGCGACATGACTGCGAATCCCGCCGGAGCCGGGTGCACTCCGTCCCCGCTCAAAGTTGCGGGAAGCCCGCCGCGCTCATCCTTCATCACGGAGTAGAAGTCGACATACACATAGCCCTTCTGCGCCGCGAAATCTTTGAGCCACGCATTCACCTGCGCGATCTTCGGCGCGGGTTTCAGTCCCGGCGCCCAACTGTAGTCGAATGCCGGCAATATTGAACAGAGCACCACGCGAATTCCGTTCGCCGTCGCGAGCTCGGCCATCGATGCAATGTTCCCCTCTGTTTGCTCCAGCGTCATCGGCCCGGTGTTGCCGGCAATGTCGTTGGTCCCGGCGAGAATCACGACAACTTTCGGACGCAGAGCGATCACGTCCTGGCGGAAACGAACCAGCATCTGCGGCGTGGTTTGGCCGCTGATGCCGCGATTCACATACGGCTTGCCGGGAAATGCTTCATCGAGCTTCCAACCCTGCGTGATCGAGTCGCCCATAAAGACCACGCGGTCCTCACCGGGTTTCGGAGTTCCCAGCATTGCATCGGCCTCCTTGAAGTGCGCGAGCGCGCCAAAGTCCACCAGCAGTTGCTGATCGTGCTGGGTCCAGTACGAATTGTTGGGATGCCCAGAGGGCAAGGTCTGCGGTGCAGGAACTGGTTGCGCCATGGGAGCCGCCAGCGGGACCGGAGCTGGCTTTTCCGGCACAGCGATTGCAGGAGGAAGAGGAGGGCCCTGGGCTTGCAGTGAATTCGCAACGAAGAACCCCGCCAGCAATCCGGTGAGTAATATGGTTTTGCAGAACTTCATCTAATCCACCTCGGGACTCCATTCTGAGTCGATTTCAGACGGCAATCTGCCGCGTTCGGGTGCGCTTCGATTGTAGGCAATCGTGCCTGTGCCCGGCTACTCATCGCGATGCCGACACCTTCCGCATGCCCCGCGATAAAATCCAAGTATGCCTGCCGCAGCAATCTCTCCTGATGTTTTGGCGAAATACGAGCCCGTGATCGGTCTCGAGGTACACGTACAACTGCTCACGGCGACCAAGATCTTTTGCGGCTGCGCCAACCGGTTTGGAGCGGACCCGAACACGAACGTTTGCGCGGTTTGCCTGGGGTTGCCGGGGGCGTTGCCGGTCACCAACGAGAAGGCCGTCGAGTTCGCCACTCTCGCCTCGCTGGCACTTAACTGCCAGGTGCGCGAGCGGTCGATCTTCGCGCGCAAGAATTACTTCTATCCCGACCTGCCCAAGGGCTACCAGATTTCGCAGTACGACAAACCGCTGGCTGAGCATGGATGGATCGAGGTTCCAACGGCGGACGGCGGCAAAAAGCGCATCGGGATCACCCGCCTGCACATGGAAGAGGACGCGGGCAAGAGTCTGCACGATGGATTCTCCGACTCTGCCACCCGCACCTATCTTGACCTGAACCGTTGCGGCACGCCGCTCGCCGAAATCGTCAGCGAGCCGGACATCCGCACACCCGATGAGGCCTTCGAGTACCTCACGCGCTTGAAGGAGATCCTGCTCTACGCCGGCGTCTCCGATTGCAACATGGAAGAGGGGTCGCTTCGTTGTGACGCCAACGTTAGCGTCCGTCCAAGGGGCCAGGAAAGATTCGGCACCAAGGCCGAAGTGAAAAACGTCAACAGCTTCAAGTTCGTTCGCGCGGCGCTCGAATACGAGATTGAGCGCCAAATTGAAGTGATCGAGTCGGGCGGCAGCGTAAAGCAGGAGACGCGGCTCTGGAACGCTAACGATGGAAGCACCTACTCTATGCGTTCCAAGGAGCAGGCGCACGATTACCGGTACTTTCCGGAACCGGACTTACCGCCCGTGATCGTGTCTGCCGAATTTTTGTCGGAAACCAGGAAAAAACTTCCAGAGCTACCCGAGGCACGGCGGGCGCGCATGATTCAAGAGTACGAATTGTCGGTGCAGGACGCGCACACGCTCACGGCGTCACGCGAATTCGCCGATCGCTTTGAGGCTGCGGCCAAGACCGCCCGCAATCCCCGCCGCGTGGCCAATGTCTTGCTGAGTGAAGTGGGCGGACGGCTGAAGGCACTGGATCTCGAGCAGGAGCAGTCGCCGGTATCGATGGCGGGCATCGTGCTCGCCGCCGATCTGCTCGACGAGGGCAAAATCAGCTCGAAACAGATGAAGCAGCTCTTCGATGTGTGCTTTGAGAAGGGCGAGGACTTCGGACCAGTCTACGAGCGCGAAAAGCCGCAGCAAATTACCGATGCCTCAGCGATCGAAACACTGATCGACGAAGTCATCGCGGCCAATCCCAAACAGGTGGAGCAGTATCGGGCGGGAAAGAAAACCATGGCAGGATTCTTTGTCGGCCAGGTGATGCGCGCGTCCAAGGGACAGGCCAATCCGGCGCTGCTGAACGAGCTGGTGACGAAAAAGCTGGAGGGGTGAGACTGTAGCGCCGGTCTCCTGACCGGTCGCCGCGGCGACTGCGAGCGTTCACGCCCGCACATTCTCGCCGATTGCCGCTTACTTCAGCTTAAGATCTGAGATAAAGTCCTTGCGGTCATCCCACGAACTCACAGTCTTGGTCGCGCTCTTTCTACCGTCCTTCTCCGCCCACAGATCGAAGTCGACACTCATGTCGACCTGAGAGAAGCGGTAATGGCCGTTCGCCGTCGAAATGTAACTACGGATCGCCTTGGTCTTCCCGTTCTTGAGAAAGACAGTGGCCCCCACGACCGGCTGCGAGTTCTGATCCAAAATCGCGCCCGATACCGTGCGATCACCTATATTTTGACCCCATGCGACCGGCGCCGACAGCGCGCACCCCGACCCTGTAGGGATCGCGCCCAACGCCGAAAGACCGCATGCAATCGCAGCGAACCAGGCTGCACGGCTCATTCTTACTCCTCCTCGTCGGCTTCGAAGAGATCGTCTTCCTCTTCGATGCCTTCTTCCACCTTTGCCAGTTCCAGCGGTTCCACGCCCACCACTTCAAACTCTGAGCCACACTCTTCGCAGGCTATCACGTCGCCTTCTTCTATCTCGTCGACTTCAACATTCAGGTCGGTTTCGCATTCAGGGCAGCCGGGCATAGCAGCCTCCTCACTTTCCATAACAACTCGTATTGCGGGATTAAGCCGAATTCTGCGGCCATCGCTAGTTTTAGTGAGAACCCGGCCTCAGGTCAAGAGCCCCGCGGCACTCTCTATACCGAAATTCTCTTTACGGAATTCAGTCGAGTGAATTTCCTTCCAGTTCTGCGACCGTTTGAAGAAGAACCTTCCCGTGCCCCGTCCTGTCGCCGGTTTTTGGGCGAAAGGGTGGGATGGCACGAACCCAGCCACTACGAATTCACTGGGTCAGAGTCCTGGTGTACGTGCGCCCGAAAGGATCTTCGTTTTGCAGCGTTCCCGGTGCAGACTGCTGCGCCGCACGCTGGTGCCTTATTGTTGGTGCTGATGACCCGTTCCGGGGCTCCGCGCTCCCGCATGCGGCCGCAGGCATCATGACACCGATCCGCCCCAGAGTTTAACCTGTTGACTGCGATGCCAAGAAGCGGCTCCAGCCCGTTCGCTTTTCCCGACTTTCGCGGAGCCACGCGCCGGTTGATCCTCGTCAACCTCACGACTTTCTTCGCGCTTTGGATCGGCGGCGCGCTGTGGTCTGCTGTAGGGAAATACGCGGACGCACTCAAGTTCGATCCTCATTCCTTTTTGGGTGGCGATCTCTGGCAGCCGCTTACCTACAGCTTTGTGCATCCCACCTTGCTGGGCACGCTCTTCGAGCTGCTTTCATTGTGGTTTCTGGCTGGATTCCTTGAGAACTACCATAATGCCAGCTGGGTCACGAGCCTCTATGCCGTCTCCGTGCTGGGAACTGCCGCCGCCGCGCTGGCTCTCGACGCCATGTCGAGCACGTTGTTCCCCAAACTTCTCGGCACGCCCGTCCCGCTCTACGGCTGCTTTGGCGGCATCTTTGGCCTGCTCGCCGCCATTGGCCTTCTCTACGGCGATGTGCAGTTCATGTTGTTTCCGCTGCCCATCGGCATCAAAGCGCGTTACCTTGTGATCATCTACGCGCTCATCTCGGTTGCCATGGTCTTCAGCGAGCAGCGCATGTACGCGTTTGCGCAACTGGGCGGAGCGCTGGCGGGCCTGCTGTATGTGCGTACGGCGCCGCGGCGCGGAGCCTCCTTCCTGCTGAGCGAAAGCTGGTATGGCATGCGCAACCGCTACTACCGCTGGAAGCGCCGCCGCGCGGCCCGCAAGTTCGAGGTCTACATGAAACAACAAGGCCGCACCGTCAAATTCGACGGCCAGGGCAAACTTCTCGACGACGATCCCGACGACAAGAAGCGCTGGAACTGAAGTTGTTGCACCGGTCTCATGACCCACCGCTGTCACAAGCGCGCCGGGCCCGCATCCGATAAAATCCTCACTGAGATGTCCACCAAGATTGCATTTCTCTTTCCGGGGCAGGGTTCGCAGGCTGTTGGCATGGGCCGCGAGCTGGCCGAGCGATTTCCTGTAGCAGCCGAAACCTTTGCCGAAGCCGACGCGGCGCTCGGCTTTTCCCTCTCGCAGCTCTGTTTCGAAGGCCCGGCAGAAGCTCTGCGCCTTACTGAAAACACGCAGCCCGCCATCATGACGGTGAGCGTAGCGGCGGCGCGTGTGCTTGCCCTTCACGGCATTGCCCCGGCCCTGGCCGCGGGCCATTCTCTGGGCGAGTGGTCGGCGCACGTGATTGCGGGAACGCTCAGCTTTGCCGATGCAGTGCGCGCGGTCAAGGCGCGCGGCGCGGCGATGCAAAAGGCGGTTCCTGCCGGCGAAGGTGCCATGGCGGCGATCCTGCAGCTCGATCCGGCGCTGGTGGCCGAAGCCTGTGCAGAGGCGGCGCGCGAAACTGGCCTCGTCGTGCAGGCCGCCAATCTCAACTCGCCGGGGCAGACGGTTATCTCCGGCGCTGCCGCCGCCGTGGAAAAAGCCTCCGCCCTGTGCAAGGCCAAAGGCGCGCGTCGCGCCGTTCCGCTTCCTGTCAGCGCGCCTTTCCACTGTGCGCTCATGCAGCCGGCGCAGGAAGAAGTGGCGCGCGTACTCGCCGGGCTCGCGATGCACGATCCCCGCATTCCCGTCGCCGCCAACGTCACGGGCTCGCTCGTCACCACGGCCAATGCCGCGCGCGACGCGCTCATTCGCCAGGTGACGGGCGCGGTGCGCTGGGTTGAGTGCGTGCAGGCGCTCGAGGGCCGGTCGCTCTCCGTGGAGGGTCAGGGCGCAGGCGCCAATGTCTTCATCGAAGTCGGCCCCGGCAAAGTCCTCTGCGGCCTCCTCAAGCAGATCGATCTCGCCCTCAAATCGATGAACGTGGAAGACGCAGCGAGTTTGGAGAACACGCTGGCGGAGCTTGGCGTGCCGATGAGACCGTGAGCTAACTCGCGATCCCTAGCTCCTTCAGCACGAACGCATAATCCAGCGCGATCTCTTTCAAATAGTCGTATCGCCCGCTGGCGCCGCCGTGTCCGGCCTGCATATTCGTCACGAGCAGCAGCGGGTGGTCATCGGTTTTGAGCGTGCGCAGCTTCGCCACATACTTAGCGGGCTCCCAGTACATCACCTGGCTGTCATGCAGGCTGGTCTTGACTAACATCGCCGGATAACTCGCCGCGCGCAAGTTATCGTAGGGCGAGTAACTCAGCATGTACCGGAAATACTCCTCCTGGTTCGGGTCGCCCCACTCCTCGTATTCGGGAACCGTGAGGGGCAGGGAAGCGTCGAGCATGGTGTTCATCACATCGACGAAGGGCACATGCGAGAGGACAGCGCGGAAGATCTCTGGTCGCATGTTCGCAACCGCACCCATCAACAAGCCGCCGGCCGACCCGCCCTCGATGGCCACGCGATGGGGATCGCCGTAGCCCGTAGCGGTCAGGTGCTGCACGCAGGCAATGAAATCGGTAAACGTGTTGCGCTTGACGAGCATTTTGCCGGCGTCGTGCCACGGCTTGCCCAGGTCGCCGCCGCCGCGAATGTGCGCATAGGCCATCACTACGCCGCGATCGAGCATGCTCAGCCGGCTCGAGCTGAATCCAAGCGGCAAAGAATATCCATACGAACCATAGCCATACACGTAGAGCGGATTGCGCTCCGTGCGGCGGTCTTTCCTATAGACAATCGAGACGGGAACAGCAACGCCATCCGGCGCCGCGGCGTGAATACGCTCGCTCGCGTAGAGTGTGCGGTCGAAGCCTCCGGGGATTTCGAGTTGCTTGAGCAGCGTCGATATGCCTGCCGCCACGTCGTACTCGTACACCGAACTCGGCGTCACCAGCGACTGGTAGCCGTAGCGGAACGTCGTCGCGTCGAAGATGCGATTGATGTGCGGATGCGCGCTGTATGCGGGCTCGGGGAAGGCAATCTCGCCGGAGCGCGCAGCCTCAGGCCCGGCGTCAGCGAACTTCCACAGACGCAGCCGCGGCAATCCATCCTCGCGCTCGCAGGCGATGAAGAACCCGGCGAAGAGGTCAACTTCCTCAATCATCACTTCGTCACGATGCGCAATCAGTTCCGTCCAATGCTCGCGCCCCGGCGTCGCCACCGGCGCCGTCACCAGCCGGAAGTTGCGGCCGCGATCGTTGCTGCGGATAAACCAGAGCCCATTGCGATGGTCGAGCGAGTACTCGTGCTCGTCTTCGCGCGGCGCGATGATGTGGAACTCGCCGGCAGGTTCGTCCGCCGCCAGAACCCGCGCCTCGCTGGTGGTGTGGCTGGCTGATTCCAGCACGATAAACTTTCCGTCGCGCGTGCGCCCCACGCCAATGTTGAAGCGCTCGTCGTCTTCCTGGATGACCAGCCTGTCGCCCGTGAATCTCGCTGCCAGTTCGTGTCTCCACAATCGAAACTGCCGCTTCTGCTGCTCATCCTCCACGGTGTAAAACAACGTCCGATTATCCGCAGCCCAGGTGACGGAGCCCGCGCGCTCCACCTCGTCCGCAAGCGTTTCGCCGGTTTTGAGATCCTTGATCCGCAGCGTGTACTGGCGAAAACCTGTGGTGTCGGTGGTATAGGCCAGCCAGCGGCCGTCGTCGGTGATGTCGGTGTCGCCGATCGCGAAAAACGCGTGGCCTTTCGCCATCTCGTTTCCGTCGAGCAGCACTTCTTCCGCCGCATCGGCGTCCGGCCCGGCCGGCCCGCCGCATTTGCGGCAATAGATGCCGTACTGCAAACCCTTCTCGGTGCGCGAGTAGTACCACCAATCGCCATCGCGGTAAGGAACGGAGATGTCCGTTTGCTTGATGTGGCTCAGCATCTCCTCATAGAGCTTTTCGCGGAGCCCGTCGAGGGGTGCCATCACGGCCTCGGCATAGGCATTTTCGGCCTCGAGATACGCGGTCACATCGGGATTCTCTTTGTCCCGCAGCCAGGCGTAGTCGTCGGTGAGCAGCAATCCGTGCTTCTGGGTTTCGGTGTGGTGTATGCGGGCGATGGGGGGAGCGGGGATCGTAGATTCAGTCATTTCTCTCCCAGTGTAGAACCTGGCGGCGCAGGAGCTTCCGCCGCCCCCTCCACGTACAATGGAAGAGAAATGAAAGGCCCTCGCCGCACGCGTTTCGCCGTGTTTCCGCCCTTGCTGGCGGCGCTTTTTGTATTTCTCGCCCTGCCCGCACACGCCGAGAAGGTGGCCGACCTTCCCCAGCCCACCGACTACGTGAGCGATTTTGCTCACGTGCTTTCGCCCGAGGCCATTGCGCGGCTCGACGCCCTCTGTGCGCAACTGGACCACACCGCGGCCAACGCGAAGATTGCCGTGGTCACCGTTCACGATCTGGACGGCGACGAAGCGGCGGACTACGCCAATCAGCTTGAAGACCACTGGAAGATGGGGGACAAGGATAAGGCCAAGGGCCTGAACCGGTACGCCATGGTCCTCTTGGCCGTTGCCGATCACAAGTACCGCATTGAAGTCGGTTATGGACTGGAAGGCATCCTGCCCGACGGCAAGACTGGCGATATCGGCCGCGACATGGTTCCCGACCTTAAGGCCGGCGACTATGACGGCGCAGTGACGGCGGCTGTGGGCGAGCTCGCCCAGGTGATTGCCGACGACGCCCATATCACGCTGGACAATGCACCTTCGCCCCTTCCGGTGCGGCAACCGCAGCCGTCCGGAGGCAATGTCTTCGGGGGCATCATCGTTACGATTTTTGTCCTTCTTTTCATATTCCGCGTTCTGGGTGGTCTTGGGCTGTTTGGCTTGTGGGGCCTTGGGCTCATGTCCGGCGGGGGGCGCGGTGGTTTTGGCGGCGGTGGAGGGGGATTCGGTGGCGGCGGCGGTGGAGGCTTCGGCGGCTTTGGTGGCGGTGGCGGTGGTTTTGGCGGAGGCGGAGCCGGAGGAAGCTGGTAGTTTAGCTTCTAGCCTCTAGCTGCCAGCTTCTTGCGGCATGCTTGTTGTACGAGCCTATGGAGATGAACACACGATTGCTTGAGTTGGGTGAGGGTTGGCGTATTTCCCATGCCAGACCGGGACTGAATGCGAAAGTCCCGAAGCTAGAGGCTAAGAGATAGCAGCTAGAAGCTCTTTTCGGAGGAGAAACGAACTGTATGAGCCGTGGACTTGCAATTACCCTGGCCGTTGTGGCCGTCGTTTTGTTGGCAGTATTCGTCGTTTTTGGCAGCTATGTAAGCGCCAGAAACCAGATGGTCGTTAAAGATCAGGCCGTCAAGGAGGCGTGGTCGAACGTGGACGCGGACCTTCAGCGCCGTGCAGACCTCATTCCCAACCTGGTGGAGACCGTGAAAGGATTCACCAAGGAGGAGAGCACGGTCTTTGGCGACATCGCCAATGCGCGCGCGGGAATGCTGAATGCGCAAGGCCCTCAGGCTAAGATAGCGGCAAACAGCCAGCTCGACGGCGCCATCGGCCGGCTGCTGCTGCTGACCGAAAACTACCCGCAATTGCGCTCCAGCGACCAGTTCATGCGCCTGCAGGACGAACTTGCCGGAACTGAGAACCGCATCAAGGTCTCGCGTATGCGCTATAACCAGGCGATTCGCGACTACAACACATTCATCCTGATGTTTCCCAATAACATTTGGGCGGGGATTGCCGGGTTCCACCAGAACGATGCGTATTTTAAGGCCAGTCCTGGTGCGGAGAACGCGCCTGTGGTGAAGTTCTAGGGCCGAATCGCGGGCAAGCGCAAAAAGGCCACTCCGCCTATGCGGAATGGCCTTTCGGGCTTAGAGCGTTGCCGGGTGGGCCTACTTGAAGGACGCGATGGCGCTTGCCTCGTCGTCGTAGATGTCGAAGACGGTGTAGAGCTTGGTCAGTTGCAGAAGGTCGTGGACCTTCTTGGTCAGTTTGAGCAGCTTCAGGATTGCGCCCTGATTCTTGGCTGTGGTGTAAGCGCTCACCAGTTCACCCAGACCTGAACTATCGATGTAGTTCACATCGCCCAGATCGAGCAGGATGCGCTTTTGTCCTTTGCCGATCAGGTCGCGAATGGCGTCGCGCAGCTGCACGCTGCCCTCGCCGAGTGTGATCCGCCCGCTGAGTTCCAGAACAGTGACGCCATCCACTTCACGGGAAGCTATCGCAAGTGCCACGGAATATTCCTCCTTGTTAGTACTTCGGTTATAGCATCTTTGCCCCAGCTGGCCTCAAGGAAAATTCCTCGACTGGACCGGTTGCGGGGGGAGAAAGGTCGATCATCAAACTACGTCTTTCCGGCGGCCGGCGCCAGGTGTTTCACCAGCGTCAACTCAGTCCCGGGGTGCAATTGTCGAAAGTGTACCTCATCCATTAGGGACCGGATGAGAAAGATACCGCGGCCTGTGCCGCGGAGAAGATTTTCTTGAGCCAGCGGATCGGGCACTTTGTCGGGATCGAATCCCTGTCCCTGGTCGGCGATGCTGATCACAAGGTCGTTGCCGGTATTCTCGAGCGCTACCTCGATCTGGCGGGTAGGATCGTACTCATTGCCGTGTAGCACGGCGTTGATGGCGGCCTCGCGCACTGCCATGGCGATATGGAAGCGCTGTTCCTCGTCGAGACCTGCCTCGATGGCCAGCTGATCCGCGGCCGCCTCCACCTCTCCGACGCTATCCATGGTGGAGCTCAGCTTGAAGCTCCGCCGTCCTTTGCTGGGTGCGCTCACCGGGCTGTCTTCCGCCTCCGCCATAGTTGGTGGGGCCACCAGCCCCAGCTCCGCAAGAACCTTCTGGCAGTTTCAAGTCTGGATGCGATTGTGTCAAGGCTGACTCTTGTCCAACGCAAGATGAGCCTGAAGGTGGGAGTTGATTCCAACGCAAGATGAGCCTGAAGCGATTGGAGCGGGCAAGCTGAGGATGGATGATCAGCGTGCTTGGAGCAGAGAAGTTGAGTT
>Ga0302320_10010291_pt1 | contig 19946 bp, 20 predicted proteins | sample Bog_T0_3_FD_202130 | JGI IMG/M metagenome (GOLD analysis project Ga0302320, IMG submission 202130) | Peat permafrost microbial communities from Stordalen Mire near Abisko, Sweden - Bog_T0_3 | ecosystem: Environmental > Terrestrial > Soil > Wetlands > Peat | place: Sweden: Abisko, Stordalen Mire... | reverse complement strand
CATTGTGATTGTGGACACTGGCCACAACGACTGGGCAGTGGATAAACTGCCGTAGGCAGAGATTGCCGGTTGCGCCAAACTTCAATTTAAGCCGACAGTCCCGTGTGCTCGTCTGTGTCCTCAGTGGTGAAGGAATTCTAGCGAGGCTAGATTATGAAACGGATTAATAAAGTTGCCATCCTTGGCGCTGGAACCATGGGCGCCCGCATCGCCGCGCACTTTGCAAACGCCGGCGTCCCCAGCTACCTGCTCGATATCGTTCCGCCCGACGCCGATGCTCCCGCGCGTAACAAGATCGCGGCCGCCGGTCTCGACGCTGCAAAAAAATCAAAGCCTGCGGCCTTTATGGAGCCTTCGCTCGCCCGCTTTGTCACCATTGGCAATTTCGACGACGACCTGAAAAAACTGGCCGAGGTCGACTGGATCATCGAGGCGGTGGTTGAGAATCTCGAGATCAAGCGTGCCCTGCTGCGCAAGGTCGAGGCCATTCGCAAGCCTGGGACCATTGTCACCACCAACACCAGCGGCCTGCCGGTGGGCAAGATCGCAGAGGGGTTCTCCGACGACTTCCGCTGGGCCTGGTTTGGGACGCACTTCTTTAATCCGCCGCGCTACATGCGCCTGCTGGAGATTATTCCGACGCCGGACGCCGATCAGGCAGCCATCGATGCCGTGGCGCATTTCTGCGACGTGCGGCTGGGCAAGGGTGTGGTCATCGCAAAAGATACGCCCAACTTCATCGGCAATCGCATCGGTACGTTTTCGGTGTTGAATGTCATTCGCTTGATGCAGGAGATGGACCTTACTATCGAGGAAGTGGACGCGCTGACGGGACAGGCGGTGGGCTGGCCGAAGTCAGCGACTTTCCGGACGATTGACCTGGTCGGGTTGGACATTCTGGGGCACGTGGTCGGCAATATGACCTCGAACGTCCACGACGAACGCAGTGACCTGCGCCTGCCCGACTTCTTCACGCAGATGCTGCAGCGCAAATGGCTGGGCGACAAAACCAAAGGCGGCTTCTACAAGAAGGCGAAAGGCGGCGCAGGCAAGGAAGACGAGCGCATGGCGCTCGACTGGAAGACGCTGGAATACCATCCGAGGCAGAAACCGAAGTTCGCCGCGCTCGACATGGCCAAGAACATCGAAGACACAGGCGCGCGCTTACGAACGCTGCTCGGCCTTGAAGGCAGCCCGCAGAAAGGCGACAAGGCGGGAGCGTTCCTGTGGTCGGCTCTCACAGATTTATGGACGTACGCCGCCAACCGTGTGCCTGAAATCTCCAACTCTATCGTTGAAATCGATCGCGCGATGCGCCTCGGCTTTAACTGGGAACTTGGACCTTTCGAACTCTGGGATGCCGCGGGTGTGGAAGCCACGGTCGCCCGCATGAAGAAAGAAGGCAAGCCGGTGGCGGCGAACGTTGAGAGGCTGCTGGCCGCCGGGCGAAAAACCTGGTACACCGACGATCCGAAGTCCGCCTCCGGACGCAAGTACTGGGAATTAGGAACAGAGGACTGGGAAGCGGTGAAGGTGCCGGCGGGGGTGTGGTCGGTCACGGTCGCCAAGAAATCGAACGGTGTGGTGAAGAAGAATTCCGGCGCATCGTTGGTCGATCTTGGCGATGGCGTGGGCTGCATCGAGTTTCACAGCAAGATGAACTCGCTCGGCTCCGACATCATCAGCCTGATTCTGCAAACTCTCAAACCCGGCGGTCCCGGCGATGCCTTCGACGCCTTCGTCATCACCAACGATGCGACAAATTTTTCGGTAGGCGCAAACCTGATGCTTCTGCTGATGAGCGTGCAGGAAGAAGAGTGGGACGACGTGGACCTCGCCATCCGTCAATTCCAGGGCATGACGCAGGCCATCAAGTTTTCGCCCAAGCCGGTGGTGGCCTCGGCGTTCGGATTGTGCCTGGGCGGGGGCACGGAAATCTCGCTGCACGCGGCGGCGCGACAGCCGCACGCCGAGCTTTACACGGGCCTCGTCGAGGTCGGTGTCGGGCTGCTGCCGGGTGGCGGAGGGTGTAAAGAGATGCTGCTGCGCGCTGTCGATGGAGCCGCAGCAGCGCGTGGCGGCAAAGGTTCCGGCGAGGCCTTCGCCGGATCCATCGAGCTGCTGGAAGCCATGAAGAGAGCGTTTGAAACCATTGCCACGGCCAAGGTTGCAACCTCAGCGCATGAGGCTCGCGCCTTCGGCTTTCTGACTGATAGCGACCGCATCTCCATGAACCGAGAGCGCGTGCTTTCCGACGCCAAGGCCCGCGTCCTCGAACTGGTCCGCGCCGGATACGAACCTCCTGTTCCCCGCACCGACATCCCGGCCCCGGGCGAAAACCTTCTGGCCACTCTCAGGATGGGCGTTCACATGATGCGGCAGGGCGACTACATCACCGAATACGAAGTGAAGCTGGCAACCAAGATCGCCGAGGTCCTGTGCGGCGGCAATGTGACGCCGGGATCACCGGTAAGCGAGCAGTACATCCTCGACCTGGAGCGCGAAGGCTTCAAGTCGCTATGCGGCGAGAAGAAGACGCAGGAGAGGATTCAGTACACGCTGAAGACGGGGAAAACGCTGAGGAATTGATCGAGTTGCCGTTCGCTTGCTTGGTATATATTTTTGATATATACTATTGCTGGAGACCCGCCCTATGCCCAAGACCGACATCGCCAAGCTCTTCCTGAACGGCCGCAGCCAAGCGGTTCGTCTGCCACGCGAATTCCGCTTTGAAGGCGACCGGGTGCGCATACGGCGCGTGGGCCGGGGTGTGTTGCTGGAACCGATCATCGAAGATACCAAGGAGTGGTTTCGGAAGCTCGATGAGTTTAATTCCGAACCATTTATGCCCGAAGGCCGCAAACAGCCGAAGACTCCCAAGCGGCGCATATTCGAGTAGATCGTGGATTACCTCCTCGATACCAATGTCTGTATCGCTCTCATCAAGAACACAGATTCGTTGGTTCGCGGACGCTTTCAGAGGGTTTCGCGTGCGGGCGGCACCGTGTATGTTCCGTCTATTGTTACCTTTGAATTGTGGTACGGAGTCGCGAATAGCACGCGAATTGCATTCAATAACGGCCGGCTCGAAGCGTTCCTATCAGGTCGGGTGAACGTTCTTCCCTTCGATGACGGTGATGCTCGTGCGGCAGGCGCGATCCGGGCTAATCTCGAGGTCTCAGGCAGGATCATCGGGCCCTACGACCTATTGATCGCCGGGCAGGCGTTGGCGCGTCAGCTCACGTTGGTGACAGCTAACGTCTCTGAGTTCGCTCGCGTGAAGGGACTTTCCTGGCAAGACTGGGCGAAGCCGTAGATTCTGAAATCCTCCGAAGCGCTAAGAAATCCAGGCGCGCTCAATCCAAATTGCGGTTCCCTCCGTACTTCCTGTGAGTCAGAAAAAACCGAAAGGAAACACTCCCATGAAGAATCAGAAATTTGCAGTTTCACTCGTGCTGTTCGCTATGGCTTTCGCGGGCTTTTGTGTCGCTCAAAACCCGATGGTCGGCGGACATGATATGTCGCCCATGAAAAACATCGTGCAGAACGCGGTGAACTCAGACGATCATACAACCCTGGTTGCCGCCGTGAAAGCCGCCGGGTTAGTCGACACACTGGAGGGGCCCGGACCTTTCACCGTCTTCGCGCCGACCAATGAAGCCTTTGCCAAGCTGCCGGCCGGCACGGTGGATAACCTGTTGAAGCCGGAGAACAAAGATCAGTTGACCAAAGTGCTCACCTACCACGTGGTGGCGGGGAAGCTGACCTCCAACGATCTCCGAAAGAAAATCAAAGAGGGGCACGGTACAACCGAGCTCACAACGGTGGAAGGCGGCAAACTGGAAGCCATGATGCAAGGAGGCAAGATCGTTCTGAAAGACGAAAAGGGCGGCATTTCGACAGTGACGATTGCGAATGTGATGCAGTCGAATGGCGTGATCCTGGTGGTGGACAGCGTACTGCTTCCGTAAGGCGCCCGCTTCTGCTGGATGTTTTGATACGGAGTCTTCATACCAGGCGCTTCCTCGGGGAGCGCCTGGTTTTTGCGTGGGAAATTTGGCAAGACGGGCGCTACAATTGATAGTCATGCGAAGATTCCTGCCCACAATCGCCGCAATCATCGGATCCGTCATTTTGTTAACCGCTTCCGGAGCAGGCCAAGCACCCGCGCCGAAGGACGCTCCGCCCGATGTTCCGGATGCGATTCAGGTTCCCGCGGGCGAAGAAGTTGTCCTCTATACGCACGCGACAGGATCGCAAATCTACACTTGCCAGACTGGCGCAGACGGTAAGTTCAATTGGACACTCAAAGCGCCGGACGCCGAGTTGCATGACCGAAAAGATAAAGTGATCGGCCACCATTCCGCCGGCCCTTCGTGGAAGTTGACGGATAGCAGTGAAGTCACAGGCAAAGCAGCCGCCCACGTGGACGCCCTTGATCCAGGTTCAATTCCGTGGCTACTGGTGAAGGTGGTGAGCCACGCCGGAAACGGGCTGCTCAGCAGCGTGACCACGATTCAGCGGGTGCACACGCGCGGCGGCCAGCCTCCAGCCGAGGGCTGCGATGCGTCTCACCGCGACGCCGAAACCAAGAGCAGTTACAGTGCGGACTATTACTTCTATGCTCCGGCAAAGTGAATGAGAGTGAGGCAGATTACCGTGACGAACCTCGGTCAGTGGACATTCCAGCCGGAACGTTGAACAATGTTCTTGAAAGGCAGGACTAAAAACCAGCCGTGGCTGAAATGAGATATCTCGTAATCTACGAGAAGTCGCCGACAGGTTGGAATGCCTACTCTCCAGACCTGCCTGGGCTCACGGCAGAAGGAAACACGCTGGACGAGGTGAAGGAACTCATTCGCAAAGCGATGGAGCTTTACCTCGACGGCATGCGCCGGCAGGGTGATCCGATCCCCAAGCCAAGCGCCACAACGGAATACATCAAGGTGGATCGTCATGCGTGAAGTTGTTCTCGTTTCGTCTGTCCGGACGCCCGTGGGACGCGCCTACAAAGGCACGCTCCGCGCCACCCGTCCCGATGAATTAGCGGCTGTCGCTATCAAGGGCGCGCTAGCGCGCGTGCCGCAGCTCGATGCCAAAGAGATCGAAGATGTCATTCTGGGCTGCGCTATGCCCGAGGCCGAGCAAGGGATGAATGTGGCGCGTATCGCGTCGCTGCGCGCCGGGCTGCCGGTTGAAGTTTCGGCGCTCACCATCAATCGCTTCTGCTCGTCCGGGCTGCAGGCGATTGCCATGGCAGCCGAGCGCATCATGAGCGGCGGGGCCGAGGCGATCGTCGCTGGTGGGACCGAGTCCATGACGATGATCCCGATGGGAGGCCACAAGGTTTCGCCGAATCCCTGGCTGGTTGACCACTATCCCGACGCATACCTCAATATGGGCCTCACCGCAGAACGCGTGGGCCAGCGCTCCGGTATCACGCGCGAAGCGGCGGATGAATTCTCACTGCGCAGCCATCAGAAGGCGCTGGCGGCGATCGCGGCTGGCAAGTTCGATGAGGAAGTTGTGGGCGTACCGGTCAGCTTTACCACTCCGAACGGTGCGAAGCCCAAGCGGCAGGAGATCATTTTCAAAATAGACGAAGGCCCACGCGCCGACACTTCGCTCGAAGCTCTGCTCGCGCTGAAGCCCGCATTTCACGTTAAGGGCACGGTGACTGCCGGAAACTCTTCTCAGATGTCGGACGGCGCCGCGGCGGCGGTGGTCATGTCTGCCGAACGCGCAAAAGCGCTGGGCATCAAGCCGCTGGCACGCTACGTATCGTTCGCCACTGCGGGATACAAGCCGGAAGAAATGGGACTTGGCCCGGTGTTTGCGATTCCAAAAGCTTTGAAGATGGCTGGGCTGAAAATCTCCGACATCGACGTGATCGAGTTGAACGAAGCCTTCGCGGCGCAGTCGCTGGCTGTAATCAAGGAAGCCGGGCTCGATCCGGCGAAGGTAAACCCTAACGGCGGCGCGATCGCGCTCGGACATCCCTTGGGTTGCACCGGGGCCAAGCTGACGGCAACGATCATCCGCGAACTCAAGCGCCGCAATGGCCGCTACGGCATGGTGACCATGTGCGTCGGTGGAGGCATGGGCGCGGCAGGGATTTTTGAGAATCTAAACTAACCAAGAGAGATACGGCCCGATTCACCAAGGTCTTCTGGACGGAGTTATAATCTGTCGCAAGGAGGGCTCTCATGTTGATCTCCCGCCTTTTGTCCTCTTCGCTACTTCTCGCAGTGTGTTCTGCGCCGGTGGCTGCGCAGTCTTCGCCGGAGAATAATTCCGTTGGAGTTCAAGCGACGGAGCCCGGAGGGCTCGATTCCGCCGAGAGCAACAATCTTCTCTCTTCCCCGAATCCAAAAGCCGAGCTAGATCTGGGAAGTACGCCGGACCGCATTCACGTCGGAGAGTACAGTCCGCGGTTGAACCAGTTCAGCCTGCCCCACGTCTTTCTTCTGGGCCCGGACGGGCAGCCAGAGGGCGATACTCTCTGCTATGCGATGCGCAGCTATAAGGTCGCTCGCGACGGTCCACAGTCGGACTCTACGCACGCAGCTGGGTATTCAACTTGCCAGCCTGCGGCGCGCTTTCACGTGCATAGCATCAAGGGAGTCATCCAGCCGGATACACCGTAAGAGCGACACTTCTTTACCCAATCTTTACGCCGCTTTACAGGGTTCCGCGCTATGTTTGAGACGGCCCGTCGAGTCGGACGTAAGACGGCAGAAGTCGCCAGCAGTTGGTAGGAGGTGCTTTATGCGGCTCTCCAGCCTGGTTGTTGCAGTCGTCTTGTTGGTCTCCCCCGCAGTATTCGCACAACATTCTTCCGCAGGCGGATCGAGCTCGGCCGGTTCTTCGGGCGGATCGAGCGGGGCTGCTTCGCACGCCGGCTCCTCGGGTGGATCGAGTGCGGGGAGTTCCTCGCACTCGTCAGGCGGCTCCGCTTCTTCGAGCAGTCACAGTTCCGGCGGGTCAGCCTCGCACAGCTCCAGCGCTCGCAGCTCCAGCACGGGATCATCAGCATCGCACTCCAGCGCGCAACCTTCCCGCGCCAATAATGCAGGCGCGATCCGTGAACCGAACAATGCGCGCGTGCAAGGCAGCAAGACCACGGAACTTGGCAAGAACCCGCAGCCGGAGCATAAAGGTTTTATCGCCTTCCTGCGTCACCCGTTCTGGAAGCACGAGCCAAAGGCCGCTGAAGCAGACCTGCGACGGCCGATCTGCAAGAAGGAGCCTTGCCGAGAGCCCGAACCGAAACCTCCAGCGCCAGTAGAGAGTAACCTGCGGCAACCTGTTTGCAAGGACAAGTCATGCGTGTGTCCTCCAGGACAGGTTCACGGGAACAATGGAGCGTGCCTCGCCAGCGTCGCCATGAATAATTTCAACCGATGCCAGCCGGGTCAACACTGGGACGGAGCGGCCTGCAGGAGTGGATGCGGGGCGACAGAGCATTGGAATGGGATATCCTGCGTCGTCGCCTCGGATGAATGTGCAGTAATCAGAGCGAGAGCGGAGTCCTTGGCAAGTGAACTCCGCGGATACAAAGGACGGACGCAAATCGCGTGCGTGAGCAATCCTCTTGGGCAGGAGTGCAGTAATCTCACGCAGAACCGCGATGCAGCGGTTCTGCGTTACCGATCTCTCATGAACGAGGCTCCTGTGAATTGCAGGGCGGCGCTGCCTGATCCTCTGTCTTTCTGAATGCCAAACTGCGGTGCAAAGGCCCAGTTCGACTTGCATGTTTCCTTCCTATCATTCCCGCGGCTTGCGAATTAGAATATGGTTGATGTTCAGTCTTTACTAACTTGTTTCGCAGTTTTCCTTTCGGAGGGCTGACCTATGGCCACAACTACAGCAGTACCCAAGACCAGAATTTCCGGCGGAAGCTTCCTGCTTGAATCCCGCCGCACCGACGAAGTCTTTACGCCCGAGGACTTCACCGAGCAGCACCATCTCATCGGGCAGACAGCGGAAGAATTCACGGTGAACGAGATCCTGCCGAACGCAGAGAAGATTGAACACAAGGACTTCTCCATTTCGCGCGATCTGCTGAAAAAGGCCGGCGATCTGGGTTTGAGCGGCGTGGAAATTCCCGAAGCGTACGGCGGTCTCGAAATGGATAAAGTGACCGCCGCGGTCATCGCGGATCACATTGCCCAATATGCGGGCTTCGCCACCACCTGGGGCGCGCACAGCGGCATCGGCTTACTGCCCATCGTTTACTTCGGCACCGAGGAGCAGAAGAAGAAGTATCTGCCACGCCTGGCTGCCGGAGAAATTGTAGGCGCGTATGCCTTGTCGGAAGCCTCTTCCGGCTCTGACGCGATGAACTGCCGCGCCCGCGCACAACTTTCCTCCGACGGCAAACACTACATTCTGAACGGCGAAAAGATGTGGATTACCAACGCTGGCTTCGCCGATCTGTTCACGGTCTTCGCCAAGGTCGACGGCGAAAAGTTCTCGGCGTTTCTAGTGGAAAGGGATTTTCCTGGATTCTCCATCGGCGCCGAGGAACACAAGTTGGGGATTCGCGGCTCCTCCACCTGTCCCATCATCTTGAACGACTGCAAGGTGCCCGTGGAAAACCTGCTGGGCGAAGTCGGCAAGGGCGCCACCATCGCCTTCAACATTCTGAACATCGGCCGTTTCAAGCTGGGCGCCATGTGCGTGGGCGGGGGCCGTGTATCTCTCGAACATGCGATTGCCTATGCCAAGCAGCGTAAGGCGTTCAACAAAGTCATTGCCGACTTCGGTTTGGTGCGCGAAAAGATCGCTAACATGGCAACGTTGCTTTATGTCGGCGAATCGCTCGTTTACCGGACTGTGGGCATGATGGACAGCGCGCTGAGCGAGGTGGACAAGTCTGGCGCGGACGCGATGAAGGAAACTCGCAAGGCCATCGAAGAATACGCGGTGGAATGTTCGATTATTAAGGTGTGGGCTTCGGAAATGGTCGGCTACGTGGTCGATGAGACCCTGCAAATCTACGGCGGATACGGCTTTGTCGAGGAGTATCCCGCCGAGCGCGCTTACCGCGATGCCCGCATCAACCGCATTTTCGAAGGCACCAACGAAATCAATCGCCTCATCATTACAGGATTCCTGCTGAAGCGCGCGATGAGTGGTCAACTGCCGCTTATGCCCGCCATCAAGAAGCTGATGGATGAGGTGCTTTCCGGACCTTCGATGAGCGAAGACCTTGAGGGTCCGCTCGTTGAGGAACGCAAACTGGTGGAGCAAGCCAAGAAGCTCGGCCTGTTCGCCGCCGGATCGGCCACGCAGAAATATATGCAGGCGATCCAGGACCAGCAGGAGATCATGGGCGCCATCGCCGACATGACCATTGAAACTTATGCAATGGAGTCAGCGGTGCTGCGGGCACAGAAAATCGCAGAGACGAAAGGCGAAGCCGGTGCCGCTCTGCCGATTGCGATGACCCGCGTCTATCTCACGCAGGGGATGGAGAAGGTCGAATCCGCAGCGAAGAAAGTGATCGCCGCGGTTGCCGACGGTGACATGTTGCGGACGCAACTTGCAATTCTTCGCCGGCTAGCCAAGTACGAGCCGTTCAATACTATCGAGCTACGACAACAGATCGCGCAAAAGGTGATCGAGCGGGGTAAGTACACGCTGGCGTAGAGAAGGATTTTTTACCGGAGGAGTTCAAATGCCAATTGGCACATTCACGGCAGTTCTGCGCAAGGAGGGTGACCTCTACGTTGCAGACTGTCCGGAAGTTGGAACGGTCAGCCAAGGGAAAAGTGTCGAAGAGGCCGTCGCTAATCTCAAGGAGGCGACTGAACTCTACCTGGAAGAATTCCCGCCCGAAAATTCCAGCCGCCCTCTGGTGACCGTTTTCGAGGCACACTATGCCTAGACTGCCCCGAGTCTCAGGGGCAGCGGCAATTCGTGCTCTCGAACGGCTTGGCTTCACCCAGGTGCGGCAGCGTGGCAGTCACGTTGTGCTGAGGCGAGATGGAAGAGACAGAATCAGTGGTTGTGTCGTGCCACTACACGCCGAACTTGCGATCGGGACCCTGCGTGGAATCCTGAAGCAGGCCGGCATTCCACCGGCGAAGAGTTCGCCGACAAGCTCTGAACCTGTTGGGCCCAAGAGGCGTTCGCTCGCCTTTGCCCTTCCTGTTTCTTTGGCAGCTCTGGTACAACTATCTCGATGAAAACCAGAGTGATTCTCTTCGTCGTTATTCTTGCAGGCTTTGCCTCAGCATTCCCGTTGCTCGGCCAAGACAACAGCGCTATATCAAGTACTCTGGCCCTCACACCGCCTATGGGTTGGAACTCGTGGAATAAGTTTGCCTGCGACGTAAGCGAAGACATGATCCGGAGTATGGCCGACGCAATGGTCAAATCCGGCATGAAGGGCGCCGGGTATCAATATGTCAATATCGACGACTGTTGGCAGGTAAGCCGCGACGCACAGGGCAACATCGTCGCTGACCCGCAGCGCTTTCCTCACGGCATGAAGGCGGTCGGCGATTACATTCACTCGCTGGGGCTGAAATTTGGTGTTTATTCTGACGCAGGATCAAAGACCTGCGCTGGCCGGCCGGGCGGTCTCGGTCACGAGTATCAGGATGCGATCCAGTATGCGGCCTGGAGCGTCGATTACCTGAAATACGACTGGTGCAACGCCACCACGCAGGATGCGAAAGCCTCCTACGCCAACATCCGCGCCGCCCTGGACGCCGCAGGTCGTCCCATCGTGCTCAGTATTTGCGAGTGGGGTACGGCGAAACCCTGGCTGTGGGGGAAAGAAGTCGGTGGCAACCTGTGGCGCACCACCGGCGACATTAAGGACCGGTGGGGAGGATCAGAGAAGTGGCCGGACGGCAGTTGTTGCGCATACGGCGTGCTGGGCATCCTGGATCAGCAGGTCGGCCTGGAGTCTTACGCGGGGCCCGGACACTGGAATGATCCAGACATGCTGGAAGTCGGCAACGGCGGCATGACGGATACCGAGTACCGCGCTCACTTCAGCTTATGGGCGATTCTCGCCGCGCCGCTGATTGCGGGCAACGATCTGCGCGACATGCGGCCCGAGATTCACGACATTCTCACTAACAAAGAAGTAATTGCCGTGGATCAGGATGCGCTGGGGCGCGAAGGCGAACGCGCGTGGAAGAACGGCGACTTAGAAGTCTGGGCGAAGCAGTTGAAGGACGGCAGCCGCGCCGTCGTGCTGCTCAATCGCGGCGGTACGGAACGGAATATTTCAGCGAACTGGGAGAATCTTGGCTATCCCAATCACTTGAGCGCTTCTGTCCGCGACCTGTGGCAGCACAAAGATCTCGGCAAGTTCACCGGGAGGTTTTCCGCAGCGGTGGCTTCGCACGGTGTGGTGATGGTGACCGTCAAGCCTTAGCATCGATTTGGTTGTCTACTCAGTTCTTTGGAAAGTTTGGATCAGCTTTCACTTCCTCGATCTGGGAGTGTGCCGTGCGCTGTGGGCCGAGATCAGCAACAACCACTGATAGCCGTCCAATGTCCCGAGAACCGGATGGTCGAAGAAATGGTCGCGCAGGTCGTCATTGGTAGTGCGGACGTATTCCATTGTCGCGGCGCGGCTATCCTCAAATGCTTTGGTCAAGTCTGCTTCCGTCGCCCACCGGCCCGTGGGACGAAGGAACTCTGGCGCTTGCGCCTTGTGGCTGCGGTCGGGAATCCTCTCAAGAACGATCTCATCCTTCCCTTTCACCTGGACACGTTTGTCGGGAGTGGCCGGGGATGACATGATCTGCTTCTGGACCAAGCCAAATAATGTCGACTCAGAAACCGCGATGTGCTCGGAGACTTCCGCCACGGACCACCGATCAGGCGCGGGTTTGAACGTCCACTGCTTCTCCGAGAGCCCGGCGATCGACTTCAGAAAATTGTCACGCGTGGTTTGAAAGTTCTTCAGCGCTAACTCACGTTCCTCTGGTGTGAGCGTAGCCGGACTGGCCGTTTGAGCCCGTCCGGGAACGGCTGCCAATCCTGCCAACAAGAGAAAAAACAGGGTTGTGGCTGTCTTCTTCATCTGCACCGTCTTCATTTTCATTCCTCCCGAGAATGAGCCGTGCAATTCTAACTCAGCTATGGCGAATTCTTCTTCAGTTCTTCCATCACGCTCTGGATCAGTTCTTTGGCGTCAGTCAAGCTCTTCATGATGATCTGGATATCCATCACCGGCTTGCCCGGCCAGCGCTGGCTTTGGCAATAGACTCCGTGCTGGCCCACCAGCGCCATAGCGTCGGTGATGGCGTCCATAGTCACAGCTAAGCGCCCGCGGGGAACACCCATCATGGTCTCGTAGTGTTCCAGTTCTTCCTGTTTTTCATCGAATACCGGCATCTGGAGATTGTAACGTGCGCGCGTGGGAGAGCATAATTGCTATCGTCACCTTGGCTCGCGCGTCAATGCAATTAGCAGTTGGCAGTTAGCCGAAGCGAACCTGACAGGGAACCACGCGAGCTACCGAATTGCTAAATGCCAATTGCTAATTGCCAACTGCTTCTTTCAGGAGAGTCCATGAAAAAACGAATCGTCCCCACGGTCTTAACGATCCTCTTCACCACGGCGGCGTTCGCGCAGATGGGCGGCAGCCGGCCCAGTCCGCCAGCCTCAGCCACCTGCGATCTCGGTGGCGGCAAGACGATTACTACCGAATACTCCAGTCCGCGAATGCGAGGCCGCAAGATTTTCGGCGAACTCGTGCCCTTCGGCGAGGTCTGGCGCACTGGCGCCAATGAAGCGACCACCTTCGTGAGCAGCGCCGATGTGGTGGTCGGCAGCAAGACGGTCCTCTCGGGCAGCTACACGATGTTCACCGTGCCGACCGCTGGCAAGTGGACGCTGATCATCAATAAGAAGACGGGCGAGTGGGGCATCCCCTACAAATATGAGAGCGATGAACTGACCCGCGTGGACATGAAGGTCTCCAAGCTACCCTCACCCGTGGAGAACTTCACCATCGCCTACGACAAGTCGGGGAGCGGCTGCACGCTGCGGATCGACTGGGAAACCACGCGGGCTTCGGTGGAGATCTCGGCGAAGTGACGGCGCGCAAAGGAATAGAAGTGAATTGCTGATTATTGATTGATTTCGAACCCTCAAGGTCGAACTCACGCGGGTGGCGGCTTCTATCGACAAACAATAAATAGCAATCAAGTAATCCCATCGGGACTACAATTCCCTCAACGGCATCCCCACGGGAGGTTTCCATGCCCCTCTACGATTACGTTTGCCTTGATTGTCACAAACCCTTCGAAACTGTCCTGACCCTGAACGAGCACGATAAGGAAGTTCCCAAGTGCCCGCACTGTGGCAGCAAGAACGTTGAACAGGAGGCCGCGGCGTTCTTCGCGGTGACCTCCAAGAAGAGCTAGTCGAGCTTAACGGCGACTTGCGGGAGTAGATTGGCTGCGCTAAGGGAGGACTTTGCTTTGGCGGGACGAGGATAGGTTCGCGTCTGGCCAGCAGCAGTCGCTGCGTAGTCAACCGAGGAACACTGCTTAGCCCGTAGTCAGATCTGAGGTTTCCACCGCAGGACTGGCTTCCTGGCAGCGGCGGTCTCATCCAGCCGCGAAACCCGAGTCGAGTGCGGCGCGTCGAGCACTGTTTGCGGATCTTCGTTCACCTCTTCCGCAATCGACTTCATGGCCTCGATAAACAAATCCAACTCTTCCTTCGGCTCGCTCTCGGTCGGCTCGATCATCAACGCGCCGGGAACGATCAGCGGAAACGCCGTCGTATAAGGATGGAATCCGTAGTCGATCAGGCGCTTGGCAATATCCATGGTCCGCACACCTTTTTTCGCCTGCAGTTTGTCACTGAACACGACTTCGTGCATGGTCGGCGTGGAATACGGCAGATCGTATGTGCCTTCGAGCCCCTTACGAATATAGTTGGCGTTCAGAACGGCATCTTCGGTGGTTTGCCGCAAGCCATCGGGCCCATTCGCCTGGATGTAAGCCAGCGCGCGAACAAACATGCCGAAGTTGCCGTAAAACGCGCGCACTCGACCTACCGATTGCGGACGGTTGTAGTCAAAACCCAGAGCGCCATCGGCTTTGGTGACCACCACCGGCGTCGGCACGAAGGGCTCAAGAATTTTCTTGACCGCCACCGGCCCCGATCCCGGTCCGCCACCGCCGTGCGGCGTGGAAAACGTCTTGTGCAAATTCAAATGCATCACATCGACGCCAAAGTCTCCCGGCCTCACCTTGCCGACCAAGGCATTCATGTTCGCGCCGTCCATGTAAAGCAAGCCGCCCTTGGCGTGCAGAATGTCGGCGATCTTGTGAATGTCCTGTTCGAACACGCCCAGGGTGTTGGGATTGGTTAGCATGAGCGCCGCAACATCTTCGCTCATCTGCGCTTCCAGCGCGGCTATGTCCACCATGCCGCGCGAGTCCGACTTCAAATTTTCGACGGCATAGTTCACCATGGCGGCCGTCGCCGGATTGGTCCCGTGCGCCGAGTCAGGAATCAGAATCTTCTTCCGCGCATTACCTTTTGACTGGTGATAAGCCCGCACCATCAGCAGCCCGGTCATCTCGCCATGCGCGCCCGCCGCCGGCTGCAGCGTGATCGCATCCATGCCCGTGATTTCGATCAGGCAATCACTGAGCGTCTTGAAGATGTGCAGCGCGCCTTGCGAAATCTTCTCTGGCTGGTAGGGATGCCCGTTGGCGATTCCCTCCACCCGCGCCACAGCTTCGTTCACGCGTGGGTTGTACTTCATCGTGCACGAGCCCAACGGATACATCCCAAGATCGATCGCGTAATTCCAGGTCGAGAGCCGCGTGAAGTGGCGAATGATCTCAATTTCGCTCACCTCGGGCATGTTGCCGAGGTCTTTTCTCTCTGAGAAACCAAGTAGCTTTGACGTATCGACTTCCGGAACGTCGAGCGGGGGCAGCTTCCATGCGGCTTTGCCTGCGGAAGATTTTTCGAAGATGAGGCCTTCGTTCTGATTGACTTGAAGAGAGGCTTTGCGAATCCTGTTCTTCATCGCGTCACCTCCACAACCCCAGTTTCTTCTTTCGTAGATCTCACTGAGCCCTCGCGCTCGGCGACGAGTCTCACCGCCGTGTCAATCGAACTCCGCGTAGTCAGTTCCGTGCAGCACCACAGAGCCGCATTCCCCAGCTCGGGATAGAACTTCTTGAGAGGCAATCCGCCGACTATTTTGTGTCCCAGCAACCGTTGGTTGATGGCATACGGATCCTCGATGGTCTCCACCACAAACTCATTGAACCGCGGCGATCCACTGAACAAAACCTTGCCCTGCTTCGCGAACTGCGCTGCTGCGTACGCCGTCTTTGCCAGGTTGTGCTTCGCCAACTCCTTCAACCCAACCTTGCCGTACACGGTCATGAAAATGTTGACCATCAGCGCGACCAGTGCCTGGTTGGTGCAGATATTCGAGGTCGCCTTCTCGCGCCGGATGTGCTGCTCGCGCGTGGCCAGAGTCAGCACGAATCCGCGCCTGCCTTGCTTGTCAACGGTTTGGCCGACCAACCGGCCCGGCATCTGCCGCACAAATTTTTCTCGCGTGGCGATCACGCCGCAGTATGGGCCGCCGAACCCCAGAGGCACGCCGAACGATTGCGCTTCCATGGCGATAACATCCGCCTCACGCGGCGGTTCTACAATTCCCAGCGTCACCGCCTCGGCAATGGAGACCACCAGCATCGCCCCGTGCCTGTGCGCGATCTCGGCAATCGCCGCCACATCTTCGATTGTTCCAAAGAAATTTGGCGACTGGATGAGCACGGCGGCGGTTTCCGGCGTGATCGATTTTTCCAATTCCTCGAGGTTCACTCGCCCGTCACCGCCGAACCCCGCCACCGACAGCGGCATGCCCTGATGCGTGGCGTAGGTCGCAAGCACCTCCCGGTATTCCGGATGCAAACTCCGCGCTACCACCACCGATCGCCGGCCTGTAAGCCGAACCGCCATCATCACAGCCTCGGCCGCGGCGGTTGATCCGTCATACATGGAAGCGTTCGCCACTTCCATGCCGGTCAGCTCGCAAATCATGGTTTGGAATTCGAAAATCGATTGCAGTGTGCCCTGCGAAATCTCCGCCTGGTAAGGCGTGTATGCGGTGAGAAATTCGCCGCGCGAAATGAGCGAATCGATAATCACCGGCCGGTAATGAGCGTAGGCCCCTGCGCCGAGAAAACTGGTGTAACCTTCGCCGTTTTCCCGCGAGCGTTGGCGGAAGTAGTCCACGATCTCCGACTCGGCCATCTGGCGCGGGACGTTGAGGTCGCGGCTCAGCCGGTATTCCGCGGGAATCGGTGCGAACAACTCGTCGACCGAGCGCAAGCCTATTGCCTTCAGCATGGCTTCACGGTCGGCAGGAGACTTCGGTAAATAGCGCATAGGAAGTTGTTAGATGTTACTCGGGGTCAGTTCGATTGCGTCCGCCGTCCGGTGGTTTGAACCGTGCGCAAAAGTCATCTAATGCTCGCCCCGATATTCAAATGCGATTAGTGTCCCGCTTCTTCCGCCACGAACTTCTCATAGTCCGCAGCGGAGAGGAGCCCATCCAACTCGCTCGCGTTCTTCAGCGTGATCTTCATCATCCACGAGCCGTGCGGATCTTTGTTCACCTTTTCCGGCGACGTGGCCAGGTCCCCGTTGATCTCGGTGACGGTGCCCGAGGCAGGAGCATACAAATCTGAGACCGCCTTGACCGACTCGACCGTGCCGAACGTCTTGCCTGCCGTGACTTCCGCACCCAGCTTGGGTAGCTCGACGAACACAATGTCGCCCAGCGACTCCTGTGCATGGTCGGTGATCCCGACGGCGGCCGTCGCGCCACTCGACTGGATCCACTCGTGCTCTTTGGTGTACTTCCGATCGGTTGGATAGCCCATGATCGCTTCTAGCTCCTGGCTTCTAGCTATTAGTTCTTAATTCCTGAGAATCTGTGTGTGCCTTCTACGGTTAAGCGGTTTTCTTCGGCCGCTTGTAAAACGGCGTAGGCACGACCGCCGCTCCCACCCCCTGCCCGCGAATCTCCACCTTTACCGCCGTACCCACCGCCGCAAACTCCGGCGGCACATAGGCCAGCGCAATATTCTTCTTCAAGAACGGCGCGGGCGATCCGCTGGTGACGTACCCGATCTCACGATCCTCGCCGTCCAGCACCTTGTATCCGTCGCGAGCGATCCCGCGTTCAGTCATTTCTAAGCCTATGAGCGTCCGCTTCAGGCCTGCAGCCTTCGCTTTATCGAGGGCCTCGCGGCCGATGAACTCCGGCTTCTCCATCTTGCAGAAGCGGTCGAGCCCGGCCTCCCAAACACTAATCGTATCGGAAATTTCGTGGCCGTAGAGTGGGAGTTTGCCTTCGAGTCGCAGAGTGTTTCTCGCGCCTAAGCCACAAGGTACGATTCCGAATTCCTTGCCCGCATTCAGAATCTCATTCCAGACCCGCGCGCTGGTGGCCTCATCCGCCGGAATGTAAATCTCGAACCCATCTTCTGCTGTGTACCCAGTTCGCGCAATCAGAATGTTCTTTAAACCGCAGACCGATCCGTGCGTGACCCAATAAAACTTTACCGCGCTCAGGTCCGCGTCGGTCAGTTTCTGCAAGACATCTACGCCCTTCGGCCCCTGGATCGCAATCTGCGTGAAGTCGTCGGAAAGATTTTCCACCGCGCAGTCAAACTGCCGCGTGTTGTCGCGCACCCAGTTGAAATCTTTCTCACGCGTGCCGGCGTTGATGACCAGCAAGTATTCTTCGTCGCCCAACCGGTGGACGATCACATCGTCCACAAACGTGCCTTGCGGATAGAGGAGCGCCGAATACTGCGCCTGCCCCACCGCCAGCCGCGAAGCGTCATTCATGGAAATATGCTGCACCGCGGCCAGCGCCTGCGGCCCGGCCAGGCGGATATCGCCCATGTGGCTGACATCGAAAATGCCCACGCCGGTGCGCACCGCCATGTGCTCGTTGATGATACCGCAGCCGATCGAAGCGGGATATTCCACTGGCATATCCCAGCCGTTGAACTCGACCATCTTCGCGCCCATCTGGCGATGGACGGCGTTCAGCGCAGTCTTGCGGACGGCGACAGCGGTCGACTCAACTGCGGACAAGCGAGACCTCGATCGGCGCAGGGAACTGGCCTGCTGAATGGTTACTGATTACCGTATCACGCGCTTTTTCGATGGGTCAAACCGGAAGCGTTCTTACTGCCACAGACACAGACCTAGGAGGCCAGAAGGGGATTCGTGGTCCATCTGTGGAGTTGGCGTCCCCTGTAGTTAAGATTCTTATTGCCTGCCGAACTGCACCGTGACATGTGCGCCCGCAGCCACGTGCGTGCCGGCAGGAGGAGATTGCTGCCGCGCCAAGCCGCTACCCACGGCTTCCAATTCGAGGCTGGCATCTTGAGCAGCTTCCACGGCGCCACGGACGGTCTTGCCGATGAACGAGGGTACTTCGATCCCTCCCTGCTCCACATCCAGAACCACGGTTCCAGTCGCAGGCCCCTTCGCTTGCTCTGCGTCCGCTGCACCGATCGAGTTCGGAGCCTTCTGTTGCGATTCACTCTTGCCTGGCGAGGCCGCCCCCGCGTTGCCCGAGATCGGCTCACGCTGCCGCATGGCCGCTTGCACCACGTTTCCGTTACTGCTGACGTCTGCGGGCGAGGGCGTCCGCGCCACGCTTGCCTTCGCTGCTGCGGACTCCGATGAATTGCCCTCTACCTCCGCCGTCTCCAGAGGCTCACCAGGATGATCCGGCGTACCCTCTTCCAGATCTTTATCCTTCATACGCGCCTGCGCCAGCAGCAACTGATGACTCGGCGCAAGCGGCAGATCGTGCGGCGTGTGCAAATACTCAAGCACTTGCTGCGATACCCGGCGAAAGACGGGGGCTGCCACTTGCCCGCCCTGGTGCAGGCCAACTGCCGAATCCAGAATTACGGCCACCACAATCTGGGGATCGTTCAGGGGCGCGAATCCCGCAAACGACCCGATATACTTCGTCTTCGAATAGGCTCCCGTGGCCGGATCAACTTTCTGTCCCGTCCCCGTCTTCCCCGCCGATGTATACCCTTCCAGAATCGCCTTGCGCCCCGTGCCCTCGAGCACCACTTTCTGCATCATCGCCCGCATCTCGGCCGCGGTGTAACTCGAAATCACTCGCCGCGACGCTACCGGACGAAAGCTCGCGGTCTCCAGCTGCGGAGGACTCTTTGGTTCACCCTTTCGCGCGACGATACGCGGCGCCACCCACACGCCGTCGTTGGCGAACGTGGAGACCAGCGCCGCCAGCTGAATCGCCGAAATCCCAATCTCCTGGCCCATGGAAATCGCGGCAATCGAAACCTTCGACCAGCGGCTCACCGGCTTGGTCATTCCACGGGTTTCGCCCGGCAACTCGATTCCGGTCTGCTGTCCGAATCCGTACGCACGAATGTATTTGTAGAAGCGGTCTTCACCCAGCCGCAATGCAATCTTGATCGAGCCCACATCGCTCGACTCCGCCAGCACACCCCACACCGGCAACAGGCCGTGGGGCTTCGAGTCGCGAATGCGCATGCCGTTGTAGACGATCGACCCCATCTGGCAGTCGAATATTTCGTCCGGATTCGTGAGCTTCTCTTCGAGTGCCGCCGAAATCGTCACCAGCTTGAACGTCGACCCCGGCTCGTACACATAGCTGACGGCACGGTTGGTCAGCGCCGCGGGCGTGATCTGCTTGCGCAAGTTCGGATTGAAGGTCGGCCGGTTGGCCAGTGCGAGAATTTCTCCGGTGTGCGGATTCTCGACGATCACTGTCCCCGCGATAGCCTGCGTATCGTGAATCGCCTGATCGAGTTCCTTCTCGGCGATGTATTGAATGTTCTTGTCGATGGTAAGGACCAGGCTCTCACCCGGCTCCGGCTGTTTCTCGATGTCGGAAAACC
>Ga0302320_10010288_pt1 | contig 19952 bp, 14 predicted proteins | sample Bog_T0_3_FD_202130 | JGI IMG/M metagenome (GOLD analysis project Ga0302320, IMG submission 202130) | Peat permafrost microbial communities from Stordalen Mire near Abisko, Sweden - Bog_T0_3 | ecosystem: Environmental > Terrestrial > Soil > Wetlands > Peat | place: Sweden: Abisko, Stordalen Mire... | reverse complement strand
CCGAGCTAGCGGTCCCTGACCGGTCCGTCGAAGGACTCTTCCTCGACATGCAGATCCTGGTCGAACTGGCCGTGCATGATCCCGACCGATCAGAGGACATCGTCCGGGCGCTGGACAGGGCACTTGGCGTCATCGACCCCGAGAGTGTCTCCGCCTGGGTGGCTCAGGCGCGGGACATCCTGGCACCGTTCCTCGACATGCCGACATCCTCAGGGAACACTGTGGTGGCGGTGGGTCATGCCCACATCGACTGTGCCTGGTTGTGGCCCCTACGCGAGACCAAGCGCAAGTGTGCAAGAACCTTCTCCAACCAGCTGCGCTTGCTGGAGCGCTATCCCGAGCATCACTTCGTGTGCAGCCAAGCCGTGCAATACCAGTGGATGAGGGACGGGTATCCCGACCTGTACGAGCAGATCGTGGACCAAGTGCGGTTGGGGAAGTGGGAGCCGGTCGGAGGTATGTGGGTCGAACCTGATACCAACGTCCCATCGGGCGAATCGCTGGTGCGCCAGGTGGTGTACGGCAAACGATTCTTCGCCGAGGAGTTCGGGGTCGAGACACATGAGCTGTGGATTCCCGATGTCTTCGGATACTCGGCTGCCCTACCCCAGATCGCCCGGGAGGCCGGCATCACCTCCTTCATTACCCAGAAGATGAGCTGGAACGACACCAACCCCTTTCCACACACCACCTTCTGGTGGGAGGGCCACGACGGCAGCCGCCTGCTGGCCCACTTCCCCCCGGCCAACACCTACAACGGCGACTTCTCCGTCGTGGAGGTGGCTGCCGGCCAAGACCGGCCCCTGCCCGATGGCACCGCGCTCAACCTTTACCCATTCGGCTACGGCGACGGCGGTGGCGGTCCAAACCACACCATGGTCGAGCGCTTCCGACGCATGACCGACCTTGACGGCCTGCCTCGAGCGGAAATCGGAACTGTCGCGGCTTTCCTCGACAGGTTGGAAAAAGAGGCCGACGACCTACCCGTCTGGGTCGGTGAGCTCTACCTCGAAGCCCACCGGGCCACGCTGACGACGCATGCCGAGGTCAAGCTGGCCAACCGGCGCGCCGAAGAGGCTCTCCGGGCCGCCGAGCTGTGGTCAGTGGCGGCGTCCCTCGACCGGCGTCCCGACCTCGATCGGGCCTGGAAGCTTCTCCTGCTCCACCAGTTCCACGACATCCTCCCCGGGTCAAGTATCCATTGGGTCTACGAGGACACAGCGCGCGACCAGGCCGAAGTGCTCGCCCTGGCTGGGTCGGTCGTTACCGAGGCGCAGACTCTGCTCGCCGGAGGAGACGGGGCCGTGGGACTCGTGGTCTTCAATCCCTCCTCCACGGACAGGAACGAGGTGGTCGAGCTGCCTGACGGTTCACTGGCCTTCGTCCCGGCACCTGCGTGTGGCTGGTGCACGGTGTCACCTGAGACGTCGCTCGGCGTCAGGGATCAGGTCACCGTTGGCGTGAACTGGATGGACAACGGACTTCTGCGGGTGGAGTGGGATGATGACGGACTGCTCACCTCAGTGCAGGATCTCGACGTCGGTCGAGAAGTGCTGGCCGACGGTGGGCGTGGCAACCTGTTCCAGCTCCACGACGACCATCCACTGGCTTTCGACGCCTGGGATGTTGACCGTTCCTATCTCGACCACGTCACCGATCTCACAGCCGTGGACTCCATTGAGGTGGTCGAGCGCCATCCCTTGCGGGGCGGGGTCAACTTCACCCGCTCGTTCGGGTCCTCGACCATCACCCAGACCATGCGGCTGACCGCGGGGTCGCGCCGGATTGAGTTCCATACTGACGTGGAGTGGCACGAGCGACACCGGTTTCTAAAAGTGGCCTTCCCCGTCTCCGTCCGCTCAACCCGCGCCACCTACGAAATGCAGCACGGTCACCTCGAACGGCCGACCGTCGCCAACACCAGCTGGGACGAAGCGCGCTTCGAGGTCTGTGGCCACCGGTGGGCGGATCTGAGCGAGTCCGGCTACGGCGTGGCGCTGCTCAACGACTCCAAATACGGCTACGACATCCTCGGCCACACCATCCGGCTCTCGCTCCTTCGCGGCCCAGGATTCCCGGACCCTGAGGCGGACCAAGGCTTCCATCGGTTCGCCTACGCGCTGTTCCCCCACGAGGGTGATCTACGGGGCGCCGGAGTGATCGCCGAGGCCGAGCACTTCAACCTGCCACTCTCCCTGCTCGCCGGTCAGGGCGAGGGGCGAGTGGTCTCCGTCGACCGGCCGGGGGTGAGCGTGGAGGCTGTCAAGTGGGGCGACCGCTCCAATGCCGTGGTGGTCCGGCTGTGCGAGGTGTGGGGCTCCCGGGGTCCTGTCCGCGTGACGCTCCACCGCCCTTTTTCGTCGGTGGCTCGCACCGATCTGCTCGAGCGTCCGGTGTCGCAGCTTGACAGCCAAGACGGCACCGTCGAGTTCGAGCTCCGGCCCTTTGAACTGGTCACGCTGGCCTTCGACCTGTCCTGAGTCGCTCCACTGCCGGGGCGGATCGGGTGAACGGCGTGGAACTGGGTTGACGGAACGGCAATTCCGCGTCCATCCGGCGAAGTCGAGCGGACGGGGGAGTCACAACTGCGCCCGCAGGACACTCGTCTCCGAGTGGGCGGGGTCACCGTCGTTCGACTGCAGGCTTACATCGACTGCGGAGTAGCCGGCCATGATGCCTGCCGAGACGGAGTAGTTGCCGCCACCCGACGGCGAGAGCACGCCCATCGGCAGCATTTTGCGGGTAGTGGGGTCGAGCAGCCAGACCTCGTAGAAGCGCTGGGGTGCCGGTTGGGGCAATTGGTGGGTCTCCACGGTGAGCGAGCGGGTTGCTCCGTCGGCGAAGACACTCACGGACCCCGACGCGCTGGTAGGAGCCTCAATGGGTTGGAGCGCAGCGCTGGCGACCGGCGTGGGGCCGCCCCGACCCGACCCGGCCGATATCGCAATGACGGATCCGACGACGAGCAGGACCAGGATGGCCGCCACAGCCAGCAGTCTCGCTCGCTGCCTGCGGGTGGCCCCGCCGGACCGATCAGTCTCTGGGTGCGGCCCCGCCTCTGGCGTGGTCGTGTCGAGTGGCGAGAGTGGCGGCAGCAGCGCGGTCATCCGGTCGCCGTCGTGTTGGGCGGCCGTCTCGACATCCTCTTCATCCTCTTCCAGCAGTCCGCTCACCCGGCTCGACGAGCGCAAGGCGGCATGGGCCACGACAATGTCAGCGAGCTCGTGGGCGCACTTCGCGCAGCCTTCGAGGTGTCGGGCCGCAGCCAGGGTCTGGTCTCGGGGGAGTTCGCCGGTAAGGAGGCCCACGAGATCTGGGCTTTCGTGCTCAACGCTGCCGTGGTCTGTCATGTGGCTTCTCCTTCTGCGACAAGCAAGTCCGTAAGTCTGTGCATTCCCCTCGCCATGCGTGCCTTGATGGTGCCGATGGGCGAGCCGACCCGGTCGGCGATCTCGGCCTGGGTCAGGCCCGAGAAATAGGAGAGCTCAATGGCCTCTCTCTGTTCTGCGGGCAGTTTCGAGAGCCCGCCGCGCAGTTCGGCGCTCCACGCCACGCGGTCGGCGAAGTCTTCGCCGTCGGGACCGACGAGCTCGCGGACGGTCTCGACGGATACGATTTCGTGCGAGCTGCGCCGCAGTTGATCGATGGCCCGTTTGCGAGCAATCCCAAACAGCCAGGCCTCAAAGGGTCTGGCGGGATCGATGCGGGACCGTGAGCGCCAGACTTCGAGGAAGACGATCTGGAGCACATCGTCCACTTCCTCGCGAGGAAGGAAATGTCGGAGGTACGCGCGCACGGCGGGTCCATAGGCGCGGTAGGCCTCTTCCAACGCCCCTTGGTCATCCAGGGCGATTCTGCTGGCGATGGAGCCTGTCATGGCTGCTTCGATCACCGCGACGAGCGCCCGGGTGTCGATGGAGCCTTGATGTTTGCCGTCGTCATATGCGCTACGTTGCCCCTCCCGGGCAGGCCACCAGGCCGGGTCCGGCGGCCAGTACAGCGGCGCCGCAGGCGACTGCTCGGGTGCTCATTGCTGGCTCCTTCGTCTCAGGCTTCTGGGTGCTCAGTCACCTTCGTCCTCAGCACCTTCGTGCGGTTGGGCGATTTGGATGCAGGGAATCTGCTGGATCGACCTCCGGGTCGCCGCGTGGCGCCGAGTAGGAGGGAGGCGATGCTGTTCGTCGGCTAAGAGTTTAGTACTAAATGAACTTCTCAGGGCTCGTTGGGTGCCCGGGAATCGGTGGCGTTGTACAGGTCCCGCCGGGATCAGAGCGACGAGAGCCCAAACGACGAACGTGAGGCCGACTCCCTGCCAGGATCGCTGACGGAGGCGTTCAGCACGGTCGCGAACATGCTCCAGACGAGATAGGGCAAGAGGAGGGATGCTGCTCCGGCATCCTCGTTCCGCAGTGAAGCGATTTCCGCAACGAGGGCACAGTCCAAGAGTGCGATGACGACGAGAGAAGAACGCTTGTCCCGTACGCCGAAGAAGAGGACCGGCCACGCCGCGTTGAGCGAGAGCTGGACCAAGTGGAGTGTCTTGGTTCGTCTGGAGGCGGAGCGGAGGAGCCTCCAGCCTGCTACGCCATTCGTGAGGTACAGAATTGACCATACCGGGCCAAACACCGACGCTGGTGGTGCCCAACGTGGCTTGGTCAGACGGGCATACACCTTGGGAGCATCTTTGGCGGCCAGTCCGCCCAGTCCAGCGGCGACTCCGACGGGGAGAACCGAAAACGCCCACCGGGGAAGATCCATGGGTCCCTTCTACCAGGTCGATCTAGGCAGTTCGCAAGCTGATGCCTGAGGCGCGATTTGCGAGTCGCGACCGAACGGCGAGGGGCAGGGGTACCTCAACTTGCCGATGCATCGCCGAGTTCTGCCAGTGGGTTTCGGACGCGGTCGGGCGCCTCGCCGCCGATGAGTGGACGGGGTCGGCTCTGTGCAGGTTCGAGACCGAGGACCTCGTGCAGCTTGGTGAGCAGTTGGTGGTGACCAAAGGGTTTCCGCAAGAGGTCGCATCCCTCGTCGAGCCTGTTGGTGGGCCCGAGGGCTCCAGCCGCGTAGCCCGACATGAAAAGCACACGCACATTGGGTTGCTTCGCTCGGACGTGTTGCGCCAGTTCTGGTCCGAGCATCTTGGGCATGACGACGTCGGTGAGCAACACATCGAAGCGGGTTGACGTGTGCTTGAGGAGATGCAGTGCTTCGGCGCCATCGGCACACGGGAAGATCTGAAATCCACTCTTCGAGAGCATCCGGCGAATCGCCTCCCGAAGCACATCATCGTCTTCGACCAGGAGAACGGTCTCGCCATGATTACTGGGATCTGCGCAACGGGTCGCCACGTCTTGCCCGACGTTGATCGCCTCGTCGCCTGACGGGAGAAAAATTGTCACTTGAGTGCCTTGGCCGAGCTCGGACTCGATGTCGATGGTCCCGCCGGCGCGGGTGATCAATCCGTAGGAAGAGGCAAGACCCATGCCCGTGCCTTCGCCAGTTGGCTTGGTGGTGAAGAAGGGCTCGAAGACGCGATCGAGCGTTTCGGCCGACATGCCAACACCATTGTCGGCAACCCGGATTCGCACCTGGTTGTCGCCGGACTCCTTTCCGGGGATGTTCTGTGTGTCAATGATGAGTGTGCCCCCACTGGCAAGGGCGTAGCGAGCATTCACGGCGAGATTGAGGAGGACCTGCTCCAATAGTCCGGGGTCGAAGAGTATCGACCAGGTTTCCGGAGCCACGTTTATGACCAACTCGACGTGTTCGCCCAGGGAGCGCTCCAAAAGAGCGGCCACTTCGTCGACGACACCCTTGATATTGAGTGCACGAGGCTGGAAGACCTCACGGCCGGCGAAGGCCAGGAGCCTGAATGCGAGTTCCGCGCCTCGCTCGACGGCGAGGAGAATCTGCTTGACATCGGAACGGACGGCATCCCAGTGGTCCGGATCTGTGGCACCGGCAGCGACTGCTTCGGGGGTCACGGCTTCAGCCACCATTTCGGCGTAAGGGGCGATCAGACACAAGATGTTATTGAAGTCGTGCGCGATGCCGCCGGCGAGTTCGCCGATGCTGGCCAGCCGTTGGGACCGATCGAGGAGGGTCTGGACCCGCTGGCGCTCCGTCACATCCTCCGCGACGACGAAGCGAGCGGGGCGCCCCGAGAACTCGATCTCACGAGTGCTGATGAGGACCTGAAGCCGCGTCCCGTCCTTGGTCCAATTGACGTAGGGCCCGACGACGCCGAGGAGGCGGCCGTCGACGATGGCAGCGCGGTCCTCGGAGAGCTGTGCTTCGGCTCCGATATCCGCCAGCCGAAGGGCGAGAAACTCGTCTTCCGAGAATCCATACAACTCGACAGCGGCAACGTTGACCGCTAAGAATTCGGTCGTGGCTGCGTCGTAGACGAACATCGGGAGGTGGTTTGCTTCGAACAGGGAGCGATACGCCTGCTCTGAACGTTTGAGCGTCGCTGTCGGGTGCCTCGGGGTCACCGGCACGAGCTGGTGTCCATCAGGTTGAGTGCGACGGCTCCGGAATTCAGCCGTGCCGGGATGACATCGTCGTAGTCGAGCGGTGGCCAGAAGAAATACCCTTGACCAGTGTCAACCCCGAGCGCCGCCAGTTGGTCCCTTTGGTCTTGTGACTCAATGCCTTCGGCGACTACTTCGAGATCGAGGGCTTTGCCAAGTTGTACGAACGTCTGAATGATTGCACGTGACTTGTCCGCGGCAACCAGGCCCGCCACGAAGGAGCGGTCGATCTTCAACACATCGATCGGGAATTGCTGCACGTAGGCCAGCGAGGAGAATCCGGTTCCGAAATCGTCGATGGCCACGCGCGCCCCGGAGCGTCTCAGCCGCAAGAGACGATAGATCGTGACATCTGCCTCTCGCATCAGCGTCGTCTCCGTCAGTTCCAGCAGAAGCAGCGTGGGGTCCAGCCTGCTCGACAAGAGAGCACTCTCGACGTCATCAATGATGCTGTCGCGTTGCAGTTGCTTGGGCGAAACGTTGACAGCGAGCGTGATCCGATGGCCCAGAGCCTCCCAGGTCGCAGCGGCGTGGCAGGCCGTCTCGAGGACCCAGCGCCCGACTGGGACAATGAGCCCGGTCGACTCGAGTGCGGGGATGAACGCATCGGGCGCCAACACCCCACGGGTTGGATGTCGCCAGCGCAGAAGCGCCTCCACACCGACGATCTCTCCGGTGGCCAGACTGATCGTCGGCTGATACTGCAAGAAAAACTGATGCGAGTTCAGAGCGGTATGGAGTTCTATGTTCAGTCGGTGCTTGTCATCGAGGACCTCTTTCATCTGATCCGAGTAGACGGCATACCGGAACTTGCCCGCCGCTTTCGCGTGGTACAGCGCAATGTCGGCGTTCCGCAACATGTCTTCAGGCAATATTGCGGTGCCGTTCGCCATCCCTATGCTGGCCGTCACGGTGACCGGTGTGGGCACGCTCTGGATCTCGAAAGGCCGCCCCAGTTCATTGAGGATGCGCTCTCCCAGCGCCTTGGCAGCGCTCGAGGTTGCTGAACTCTCAGTCAGCACAATGAACTCGTCGCCACCGATCCTTCCAAATGTGTCTTCTCCACGGAGTAGTCGTGACAAGCGGGTAGCAACTGCGATGAGAACCTCGTCTCCGGCGCGGTGACCCAGCGTGTCATTGATGTCCTTGAAGTTGTCAAGATCGAGGAAGAGTGCCGCCACTAATCGGGGACGGCGGCGAGTCGGCGCCAGCATCTGCTCCATGCGGTCGAGAATCAGGGTCCTATTCGGAAGGCCTGTCAAGGCATCGTGAAACGCTTGGAAGGCAAGTTGATTGGTGCCCTTCTCCACTTGACGGAGCGCGCGCGAGCGACTGGTGCCGAGAGCGAAGATTAAAAGGGCAAACAGAATCGAAAGTGCTGTTCCGCCGAACAGCAGCCCTGAAGACATTTCATCGGAGAGAAGTCCTCGTGTGGTGGCGGCGCCCAGAACTTCGACATGCCACCCGTTAGGCAGGTGTACAGACGTCGATTGTGCTTGTGACGGCGCGGTTCCGTCCGAAAACGTGATCTGGGACGACCCCGAGCCGTAGCGGAAGAAGACCGCCGTGTTGGGATGATCGTCGAGGGCGAAGGCGAGGAGGACTTTTGGCAGAATTTCCATTCCGGTCCAGCCGATCAGCGTGGCGCGGCGCAATGCGATGGTGCTCGGAGTCGTGCCTCCTGCGTACACAGCGTTGTCGAGTACGAGTTCGTTCAAGTTGCCCTGCTTGTACGGGACATACAGCGCCCGACCCGTATCTCTCGCCTTCAGCAACTGGGGCCCGAGGTCCGTGAGACAGAGGTCGGTCCCGGCGGGAACGGCAGAACCCGGATAACGTGATTGCACGACAGTCTGGAGGCAGTAGTACGGCCTGTAGCCGGCGGGGGACACCCGCAGGGCTTCTTCTGCTGAAAATGCTCCAGCGGGGTCCGGCTCGACCCGGGCCGCGAAAGACTCGAGCTGGGCGGCTGTGACCATGGTGATCTCCGAGAGACTTTGGAGCTCTGGGTATTGCTCGAAAGCATGGTTCGAGCGTGTCCACTGAAGGAAACCTGCCTCGGTCGGCTTCGGGTTGCCGATGAAAATCGAACCCGCACCGACGACGAGATCCTGCTCATGCATGATCGCCAGTTGGAGTCGCGACGCGATTTGAGTCGCCGAGGTGGTGAAGGCCTGTCGGGTCCTTTGATTTTCCTCTTGGTGGACCTGCCATGCCCCGGCGACCGAAGCCGACGAACCGAGCAAGACCAGTGCGGCCGCCGTTAGGGACCAGACGAGACGCGACCGCTTTACGTGATCGCCAGGGATGGCTCTTGTGGGGTCGTCGACCGTAGGACCGACAACCCTAAGTTCGTGAATCGTGAGCTCATCGCCCCCGTCCGGTGGAATTCGGACGAGTGTGGCTCAAAGCAGGCCTCACCGGAAGATCGTGATCATGAAGAGCCAGGGATCGTCGTTCACTGTGGCGTGTCATGCCGGCGAAAGGGAACAAGGAGCCGGGAAAGCCCACTGCCTGTTCGATCGTCCGAGAATCCCCATCCTCAAATAGCCGACGCCGAACAAGTATGATTCGTGTTGTTGTCCGACAAGCATGTGGAGGCTCTTGACCAAGATGCCTCCGCTAAGTCGTGTCATCTGCAAATGGTGGGATCTCACCGAACCCATCCCCCTCAGTCGTTATCCGCGCAACTATGCGCTTGACAACGACGGTTACTACTAGGGCTTACTGCGTATTTCTCGAAGTAATTCTATGAAAGCAGCGCGTCGTGTGCTGATTTATGTGGTGGGCGTACTCGCCAGAAGCGCTGGCGTACCGCTTTCCGATTGTCTCGTGTAGTCCGATCGTGCTCGGTGGATGCTGAGAAAGACGGCTGAGAACTCCTCGTATTGCTGGCGAACTCCAAGCGTCATAAGGGTTGCTCGCATGCTCTTCAGGAGCGCAGTGTCATCGGCGGAACTGACTCATGCCCTGGTTTGCACTGTCCGAGGCAGATCGCAGAAGGGCCATGATGCGCTGCCGGGAGACGCCATAGAGCTGCGCTATCCGTTGGGTGCTGAGGCCCTCCTGCCGAAGCGCCCATGCCTGACATGTCCTGAGCCGGTGGCCGACGTCGTGTAACTCGAGGACATACATCGTGAGAATCTCGACGAGCTGTGGGCGCTCCGATTGCTCGTATATATCGGTGTAGGAGCGACCGGCAAGTCGCTGCTCCCGAATCTCAGTTGCACGTTGCAGTGCCACTTCGGTCCGAGACAGGTTGTCCCTGAGGGCCTGCACGACCGAATCGATTGCATCCAACACTTCGTCTGTGTCCGTGGGTTCCAAGGGTTCTCGCCTACCTCGGGTCCGACACCCACCTCACATCGCATGTCCTGACTCCGTAGTTGGAGCCCCCCAGGTCCCGAACCCCCCATTCGGGCGATGTGCCGGCAGATATTCCGCGTATGCCGCCTTCTCCATCCCCTCCGCGAGCGGGAAGCATCTCCTCGCTCGCGGTCGATTTTCGACGCCGGACAGCTCCGGGTTGAGCCCTCCCTGTGACGAGGAGACAGTCTAGGGGTGATTCGGCCCAAATGGAGGACCGCGGCCGTTTGCAGGTTGGTGGCCCTGGGAACGACTCGGATCCCGGGAGTGCGCCGGTCGGTTCCGCCCTGACGCCTGCCTGATCGGAGCACGTCTCCGCCGTCTGCGTCCTTGACGGTCATGTCATTGGCTGATCGCGGCAGTGGCAGACGTGTAGGTCCCATTGGCGGCGAGGGTCAGCGTGGCGGTGGTCCACGACCCACTGGAGGATGACGTAAAAGTGAACCGTGTGGACACCGCAGGTCCCGTAGCAGGGAATGCTTGGGCGCCGGTGGGGCTGCCGGACGCTCCGGGTCCGGCATTCGTGAACGTGAATGTCACGGTGTGGCCGGAGCCGATGGCCGACTCCGTGTTGCCTTCGGCGTCGGTGACGGTCGCGGTGAACGAGGCCGTGGTCCCGCGGCCAAAACCCGTGAGCGGGCAGGTAAAGAAGCAGGGCTGGGTGACGGGAGCCGGATTGATGCTTGTGAATGCCAGTCGAGTCGCCGTGCCGGTTTTGATCGTGATCGGCGCGAACGTGAGATTACGTGCCGTCCCATCGGTCATCGTCAGGGTCTCGGTGTCTGCGGCAACAAGAGTGATCGCGATGGTCGCGCTCCCACTCGTCCACGAAGGGCTTGGGAGAGTCGCGACCGCTCCGGAAGGGCTGGCGTTGGCGCCGCCCCACGTGAGCGCGTGGGCGCCGGTGTAGGTCGTATCGAGGGCGCCGTTGCTCAGGGCTTGGATAGTCACGTTGAACGGGGTGCCGGCGGTCGCGGTGGTCGGTTGAGTGCCAGATATCGCAAAGGTGAGGGTCGGCGGTGCGATTGGGCACGGATTCGCGATGTTGAGGGTCGGGCCGGTGATGCAGATATCAGTGGCTGTGCCGGTGATGCTGTCCGTTCCACCCCCTCCAACAATGCAATTTCCGGTACCGGTATCGGTGATCGTGTTTGAGCCAGCGGAGCCCAGCACGAGCGCGTGCGATTGACTATTCGAGAACGTTCCGGATCCTTGTACCAGCAGAGTGAGGCTGAGCGAACTGCATCCCGCTGGGGCCAGTTGCATAATCAGCCGGGCCTGGACACTGGTCCCAGCTCTGCTGGTCGGGACGTTGGTGCTGGCGGTGAAGCTTGTCACCAGAGTGACCGTGACCAGGAGAACGACGAGGCCGGCTCCGACTCGGGCTGCGAGCACGTGCCGCGGTCGACCGAGGCGCCTAGTGCGTCGCGGCACCTGCTTCGACCTCCTTGGCGCGATGCTCCTCACGGTCGCTCTCGGACCAGAGGCCCGAATCTTCCCCAGCGCGCCCGATCGCACCAGTGACGTCGGAGAGAGTGCCCACCTCGGACGCTGGCTGATAGACGTAGCGACGAGTCTCGTCGTCGACCTCGTAGCGGCGTTGTCCGTCTTTCATTTCGTAGAGAATGGGCCGCTCCAGATAGTGCGCGAGGCCGGCAAGGTGAGCAAAGTCGAGAACGATCAGTCGCGCTGAATCGCCGGTGTCGGCCAGCCGGTCCACCGGCACGATGAGTGAGCCGACCTGCTTGGCGATCAGTTCCTCGTCGCTTCGCATCGTCTTGCGGCGGCGCAGGATGTCATGCAGCACCGCGACGAGGACGGCCAGAACGGCAAAAATCGCGCCGAACGTGCGGAACGACGAGACTCGTATCTCGTACTTCGCCACCGAAATCATATTGGGGTAAATGTGGGGAACGCTTCCGGAGACTGTCGGGTTCAGGCCCGCCGCCAACGCGGACGCAGCGGTGGGTGCGACGTAGGTTGCCCCTGGCGGGGCGGGCGCGACAGGAACGTTCAGGGTGAGCGCCGTGGGCGCCACTTGGAAGGGAAGTACGGGCAAGAATGTTGCCTTAATCGGATTGCCTCCTACGGTTCCTGTGATGCGGACGACCGGTTGCACGTCGAGCGCGTAGTTGGCTCCGGCTACACCTGATTGCGCCGAGACGGTGTTGATCAGGGCATAGAGACCACTCAGGGCCAAAGTGGTGGAAACAGACGCTGTGTCGCCCCTGAAGGGGGCGGCAGTCGTTCCGGTGGAAAGGCTTTTCCAGGTATTGGTACTCGACAACACCAGCGTACGGAGCTGAATCGTGCCCGTGACATGATGCGGAAGCGGCGACGCAAAGTGGTACTTGAAGTTCAGTCCGAGCGAAGCGACCAAACTCGGGTAGACGGGATCGCCCGTTTTTACGGTTCCTGACGGATAGACCGCTGTCGGTGCGATCACGGCGGCCGAGTAGGAGAAGGTGCCGGTCTGTCGATAGGCGTCAGTCAGTGGAGCGGTCCTGAGGAGTGGATGACTGTAGCCAACGCCGAGAAAGGCCACGGCGAGTAACGCCAGAATGCAAAGGGCTGTCAAGGTTGCCTTCGGGCCTTCGAAGTACGAGGGGGCATGACGCGTTGCGACCTGCTGGGGAGTCATGGCGATCCCGGATCTCCGTTCCTGATCGGGTCTCGTCTGCTCCGATCCGGATCCGGTTGTGGATCGCCGCTCGCCAGGCCCCGCCGAACGGTTCCCGTGGTTCGGCGCCGGTTCGCGTGTCATGGTGCGCGGCAACTGTCCCAAACGCGGCGGTGCCCGGCCGCGCCGGCGTCCGCGTCGTCCACCCCCAGATGTCCTGGCTCCGGTGAGAACAACGGCCATGGTCGCGATTCCCGCCAGCAGGGCCGCGTGGGCCGGCACGCCGAACCAACCGAGAATCGCTCCGAGGTGCGGGACGTGGAACCAGAGTTTCCCGATGAGTTCGCTTCGCGTCGCGTAGCCAGGATCAACGAAATCATTGTTGTCCCCCTTGAAGAAGTAGTTGCCGTTCTGAATCAGGATGATGCGGTGCAGTACCGGTCTGTGCAGGACCTGGCTCTGATAGAGGACCACGTCGCCGACGTGATAGCTCGACTGGGAGCGGATGACGGCAAAGTCGCCCTTGTACAGCAATGGGTTCATGCTGATGCCGTCGGTGATCGAATAGGTCGACGTCCCGCCGAGCTTCGTTGGAGCGAGGAATATCCATGCTCCTAGGAGGACTGCAGCGGCAACAACGACGCTCACAATCTTTGCTCGGTACGATCTCATATGCCCTCACGGGCCTCCTCAGTTCAATCCCGAGGACGTGGGCGCGGTGATGCGGACGCAGTCCGTTCCGCCACACCCGCTGCCTCGTGTCGTTCGGGCGTGTCACCTCGCCGCTAGCTATTGAGCTGCGACGACCGTCACGCCTGTCAACAGTGCCGCCGTGAGCTGCGTCGGGAGAATGGTCGCACACGTGACGTTCGTACCACCGGTGTCAGTCGTGCACGTGTAGTTCGTCGGGCCACCGGTGCTCAGAGCTGCTGAGATGATGACCTTCCCTGAACCTGTGCTCGGAACGGCTGGGCTGATCGTGAACGTCAGGGAATCGATGTTGGCCGGCGTCGTTGCATCCAGCGCATAGTGAAGATTGGTCACGGTGTAGCCCGTCACCGCACCAGATCCCGCACCGGCGGTTGTGGCCGGAACGGTGTTCGAAGCCGTAAATGCGTAGGCGCCCCCACCAATCGCCAAGGCGATACCGCCTGCGACAAGGATGGACACCATACGTTTGTTCCGCATCTGCACCATGAGGTGCACCTCAAGTCTCACTGCTCGCCCAACGCCAACAAAATGATGGCTATACACCTATGTCGGTATTTGCCGTGGATTCTTGACAGAAAGGCCACTTTGGCGATGATAGATTGCGGCAACGCGTGTGTTCACGCAAGTTTGTTGATATCGGGCCAAGGGCCGGACAGAGCGCGAGGCCCGACGCGTAACGGGGAAGCATGGGCGGCGTGCGCCAAATGAACCTCGGGCGAACCTCCCGGCCGGGTTGTTGACTTCAGGCCAGAGAATCAGCAGATGCCATTCGGCCGAACCAGCGGATCTGTCCCCTCCCGTGGGTCTTGGCGTCGTAGAGGGCGCGGTCCGCCCGTTCGATGAGGGCTTCAACGGTGCTGTCGGATGGTTCCGAAACCGCGACACCGATACTGCACGCCAGCCCCACCACACCCTCGACGGTTCCGATCTCCGAGTGCGCAACATGGGCGCTGATTCGCTCGGCGAGTTGCTCCGGAACATCGGAATCGGGGTTCCCGAGCCAGCCCACAACGAACTCGTCTCCGCCGAAACGGGCAATGACGTCCGACGCTCGCGTGGTGAGCTTCAGGGCTTCGGCGACAGCCCGAATTGCTCTATCACCGCCGTCATGGCCAATTGAGTCGTTGATCGATTTGAGGTCGTCGAGATCGATGAAGAACAGCGTCAGGACCAGCTCTCCCCGGCTGCGGTGAACTGCCGCCATGTCGAGTGTGAGGGCTTCGAGGGCAGCACCGCGGTTCAGAAGGCCTGTCAGCGAGTCCCGAGTCGCCCGCACAAGCAGCGCCTCGCGTTCGGTCTCGCCGGCCTGGACGGATCGATGAAGCTGGTTGAGGGCGGTTTGCAGCGCGGCGCCGGTTCGCCCGGGAAGCCGACGTCGGAGGACGGGGCTGTCGAGGTCCCCGCCAGAGAGCGCGATCGCCTGGGCCTGCACGGCTCGGAGGGTGGAAGTCATCTCATTGAAAGCGGCCGAGGCCAAGGCCAGCTCCTTCGGACCCGATTCATCAAGGGGGGGAATGTCGAGCTCACCCTCCTGAACCGACGTCGCCGCCGCGACGATGTCGTCCAGGGGTCGCCGAACCTGACGGCTCAGTATCAGCACCGCACCCAGCGCCAACACGACGAGCAGAGACGTCAGCACATACGTGACGACGAGGGCGCTGGTAGCTGAATTGGCCTGGTCCGTCGTGGCGTTGCGAAGATCGACAGAGCTGGTCAGGACCAAGGTGGTCAACGAACTCGCCCAGGCCACCTCGACGCGCGCGATCTGTCCGATTTCGAGGGAGCTGGTGGCGAAGGGGGGAGCCAGATGCCCCAGGCCAACGGCGATGCCCGTCTGGACATAGGCGGCGAACTGCTTGGCGAGGGGACTTTGGGTCAGCGAATTCCAAGCTGTGGCACCGAGAGGCCCTAGTAATTCGGGAAACGAGCGCGTGGAGGCCTCGAATTGTTCCCGGCTCACAATGAGGTCCTGAACCTGGGCAGGAGTCGCTGTCACCGTGAGCAAGTTCTCGAGAGACCCTCCGCCCGCCAGGTTCTCCTCGCCAAGGCCTGCGGTGAATGCACCGAAGGACGAATCGAGGGCGATGAGTCGACTCTTCGTGGTCAGGGAGTCCGACCCTGCATTGGTATCGGAAAGGTGGTTGAACGTGCTTTGCCACTCATCCTTTATCGCCGAGCCGATGCGATTGAACAGGGCGGAGACCTCGCCGGCCGACGCGGTAGCGCTGTCGATGGCACTGCGCAGCTGAACGAGTTGGACGTATTCGGTGTGGAACGCGCCGGCGGGGCCGAATACTGCTTGCTGATCAACGGCTCGTCTGGTGTCGACCAACTCGGTCTGCACGTCCATGCCAAGCAGGGAATTGAGTACGGCGGGAGAGACATCGTAGGAGCGCGCGACCACAATCGCCTGGCTGGGGATGTACTCGTCATAGAGATCCACTCGAGCTCGCACCAGGGCGTCAAGCGTGAGCGAAGACTGATGGGCGGATTCTGCTTGGTTCCGTGTCGAGAGCTGGCGGGCAACCATCGTTGAGGAGAAGGCCAGAACAATCAAAAGTGGAACGAGCAGGATGACGACGAACGATGTGCGGATGCTCAGCGGAAACAGTCGACGACGCAAGTGGCGTGCTGCTCCTGCATCCGAACTGGCGCTCGTGCCCTCTTCGGAGGGTGCGGCTGCATCGGGGTTTGATCTGTTGCGCACGCTGAACCGCTCTCAAGAGGAGCGTCAAGTGGAATATGCAATGCCGGTGACCAACCGAAAGAACGGCGCTCTGTTCTTTTGTATCGGCACGTCCAAGCTCTACCCAAAGCTCCGGATGTGAATCCATTGCAGCATCGATCGCATCGACGTCCTCACAGGTGCCCGAGGGAAGCGGTGTTGGTAGCGGGAAACGCCCTACGTCGGAATCACAGTTCGAACAGAATGCGATTGTGGATTACCGGGCCACTGCCCGACGCTTTTTTCCGGACCATTCGATCTTCGACATTTTCGATCGACGTTCCTTGGCCGCTGGACTGAACCGGTGTTCCGCGCCCTGCGGCGTAATCCCACCGACCGCTCCCCGACCTGACGCCAGCTGGCGCCTTGAGTTCGGGCCGCCATGGCCGCCTCGTGACACAGGCGATCCGCCGAACGTCGCAAGAGATCAGCGAAACGAAGGAGGGCGAGTGGCAGCATTGGTGTCCGAAGTTGAAGCCCCGGGAATCGATCCAGGTTCCAACTGGAGTTGGTCCATGGGGGACACCGCGACGCACTGTGGTGCCATGTTCGGCGACGGGACGGGATGTACCTACGGCTCCGGCGGTCTCGAATACAGCATGTTCTCCGGTACGCCCACACTTGCCTTGGTTGCTCACGAACTGGCCAACGCCGAGACGCAGAATGATGCCGTACCGAGCCTTCTGAGCCAGGTCGCGGCAGCGACAGGAGGGACGACCTGGTCGCCGACCGACGGAGTCGCCTCTTGTCCGGTCGCTCACTTCATGGGCTTCCAGGATCCAGTGGCCAGGACCTGGCAATGCCCCGCCGTGCTCGCGTCACCTGTCGCCGCTGATATTCACGAGTCCTCCTGAGGGGGAACCCTGATTGGTCTCCGATACGGGGACGATCTGCGTCGAGAGAGGGCACAGCCGAGAGAAGAGATACACCTGACCCTCGTGGAGACAAGTCAAGTGCATCAGCCAACTTGCCGATAGGACACCGAAGGATCTGGATTCGGCGCTCGGTCTGCGCGTCCCATTTGGAGCATGAATCTCCAGTGAGGAGACTGAGGTGCGACTGACAGGTCTGCGTGAGACGATCGTCAAGGCGAGTAATCCTGCGACGATGATGGAGCGGGTGCTCGCCGGGGCGTTGGTCCTGGTTCCTTCGGCTGACGGTGCTGTCATCGGACTCTGCACCAACATGGACTCCCTGGTCTTCGCCGCTGCGAACGGGAATCTGGTGGATTCGGTCGGCTCGGTCCTGTCCCTAGAGGGCAGTCTCTCGGGCGTTGCGATCAGGAGTGGCGTCACTCAGTGCTGTCGTTACGCTCCTACTGACGAGCGCGTAGACGCAGTACTGGCAGCTGAAATCGGCATCCTGTCGCTTATCTGTGTACCGCTGAGCCGAGGTACCGATCGAGTCGGGGTGCTGATACTCACCTCACGGGTGGCTTGCGCTTTCGACTCCGCAGATGAATCGAGTGTGGCAGGTCTCGCACACTTCGTGTCGAGCGTCATTGATGCCGCGATGGAGCTGGACCTTTGCATCGCGGAACTCATAGGGACTCATCAAGTAACCACCGACGTACTGGGACAAGGCCACCTTGCGGGCTCGACGAGGACTGCCCGCGATCGCTCGACCTTTGTCGCGAGCGTTGTGTGCCCTGGAGCCGCTCTCGATTCGGCAGCCCGAAACCGCATTGAGCGGGCGTTGACGGGGGATGGACATTCAATTGTCCTCCAGCCCATCATCTCTCTCTCGACTGGCGTTGTGGTCAAGGTCGAAGCACTGTCCCGATTTGCCGCCTGGCCACAGCGCGAACCGGATTACTGGTTCGCCGAGGCGGCTTCGGTCGGCCTTGGTTGTGACCTCGAGCTCTTTGCCATCGAGCGCGCGGTGTCTCTCTTGGCCAGTATCCCCGACTCGCTCAGTATGGGAGTAAATGCAGGACCCGAAACGTTTTGTTCACCAGAACTCCTGGTCCTGTTGTCCGGCAGCACGCCGGGTCGGATCGTCGTCGAACTGACTGAGCACGTCGGCATTGAGGACTACCCAGGATTACGTCGGGCGTGTAAGGACCTTCGGCGGATCGGAGCCAGGGTCGCACTCGATGACACCGGAACGGGGTTCGCAAGCCTTTCACTATTACTTGAAGTTGAGCCTGAGTTCATCAAACTCGACCGGGTGTTGACGAGAGACATCGATTCCGACCCGGTCCGGCGTGCTCTCGCCCGGGCGCTTGTCACTTTTGGCCAGGAGGTCGGAGCCGAAGTGATTGCCGAGGGAGTGGAGAATGCAGCCGAACTCGCCGTGCTCATGGACCTGGGCATTGCGTATGGCCAGGGCTTCTATTTGGCTCGGCCGGGTAGTGTCGAGGACCTGAACAGGTTTCTTTCCCGAGACTCGCGGTTGACGGCGTGAATCCGTTCAGTCGCTGCGATCGGACTTCGTTCAACAGGTCCGCCTGAGGTCGAGAGTGGGTCGGCCCACGCTGGCGGCGTTGGAACACTCCGATACTTCACAGAGGATCGTCTATTTCCCTGAAAGAAAGACGAGTGGTGTGCTCAGCTGTTGCGAGAGCGGCGGTGCAGTAGGCCCAGCAGCCCGACCATGAGAGGGGTGGCGACGGCTGCAGATCAGGAACCAGTTGCGTTTCTGGGTATCGGCACAATGGGGCACGCCATGGCCCAGTAGGGCCTTGGGTGCCGGTATCCCGATAATCGTCTGGAATCGTGATCCAGGGGCAACGCGGGATCTTGCGGACCCTGGAGCAGAGGTGGCCCCAACTGCCGCTGATGCAGCGCGACGTGCCACCATGAGCCTGCGGAGCGGGGTCAGCTGACCATCTTTGCGTCAGGTCCCGAAATCGGTCGTTCCCGTCTCGGGGTTGGTGCGGTTGGAGCTGGGTCGAGACTCAAACTCGCCGCCAACGTCTGGCTGGCGCTGGCGGCGGAGGCGGTCAACACTTCGGTGGCATTTTGCCCATCTGATGGAGCTCGAGACCGAGACGCTGGCGATCGCATTAGGTGGTGGCCCGCTCGGGTCCCAATGGCAGGTAGCCAAAATTGAAGAGAATCGTTGAGGGGGACTTTTCAGCGCAATTCGCCTTTTCGCTCGCTCTCAAGGACGTGGATCTCGCTCTGGAGGCGGTCGGCCGGGAGCGCTTCCGAGCACTTACGTGTCTGGCTGACGAATGGCTAGAGGTCGTCGATCGTGGGCTCGGCAACAGCGACCTGACGGTTGTTGCCCGAGCGCTTGAGCAAAAAGGGAAAGCCATAACGCGAGCTAATTCGGCGTGGGGATACTCCTGGTTGGCGGATGCGGTGACCGGCTAGACGGGCACCCGCCAAAGGAGTCGAGTCCCATCTTCGCCGGTCAGAATTTCGAAGCTTCCGCCTAATCTCTCGGCCCGACTTCGTAGGTTGAGGAGCCCCAAGCCGGCTCCGAACGCCTGGGAGACTTCAATGCCGATTCCGTTGTCCTGGACTTCGAGACATACATCCTCGGCCACACTGATCGTGACGACGTAATTGGTCGCCTTGGCGTGTTTGCCAGCATTGGTCAGCGCTTCGCGGAGCACCGCGAGCAGGCTATCGGCAATGCGCTGGGAGATCGCGTTGTCGACAGGCCCCTTGAAGGTGACCTCGGGACGAACTCCGAGCGACGAGGCCATCTCTTCAGTGAGTTCGAGCACGCTGTGCCGTAAGCCACCTGTAATCGTCTTGTTCCCGAGTTCGAAGATGGCAGTACGGATTTCGGTCACCGTCGTGTCGAGGTCATCTACCGCCTTATTGACACGCTCGACGATCTGATCTCGGTCAGACAGACGCACCGCTGCCTGCAGCGACATCCCCACGGCAAAGACGCGTTGTATGACGCGATCATGCAGGTCGCGTGCGATTCTGTCTCGGTCGTCCAGGACGCTGAGCACACGGACCCTCTCATGAAGGCGAGTGTTCTCAACGGCGATCCCCGCCGCAATGGCCAAGGCCTCAGCGAGTGCCTGGTCTTG
>Ga0302320_10010287_pt1 | contig 19953 bp, 16 predicted proteins | sample Bog_T0_3_FD_202130 | JGI IMG/M metagenome (GOLD analysis project Ga0302320, IMG submission 202130) | Peat permafrost microbial communities from Stordalen Mire near Abisko, Sweden - Bog_T0_3 | ecosystem: Environmental > Terrestrial > Soil > Wetlands > Peat | place: Sweden: Abisko, Stordalen Mire... | reverse complement strand
CTACGGCCGGCGACTGAAAAAATAACCGTTTACGAGCTTGGCCGCACGACAGAAAAAATCGAGCCGCCCCGTTACGACCCGGGTTCAGCAAGAACAGCAACCGAAGGCGGGCGGGGCTTTTCAACAGTACGAATCCCGCTGGTCTGTTTCATTTACTTTCTGGAACCAGATTCGCTACTTCGGGCTGGATGGAGTAAACGTATCGTGGTGCATCTCCTTTCTGGAGGGCCTCCGCAATCTGGAAGAGCACTTAGATGCGCTCTTTGACGGCAATCCCGGTCTCCGCCGCGACCTTCATTTTCACGGCGTGAAATGGGATCAAGCCAAGGTAGCAATCGACAGAGCTAAACTCGATTGGCTGCCGGGTCAGATTCTGAACAATGAACGCGAGTTTCCGATGTTCCAGGTCGCAGTCGGCAAGGGTCCGCTGCGAGTTGTCGGGTTTGGTCGGCAGTCGGAAAAGACTTTCTACATTGTGCTGATTGATCCTTATCACAATATTCACCGTTCCGTTGGATTCGAAGGCGCGCAAGACTGCGGCGTGCTGTTAAATGTTCACGAACGGCTCGTGGGCGGTTTGCACGATATCCTCCACAATAAAATCTGCGATGACACTAAGTGCGGCCAAGTGGCCTGCGCTACGCGCGGTCATCTGGAGAATCTCCATACGGCCTGCGGCCTGCGCGGTCAGATTTTCGTCGATCAGGATTATTTGGAGCAGGCTGTTGTGCTAATTCAGCAGGGCAAAGTGGAAAGTTGTGAACAGATCTTTATTCGGGGCGTCGATAGCCTTCTATAAGAGAAACGATTCCACGGTGCTGAGGTGCAGTACTAGATCACTGGTGGACGAATAATCAGCTTTGGAGGAGAAGACCATACTCTCCGACTCGTCGCTTTCGGATTAGAAACGGAGCGCCGCTTGTATTTTCGCCACGATACTGGCGGCGTGTGGGCGTACACTTATCACGCGTGGATTCCATACCAGAGTAATTTCCCGTCGCAGCTGCAAGAGGGGATCACCATATATTTTATGGCAAGATCGCGGCGGTAGGTCTCGGGCCGCGATTTCCGGTAGGATGGCGGCAAATCGGCCGGACTTAACCGCAGCGAAAACTTGAGGAAAGGACTGGCACGCCAATCCCGGACGAAACGTTCCGCCGGCAGCGAGCGCGATCTCGCGCAATCGGTTGGTGAACTGGCCGTCTGTCGTTTGCAGTGCGAGAGGGAATGCCCTCAGTACCTCAGAGAAGGTTGGCGGTTTTTTCCGCGTAATAAGCTCTTCAGGGACCACCGCCACATAGGATAGGGTGCCCAGTGAAGCCGATTTCATGCCTGCAACAACTGCGTTTTTCCGAACCAATCCAAAGTCTACACGCGAGTCAGCTACCTGCTGCACGATTTCATCGGTTCGGAGATTTAGAGTCGCAAAGCGAACGTCTGGTAGGCTCGTCAACATCGCGCCAAGACGCGGAATTACGAGCCATTGGATGAGGCTGTCACCCGCCGCGATATTGTACACGACCCGCTCACTACGACATTCTGCATGGAAATCCTCGAGCCCGCGCAGAAACTGTCGGGCCAGCTCGGCCAGTCGGGTGCCTTCGACAGTGAGTTTCACAAGTTTGCCGCGACGCTGCGCGACTTCACATCCGAAAAACTGCGAAAGCTCCCTCAATTGCCGGCTATATTGGCTATGCCTCACGGGATCACCTGGCGCGGCCCGCGCGATGCTGCCGGCATCATGCACTTCAATCAGCACTTTCAGCCGTTCTAGGGAAAGACCGCCTTCGGCGAAGAGAGAATCAAACATGACTGAATGATAAGGTTTGCTACGTTCATCACGCTAGCACAAAATCGACGAATCGCTTACACTCCGCTCGTTCAGTTCAATCCATCAACCATCTTCCTTCCCTCTTATGAGTACCGACGAAAAGCTTCAAAATCCTGACAAGAAAGTGAAATACGACTTCTTTCTGGACAGCCAGAAATACGAGTCCGACACCTCATCCATTAGCGGCGCAACGGTGCGGGCAAAGTTGCCGCCGGAGAAAGCCGGCTACGCGATCTATCTGGAATCGCATGGCCACGACCCCGACAAACTCGTGCAAGACGGGGATAACTTCTCTCTGGAGAAGAACCCGCTCCGGTTCTACAGCGTGCCGCCTGCGACCTTCGGTAAGGCATGAACCTTTTCGAGGAGCAGTTTGCGGCCTTGCAGGGGGACTTTCCCGCTGCGACCTATGCGAAAGTGGCGGATGGTTCCTTTGCGGTGACCATCCCCAATTTCACCCTGCCGCCAGGATGGTCGGCCGCAGCGATCACCCTGCGGTTCATCGCCCCGGTCGGTTATCCCGTAAGCAAGCCGGATTGTTTTTGGTGCGACAATGACCTGAGACTCGCGGGTGGCGGGGTGCCCCAGAATACCGGGGCTAACCCGTTCCCCAATGGGCCAGCGCCGCTACTGTGGTTCTCCTGGCATGTATCGATCTGGAGTCCAAACGCCGACACTCTTCGCACTTACGTCCATGTGATCAAAAAGCGCTTCATTGAACTGCGATGAGCCGGGTCGTATTGACAGCCGAATTGCTGGCTCAGCTTCGCACCGAATTGCTGGCTCACTGCGACGAAACGTGCGCGGTGTTGTTTGGTCGCGCGGTATTGCGGGACGGTCGCCTGATCCGGCTTGTCGTCCGGGATGTGCAATGGCCAAAGCCGGAAGATTACTTGATCCGCACAGGTATTGCGGCCCAGCTACGCCCGGAGTTCGTGGCTGGCGTTGCCCAGCGCGCGCGACGCTCGGGAGAGTCGCTGGTGTTCGTTCATTCACACCCGTTCGATTTCAACAAATTTTCCCCAATCGATGACACTGGCGAGGCCGCGCTGGCCGAGTTTTTTGCCGGGCGCACTCCGGGGACAATCCACGCCGCGATGCTCATCACGCCGGACGCCACTCTTGCACGCCGTTTGGGTACAACCGAGGCACTCGCAGTAGTGGGTGTCGGTTCTTATTTGGCCTGGGGCAGCCAGGGCATCACGTTACCCGGCCAGCCATTTTTCGAGCGTCAGGAACGTGTTTTTGGCATCCTGGGCCAACAGCGGCTCCGCAACCTCCGGGTCGGAATCGTCGGTCTCGGCGGCACTGGAACCGTCGTCTTGGAGCAGCTGGCGCACCTCGGAATCGGCAACTTCCTGCTCATCGACCCGGATGTGGTTGAAACGACGAACTTGAATCGTCTCGTAGGTGCCTCCCCTACTGACGTGGGTAAACGGAAGGTGGACGTCGCGGCAGCGCACGCCCGGCGCATCAGCCCAGAGGTCAGTGTGGAAGCAAATGCCGGCAGCATCTTGCTGGCGAGCGTCGCCGAGCAACTCGTGGACACCGATTTTGTGTTCGGTTGCACGGATTCACACGGAAGCCGGGCGGTGCTCAACCAATTGGCCTACCAATACCTCGTGCCGCTCATCGACATGGGCGTAATCATAGTGACGGCGGCCGGCAGCGTCTCCCATATAGCGGGCCGAACCCAGATGCTCGCTCCCGGATTGAGCTGCCTGCTCTGCGGCAATCTGCTGAATCCCGAAGCGGTGCGAGTCGATCTGCTCACTGAATTCGAGCGCAATGCAGATCCTTACGTCGTCGGCACACACGAGCCGGCCCCAGCTGTGATTTCCTTGAATTCGACCGTGGCATCGATGGCCGTGACGATGTTCTTGAGCGCAGTTACAGGGATACCAAGTTCAGCCCGCTTGCTCAACTATAACGCCATGACCGGTTCATGCCGTCCTGCTGCGGTCGAGCGCCATCCGACATGTATCGTCTGTTCGTCGCGGGGCGCTCTGGCGCGGGGTCCCGAATGGAATCTTCCGGCGCGCCAATCATGAGCGAGTCGAGCCGCTCCAAGGTGCTGGTTCTGGGCCAACTGCCGGTCGACCCGGTCCCATTCGTGGAGCGCGGCCTGACCTTGGAGATTGTTCAGCTGGAGGGCCTATGCGACCGGCTGTTCAACGATGCGCGTGGATTAATTCTAGCCGAGTTTCCGGGAAAGTATCGCTTGGCGAGTGAATTCTTTGCCGGCCCATTTCGCCGGTCGTGCGAACTCGGCCTGGTGACAACCATTTATTCGCAGGTGCCGGCCGACTCACATCAGATCATCCGGTTGCGGAATATGGCATATCTCGCGATCGACCCCAAACAACCTGCCCCGGCTTTCGCTTGGGCTGAAGTCGGGGAGAAACTGCCGTCGATTGCCGAAAAATTCGCCCGCCATCAGGCTGGCCCACAGCTCGGCGAAGTCAAAATCGAGCCTCTCGACCCGTTGTTCAAATTGGAACCTGCAACCGAAGCGCTTTTGAAGCGCGCCTTCTGGGATTGCGATAAGATCGTCGTGGAGCAACTCCCCGGCGGCAAGACAGCCAAGGAGACCTTGCGGATTTTCGCTAGTGTCGCTGGACCAGAACATGGGCCGCAGCCGATGCCGTTCTTCGTGAAGATCAGCACCCCTGGCAGTATTGAAGCGGAAAAAGACCACTACCGGCGCCGTGCCGAGCCATTCATTCCTTTCTACTTGCGCCCTTCGCTCAATGCCGGGCGGTGCGTCACCGCCTTCTCATCAGCCGCGCTAGTCTGCAATTTCGTGGAAAGCGCGGTGCCACTGCGGACTGCTTGGCGCAGTATGCAAGGCGCCGGCACGATTTTCTCACTGTTCGAAGTCACTCTGAGGGGCCTTCGCGGTCACACCGCCCGGGCGCCCAAGCAGCCCGGTGTCCTCAAGGCCTTTTTAAAGGAGCGGGTTCGGGCCGAACAAATCCGAGCCGAACCTCTCGGCCTAGCGCGGATTGCGAGCGCTAAAGAATTAGGCCTGACCCAAGAGCCCGAAGCGCTTGAGCGAATACTCGTGGCCCGAGCTGAAACAATTCAAAGCCGGCGAGGAACTTACCATGGCGACCTTCATTTTGGTAATGTGATGGTGCGCAACCGGGATGCCATCGTCATCGATTTCGGGTCGATGCACGATTTTGGCCCAATTACCGCAGATCCTGCGTTCTTGGAAGTCAGCTTGGTTTTCGGCACGGACGACAAAGATGACCCGTCTGGGTTTGCTGGGTGGAAGGATTTTGTGGACGAATTGTTCATTAAGACGCTGCCGTTAAGTCCACCCATACACGATGCGGAGCATTTCCGATTTGCCTGGCTCCGGAAGGCGGTTCGCGAGTTGCGACATATCGGTTCTTGCTGCGACATTGAACGTGACGAGGCTTTGATCGTTCTGGCCGGTTGCCTCCTCCGTTACTGCCGCCTTTCCATCCTTGAGTTCGCGAGCCCGGAACTCGTGAAACTCTCCGAAGACCGCCGGGCTTATGCGCTGGTAGTGGCTGCGGACATCTGCTCAAAACTTAATGGAGCAGATGCCAAGGGTTGACCAAATTCGGCAAACCGGGACTTTCGCCAACAACGAGGAGGCGAACGCCTCTCTTGTAGCTGCCGGAGATGTGGCTCTGGTCGTGCGTGGAATTCCGCGCATGTTGCTAGCCAAGTGCCCGTGCGGTTGTGGTGATACTTTGGTGCTCAATCTGGACCGACGTGCTGGCCCGGCTTGGCGACTCTACAAACGTGGAGCTTCCCTTACCGTTCACCCGTCTTACTGGCGTGATACCAAATGCGAATCACATTTCATACTGTGGAACAGTCGCATCATTTGGTGCGATTGGCGGGATTACGATAGCATCTGGGAGCGGTCGAACGACATTGAGGAGCGGGTACTCGCTATGTTGCCAACCGAGTATGTGAGTTACGATGACTTGGCCGAACAACTGCAAGAAATCCCATGGGATGTTCTACAAGCGTGTCACGCCCTCGTTAGGAAAAAGACGGCTATCGCTCATCCCGACAGGAAGACCGGTCAATTTCGTCGGATTTGACCAAGCACACTAACGCGAGTTTCGCGCTCGGACACCTGCCCCGCCTGTTTTCTTAGGCCATCGCCCGCTCTCGGATATGAGACAGCAATGTGACTAACTCGTCTATCTGGGCGGAACTAAAAACGCCCTCTGGCCCTTTCGGATTCAGATCGGTGAAGGGGGATTCGTAAAGCAAAGCAGGTTCCATCGCGCCGTGCGCTGTCAGGTGGTCCACGATGAGGTTCACGAACTCGATTTGATTCGCGCTCAATGTTTTTCCTGCGGTGAACCCGCCAAATGCCTGTTTCGCCGCTTCGCGGTCCATGCCAATCAGCGAACGCACGAACAGCCCCAAGCTTTGGCTCTCTGCTTTCGCCCTCTGCAAATAATTGGGATTGGCCACGCCGCTTTCCGCGAGCACACGTTCCAGCTCCGCCAGATCGAGGGCGGTTAGTGGCTGGTTGAGTCGCAGTTTTTGAATGGCGAGCTGGTCCTGATGTGCACGGAGAAAGGCCCGTGCCTTATCGCGGAACTTTTCGAAGCCATCCGTCGCGGTAAATTCAGGCAATTCGACCGTAGTTTCATGGCCCAACGCATCTTCGAAGTCCGTGTAGATCGGTTTGCGTTGCTGCTTTTCGATCAACTTCACCAAAGACCGGAGGCGCTTGCGCGTCTGCTCAAGCATGGGAACCGTTATATCCCGCCACCATTCGTCAGTCTGGATCTCTTGGATATGGGCCAGTTGCTGGTGCACCATGGGGATGCTGGCCTTTTCCTCAAGGAGGCCGGCGATGGCAATGACCTGTCTGCTGAGGCGCTCAAAGCTCGGTTCGGACCGTAACACCGAGAGTTGGAGGTTTAGGAGCAAAAGATCGAATCGCTTGGCCTCCTCATCCTCGGGTTCAAGCTCAGTAGGCAAGCCAGCCACATCCCGTGCCAGTTCGCTCATGGCGTCCGGCTCCAATACGGTCCACGCGTCCCTTTTGGCGTATTTCTCCACCAGCCGGCGCTGCGTCCGAACGACGAAGTTGTTGACGTTCATCGCGGCTACCTCCGACCGAAGCAAATCTCGTATCTCCTGTCGCAGCTCGATCTCGTCTTGCGGAATATCGGTCACTAAACCCGGCGGAGCCTTGTCTAATTCGGCGATGATCTCCAATCGGGCCTTGAAAAGACGCTTCCCGAGCGCTTCGCCGAGCGCGCCATCGGTCGTCTCGGGGTTCTGGCTGAAGAACTCCAAATTCTGGCAATAATCGAACACATAGAAAAAGTCCTTGTTCTTGCCGGGGCCAAATAAATCGGGGCAGAGACGAGTGCCGCGCCCGACCATTTGCCAAAACTTGGTCTTCGACCGCACCAGCTTGAAAAACACCAGGTTCACCACCTCGGGCACGTCGATACCGGTGTCGAGCATGTCAACGGAGATGGCAATATGCGGCATCTTGGTCGGACTGGAGAAATCATCTATTATAGACTGCGCATAAGGCAGATTACAGTGCACAACACGCGCGAATGCTCCCTTGAGATGCGGATAGTTAACGTCAAATCGCTTGGCGATGAATTCGGCGTGATCCTGATTCTTCGCGAAGATGATGGTTTTCCCCAACCGATCCCCGCCTCCAACCTTCTGGCCGCGGGTCATCAAGTGCTCCAGAACCTTGTCCACTGTGTCTTGGTTGAAGAGCCACTTGTTCACCGCCTCGGCGTCGATATTTGCAGGCGTCCCGCCTTCTTCATCCCACTCCAACTCATCCCACTGTTCTTTCTCCTCCTCGGGTAGGTCGTCATATTTGATACCCTCGCGCTGGAATTTGAGAGGCACGGAGACGGATTTTGCTGGCACCAAAAATTTGTCCGCCACCGCATCTTTCAATTCGTAAGCATCCGTCGGCACACCTTTCTCCAGGTCAAACAAACCATAGGTGTCGCGATCAATCTCATCCCGGGGCGTGGCAGTCAGGCCGACAAGCAGAGAGTCGAAATAACGGAAGATAGCCCCGTATTTTTGGTAAACAGACCGGTGCGCTTCATCGATTATAATAAGGTCGAAGTGGCCGGCACCGAAGCGGCGTTGGCCGTCGTTCGCTTCCTCGATCAAGCCCATCATCGTTGGATACGTGGAGACGAATACCCGGCCCTCGGTTTCCTTCTCAGTGACGAGATTCACTGGCGCGGAGTTAGGCAGGTGCTTCTTGAAGGCGTTCACGGCTTGCCGCACCAAGGCCACCCGGTCCGCGAGGAACAGTACCCGCTTCGCCCAGTTGCAGCGCATAAGCATATCGCAGAGCGCAATCACCGTTCGTGTCTTGCCGGCACCCGTGGCCATCACCACCAGCGCTTTTCGGTCATGATCCTTTTCGAACGCCTCACAGATTCGACGGATGCTCCTGGTCTGGTAATAGCGTTCGACGATTTTTTCATCGATAGTCGCGCCGGCCAGCTTGGACCGGCTTTGACGACGCTGGATCATCAGCTCTAATTCGTCTTTTTTATAGAACCCCTGCACCGGACGGGGCGGGTAATTCACGTCGTCCCATAACCAGTGCTCGTAACCATTCGAATAGAAAATCACCGGTCGCCGCCCAAACTGTTTTTCGAGGCAATCCGCGTACAGCTTGGCCTGCTGCTGGCCTATCTGGGCGCTTTTTCGCGTCCGTTTCGCCTCCACCAAAGCTAGCGGGAGGCCGTCATCGCCCCATAGGACATAGTCCACGAAGCCCTTGCCCTCGTTATTCGGCATCCCTGTCACCTCGAACTCGCGGTCGCGCTCTTGTATCAGCGGCCAGCCAGCTTCCTTGAGTAGCAAGTCGATGAAGTAATCGCGCGTCTCTGCCTCCGAATAGTCATGTTGATCTGGCGTGGCGGCATTCTTCTGCTTGATCTCGGTGATCTCCCGGCGCGCCTGCTCCAATTGCTGGCTGAGAGCCTCCTTGTCGGAAAACAAGACCGAGAGCTTCGTGTCTTTGTCCGCTAGCTGCGCCGCGAGTTTTTGCAGCTGGTCCTGGGTGTGGGCGGGCACCGGCGTCGTTTTCGGTAACGAATCGGGATTAAAAGCTAGACCATCTAGCGGCCGTGCTCCGTGTGCATAGGTTCGCGCCAACCAGAAACTGACATGGAAAAGTTCCCGGACAGACGTGAGTGCGTCAAACTGCGTTACCGGGCGGTGGCTGTGCACCGCCTGATTCCCAAGCCGCGTGATGAGAACCGCCTTGTTAAAGATGGCACTGCCTACCGCCGTTTTGAAGGTCGGCTCGTGAACTAAGGCGCTAAGGTTATCCTGATAGGGCAACTTGAGCGTGGAGTCATTCTGGTAGAGCCAGCTGACGGTCAGCTCCAATGCCCGGCGCGCATAAAAACAAGCTGTGCGGGCATCGATTAATGCATGCAACTCTGCCTTGGTTGCCGCCTCGTGAATAGCGGGCCACTCAGTCTTTAAAAAAACAAAGTTGGACATGATCTAAGGTGGGCAATCTCACCGCATGGTGACGGGGAAAGTCGCCTCGATAAATCGCAAATAGGCCCGCAGGGCAGGTGTAAAATTGTCCGTTATGTCATGAGTATTGAATGTGCCTTTAGCCCAGCGGCCCCGTTCCGCCACCACGTGATTCACTCGGTCGATTATTCTTTGGGCATCGATTTCTTTGCACACCGTGCGGTCGCTAATTATTTCTCCATAATGCTCCGTGCAGCGTAACAAGAAACTGGCATAGACCTTTGCTGTGCCCTCCATCTTACCATCCGATGTTACGAGCCACCGCTGGAACTTAGAAAGATGCGCCGGAGGGGATGGGTTTGGCAGCCGGACCTGGGGCCAGTCCAAAGTCTCTAACTCCGCTGGCGTCAATTTCCCGTGTTTTACGAAAGCCAATTCCAATCGATGATTGAGCCATGCGAATGCCTCTTTGGTCAACTGGACGGCCGCCTGTTGCTGATAGGCTTTGCGCGGGTCGATATTGCCAGTGCCATTGCTGGCATTCCTTTGCGTCGCAGCAAAAGAATCTGACCTCAATTCGCCCATTAGTGCCGAAAGGCTGACTCCGTTTCCCAATGTCCCTGCAACGAACTCAGCGTGGTGAACGCGAACATACATCGGCCAAGTCGCCTTCCATCCGCGAAGCGCGATTTCCGCCGCTGACGCTTCATCACGCCCTGGGACATGCCGCAGTCCAATGGCCCGTCCGTAGACGATGATATCTTTGGGGTTTTCCATCAAGCGTCCCATAAACAGCACGGCTCCATCCTCTACCCGCCGCGGTCTCTTATTTCTGGGATAGGTGCAGGCCCAATGACATCCCGATCTTTTCACTTCGTCCAACACCGCCAAATCCAAAGACGCCCGATGGTGGCCTTCTCCGAAGAATTTTACGAATGACTGCGGCACTTCTGCCACGCTCGGGGTCAGGACCATTCCCGGAATGCCCAGGCCTGCATTTGCACCTTCATCTGACAGTCCCGAGTTGGTGGATGGACGGGAACCAGCGACCCGTACCGCGTTGATTCGATTCTCCCAGCCTTCGAGTTGCGTCAGATCGAGATCGCTTCCAGCGCGATTCCACAGCGCGTCAAAGTATTCCCGGCAGCGTTCAATGATTCCATTCTCGTTGCTCACAAAACCAAACTCATGATTTCGGAAGAATGCAGCTTCCGTTAAATTGGCCGAGGTAACGATGGCCCTCTTGCTACCGAAGAGGTAAAGCTTGGCGTGCAAATTGCGAATTCCGCGGATCTTTGCTCCATGCTCGAGGAGGAGACGCAGCGCTTCGGTGTCATTTACTCCGTCGCACATTTCGCCGATATGGAAGCGAGTGATGACTCTAATCGAGTCGGGGCGCTGGCCCGTTAACAGGCGCTTCGCTGCTTGCACTTTGATAAAGGGACATACTACGCGGAGTTCCGTGCGATCCGCCGATGCGGCTTCTTTGATGATTTTATCCCAGTCCCTGTCGATTAGCTGAAAGCTTGGATTCATGGTTTCCGTGACAGGCGGCTATGGAAGCGCTACGTTAGCCGTGGATTCAGTGATCGCAGGAAGATCGGGCGGCTCCTGCTTAGGCTCGGCGGACTGGCTTCTAAGTGTATCAAGCAAGTTTGCATTAGGGCCAAAGTAGCCCGCTGACGTGAGCAATAGCAGTGGCACAATGATCGAATCATGGACGCCCAAAGCTCTAATCTGACCACCTGTGCCGACATTGTGCCTGATGCCAGGATAGTCCGAACAAAAGCCGTAGATACGTTTGACGGCCTCTTTGATCGCAGGGTGCGGCCAACACTGAAGACTGTTGCAGAGTTCGCTAAGGGTCTGCCCCTTCGCGCCGGGAGAGGCACTCGCCAGAGCCTCCGCGAGCATCGTTGCTTTCAGGATACATGTCTTCACGTCGGCCTCGACGTGGGTTTTTCCCATAGTGCTAAAGGCATGTTCAAAGTCCGCCATCGCCTGCTCCAACTGCTGGCTTTGCTGGGCGGCAACCACGAGATCGGAAAACAGCGCAGCAAATACACCGGGAAGGTGTGAATGGAGCCTGAACGGCTCCAGGAGTTCATAGCGCAAATTCCGGGAACGAAGAAACTGACGTATCAGCTCGCGAAATTCGACCTCAAGTCCTGGACTTCCTACTTCGGAAATGACGTCGAAAGCATTTTCAAAGAACCTGGCGGTTGCGGCCTCGCAGCGTAGTGCGGTCGCGCTCGCGGTTTCCAAAGCACGCCGCGCCAGCACGGAGTCGTTCGCTGTGGCATCATAAACATCGGGCTGCGGTGCCTTCTTAAAAGCTTTCGCTAATTCGACGTAGAGACCCACGTATAGCTGATCGATGGTATATCCAGAGTCCTCTGCAAGCTGCGGCCAGATTTCCGACTCTTCCAATTTTAACCAGATATCTGGCCACACAAATTGCCATGCGTCTTGGAGTCGGCCCGTCATGCTAGAGTTCTCCTTGAAAGGCCCTATACTGAAGTGCCGCGAAAAGTGCATCCAGTTCCGCGAGTGATGTTCGCTGCAGAGTCTTCAGCGTCTCCACCGTGCGAATTTGCCGAGCAAACTCCCGCTGCAAAGGTAAAGGCGTTGACGGAATCTTCATCCCTTGAATCTCCGTCGCATTGATGTTCGCCATGCCGATGATGCTCTTGCACATCCCACGCAGCATACGCTTTGCGTAGCTCGTGTTAAGGAATGCCGAAAGGTACTCGGGGTCGTTGTTCGAATTCACGCGGAGACGCACGAGGTAGCCCGCATAGGCCATCTTTTTCGTCTCGCGAAAGATGGCCGACTTCCCGACGAGTTCAGCGCTGTTAGTACGGTTGAAAAGAACGTCACCCGTTCGTACAAGATAGCGTTCCCAGTCGCTTGCATCCAAATCCATGAATTTCAGTTCAGTGAAGTCCATCCCCCCAGTGCGAGTGATATTGTTCATTCGCAAAACAGGGAACTCACCCACTGGGCTGGACTTTTCACTTGTCCCATAGGATGCCGATTCAAGTAAGTCGCGGATTTCTCGGATGGGCCAACCCTTCGGATTTGTGGCGGGATTGCCGAATAGTTCGAGGAATAGAGATTGAGCAAGAGATTCAAGCTCGGCGAAGGCGGCGCGCCGTCTGGCGCGCAACGCATCAGATCGGTCGAGCACCTCCACGATTTGCTGCTGTTCCGTCAGCGGAGGCAACGGGATCTCCATATGCTGAAGCATTTCTCGTGTGATTACACCTTGAGCGAGACCCTGTGACTTTGCTCGTAGAAATTGCACTTGCGTCGAAAGGAAGTGATAAAGAAATCCAGTCGAGAGTTCTTTCTTGGGCCGTACGGCTGCTACTGAGCGTCCAATTGCACAATCAATGGCTTCATTAATCTTTCCAGCAGTCGCACCAACTACGCAGACTAGCACATCGCCTGCATGAGCAAGTTTTAGTGGGCGCGTAGTCCATTCGCAAATGACGGGAAATCTTTCGTCGAATTCGCCAGCTTTCACGAATACCATTCCACGACCTTCTTTGTTGCAGTCGCCCCCCGGCGGCGCTTGCCCCATGATTATCTCTGCGATCGAACCAAGAGGCACGGATACGGCCTTCGTGTTCGCGAATTGACGGCGAATTGTCACTTCAGCATCCCCTCCAGCTCCGTCATGCTCTGCTGAATTTCTTCCTCCAGCTTACCGAGAATTTTCAGGATTTCGCTCGGCGGACGGTGCGCGACATCCTCGTGGATGACCACCTTGTAGCGATTGAGCGAAAGGTCGTAGCCTTGCGCTGCAATGTCTGCCTTGGAAACGCAGAAACTTTGCGCGGTGCGTGCATTCTTACGCTCCGCTTGGGCGCGCTGCTTCCAACGCAAAAGGATATCTGGCAAATTATTCTTCGCGTGTTCGCCGGCGACTAGCGCGATCTTCGGAATTGGGCCGAGTTTATCCTGCGGCAATAATTCTGTGCGTTTATCGTCGAGAGACATGCCGTCGGCATCCACGTCATAGAACCACACGTAGTCTGTGCCGCCGGAGTTAGTTTTTGTGAATAGGAGGATGGCTGTGGAGACACCGGCATAGGGCTTGAATACGCCGCTCGGCAGGGAGATGACGGCGTCGAGTTTCTGTCCCTCCACGAGAAGTTGGCGCAGTGTTTTATGCGCGTTGGACGAGCCAAAGAGTACGCCGTCGGGCACAATGATCGCGGCGCGGCCGCCGGGCTTGAGCAGGCGTAGAAACAGGGCGAGGAAAAGCAGCTCCGTTTTCTTCGTCTTCACGATTTGCTGGAGATCTTTTGCGCAGCTCTCGTAATCGAGTGATCCTGCAAAAGGTGGATTGGCTAAGATGAGGGTATATTTCTCCTCTTCGTCTGCGTGGTCCTGAGCGAGGGAGTCGCGGTAGCGAATGTCCGGATTTTCGACCCCGTGTAGGAGCATATTCATGCTGCCGATGCGGAGCATGGTATTGTCGAAATCAAACCCGTGGAAGAGCTGTTCGTTAAAGTGCTTCTTGAGCTTCGCGTCGCGAAAGATCTCGGGCTGGCGCTCGCGGAGATATTCCCCTGCAGCAACGAGGAAGCCCCCTGTGCCGCAGGCGGGATCACAAATGACATCCTTCGCGGTGGGCGCGGTGAGTTCAACCATCAGCTGGATGATGTGGCGCGGGGTGCGGAATTGGCCATTCTGCCCGGCACTGGCGATCTTCCCGAGCATATGTTCGTAGAGATCGCCCTTGGTGTCGCGATCCTCCATCGGCACCTGATCAATCATGTCCACGACCTTGGCTAGTAGCGCGGGTGTGGGGATGGTGAACCGCGCATCCTTCATGTGATGCGCATAGGTCGAGTCGTCTCCGCCCAGTGTGCGAAGAAACGGAAAAACATGGTCGTTCACGACGGCGAACATTTCCTTCGCTTCGAAATGCTTGAAACGCGACCAACGCATATCCTCGTAGGGGCGGCCCTTGGGGTCGTTGCCTTCGGGATAAACGCGGCGCTCAAGTTTCTTGAGCTTCAGACGCGCCGCCTTATTTTCCTCCAGTGTGTGCAGGTCGTCGAGGCGCTTCAGGAACAGCAGATAAGTGATCTGCTCGATAACTTCGAGGGGATTAGAAATGCCACCGGTCCAGAACGCATTCCAGAGGGCGTCAATTTTACTGCGGATATCGCCAGTCAGCATGGTTGTTTAACTTTAGGTATAGTGCCCATCAACGTTGCAACCTTTGACCTATGGGAAAAGGGTGCTCCAAGGGTTAAGTGGGTTAAGCCGTTAGCACAGCGTAGCCAAGACAGGGCCGCAAGAGCCGTTCGGGCAGGAAAGAACAATATTTCACCAAGCCTCTCGGCATCGTGCCCATATTCGCCTCTGGCGGCTTTGGACGTTGCGGCTTCTGGGCGCCAACCCGTTGGACTAAAAGCGTCCGGTTACAAGGCCTCGATTGCCGCCAATTCCTGAAATTCCTCCAATAATTCGGGATAGCGGGTGCCGAGAAACCGTTTGATCTTGGTGTTTTCGAGCAGGCGTTTGACGTAACGCTGGATCGTATTCAGGTGCAGCGAATTTTCGCCGAACTGATCCTGATAAAGTCGGTAGTCCCGTTCTAATACCTCCATTTCCTTTTCCATCCGGGAGATTTCCTCCTCAGATATGCCATGGGTTTCTTTTCGCTTAGTGCTGCCGACAAGCTGGTCGGCTGGCGTCCCGATGATGAGAGCCTCGGCATAGGCCCAAGTGTAGTTGTTTCCGCTGACCATGAGGTGGGCCATATCGACCTGACGCATGGGCTTCGCCTTGCGGTATAGTCTCAATGACGAGGCCGTGATCGGCTTATCCTTCAAAAGCTCGACCGCATCGGCATCAATCCCGTCGAGCAGGTTGAGACTCGATCTGACCTTGGCGATGTCGATGCTCAGCGCCTTCGAAATCTGATCGGCGGTTACGCCCTGGTCGATGGCCCGCACGATCATCGCGTGCTCCTGAATCAGCGACAGGCGACTGACCTTGTCATTGTAGGTAAAGGCATCGTCGTCCTTGGCTATCAGACAGAACGCCTCGGTGCGGCCCAGCTCCTGGAGGGCCTTGAGCCGCATGTGGCCATCGAGCAGCAGGTAGGTATCGCGCGAGCCTCGCTGCGGATACACGATCAGCGGCTCAATCACGCCTACCTCCCGGATCGAGGACACCACGGCCTTATATTTACCGAATGCGTGGTCGGTAGGTTTGACCTGCCGGATCGGGTGGATGGAGGCGAGCGGCAGCGTGACTCCGGCTAGGTCGAAGGCCGCACGGACTACGGTCTTCATCGAGCCTGCCTCGCGCGTTCCGCCAAGAATTTTGGCATGGTGCCCAAATCCTCGGCCCGGAGCAGGTTCACGTAGTCTTCGTCGGCAACCAGCACCGTGACCGCTGCCGACACGGACAACAAGCGCACCTCACAAAGCTTGGCTTTCTTCACCATGATTTTCTGGCGCTGGCTCTCCAATTTATAGGCTCTGACAAGACTTTCGGCCGTGGTGCGACTGGGACCGCGATTCTTGCGCGGTCCGTAGCCTTTTCCAAGATACCGGCGCTGATCGACGATCCGCTTGAAGGCCGACAGCGTCTTCTGGTTCAGGTCACCCCGGTCATAGGTCTCCACAAGAAGGCGCTGGGACTGCTCGTCCGATGTCCCGGCGATTCCAATGGCAATCGTGATGGGTATCCTGCCATGGAGCACCGCCTCCAAGAGCCGTTCCTCCCCAGTGCGGAGCAAGTTGAGGATGTCCTTCACGTATTCCTCGCCGAGGCCGGTCCGGATGGCGATTTCGCCGTGACTGTGCCCCTGTTCCTTCATCCACTGGATCATCTTCACCTGGTCCAGAGTGCGCACACGTCGTCGCGCAATGTTTTCGATCAGGCTGGCGAGGAGGCCGTCTGTTTTAGTAAAGCCGCGCACGAGGGCGGGAATCTCCGTTTGACCGAGCGCTTTGAACGCCTCCAGCCGTCCCTGACCACATACGAGGTCGAACATTTCAGAACCACCATCACCGGGGGTGCCTGCCGTCACCGTGATGGGTTTTTTGAGCCCGAGCGTGGCGATGTTCTCCACGATCTTTTCAAACTTCTTCGGGTCTCGCACTCGTGGATTAACGATCCGAATTTTATCCACTGGAATCAGTCGGACCTGTGATTCGTCGGCCTCCTTCATGCGGCATCCTCCACTGAAATCCGCTCGGCCATCTCGAAGAAAAATTCCAAATCATCGAAGCGATACGCATCGAGCATGGCATGATTGTTTTCTCCCAATCGCATCTTGGCCTCGGTCAGGTCGATGGCTGGGAGGAGGTAGTAATCCTTAATGCGCTCGTTGGTCTCATCCATACGAACGGCAATCGTCAGGTCTGGCTTGAGGCCCTCTTCAAAACGGAGCATCCAGCGGGAAGAACCGGCCTCCGTGCGCAAACAGCGGGACAGCACCAGCGAAACCGTCAGCTCGTGATCCAGCACAAGCAATTCGGTCTTGGGGTCGCGCTCGACTGAGACGCCGATCCCGGCAAGCCGTGTGATAACTTCCTGCACGATCTCCGGGTGCCGGCCCCGTAGGTAGCGGTTAATCTCCAGAAAGGAATAATCCGTCCGGGGCGAGTAGCCAACTAGCTGATATGCTCGAACCAGACTGCCGAAGCGGTGCCGGAACGCGGCGCTAGACGGCATACTGTCCTGCTCGTCGATCAGCAGTCCTGATACCCGGCCGTGCCGTGTCCATAGGTCCTTCAACGCGGTCAGCATCTCCTCATCGGAATAGCGCTTGGCACGTGCCAGGATGGCCACCTGCGCCTGCGCGAATAGCGCCGGATCGACTATCGCTGGGAATGCCTTGTCCGACCGAATCCACAGCTCGGGAGGATTCAAGATATGCTTGCGCTTCAATTTGAATGAAGTGCGGTGATAGACGCTGTTGCCGATATATTTCTCGTTGGTGAGGATTTGATGGATGGTGCCGCGGGTCCATGCCCGGCCGAGGTCGGTGAGAATTTTCTTCTCATTGAGAGCATCCGCGATTTCGCGTTCGGTTTTCCCGTCGAGAAACGCCCGGTAGATCCCGCGGACGATTTCCTGCTCCTCCTCTGGACCCGGCACCAGTACCACGCGGTCGGTCTGGAGGCTCTTCTGCTCGCCAAACTTGAGCGCGCCTTTCGGCTGGCCGGCTTGGTCAATGAGCATCCGGCGCAATCCGAACCCGGCAGAGCCGCCCTGTTTGAACCCCATCTGAATCAGACGGCAAGCGCCCTGAAATACCTTCGTTGAAAGTTCGCGGCTGTATTCGCCGGCCATCGAGCGTTTGACGCTCTTGATGATGTTCGATGTCGGGCTACCGTCGTTTTCGAACTGCTCCGCGCAATAGTGGACCGCGATGCCGGCGCGTTTGCAGATGTATTCATAATAGCCGCTCTCGTCGGCATCCTGAAACCGCCCCCAGCGGCTGACATCGTAGGCCAGGATGGCCTTAAATTCGGTTTTGCCTGCCTCCACTTCAGCAATCATCCGGCGCAGGCTATCGCGGCCTTTCATGCTGAGCCCGCTTTTGCCCTCGTCGGCGAACACCCGGACAATCTCCATCCCACGCCGCGCGGCGTATTCCTTCACCCGGTCGAGTTGGTTCTCCGTCGAATACTGCTGGTGCTCCGTGGACATTCGCACGTAAGCCGCGACCGGGATAAGGTTGTGCCCGGTCGCGGGCGGCAGTGGTAACTGAGTCTGGGCGTCCATTTGAGAACACCCGGTCACTCGCCTTGCTTACGGTCTTTGGCCGCTTTCGCGGGACGAAGCAGGCGCTTGGGCAGTCTCGTTAAGGATACCATGTCCCAGCAGGATAAGCCGGCGAATCTCCGAGGCTATCTCATCTTGTAACGCAACGCCGGTGAGATGAGATACGAGGCCCGCTAGCAGGAGAAATTGCGTGTCAATCATATCTTGTAACGCAAATTCCCGCACCGTCTCGGCGAGTTTGCCTCGCAGAATATACCGGCCGAGATGGGCCTTCTTCCGCCAGTAACCGGGGTTTGTGGTCCGCCAATCCTGCACCCGGAGCTGGTTCTCACCACCTTTGAAATGATCCCGGTTCGCGGCCTTGCGGAGCCATTTCTTCTGGGCCGCCCCCCGGCTGACCTTGATGCAGGTGGGCCGCGAGCAATAGCGCTGGCGCTTGCGCACCCGTGGGTCGGCGCAAAAGCGACGACCGCAATGCTCACATTTCCGATACTTCTTTTTTTTGGTTTTTAGGTTTCACCAGGTAAGCTGAGCAAAGCCGAGCGTCGTGCCAATGAATGCCGCGCTGTGGTTAGAAATGGACCTTCGCAGCCTGGGCGGCGCTGTGCTCCTGCCGGAGATGCCCGTAGGTCTTCATTGCAAGCGCGCCGCCGTCCGAGTGCCCGAGCCATCGCGAGACGGTCGGAATATCGACTCCGGACTCGATGCAGCGGGTGGCAAAAAGGTGCCGGAGGTCATGATGATTGATCGGTTTCAGGCCAACCGTCTTGCACGCGGATTCCAAGGCGCCGAGGCAACCGCCGACCCGCACGACCGGGGCGCTATCCGCTTCCGGCCCGCGTCGGGTTTTGATTTCCGCGAGAAGCGCGACGAGTCCCGGGAATAGAGGTACGATCCGGTAGCTGGAACCGGATTTGGTGCCGGGTATCGTGATCTCGTTTTTCACGGTGTTAACGTGACTCCAACGCAGCGCGGTCGCTTCACGAAGCCGTGCCCCAGAATACGTCAGAAACCGAACCATATCGGCGCAGTCGAGCGACCAACGAGCGCCCGCCGTCGTGATCCGTTTCACGATCTCCTGAAACTGTTTCGCGGAGGGCAGCTCAAGGCGTTTTTGCTTAATCCGTGCCTTGGCGATGTCGGCAGCGGGGTTCTTGTAGATCACTCCCAGCTCGCGCGCGATATCGAGAATCGCCCGCAGGGTGTCCACGCACTTGTTGAACGCCGAGGGCGACATCCCCTTGCGGACGGTTTTTACCTTTGGCGCGATAAACCCCGTGCCTTCACGAAGTGCCTTGGCGGCCCATGTCTGGCAGTCGGTCGGCGTGAGACGGCGGACATCGCGTTCCGCAAGCTCCGGCCAGGTCTTCAAGAGGGCCTTAACGGCGATCTCCCGCCGCAGCTTGGTGCCGGCGGCAAGGGAGGCATTGTTTGTGGTCCGCTGAAGATAGACGGCCGCGAAACGGCCGACGTGGGTCTCGTCTCCATTGCCGGACTCGTCCTCCGCCCGGGCGGTGACGCCTTGGGCGCGGACCTCCTTCTCGACATCGCCGAGCCGGAGCTTAGCGACGGAGGAAACGGTCGTGTCGAGGGTCCGCCATTTCTGCTTGCCGTTGACTTTGACGCGGGCGTAGTAGGTTCCGCTCTGTCGGTTGCGAAGCAGGTTCGTTACGTTGGTTCTTTCCCATCCCTTTTCATTTTTTCCCATGTCCATGCGGAAAGTGTAGAAGAGGAGTGTAGAAAAAGCAAATAATGAACTTGATACGCTTCCGTAAGTTACAGTCAAAGATACGCTTGCCCGGGTGGTGGAATTGGTAGACACGCAGGTCTCAGAAGCCTGTGCCTTAACAGCATGC
>Ga0302320_10010285_pt1 | contig 19953 bp, 19 predicted proteins | sample Bog_T0_3_FD_202130 | JGI IMG/M metagenome (GOLD analysis project Ga0302320, IMG submission 202130) | Peat permafrost microbial communities from Stordalen Mire near Abisko, Sweden - Bog_T0_3 | ecosystem: Environmental > Terrestrial > Soil > Wetlands > Peat | place: Sweden: Abisko, Stordalen Mire... | reverse complement strand
ACGCCTCCAGCCGCTTTCTTTCCTTTCGACTCATTAAAATCATCTCCATCCTCGTCTCCTTCGGAGACGATTCTAGGGGACATTTCTAATGGTCGCTTATGGGGTCATTTCTAATGGCGCAAGACACTCTTGCCACACCCCCCGTTTCCTTTGCCGCGTGCTTCTGCTACGATACACGGTATAGCGGCGAGAAACGATGTGAGCCCCGACTGAATCCAAGGATCCTCGTTCTAGTCACCCTGCGACCGCGTAGCGGCAACTTTGCTGAAGGGGCCGATGGCGCGATGGCGGTTGATTTTCTCCCTCTACGGTTTGACCGCGTTCTTCCTCAACGATCAGGGGCTCGGAGTGAAGAGAGCGCGGCGTCACGCGTTTTTGCTTTTTCTAAGGAGTGGCAACATGCCGCAAGGGACGATTAAGAAGGTAGTGGCAGACAAGGGTTTTGGATTCATCGCTGGCGAGCGGGGCGATCTGTTCTTCCATCACAGTGCGCTGGAAGGGACGAGCATCGAGGCGCTGCGGATCGGACAGGCGGTGACCTACGAAGAAGGTCGTGGTCCGAAGGGCCCGCGGGCCGAGAACGTGAAGCTGGTGTAGTCGGCTCAAGAGAGGGGTTCCGGGGTGCCCGTGTTTGCCAAGCCACTGGAGTGCGGCGGCCAAGATGCGCTTTCGCCCATTTTGCCGCCCGCGCCGGTAAGCGTGGACAACATGGCACCCAACTCCCCCTGCCTCGGGAATCCCCGTTATCGGCCGGGTTTGGCCGTGGTAATTTAGCAAACCCGAGTTGACTAAACGTTGTCGGGGGAAGGGGTTTTCTGCGCTCGGTCTGCTGACTGAGTGGGGAGGACCGCGGGAACGAAAAGACCCCAGATTCGTGGCGTCTGGGGTCTCTTGTTCGATGATGAGGCAGGGTTTGTATCCGTGACGCAGACCTTCGGAGCGGGTCGGGTCTGGCAGGTAAACAGCCTCAATAGTCCCTTAATAGAATTCTTATCGTCCCGCTGCCAGGGAAATCTCCACCGCGATGCCCAATTTCCCGGCCGTGCGTCGGCCGTTCCGCGGCTGCCATGACACCTGGGTGGTTTGGTAGGGCTCAGGGGCTCTGCGGTCCATCTTCCGGGACGTCGTCGCCATCGCCTTCTTCCTCGAAGTCTTCATCCCACTCATCGTCGAAGTCGTCTTCGGCGGCGGCCTGGGCCCGCGCGAACCAGGCGATGTAATCCTCGACCAGTTGATAATTGGGTTGATCGTCATCGAGTTGCAGTTCGCATAGCGAGACCGCATCGAGGGACTCCCCCTCCAGCACGTTGCACACGAGGCCGAAGTCTTCCTGGAAAGGGATCTCGTCGCACATGCCCATCACCGTGACCGGGCGCTGGGGACTCTCGACGGGATCGCAGTAGCGAGCGGCGAAGGGAAACGCCAGGCGGGCCTTCAGATAGTGGAAGTACGTCTGCTGGCACTCGTCGTTCGAGAGCGGCAGGACATCCCCACCGCAGAGGCCAAACACGGCCCGAATGCGGTCGTCCTGGGTGTCCCGGGGAAATGCTTGGGCAAGCGACGCGCGGGGCGGATCGGTGTCGGACATGGTGGTTTCCTATTATGGTTATGGCACAAGCAACCTATATAAGTATATCAGCAATGACGATTGTTAGCGATTCCCATTGCACTCCCCCATGCATTAATCTATAATTCCCCCATATGGATCGTCACAAATACCTAGCATGAAAGCGCAAAGCAATGGCACGTCCCACAGTGCAACAGTTCATTGAAACCTGGGAGAAATCCAATGGCGTCGCCGAGGTGGCCGGGAAAACGGGTCTTACGAAATCCACCGTGCAAGCCAAGGCGACCCAATTGCGGAAACTGGGAATTCCCCTGAAGAAGTTCAAGGGCACGCGGCACCGCATCAACATCGAGGAGGCCTTGGAGGTGCTGGCCAAGATCCGTGGTACCTCCGTCGCGGCGCTGAAGAAAGAGGCCGCGCAGTTGAAGCAAGCACCGGCGAAAAAAGTCCGCAAGTAACCGGGCGGCGCGGGTTTTACGGCGAACGGTCAACGGCGGCGCGAACCATTCCCGATTGCCATGGTCCGCGCCGTTTCACGGCACGCAGCGCATCAAAAGTGGAGGATCTCGATGGGGAGAGACAGAAATACCGTCGCCAAGCGGCAGCAAGAGACGCGCAACCGGCAAAAGGCCGAAGAGAAACGCGCCCGCCGCCGCAAGAAAAAAGAGCAGGCCCAAGGCCCCGACGACCCCCAAGCGAACGCGCCTCCCGTCAGCCCGCCGTAGTTTGGGCTGGACTACCGCCGGGGAGTGTGCTACAGTTGTTCCAGTTGAATCCTCTCGGCTTGGCCATTGGATTACTGCCAGGTACCAATGGCTTTCTGAAGACGCGGCTCGCGTTCATCGCATCTGGTCCTGGGGCACCCCCACGAGACCTCGCATGACTTTCCAGGTATTCGGGCTTTCCGAGCCCATTCTCCGCGCTGTTGGTTCCGAAGGCTACACGACTCCCACCCCCATCCAAGCCCAGGCGATTCCGCACCTGCTCGCAGGCCGCGACTTGCTCGGTTGCGCGCAGACCGGCACGGGAAAGACCGCGGCCTTCGCGCTCCCCATTTTGCACCGCCTCGGCAGCGGCCCGCAGCGGCCGCAAGGCCGCCCCGGCCGGATCCGCGTGTTGGTCCTCTCGCCCACCCGCGAGTTGGCCGCGCAGATCGGCGAGAGCTTTCAAGCGTATGGACGTCACACCGGCCTGCGTCACACGGTGATCTACGGCGGCGTCGGCCAGCAACCGCAGACGCGGGCCTTGCGACAAGGGGTCGATATCCTGGTGGCGACCCCGGGCCGATTGATCGACTTGATGAACCAGGGGTTCATCGACCTGGGCTCGGTGGAGATCTTCGTCTTGGATGAAGCCGACCGCATGTTGGACATGGGGTTCATGCCCGACGTTCGCCGGGTAGTGGCCAAGCTGCCGAAGAAGCGGCAGACGGCCTGTTTCTCCGCCACGATGCCGGACGCCATCGCGCGGCTGGCCGATTCGCTACTTTGCGATCCGGTGCAGATTCGCATCGCCCCCATCAAAGCCACCACAGAGCTCATCGAACAGTCGGTGTTCTTCGTCCAGCGGCAGAACAAGCCGCAACTGTTGGCGAATTTGCTGAAGACGGGAGCAATCAGCCGGGCGCTGGTCTTCACCCGCACCAAGCACGGAGCCGACCGCGTGGTGCGGCAATTGCACCAGTCGGGGATCCGGGCCGACGCCATCCACGGCAACAAGAGCCAGTCCGCGCGGCAGCGGACCTTGGCCGACTTCAAACTCAACCGCACGCCGGTCTTGGTGGCCACGGACATCGCGTCGCGGGGGATCGACGTGGAAGGGATTTCGCACGTGTTGAATTACGATCTCCCGGACGAGCCCGAGACCTACATCCACCGCATCGGCCGGACGGGCCGGGCCGGGGCGTCGGGAGTTGCCCTCTCGTTCTGCGACAACGAGGAACGGAAGTACCTCAAGGCCATCGAACGGTTGATCCGCCAAACGCTGCGGGTGGAAGAGAGCCATCTCGGCGCCCCGATGTCCATCCAACCCAGCCGGCCGCAGGGCCAAGCCAAGGATTCCCAGATGGCCGGGCGCACTCTCCGCAAGCATACCGTGGGATCGCCGGATGCCGTGAAAACGGCGGGCCGGCCCCGCGCCAGCCAGGCCGCACGGGCTTCTCGAAAGAGAAAAGCTTGGACTTTCGTCTCCCGCTGAGGCAGATTATTCCTTGCGGGAGTGAGCGTCTCGTCATTCTGAGCGCAGCGAAGAACCTGGGTTATCTCGCGACGCAACGGAGGTCCTTCGCTGCGCTCAGGATGACAGCAGTGCGCTCAGGATGACAGCAGTGCGCTCAGGATGACAGCAGTGCGCACGGGATGAAACTCATGCGTCCGTTCCTCCGTTCGCCTCTCCCGCGCCGCGCTGGCGAGAGGCTCGCTGCGCAGCTACGATAACGGAATGGGCGAAACGCGGTTTTTCTGACTCCATTGCCGGAGAGCGACATGAAGGGCACGGTTCCGATTCGAAGCGTCCTGTTGGCCATCGTTGCGTTGTGGGAATCGGCTTTCGCCGTGGATTGGAAGCCGGCCGCGGTATCGATCCCGACCCGTTGGACGGCCGCGGTTTCGCCCGAGTGGGCGCTGCCCGAATACCCGCGGCCGCAGATGGTGCGGCCGGAGTGGACCAATCTCAATGGGCTGTGGGACTATGCCGTCACCGCGGTGGATGCGGCTGCGCCGGAGAAGTTTCCGGGGCGGATCCTGGTCCCTTTTCCGATCGAGTCGGCGTTGTCGGGCGTGAAGCGGGAGTTTACCGCCAAGGACCGGTTGTGGTACCAGCGGACGTTTGTTGCGCCGGAGCTGAACGGCGGCCGGCGCCTGCTGCTGCACTTCGGAGCGGTGGACCATGACGCCGTGCTGTGGGTCAACGGCCAAGCGGTTGGCAGCCATGCGGGCGGGTACGACGCGTTCGTTTTCGACATTACCGACCATTTGAAACGCGGCGTCCCCAATCGATTGTTGCTGGCCGTGACCGACACCACCGGTGGCGGCGGCGAGCCGCACGGCAAGCAGAAGATCGACGCGATCCGGCATCCCGGCGGCATCATGTATACGCCCTGTTCCGGCATCTGGCAGACCGTGTGGCTGGAGCCGGTTGCGGCGGCGAGCATCGCGTCGTTGCGGCTCATCCCGGATGTGGATGCCGGCGCGTTGCGGGTCACGGTCGAAGGCCGCGGCTCGATGGGGGGACTAGCGGTCGAAGCGATCGCGCTGGACGGTGATCGCGAGGTGGCCCGCGGCGGCGGCAGCCCCGGGGTGGAATTTTCGCTGAAGATTCCCGGCGGCAAACTGTGGTGGCCCGACCGCCCGTTTCTGTACGGCTTGAAGGTTGCGCTGGTGCGGCGCGACCGCGCCGGCGCGGCGGTGGATCGGGTGGAAAGCTATTTCGGCATGCGGAAGATCGCCTTGGGCAAGGACGAGAAAGGCGTCACGCGGATCTTGCTCAACGGCAAGTTCGTGTTCCAATCGGGTCCGTTGGATCAAGGCTTCTGGCCCGACGGCATCTACACCGCGCCGACCGACGAGGCGCTCCGCTACGACATCGAGATTATCAAGAAGCTGGGCTTCAACATGGCCCGCAAGCACGTGAAGGTCGAGCCGGAGCGGTGGTACTATTGGTGCGATAAGCTGGGTCTGCTGGTTTGGCAGGACATGCCCGGCGGCGGGGCCGGCAGGCCGTACGAAGCGCCGCGCAAGAAAGAAAAGCCGAAGACCAGGCAGAACGCGGAAGCCGAGAAAAAGGCTCGCCGCGAGCTGGCCCTGAAGTACGACGGCGTCGCCGCGTCGGCGGAGAAGGCCCGGCAGTTCGAACAGGAATTGCAGGCCATGGTTGCACAGCACTCCAATCATCCCTCGATCATTCTCTGGGTGGTGTTCAACGAAGGGTGGGGGCAGTACGACACGCCGCGTCTGACGCGGTGGGTCAAACAGCTCGATCCGTCGCGGCTGGTGAGCAATGCCAGCGGCTGGAACGACCGCAAGGTGGGCGACATCGTCGACATGCACAACTACCCCGGTCCCGGCTGCCCGCCCGTTGAGGCGGACCGCGCCGCCGTGTTGGGCGAGTTCGGCGGGCTGGGACTGGCCACGCCCGGACACACCTGGGTCGAGAAGACCTGGGGCTATCGCGGCATGATCGGTCCCAAGGCCCTCACCCGCAAGTATCTCGAACTGTGGCAAAAAGCCCAACAACTCCGCGACCACGCCGGACTGTGCGCGGCCGTCTACACGCAGATCACGGACATCGAGACGGAGTGCAACGGCCTGCTCACCTACGACCGCAAGGTGATCAAGGTCGACCTGGACCAGGTGGCGGCGGGCGTGGGCCGGGGCCAGTTCCCGCCGGAACCGCAGTACCAGGCTCTCGTGCCGACCGCCGAAAAGGAAGCAGTTGTCTGGTGCTACACCACCGACCGGCCATCCGGCGACTGGTCGCAGCCGGCTTTCAACGCCTCGGCCTGGAAGGAAGGCCCTGCCGGCTTTGGCACCAAGGGCACGCCCAACGTCACCCCGCGAACGGTGTGGAAGACCAACGACATCTGGATTCGCCGTGAAGTCACGCTGCCCGACGTGCGGGGACGCGAGCTGAAGTTGCGGCTCTACCATGACGATGACGCCGAGGTGTATCTCAACGGCGTGTTGGCCGGGAAGTTCACCGGTTACAGCACCAAGTACGAGGTTGCCGAGATACCGCTGCCCGCCGTCGCGGCGCTCAAGGCGGGAAAGAACGTGATCGCCGTCCACTGCCACCAGGTGCACGGCGGCCAGTTCGTCGACGCCGGCCTGGACATCCTGGTCCAACCGCCCGAGGGCAAGCGGTGAATGGTGGGTGGTGAATCGCCAAACCGCAAGCGACGGGCGACCCCCGCGTGCGGTTTCGCGATGCGCGCTCCCAGACGACGATTCCTCGCCCGCCCACCGTCCGCCCGCAAAAATTGCCACCTCCGGGACTTGAATTGCCAGCGGCGGGCGGTGATAAAGGGGATTATTGATTCCGACGCCGCTTCCAACCTCCAAGGACCGATTTATGCCTCCCCGATTTCTCGACGAGCCGGCGTTCAAATGCCTGCGGGCCGGCGACCTGGCCGGGTTCCTGCAAGTCACGGAAAATCGTACAACGATCGATTTTAGCGGGGCCGATCTTCGCGGCGTCGATTTTCGCAACGTCGATCTGCACAAGTTGCTGCTGCGCGACGCCTACCTTCGTGACGCCGACCTGCGGGGTTGCGACTTGCGGCACATGGATCTTTCGGGGACATCGATCCAAGGCGCGCGGGTCAGCGGGGCCTACTTTCCGCACGACGTCGACGCCCGGGAAATCCAACTCAGCCTGCAATTCGGTACGCGGATTCGCACCCGGCCTGCGTGATGTCGTTGCGACTTCCTTCGGTGGGTACCACGCCCTTCGCTTCGCTCAGGGACGTGCCACCGATGCGTTTGGCCGACGCGAGGCCGCTTTGCCTTCTCTATCTCCACTAGCTTCCTTATCATTCCTGAATTCGTGTTGATTCACCGGACAACCTTGGATATACTCGTCCGCGCGTCCGCGCTTGTCCGGGCGTTCTGAGAAGAACGGGATCGATGAGAAGCCGATGGAACTGAGCGTCAAAGACTCGGCACGACTGCTGAAAGTTTCCGAGAAGACCATTTATCGATGGGTCAAGCAGGGAATGCTGCCTGCGTACCGGGTGAACGAACAGTATCGTTTCAACCGGGCCGAATTGCTGGAATGGGCCACTTCGCAGCGGATCAACGTCTCGGTGGAGATTTTCAGCGAGCCTGATAGCGGCAAGTCCGCCGTCGCCGGCTTGGCCGAGGCGTTGCGGGCCGGGGGCATCCACTATCGCCTGGGCGGCACGGACAAGGTCGCCGTGCTCAAGTCGATCGTGGAGGTCATGCTGCTGCCGGAAGAGGTCGATCGCCAGTTTCTGCTCCAGGTGCTGCTGGCGCGGGAATCGCTGGGTTCGACGGCCCTGGGCAACGGCATCGCCGTGCCGCACGTCCGCAACCCGATCGTGATGCACATCCCCCGGCCGATGGTCACGCTCTGCTTTCTGGAGCACCCGATCGAGTTCGGGGCGATCGACGGCCAGCCGGTGCACACGCTGTTTACCATCGTCAGTCCCACGATCAAGGCGCACTTGCATCTGCTCTCGCGTTTGGCCTACGCGTTGCGGCAGCCCGCGTTTGCCGGGGTCATTGCCCGGCAGGGGTCGCGCGAAGAGATCCTCGGCGAGTGCGAAAACATCGACCATAGCGTGCCTGCCGCCGCGCCCGAGCCCGCTTAGATTGCCAGCGGTTGACAATGACGCGAACCTTACCCTATTGCCGCGATTTGTCGCATTTCAAACCGCGCCAAGCATGATTCCCCTGTACTCCCGGATTCGTCGCTGATGGAGCCAATTCTGATTGCGGTGGCCGTGTTGTTGGTCGCGGGACTGCTGGCACTGGTCGGCGGCCGCAACGCCCGCTGGGCCTCGGCCAGCGGCGCGCTGGGCGCCGTGGCCGGCGGCGCGCTGACGCTGTTCGCGGCCGTCGACGTCTTGCTCCACGGCGCGGGGCGGGCGATCCGTTGGCCCTGGGACGTTCCGCTGGGCTCGTTTCGCCTGGTCCTGGATCCGCTTTCGGCGGTGTTTGCCCTGGCGATTGCGGTGATCGGCGGGCTGGCTGCGGTGTATGCCTGCGGTTACTTGACCCCTTCGGGCAAAGCGGAGTCGTCCGCTTCAATGCCAAGGAAGAACACCGGCGCGGCCTGGTTCTTCTTCAATCTGCTGCTGGCCAGCATGCTGCTGGTGGTTACCGCCCACAATGGATTGCTGTTCCTCGTGAGCTGGGAGGTGATGTCGCTGGCCTCGTTCTTCCTGGTGATGTTCGAGGGCGAGAAGCCGGGAGTGCGCGAGGCGGGCTGGACCTACCTGGTGACGACGCACCTGGGGACGGCGCTGCTGCTGGCGATGTTCGCGCTGTTGAGCCGCAAGTCGGGATCGCTGGATTTCGACGCGCTCTCGGCGCCGGGGCTGACCGGGGTGGTGTTCCTCCTGGGATTGATCGGTTTCGGCACCAAGGCCGGCCTGATGCCGTTGCACGTCTGGCTTCCCGAAGCGCATCCCGCCGCGCCGTCGTATGTCTCGGCCGTGATGAGCGGCGTGATGATCAAGACGGGGATTTACGGGCTGCTGCGGATGCTCACGTTTCTGGGCCCGCCGCCGGCCTGGTGGGGCTGGACGTTCTTGGCGATGGGCGTCGTTTCCGGCGTCCTTGGCGTGCTGTACGCCTTGTCGCAGCACGACCTGAAACGCTTGCTGGCGTACCACAGCGTGGAGAACATCGGCATCATCGCGATGGCCTTGGGCGTGGGCCTCTTGGGCGTGCACTACGACATGCCGATTATGGCGGTTTTCGGTTTCACCGGCGGGCTGCTGCACGTGGTCAACCATGCCATTTTCAAGAGCCTGCTGTTTCTCGGCGCCGGATCGGTGTTGCACGCTACCGGCACCGGGGAGATCGACCGGCTGGGCGGACTGCTCAAACGCATGCCGGTCACCGGCGCGACGTTTCTGGTCGGCGCCGCGGCGATCTCCGGGCTGCCGCCGCTGAACGGCTTTGTCAGCGAGTTTCTCATTTTTCTCGGCGCCCTGGCGGGACTTGTCGGCGTGGCCCGCACGGCTCCGGCATGGACCTTGATGAGCGTGCTGGTGGTGGGCGGGCTGGCGCTGATCGGCGGTCTGGCCGCCGCCTGCTTCAGCAAGGCCTTCGGCATCGTGTTCCTCGGGGAGCCGCGGAGCGGCGCGGCGTCGTCGGCCCACGAGGCCGGCGCGATGATGCGGTGGCCGATGATGATTCTGGCCGGGCTGTGCGTGCTGATCGGGCTCTCTGCTCCGCTGTGGCCATGGGTGCTGTCGGCGGCGGTGGCCGTGATCGTGCCGGAAAACCTGAGGGCGGCCACGGCGGCCGCCGCGGGGCAGGCCAGCCGGCCGTTGGTGCTTGTGGTGCTGGCCTCGTACATCCTGCTGGGGCTGATCGTGCTGTTGGCGTGCGTGCGGCGGAAGTTGCTCGGCGGCCGCCGCGTGGAAACCGCCGTCACGTGGGATTGCGGCTACGCCGCGCCCAGTCCGCGGATGCAGTACACGGCTTCGTCCTTCGCCCGGCCGCTGACGCTGCTGTTCCGCCTGTTCCTCCAGCCGCGCGACGAGATTGACGCGCCGCGGGGGTTATTTCCGCAGCGCGCCAGTTTGCACAGCCACACCCCCGACCTGTTTCGCCGCTACGTTTATGAGCCTTTATTCGCCGGCATTGGTTCGGTGGCCTCCAAGTTGCGTTGGCTGCAAGAGGGACGGATTCAGATCTACGTGCTCTACATCGCCCTGACGATCCTGACACTCTTGATCTGGAAGCTCGGCTGAACCATGTTCCCAATCGCATCGATCGCTCATGTCGTACTGGCGTTGTTGCTGGCCCCCTTGCTGCCGGGCGTTATCAACCGCACCAAGGCCTGGTTTGCCGGACGGCGCGGGCCGCGGCTGGCGCAGACCTACTTCGATCTCTGGAAACTGCTCCACAAAGGCGCGGTCTACAGCCGTACGACCAACTGGGTATTTGTGGCCGGACCGATCGTCGGACTGGCCTGCGTCGTCACGGCGATGCTCATTGTCCCGCTGGGCGGGGTGCCCGGTTTCCTCGCGTTCTCCGGCGACTTTCTCCTCTTGGCCTGCCTGTTGGGGCTGATGCGGTTCTTCACGGTCATCGCCGCCTTAGACACCGGATCGAGCTTCGAAGGAATGGGCGGCAGCCGGGAAGTGTTTTTCTCGGCCCTGGCCGAACCGGCCATGCTGCTGGGGCTGACCGCCTTGGCGGCGTCTTCGCAGAGCCTGTCGTTGAGCTCGATCTACGTCTTGATCGGCACCCAGGCATCGCTCTCCAGCGCCGGCCCGGCGATGCTGCTGGTGGCGGCCGCGCTGGGCATCGTGTTTCTCACGGAGAACGCGCGGATCCCCATCGACGATCCCAACACCCACCTGGAACTGACCATGATCCACGAGGTGATGGTCCTGGACCACGGCGGGCCGGACCTGGCGATGATCGAATATGGCTCGGCCGTGAAGCTCTGGGTGCTCGGCGCGCTGTTGGTGGGCATCGTGGTCCCGGTGCGGAGCGGCCACGGGGCCGTGGACCTGCTGGCGGGCGTGGGCGGGATGGTCTTGCTGGCGGTGTTCACCGGCGTGGTCGAATCGACCATGGCCCGCTTGAAGTTGCTCCGCGTGCCGCAGTTCCTCGTGGCGGCCGCGGTGCTTTCGATCCTGGCCCTGGTCCTGGTGATGAGGTAACGCGATGAAGGTCTGGCTGGATGCGGTGCTGGTGCTGTTGATTCTCACCAACCTGCGGCTGTTGGGTTCCGCCCGGCTGACGGTCTGCATTCGCACGGTGGCCGCGCAAGCCGTGCTGCTGGGCGTGTTGCCGCTGTTTGTCCAGGCCGGTGCGGTGACCTTCCGCGTGGCGCTGCTGTGCGCGGCCAGCACGCTGCTGAAGGCCGGCGCACTTCCGTGGCTGCTGCGGCGGGCCGCCCGGGAGGCCAACGTCCGCAACGAAGTCGAGCCGCTGGTGGGCTTCACCACCTCGTTGCTGTTGGGGCTGGCCCTGTTGGGCCTTTCGATGCACGTGGCCGACGGGTTGCGACTGCCGGGCATCGAGGGCCCGCACTTCATGGTCACGGTGGCGCTCTTCACGACGCTGGTCGGACTGTTCGTGATCGTCAGCCGCGTGAAGGCCGTGATGCAGGCGTTGGGCTACCTGGCCATGGAAAACGGCATCTACGCCTTCGGCATGGCTTTCGCGGTGGAAGAGACGCTGCTGGTGGAGATGGGAATCCTGTTGGACGTTTTCGTGGCCGTGCTGGTGATGGGGATCACCATCCATCACATCAGCCGGGAGTTCGACCACATGGACACCGATCGGCTTTCGGCGCTCAAAGATTAGGAGGCCGCGAAATTGCAAGCGCTACGCGCGGAATTGATCTGGGGACTGCTGTTGATCCCCGCGGCTGCCGCCGGCGGGTGTTTCCTGATCCGGCCCAACGCGCCGCGGCGGGCCCTGCTGGTGTTGGCGGCCCTCGGGCATGCCGCGCTGACGCTTTGTGCCTGGAGCGGCGCGGTTCGGCCCACGGCCTACGGCTGGATCGCCATCGATGCGGCGTCGCTGCTATTTCTCAGCGTGACCAGCATTCTCTTCCTGGCCGCGTCGATATATGCCGTGGGATACCTGGCCCAGGAGCAGCGGCAGCTGCAATCGGCGCCGCGGGAACCCGACTTGGACGAGGAGCCGCCGTTCACGAATTACCCCGAGGCCACCTTCACCGGCTGCCTGCTGGCCTTCCTGGCCACGATGAGCCTGGTGGCCGTCAGCCGGCACCTGGGCCTGATGTGGGTGGCCGTGGAGGCCACGACCTTGGCCAGCGCGCCGCTGATCTATTTCCACCGCAATTCGCGGTCGTTGGAAGCGACCTGGAAGTACCTGGTGATTTGTTCGGTGGGGATCGCGCTGGCGCTGCTGGGCAATTTCTTCCTCGCCGTCGCGGCCCGGTCCTACGGCGGCACGCCGATCCCGCTCACCTTGGACGACCTGGCGGCGGCGGCCGGCAGCCTCGATCCGCGCTGGCTCAAGGGGGCCTTCCTGCTGTTATTGGTGGGCTACGGCACGAAAATGGGCCTGGCCCCGCTCCACACCTGGCTGCCCGACGCCCATAGCGAGGCTCCCTCGGTGGTGTCGGCGCTGTTGTCGGGCGCGCTGCTGAACTGCGCGTTCTTGACGATCCTCCGCGTCCACGGGCTGCTGGTGGCCGCCGGGCTGGGCGCCTTCAGCCGCGAATTGCTGGTGGACTTCGGACTGATCTCGATGACCGTGGCGGCCGTATTCCTCATCCGTCAAGCCGATTACAAGCGGATGCTGGCCTACTCCAGCATCGAGCACATGGGCATTCTGGCCCTGGGCGTGGGCATCGGCGGCCTGGCCGGTTTGGGCGCGCTGCTGCACACCGTCAACCATTCGCTGACCAAGGCCATGCTGTTTTTCGCCGCCGGCAACATCCTGGCCGTCTACCGTACGAAATCCACGGACCAGGCCCGGGGCGTGCTACGCGTGCTGCCGCTGACGGGCGTGCTGTGGATTGCGGGCTTTCTGGCCATCACCGGCTCCCCGCCGTTCGGGCCCTTTCTCAGCGAGTTCATGATCCTCAAGGGCGCGATCGACGCCCACCGTCCTTGGATCGCCGCGGCCTGTCTGGCGGCCCTGGCGTTGGCCTTCATCGGCATGGCCGGCGCGGTCATCAACATGGCCTACGGCACGGCGGCGCCCGGCGCCGCGCAGCGGTTGGACCTGTCCCCTATTGTTCCCCAGCGCGAGCCGCTGTGGTCAATCCTGCCGCCGCTGGCGCTGGGCCTGGCCGTGCTGATCCTCGGCGTTTACATTCCCCCGCCGCTCGGCGATCTATTGCGCCGCGCGGCGGAGATTCTACACGTTCAGTAGGAGCCCAGCGATGACCGCCAACCAGGTTCATTCGGCCCACAACGGCGTGGCCTTCGCGGCGGCCTGCTGCCCGGTATTGCCGATCGATCTGTTCCGGCGGACGGTGCTCGACCAGGTCGGCGGCGGCGCACGCCTGGCGGCACTGTTCGGCCGCGGCACCGGGCCCACGTCGACCCGCTTGTACGCGGTGCTGGCGCGGGCCGAGGAAGGCGACCTGGCCGTCGCCGCCGCCGACGTCGAGGATCGTTACCCGGCGCTGACGCCCCAATGTCCCCAGGCGCACTGGTTCGAGCGGGAGATCGCCGAGCAGTGGTGCGTGCGGCCGTTGGACCATCCGTGGCTCAAGCCGATTCGCTTTCAGCCGCCGCGGGCCCCGCGGGCCGACGTCTGGGGTCGACCGCAAGGCAGCCGGGCGTGCGGCGTTACCGACTTTTTCCAGATGGCCGGCGAGGAAGTGCACGAAGTGGCCGTGGGGCCGGTCCACGCGGGAGTGATCGAGCCCGGGCACTTCCGCTTCCAGTGTCACGGCGAAACCGTCTACCACCTGGAAATCTCGCTGGGCTATCAGCACCGGGGCGTGGAGCGGGCGATTCTCTCCGGGCCGGCCAAGCGGATCCTCCCATACATGGAAACCCTGGCCGGCGACACCACCGTGGGCCACGCCAGCGCCTATTGCCGCGCGGTGGAAGGGCTGAGCAAGACCCGCGTGCCCGCCCGGGCCCAGTTGATCCGCGGCGTGGCCATGGAGTTGGAGCGGGTGGCCAATCACATCGGCGATCTGGGGGCGCTGGCCGGCGATGTGGGCTTCCTGCCCACCCTCTCCTACTGCGGCCGAATTCGCGGCGACGTACTCAACATGACGGCCACCATCTGCGGCAATCGTTTTGGCCGCGGGCTGATTCGGCCCGGCGGCGCCGCCATGGATCTCGACGGCCCGATCGTCGCGGAACTGCGGCGGCGGCTCGTTCAGGTCGAGCGCGACGCGAAGGTGGCCATCGAGCTATTGTGGAACGCCCCCTCGGTCACGGCGCGCTTCGACCAGATCGGCGTCGTCCCCGGCGCGGTGTGCCGCGAGATCGGCCTGGTGGGCGTGGCGGCCCGGGCTTGCGGCCTGCAACAGGACGTCCGCCGCGATTTTCCCTACGGCATCTTCCGCTTCACGCACATTCCCGTCTCCACCTGGGACACCTGCGACGTGTTTGCACGGGCCTACGTCCGCTGGCTGGAGATCCAGCGCTCGCTGGCGTTTGTCGGCGAGCAGCTTCAGTCCTTGCCGGAAGGCGCGATCCTCGAACCGCCGGGTCCGCTATTGCCGGATGAGATGATCGTTACGCTGGTTGAGGGCTGGCGGGGCGAGATCTGCCACGTGGCCCTCAGCGGAAGCGACGGCCGGCTGGCCGGCTACAAGATCGTCGATCCCTCGCTGCACAACTGGTTCGGCCTGGCCTACGCCCTGCGTAACGGCCAGATTTCCGATTTCCCTCTCTGCAACAAGAGCTTCAACCTGTCCTACTGCGGACACGATTTGTGAGGCTGCCATGCTCGATATCGTCTGGGCCCGCTTAGAGCAAGGCCAGCGGACCATGAAGTATCCCGACGGCCCGCCACCGGACTTGCCGGAGCGGTTCGCGGGCCGGCCCGCGCTCGACTCCGCGAAATGTGCGGCGGGGTGCCGGGCCTGCGTGGAAATTTGTCCCACCGATGCCGTCATCGGCCGCGAAGAAGCGGCGCCGCTGCGGATCGATCTGGGCCGCTGCATATTCTGCCGCGAGTGTGAGAAACAATGTCCGGGCGACGCCATTCATTTCACCCGCGACTACCAATTAGCGGCCACGCGGCGCGAGGACCTCGTGGTGGGCGACGAGCGGCGCCCGATTGCGATCGAATGTTCGCAGCAAATTCGCCGGCTTTTCGGCCGCGCGCTGCGGCTGCGGCAGGTCAGCGCCGGCGGCTGCAACGCCTGCGAGGCGGATACCAACGTGCTGGGCACCGTGGCTTGGGACCTGGGCCGCTTCGGCATCCAGTTTGTGGCCTCGCCCCGCCACGCCGACGGCCTGCTGATCACCGGACCGGTAACCGAGAATATGCGGCTGGCCCTGGAAAAGACCTATGCCGCGGTACCGCCGCCGCGGATCGTGATTGCCGTGGGGGCCTGTGCCGTCAACGGCGGACCGTACATCGATCACGCGGAAGTCCATAACGGGGCCGCCACGGTGGTGCCGGTGGATCTATTCGTGCCGGGCTGCCCGCCGCATCCGCTGACGATCCTTGATGCCTTGTTGCGGTTCTTGGGGAAGATCTGACGAGAGAAACGGTTTCGAAGCGACTGGGATGGGTCCGGTCGCTTGGAAATCATCGCTCTACTTTCCCGCGGCGGCCGCGGCGCCGGCGGGGGCCGCACCGCCCGCGTCGCCGTCCAACGCGGCATGCCCCAGCGCTTTGACCATTCCGCTGAAGAAGCCGCCTTTCTTGCCGGCGGCCGCGGCCGGATTGGCCGCGGCAGCAGGACCACCGGCGAGCGCGGCAGCGCCCGCCGCCGCGTTGTCGGCCGATTTCTTGGGCGCCGGCGTGGGCGGCGCGCCGAACGGATCGTCCGCCGGAGCGGCGGCCTTCGGCGCGGCTTTCTCGGCCTTGGGAGCGGCCGCGCCGAACGGATCGTCGGCCGGGGCGGCCGGTTTTGCCGCGGCTTTGTCGGGCTTGGCGGGGGCCGCAGCGAACGGATCTTCGGCGGCCGCTTTGGCGGCCGGTGCTTCCGCCGCCGTCGTCGCGGCGGGTTTCGCCGCCGGTGCCGCGGCTGGCGTTTCGGTTGCCGCCGGCGGAGCTTCCGCGGGCATGGCTGCCGCGGCAGCGGGCGCTGCAGCGGGCGCTGCGGCGGACGCTGCGGCGGACGCTGCCGCAGGCGCCGGCTTGGCCGGTTCTTCAAACGGTGCGGGGGCCGCCGGAGCCGCTGCGGCAGGCGCGGCCAGCGCACCCGTTGGCGCCGCCGCGGGAGCGGGAGCCGCAACTGGAGCAGGCGTCGGCACGAATTCCGCTGTCACGCGGCGCTGCGACTGACGATCGACTTCTTCGCGGGCGCGGCGCGACGACTCGCCTTGTTGTAAAAGAACCAACCGCGCTTCAACCCGATATTGCTCGATCATCGCCCGGTCTGATCCCTGGATTCGCTCCAGGGCGCGGCCGACGTTATAGGCGCTGCTCCCCGTTCGTTCGAATTCCGCGCCTTTGAGAAAGTCGGCCTTGGCTTCTTCCGGACGCCCTAGCCGCAGGTAACAGAGACCGCGGAAGTAATAGCAGCGGGGGTCGGGGCTACCGGCCTTGATCGCCGCGGTAAGGTATTCGTGCGCCCGGCTGTAGTCGAACGAGTAATAGGCGTGTACGCCGCTTCCGTAGAGTTGCAACGCGGTGACGTTCTGCGCCTGCGAGGAGGTGCTCGACAGGAGCAGAAAACCGACGGCCATCAAAGCGATTGAGCGACACATAGAATACGACTCCTGCCAGGGACCCATAAGTCCAGAGTGAATTGCGAGCGGCGCGTGAAATGGCGTTGGCCGCCCCACTACAACCGATCCTAATTGCCTGCCGAGGAGATTTCAAGGCAGTTGTTCGTGGTCGGTCGTCCGGGGGCCGTTTCGTGCCGGGATTTGCCGGGCGGGTACGTGGACGCGTCAAGAAAAAAGCTGCGGAAAAGGACCACCCATCAGCGGCATTCGCGGGGGAGACCGCCACCCAGATTTTAAGGAGGGAAAGCAACACCCCCCTGTCTCTCGGCCGCCGCCGCTATCCGGACGGTCCTCTTCCGCATCGGCTTGGATGGACCACGCGACATGGATTCTCAAGCACGTGCCGGCGGAACCTTCCTGGTTTTTGCCGGCAATGGAGTCATCGAACACCGGCCGAGCCGGTCTTGACGCAAACAGCGGTTGCAACGGAGATTCACGTCGCCGCGTTTCCGCGGGAAACTTTTGTGAGGATTATGCGCTGCGGCGGGCGCGGTTTGCGCGCCACGCCGCGCCCGTTGTTCGGCGAGTCGCGCCCTGCAACGCCCGCGGTCATTGTCCCGCGAATTCTCTCCTACACGTTGTCTTCGATGACGTAGGGCTTGCGGTAATCGCGCTTGAACAGCGCCATGGCCTTGTCGTTGCCGACGATTTCTTCGGTTTTGGAGTCGATGATCAGCTTCTCGCCGCCGATGCGGTAGCTGATGTTGGCGTAGTGCGACAACAACGTGCTGCGATGCCCTTCCTGGATGTCGGCATTGGGAGTTTCCCGGGTGCGGATGCAGTGCAGGAAATTTTCCTTGTGCTCGGGATCGGGGAACAGTCCCTTCATCTGATCCTTGACAACGCCCGTCTGGAGCTTGGGCTTATCGAAGACTTGCCAGCCGCCGCCGTGGCGTCCCAAGTACATCAGCCCCTCGCTGCCGTAGATCTCGATTCGCGTGGCGCATTGCGGCCAGAAGGGGAACTTGTCCGTGGCTTGGCGGATAATGGGCGAGATCTTGAACATGTACGGCGTGTACAACGTCAACTCGAAGGTCATCACCAGCTTGTGGAAATCGAAGACCGCGACCTGCGTGTCGGGCGTTTCCGCCACGCCCGGCTTGTCCCAGCGGCCGCCGGTGCTGTAGACCGCTTTGGGGTAATCCACGCCGATCACCCAGCGGGCCAGGTCCATCTGGTGGATGCCGTCGTTGATGATGTCGCCGCCGGAAAAGCGCCAGAAATGGTGCCAATTACGGTGAAAATTACGATTGTAACGGGATTCCGGGGCGGGGCCGGTCCAGATGTCCCAATCGAGCCCCTTGGGCGGATCGGTATCGGGCACGGCGTCGAAGTTCTGCCAGGTCTTCTGGTTGTAGACGCGAACCATGTGGACGGTGCCCAACTTGCCGTCTTCGATGTACTTCTTGGCGGCCATGTTATAGGCCGCGCTGCGGTTCTGCGTGCCGACCTGGACGACGCGTTTGTATTTGCGGGCGGCCTCGATCATCTTCTTCCCTTCCCAGATGTTCGAGGTGGGCGGCTTCTCCACATACACGTCTTTGCCGGCCTGGCAGGCCCAAACCGTGGCCGGGGCGTGCCAGTGGTCGGGCGTGGCGACGACCACCGCGTCGACGCTCTTGTCGGTGAGCATCTTACGGAAGTCCTGCAACATTTTGGGGGCCTTGCCTTGCGTGGCGGCCAGCGCTTTGGCCGCCGGTCCGGAACGCTCCTCGTCGACGTCGCACACGTAAGCAAATTCGCAGTCGCCCCGGGCGGCAAAATCACGGTACAGATAGGAACCCCGGCCGCCCGTGCCGATCATCGCCAGAATGACCTTGTTATTGGCCGGCGTTCCGCGGACCGAAGCGGCATTTTCAAGAATGGTGAATCCCGCGGCCAGTCCGCCGCCGGCCTTGGTCGATTGATCGAGAAACGTGCGGCGGTTGATCTTGGTCATAATTCTGGGGCTCCAGGAATTGGAAGGAGGGACGATTGGCTGGTGGCAGGCAGCTAGTCGCGATTATCGGTGGCGCAACGGGCCGTTGTCAAGCAAGATGCGCATTTAGCTTCCCGGGTTTGCGCGAGGAGGCAATTTGCTTATTTTTTCCCCAGTTTGCGCTGCTCTTGAAAAAACCGGCTGAGCACCCCGGCGCACTCCTCTTGGAGCACCCCGGACACGACCTGGCAACGGTGGTTGAGCCGTGCGTCGCTAAGCAGTTGGTAGAGCGTTTGTACCGCACCGGCCTTGGGGTCGGCGGCGCCGTATACCACCGTGGGGATGCGGGCCTGCACGATGGCGCCGGCACACATCGGGCAGGGTTCGAGCGTCACGTAGAGCGTACATCCCTCCAGCCGCCAGGAGCCCAGCGACTGGGCCGCCTGGGTGATAGCGATCATTTCCGCGTGGGCCGTCGGATCGCGCAATTGCTCGCGCTGGTTGTGCGCCCGTGCGATCACCCGTTGGCCATGGACGATCACCGCGCCGATGGGGACTTCTTCTTCCTCAGCGGCTTGCCGGGCGTCGGCCAAGGCCATTTTCATGTAGTGCGCATGGAGTTCGGGCCCGTCCGACAGGGGATCATTCCGATCGTCGTCGCCAGACGCGGGAATAATCACTGGGCGTGCCGAATTTCGACGATCTCGAACCGTTCCACGCCGCGGGGAACCTGGATTTCCACCTTGTCGCCCACTTTCTTACCCATCATGCCCTGGGCCAGCGGACTGGTGACGAGGATCTTGCCGACGTCGTAGTCCTCTTCGCCGGCCCCGACCAAGGTAAACTCCTCGGTCTCGTCCATGTCGAGGTCGCGCACGAGGACCGTGGCGCCGAAGGCGACCTCGTCCTTGGGAAACTGGGACGGGTCGACCAGCACCGCTCGGGAGAGCTTGTCGCCGAGCAGATTGATGCGGGCTTGCAACATGCCCAGGCTTTCCCGCGCCCCGTGATACTCGGCATTCTCGCTGAGATCGCCTTCGGCACGGGCGTTGGCGACCCGCTGCTGGAGCACGGGTTTTTCGACGTGCTCCAAGTGTTCGAGGTCAGCCTTGAGCTTTTCGTAGCCGGTACGCGTCATGGGAATGCGATCGGACATGCATTGCTCCTTGGGGCGAAAAAAAGCGACCCCCCACGAACTGGAGGGCCGCTAGCAGTACGCATCTGCGCTACCATTCCATTGTGCGTCATTCTTGGGGCAATGTAAAGAGCGTCGGAAATCCGATTGTTGTCAACCAATAGAAATGTCCCCTGTTTGGCGCCATTAGAAACGTCCCATTATTCTAGGGGTTCCTTTACTCCGAAATGGCCTGCTCCACGAGGCGAGCGCAGCGAGCCGATGTGGAGCAGGCC
>Ga0302320_10010284_pt1 | contig 19957 bp, 16 predicted proteins | sample Bog_T0_3_FD_202130 | JGI IMG/M metagenome (GOLD analysis project Ga0302320, IMG submission 202130) | Peat permafrost microbial communities from Stordalen Mire near Abisko, Sweden - Bog_T0_3 | ecosystem: Environmental > Terrestrial > Soil > Wetlands > Peat | place: Sweden: Abisko, Stordalen Mire... | reverse complement strand
ATCCGTCAGCGGCCGGGCAGGATGATGATAGGTGTATGCCATGTGCTTCATGAAGTGCCGGAAGAGAGGTGCGACCTCTTCGCGGCGCTCGCGCAGCGGCGGCAGGACGATGTTGAACGCGTTGAGCCGGTAATAAAGGTCGAGCCGTAACCGTCCCTGTTCGACTGCCAGCTTCACGTCCACATTGGTTGCGGCCAGAATGCGCACGTCAACGGTGACCGGAGCCTTGCCGCCGAGGCGAAAGAAGCGCTGCTCCTGAAGAACCTGCAACAACTTGGCCTGCAGGCGCGGCGGCATCTCGCCAATCTCGTCGAGCAGGATAGTACCGTGATCGCACTGCTCAAAATAGCCGGGCTTGGCGGTGGTTGCTCCGGTAAAGGCTCCTGCCTCATAGCCGAAGAGCTCGCTCTCCAGCAACTCCTCGGGGATAGCGGCGCAGTTGATCTTCAGGAAACGCTTCTTCGCGCGTGGCGAATGCTTGTGCAGGAGGTGGGCAATAATCTCCTTGCCCGTTCCACTTTCTCCGGTAATGAGGACTGGAACCTCGACACTTGCGATTCGCTTGACCAGCTCGTAGATGTTCTTCATGGCAGGGGAAGCGGCGAGGAAAAAGTTTTCCGCGCCCAGTTCCTCATAGATAAGGTTGGGCTCTTCCTCCTGTGCGAGCGAGGGCGCGTAGAGGCGAACAGCCTCAAGCAGGCGATCTTCGTCAACAGGCTTCGCCAGGTAGTCGGACGCTCCCCGCTTCATAGCCTGAACAATTCCGGCAGGGTCGTGTTGGCCCGAGAGCATGACGACCTTGGTCGCTGGCGAGATGGCAAGAATCCGGCTCAGCGTTTCCAAGCCATCCATCTCAGGCATGACCATGTCCAGCAGGACGAGCTCCGGCAGGGGCGCGGTCTGCATTTCGAGCAGCGCCGCAGCACTGGTAGAGGCGCTGCGGACCTTGTATCCCTCGGACTCCAGCAGGTTTCGCGTGAAGCGCAGCATCATGGGATCGTCATCGACGATGAGGATTCTGGCCACGGTCAGCAGTCCCTCGCTTTCGGCTTCTGCACGGTAATCTCGTCATCCGGTGTGGGCGCCACGAAGGGCAGATAGAAGCAGAAACGGCTGCCTTTGCCTGCATCGCTCTCTACCCAGATTTTTCCGCCGTGCGCAAGGACGATTTTGCGGGCGATAGCGAGGCCCAGGACGGAACTGAGTTGGGCTCCGGGCGCGGGAGTGCTGAAATACTCCTCGAAAACAGCCTCGTGATTGGCGGGCGCAATACCGCAACCGGTGTCAGCTACCACGATTTTGGCGCAGTTGGGCGTACTCGGCTTGGGGCGGCCAGCGCCCATAGAGGTCCGCAGCCTTGTGGTTCGTCTCTCCCAGAATTCCGGTGTAACCGACAAAAACACTCTGCCGCCAGCGGGGGTGAAGCGTCGGGCATTCTCCAGCAGGTTCAATAGCACCCGCCGAATCAGTCGAGAGTCATAGGGCAACATGATGATGCGGTCACCCAATTCAATGTCAAACTTCAGCTCGTTCTCCAGAAACTCCGGACGCAGCATGTTGTAAACGTCCTGCAGGCACTGGCGAACGTCGCCCTTCTTCTGTACAGGTTTCCAATCGTTCGGACCGCCCTCGGGGTTCAGCAGACGGGCGATCTGCTCCTCAATGTGTCGGCATCCGGAGACAATATCAGCCAGTGCGCTGGCTTGGCGGGGCGTTATTGCGCCCAGCTTGCCAGTGGTTAGCAGCTTTGCCTGGCCGGAAATCACGGCCAGATAGCCTTTGAGATCATGTACTGCCATGGCGATCCCAGTCGTTCTTACATCGCGCCGTTCGCTGAATGGTGACATTACGGATGACATTGCCTGTTTCCTCATTTCATCGCATTAGTGAAGACTGCGATGACCCTTAGTGAGGTCATCGTACAACGGATTCCCGTCACAATGTGCCCAACTATCTTCCACGGCAGTGCACGTTCGTAACCTAAAAGTGGAACGGAAAGTACTTTCCTGAAAAATGGAACTTCCATTCCTAAATGGCAGAGCCTCGAACAGCAGCAGCTAGGGCTCGAATTCCTTTGTACCCTTGAATTCAGTGTGTTAGCTTCGTGTGTAGCTGAATAAACCTGTCGCTTATAACCTTGGTACTACGATTGCAAGTTCCTGCATTCATGGGACAACGTGCCAATTATCCATACGCGTGTGACCAAACGGCCCCACCCGAATCCGTCCTTTTCGGCAGGTCCGAAACGATGGCGGCAGTGCGCCGAAACCTGCTAAAAGTGGTGGATACCAACATCCCCATCCTGATAGAAGGCGAGAGCGGAACTGGCAAAGAGGTGATTTGCAAGTACCTGCATCACCATTCGACGTGCGGTGGCGGACCCTTTGTAAAGGTGAGCTGCCCGGCGATTCCAGGAACGCTGCTGGAAGAGGAGCTGTTTGGACACGTGGGCGGAGCCTTCACGGAGGCACTTGCGGCCAGTACTGGACAGGCGGAGAAGGCATTGAGCGGAACACTGTTTCTGGACGAAGTCTCCGAGCTGGAGCTTTCGCTTCAGTCCAGGCTCTTGCAGGCGCTGCAGGACGGAGGGCTTCGGACCATCGTTTCGCCAGCAGGGAAGAAAGTCAATGTCAGGCTGATTTGCGCTACCAATCACAGACTGCTGCAGGAAGTAGGGGCGGAGCGTTTCCGCCAGGATCTTTATTACCGCATTACCGGGCTGGTGCTCAGTCTGCCTCCGCTGCGCGAGCGGTTGGAAGACTTGGAACAGCTCGCGGAGTATTTTGTGGCCCTTTATAACGAGCGCTTTCAGTGTTCCGCGCCACCGGTATCGGAATCCACCTTGCGACGGATGACCGCGCATCGCTGGGGCGGCAACATTCGCGAATTAGAGAACCTGATCAAGCGTTACGTGGTGGTGGGCAGCGAGGAAGCGATTCTCAGTGAGATCGCACAGGGAGAGGTCGCTTCCAGTGACATCATCCCTCATGAGGTATCCAGAGAAAAGGTAGCGGACTCCAGCCCCCGTCTCTCGCTTGGCCAATTGACGCGCAACGCAACGCTGTTGATGGAGAGCAGGATCATTCTCGATGCCCTGCGCGTCCATCAGTGGAACCGCAAGCTTACGGCACGCGCACTGAAGATCAGCTATCGCTCGCTGCTCTACAAGCTGAAGAGGGCGGGCATCCAGAACCATCGTCAGGTTGATTCCGCGGGAGCGGGCGGAAGGACATTGGAGCCACTGTCATGAAGCATACGAGACAATTCATCGCCATCATGCTGTTCGCGTTGCTCACCATTGCAGCGGTGGCGCAAGAGCCTACCGAAACCAAGCCAGCCGCCGCCGCGGAGGACACTGAGGCCTACATCATTGGTGAGAGCGACATCCTCGCTATCAATGTGTGGCATGAGCCGGAGTTGACCCGCACTGTGCCGGTGCGCACCGACGGCAAGATCACGCTGCCCTTGATTGGCGAATTGCAGGCTGCGGGGCAGACGGTGGATCAGTTGCGCACAACGATCGCTACGCAACTCAAGCACTTCCTGGAGGCTCCCGAGGTCACCGTAATTGTGCAGGAGCCGCGCAGCCAGTTCTTCACCGTGGTTGGCAAGGTGATGAAGCCGGGTTCTTATCCGCTGGGGCAGAGGCTGACCGTGATGGACGGACTCGCGCTGAGCGGCGGCTTCAAGGATTTTGCCAAGGTAAACAAGATTCAGGTGGTCCGTACGCATCGTGATGGTCGCGTGGAGCGGCTTTCCTTTGACTACAAGCGCGCGGTGGCCGGAGACCTGAAACAGAATTTCGTTTTGGAACAGCACGACATGATTGTTGTTCCGTAATCGTATTTGAGATTTGTTCCAAGCACTGCTTGCGCCGTTGAAGGAGCTACCATGATGAAAATGCTTTCCATAATTGCGACGGTATTGGCGTTCGGTCTCGGGACCGCTGCGTTTGCACAGGATTCGGATCAAGTTCCGTCGCCAGCGATTCAGGAAGTGAGCGGTCCCGCGCACCTTGGCGGCGAAGCCCCGGCGCTTGCCATTGCTACGGACATTGAATCGCGCAACGTGCTTATTGCGGGCTTCAGCCTGGGAGCCGCTTATGACACTCGTGGACTGTACAACTCCACGACCAAAGCCTACTCCGGCGAAACGCGCTATTTTGTGCAGCCGACCGTCGCCTTTCAGCGCACGTTCTCAACCGGTAACTGGACCCTGAGCTACACACCGGGCTTCAGCTACAGCGCGGACGATGAAAACAACAATCAGTACTCGCAGAATTTGGCGGGCGACATGACTTGGAAGCCGAGTGCGCGCTTGCAGGTTCATGTTCGTCAGGATTTCAGCTTGACCGACAATCCCTTTGAAACCGTTGGCCGTGTCGATCTGCTGCCCGGCCTCGGCGGACCACTGGGACCGAACTATGATGGCGTGCTGCCGGACACCAAGCGCACTTCGCTGGTCTCCAATCTGGACGTGGCTTATCTGCTCGGCGAGCACACCTCCGTGGGCTTCACCGGTGGTTTCCAGAAGTTCACCTACGACGCTACTACGTCTTCCACCACGGCCTTCCCTTATGTGAATTCCGCGGTTGTCACCGGCTCGGCGTTTCTCTCGCATCAGTTCTCGTCGACGTTGACGGCTGGTGTTCAGTTTGCGTACACGGACATCTACAGCACGGGCGCAGACGTAGCGCGCACGCAAGCTCCGGCGCCGATGCTCTTCGTGAAGTTGGTTCCCACATCGCACACGGAGATCACGATCTTCGGCGGACCGGAGTATGCGCGGACTCGCGAGGTGATTGCGAGCGTGCCCGTCTTCGAGCGCCACTGGTATGGCACCTATGGCGGCACGTGGACATGGAATGGCCGCCGCAACGCGTTTGATGTGCAGGCGCAGCGCCGCATTGCGAATGGTGGCGGTGTGATGGAGGCCGTGCAGTCCACGAGCGCTGGAGCGGGTTATCGATTCCGCATGGCAAAGCGCGTGCTCGTGCAGGGCCGCACAAGCTGGTCGGACGAGAGGGGGGTTGGCCTCATCAGCAGCGGCAGCAGGTTCCGGAGCCTTTGGGTGGGTGGAGGGCCGGTCTTTGAATTGAGCCGCCTGTTCAGCCTGCGCACTGACGTTGCCTATGTACACCAGAGCCAGCTGAACTTGTCGCCGGTGGCGGGCAATCACATGCTGGTACAGGGATCACTTGAGTACCGCTTCCACAAGAGTTTGGGGAACTAGTTATGGCACAGGAAGAAAACGCACCGAGAGCTCCGATCACCCTCCGCGACGCATGGGAAATGCTCGTGCGCCGTCGCTGGCTGGTGGGTGGAGGGCTGTTCGTATGCTGGCTGGCCATCTGGTCGCTGAGCCTGCTGATGCCTTCGGTCTATAAGTCGGAGACGGTCATCCTCATCGAGCAGCAACGCGTGCCGGAAGAATACGTAGTCTCTAACGTTACGGTGGATTTGCAACAGCGCTTGGAAGGCATGAAGCAGCAGATTCTGAGCCGTACTCGATTGCAGCACGTCATCGAGCAATTCGGGCTTTACAAGGAAGCGTACAAGACGAATCCTGACGAAGTCATCGAGCAGATGCGCAGCAAGGATGTGGACGCGCACGTGATCGAGACTCCGGGCCGTCGCGGGCAATTCTCCACATTCAAGATTGCCTATAGCGCTCCTTCAGCGAAGCTCGCGCAGCAGGTGAATGCGCAGCTCACCTCGCTGTTCATTGACGAGAATATTGAAGAGCAGTCGGAACGCACGGAGAACACCACGCAATTCCTCTCCACCGAGTTGGACAGCGCGCGCGCGCATCTTGCCGAGCAGGAGAACAAGATCAAGCAGTTCAAGGCCGGAGCGCTCGGTCAGCTTCCCAGCCAGATGGACACGAACGTTCGCATTCTCTCCGGCTTGCAAGATCGTCAGCATAGTTTGAGCCAATCGCTGAACCACGCGCAGGAGCAGAAGCTCTACTTCGAGTCGCTGCTGACGCAGTTCCGCTCGGTGAAGGTGGATTCAGACAACGGCGCGAACTCGCTTCCCGGCATTGAGGAGCAACTCGGCAAACTCAAGCAGGAGCTTGCTGATGACCAGACAAAGTACACGCCGGATCACCCTGACGTGCTGCGCCTGAAGCGACTGATTGTGCGCACGGAACGGCAGCGCGACGAAATACGGGCAAAACTCGATGCAGGCGGAAGCGCCGCGCCGAGCGAGTCGCACGACCCGCGCACGATGACTCCGATCCTCCAGTTTGAAAGCCAGCTCAAAGCGAACCAGCAGGAGATCGCCGACACCCGGCGCGAACTGCAGCAGGTGGAACAACAGATCGCCGCCTATCAGGGCAGGTTGAACTCGACGCCGATTCGCGAGCAGCAGCTCTCTGACCTGACGCGTGACTACGATCAGTCCAAGGCGAATTACGATTCGTTGCTGAAGAAGCAGATGCAATCGCAGCTTGCCACAAACCTGACAAAGAGGCAGCAGGGCGAGCAGTTCCGCATCATCGATCCGCCCAGTCTGCCGAAGAAGCCGGTCTCGCCGGACCGTATGAAGTTGAGCCTGATGGGTCTGTTTGCCGGACTGCTGGTGGGATTGTGCCTTGCGGTTCTGGTAGAGGCCGTGGAAGACAAGGTGCGCACAGAAGAAGAAGTAACGCGCATCGTCAACGTAAGGATTCTTGCGGGTGTTCCGCACCTGTTCACTCCGGCGGAAGAGAAGAAGCGCCGGGTGCGCAGAGTGCTGGAGTGGAGTTGCGCCAGCGTGATGCTGCTGGTGATGCTGGCAGGAAACGCTTACACATCGTTGGGGAGATAGAGCAATGTACGAGAAGTTTTACGGCTTCAATCAGAATCCGTTCGGCATGAGTCCCGACCCGGCGTTTTACTACGCCACGGCGCGGCACAATGAGGCGCTCGCCAACTTGACCTATGGCGTGCTCATGCAGAAGGGCTTCATTGTTCTCACCGGAGAGGTGGGCACCGGAAAGACGCTGCTTGTGCGCTGTCTGCTGGACACGTTGCATCGCTCCCGCGTGGCACATGCCTACATTCTGAATCCGCTGCTCTCGGCGGACGACCTGCTGCGCATGATCCTCACCGACTTCGGCATCCGCGACGTGAAGCGCACCAAGGGCGAGATGTTGCAGCAGTTCAACGAGCACCTCATCGAGGTGTATCGCCGCAATGGCATCTGCGCGCTGGTGATCGACGAGGCACACCTGCTGGCTCCGATCCTGCTGGAAGAGATTCGCCTGATGACCAACATCGAGACCTCCAAGCACAAGCTATTGCAAATTGTACTGGTGGGCCAGCCGGAACTCGACGAGAACCTGGACTCTCCCGAGTTGCGGCAGGTGAAGCAGCGCATCGCGTTGCGCTATTCGCTGGAGCCCATCTCAGACATGGAAGTGCGCGGCTACATTGACCGCCGCATGGAAGTAGCGGGAGCGCCGAACCGATTGTTGCAGATTTTCCCCGCGCCGACACTTGCGCGCATCCTGCACTACGCACATGGAATTCCGCGGTTGGTGAACACCATCTGTGACAGCGCGCTGGTGAGCGGTTACGGACGCCACATGCAATCGATTCAGCCTGCTGTGATTGATGAAGTGGCCGCGGACCTGCGCCTGAGCCTGAAGAACTCTGCTGAGAGAATGACCGGCACACCGCTCTCTTCCAAACCCGGCGAGGACGAAATGAGCCGGAAAACATTAGTGCGCACGCTGCTGCGCCTGGCTCGGATGCTGGAGCCCGGCGATAACGACAAGACCCGAGGGGTGGCAGGATGAGCCGAATTTTCGATGCGCTTCGCCGATCAGAACAAGACCGTAAGCCCGGTGAAGAGAGCTGGCTGCCTCCGGGGCTGACCAACACTCCCGGTCAGTCCGCGCCCGCCGCTGCTCCGCAGAATCCTCAGGATATGCAGGCGACGAATCAGGAGCCCGCGCCTCCAGCGGTGGACGAGCGGCTGGCTGATCTCGTGCGCTCTGCACGCGATTCCAAGGGAATGCCAGACTTTTCGATGGATCGCTTTGCTGCCGAAGACCTTGCTCCGCTGGATGTTTCGGTTGAAGACGAGGTGGTGGAGTCGAAGATTGATCTTTCGCTTCTTCAGGTAGTGCCGCTTTCGTCGATTCCTTCGCCACGTCTTGTAGCGCTCAGCAGCGAGCGAGGTCTTGGTGCGGAGAAGTTCCGCGTGCTTGGGGCGCGTCTTTCCAACATACGTCTGAGCAAAACGCTGGGAACTTTGCAGGTGACAAGCAGCGTAGTGGGAGAAGGCAAGACGCTTACTTCCGTCAACCTGGCAATGACCTTGGCGAAGCGCTTCGATCAGAAGGTGCTGCTTGCCGAGGGTGATCTGCGCAAGCCCGCCGTTTGCAAGATGCTGGGCATGACAGACAAGCCCGGCATCGGCGAGTGGTGGGAACAGCCGGAAAAGCCGATCACCGACTTCATTCTGCGCATTGGCGAAACGGGTATGTGTCTGCTGCCTGCAGGCGATGTCTCGCATCCTGCTTCGGTGTTGCAGTCGCCACGCATCGCGGAGTTATTTGCGAGTCTCGCGAAGCAGTTCGATTGGATCATTATTGACACGCCGCCGCTGCTGCCGATGGCGGATTCCAACCTGTGGTCTCGGCTGAGTGACGGCACGTTGCTCGTGGTGCGGAAGGGAACTGTTTCGCGCACGGCGTTGAAAAAGGCGGTCGAGAGTCTGGATAACCCCAAGCTTATCGGCATCGTGCTCAATGATGCTTCCGGCTACGACCGGGTGAATTACTACGACCAGTACTACACGCCACGGGGCGACAAGGTGGGGGAGGCGGTCGCACGGTGACGAGACGCTCCCATGCATACATTCCGGTTAGGTCGATGATTCTGGGCCTCTCGGAAGCAGTGCTGGCGACCCTGGCGCTATTGGCGGCGATGATCGCCTATCTGGGGCCGATGGATGCCACGCTTGCGCTCGGATACCAGATGGCGGAGGCGCGCGTTGCGCTCGTCGTGTTTCTGTTCGTCGTGTGCATGTACTACTTCGATCTTTACGATCTGAGCGTGCTGCGCAATTCGCGCGAGATTGTCACGAACCTGATTCAGTGTTTCGGGTCTTTCTTTCTGTTTCTCGGCTGCCTGTATTCGCTCTTTCCATTTGTGCGCCTGCAACTGACTATTGTGCTGGCCGGAACCGGACTGGCGGGACTCGCCTCGTTATGCTGGCGGCAACTCTTCCGCTATGCAAGCCACTGGCCTGCATTCCAGGAAAGGGTCCTCACCTTTGGCGAGGGGCCTGTGATCTCGGAGATCTCGTCGATTCTGAATACGCGTCCGGAGCTTGGGTTTCGCCTGATGTGCCAGGTGGCCGAGCAGGGGGAAGCGAGCAACGAACATGGCGCGCTTTCTGCTTCTGCCGATCTTCGCCGTCTTGTAGACAACTTCAATGTCCGCCGCGTGGTGGTTGCCATGGGCGAGCGCCGCGGCCGTCTGCCGGTGGAACTTCTCCTCGATCTAAAAGAGGAGGGCGTTGTTGTGCAGGAGGGCAGTGAGCTTTACGAGAACATTACCGGCAAGGTGTATCTAGACTCGCTGCGTCCGAGCACGCTGCTGTTTTCGCCGACGTTTGAAGTTTCGACTTTCTCATTGATAGTACAGCGACTTATGGCATTGGCAGTCAGCTTCACGCTCTTGTTGCTGACATTGCCCGTGATGCTGTTTATTGCAATGGCGATCAAGTTAGAATCGCGCGGGCCAGTGGTTTTCCGGCAGAAGCGTGTAGGGCTGCATGGACGCCTGTTCACACTCTACAAGTTTCGATCCATGCGCAACGGCTCTGACGGCGTGCGTCCTGCGGAAGAGCAGGATGAGCGTTTCACTCGTTTTGGTGGTTGGCTGCGCGCCTCGCGTCTCGACGAACTGCCGCAGCTCTGGAACATCCTGCGCGGTGACATGCAACTCGTCGGGCCGCGTCCATTTGTGCCGGAGCAGGAGGAGGAGTTGCTCGCCAGCATTCCGTTTTACAAGCTGCGCTGGAGCGTGCGTCCCGGCGTGACCGGATGGGCGCAGATCAATCGCGGCTATTGCTCGACCCTTGAAGACAACACTGAGAAGCTTGCCTACGACCTCTTCTACCTCAAGCATTTTTCGATCGGACTCGACCTGCTGATCATCTTCAAGACCGCGAAAACGCTGTTGCTGGGCCGGGGAGCGCGATGATTTCCATCTGTGCCCTCGCCGTATTCTGGACCGCTGTAGCCATGGTGATCTATGCGCACATTGGCTACCCAGTGGTGCTCTTCGTCTGTTACGGACTGGTGCAGATGAAGCGCGACTGGCAGTTCCTTCATCATCGCCGCGACCGTCGCCGTGGGGAATTGCCTGACGCTGAGTTGCCCACGGTTACGATGCTCTTCGCTGCTTACAACGAGGAAGAACACCTCGCCGAAAAGTTGGAGAACACGAAGCAACTCCAATACCCAGAGGGGAAGCTGCAAGTGGTGATCGTTTCCGATGGATCGTCGGACCGCACCAACGCAATCCTCGCGGCGGTGAACGACCCTCGATTCGAAGTTGTGATTCGCACGGAGCGGGCGGGCAAGTGCGCCGCGCTTGCCGTGGCTGTGGAACGCGCCCGCAACAATATCTTTGTTCTCTGCGATGGCAGCACCATGTTTGCTCCGGACGCGTTGCGCAAGCTGGTGCGCCACTTCCAAGACCCTGTGATTGGCGCTGTATGCGGGGCACTCAGCTTCCAGTGCAATGCGGAGTCCAGTCAGACAGAGGGGCTCTACTGGAAGTACGAAACGGCGCTGCGCCTGATGGAAGCACGCATGGGCGCGACACTTACGCCAAGCGGCGCAATTTACGCGGTGCGTGGAGACATTTACAAACCTCCCTCGCCCGATGTGCTGGTGGATGACATTCTCACGCTGATGAATGTGCGCAGCTCCGGCTACGAGGTGCATTACGACCCGGAAGCGAAGGCCGTCGATTTTCCCGCGACCAGCGTCGCCGGGGAGTTTCATCGCCGTGTACGTATCGGCACCGGAAGCTTTCGGGCGCTGCCTGCGCTGCTACGTACGCCAAAGACGCGCTTCACTTCGTTTGCATTCTTCTCGCACAAGCTGCTGCGCTGGATTCTTCCGGTGCTGATGATTCTGATTTTCGCGAGCAACCTGTTTCTACTGCACAACGGTTTCTATCGCATCGCGCTGCTCGCGCAAGTGACGATTCTGCTGTGGGCCGCGCTGGGATACGTCTTCCGTGTGTCTCTCAGTAGCGTTCGCTTTAGCCTGGTGGGCTACTTCCTGGTCGCCATGAATCTGGCGTTTCTCGTCGGGTTGGTTCGCAGTCTCTCGGGAGGCAAGGAGGCGTCATGGCAGCGCAGCAGTTGATTGCCCCACGCTTTGCTGTCCGCGGCGTTCCGGTGTTCATGTACCACGGCGTTGGTGCTTCGGTGGCGGATCTCGGACGCTACACCACTTCGCTTTCGGATTTTCGCGAGCAACTTGCTTTCCTGCGCGATCACCAAGTTTCCGTGCAAGAGCTGGACAATCTTGCAGGCGAACACACGGGCCGCCACGCGGTGCTGACTTTTGACGATGGCCTCGCCAGCCAATACGAACTCGCGTTGCCTGCATTGCTGGAGCATGGAGTGGGCGCAACGTTCTTTGTTACTACCGCGCTTGTTGGCTGCGCAGGATACGTGACCTGGAGCCAGTTGCGCGAGATGAGTGCGGCGGGCATGACGATTGGCTCGCACGGCTACCGGCACATCGACTACACCGGCTTGCCAATCGCTGCCGCTAAGAGCGAGCTGCTTCGTTCGCGCACGGATTTGGAAGATCGTCTCGGTAAGGCGGCAACTACTTTCTCCGCGCCTTATGGTTTCTTGAATCGTGCGCTTACCTCGGCTGCACGGGAAACTGGCTTCCTCCGCATTTGTTCTTCGCTTCCATGGCTGGCCACGGCGCAGGCGGATGTGTTTTCACGCCTCGCTATTTATGGCGATACCACACTTGCGGAGTTTTCCTCGCTCGCAATGCGAAACGCGTGGCCGCTGCTCGCACGTCGCACACGCAACGCTCTTCTCCATTTGCCCAAGCAACTTCTGCGGCGCACCTCGCCCAGCAAGTTGGGCGTCAACGTGGGAGAGGTGGCGAAATGAGCGGACTGCATGTGTTCGTTCTCATTGACGCGCTGGGTTGGGAGTTGGTTCGGGAGCGTCCGTTCCTCGCGGGATTCCTGCCGCATCAGCAGGAGTTGCGAACACTGCTTGGTTTCAGCTCGGGCATCATCCCTTCGATTCTCACCGGACGCACTCCGGCGGAGAACGGCATGTGGAATCTCGTGTACTTCGATCCCGAGCATTCGCCCTTTCGCGCGATGCGCAAGTTTGGAACCCTGCCGGGGCGACTGCTGGACAACCGCATTGGGCGGCGCGCGCTGACCGAAGTTGGACGCAGGGTTCTCGGCATAGGAAGCAACTTTGATGTGAGCGTGCCTCCGCAGACACTGCCGTGGTTCCACTGGGCGGAGAGCCGCAACATCTACGCACGCGAGGGAGTTCCCGGCCAGCAATCGATCTTCGATCTGCTGCACGCGAAGGGTGTGGGGCACAAGATCTATTCCTACAAGGACCCGCTCTCCGATAGCGAAATTCTCTCTAACGCCATGCGCGATATCGCGACGGGCAGCGAGCAGTTCTTCTTCCTGTACCTCTCCGAACTGGATATGTTTCTCCATGTCAACCGGAACGAGTCCGCGAAGATCGAGGCGAAACTTGCGTGGTATGAAGAGCAGCTGGGGCGCGTCTTCGAATCCGCGCAACAGCGTGAGGCCGAGGCGCGTCTGCACGTGTTCTCTGACCACGGCATGACGCCGGTGGTGCGGCATTGCGATATGGCTGCTGTAGTAGATGGTTGCGGCTTTCAATCGCCGCGCGACTATCTCGCTGTGTATGACTCCACGATGGCGCGCTTCTGGTTCTTCTCGGACGCAGCCCGTAAGGCCATTTGCGAGCGCATTGCCGAACTCGATTACGTGCGCGTGCTTTCTGACGATGCACTGCGCGAGTTCGGCGTTTACTTCTCCGACCATCGCTATGGCGAAATTGTTACGCTGCTCGAGCCCGGTTGCATTGTTGCCGAGGGCGGCTTTAACGGCAAGGGTTGGAAGCCAGCGGGAATGCACGGCTATCACCCGGATGACGCCAACTCCAGCGCGTCGTTTTTATCGAACAATGCGCCCGCGACTGCGCTGGTCACGGTGCGCGATATATTCGGCGTCATGACGGAGGCCATCGCATGAGCGCCGCTCCGCTGACCGTCTGCATGTTTGATAACGAGCGCGTTCGCGGCGGCGCGGAAGAGCACATGCTCTGCCTGTTGCGTGGACTTGATCGCCGCAGCTTCCGTCCACTCTTGGTGTGCCCTGTCGAGTTGCTCGCGCTACTGCGTCCGGAATTGCCAGATGACGTTGGCGTGCTGCCGCTCGCGCTGTACTCCCATCATCAATTTGGACTGATGTGGGAGCTCTCCTCGTTTCTGCGCCGTGAGCGCGTGCAGGTGCTGCACTCGCACGGATTCCGCCCGAGCTTGCTGGCTTCGCCCGTGGGCCGCTGGGCGGGCGTCCCTGTAAATGTAGAGACGCCACATGTGCGCGAATACTGGCGCAGGGGATGGAAGGCGAACTACACGGTGGATCGCGTTGCGAGCCGGGTGGTGGACCGTTACATCGCCGTCTCCGAGGCGAACAAAAGATATCTTGTCGATGAGAAGAAGCTTCCTGCAAACAAGGTAACGGTGATCCGCAACGGTTGCGACATTGCACGCTTTGCCGCCGCGCCCGTCGTGGATGCAGGGCTTAAGACTCGCGCCGGTTTTGCGGAGAGCGATCCCGTGCTGGTGGTTGCCGCACGTCTGGAGCCGCAGAAGGGACACTCGGTGCTACTCCGTGCCATGGCCGCGCTGAAAGCCGAGTTTCCAGCATTGCGGCTGGTGTTCCTGGGAGACGGCAGCCTTCGAGAGCAATTGCAAAATGAAGCGCGAGAGCTGGGACTTGCCCATTCCGTATTCATGCCGGGCCACTCGCCGGATGTTCGCCAGTGGATGAGCTTGGCCGACATTTGCGTGCTGCCGTCATTCGCCGAAGGGCTGCCGCTGTTCGCCATCGAGTGCCTTGCCATGCAGCGTCCGATGGTTGCTACTGCCGTGGACGGAACACCCGAGATCGTCGTCGATGGAGAGACTGGGCTCACGGTTCCTCCCGGAGGCGTTGCTGCTCTCGCCGTGGCTATTGCCAGTCTGCTGCGTGATCCGGCGCATGCCGCGCGACTGGCCGCCAATGGCGCAAGATGGGTGCGCGAGCGCTTTACGCTGGAGCGCCAGCTTCGCGAGACAGAAGACCTTTACAACGAGTTGTGGTGCAAGAAAACTTGCAAAGCATTGCCGCTTAGGACAGAACTGCACGAAGATGCACAGCCAAGTTCAGAGCTGAGTTTGAGGCGTTAGAGAGAGTCAGAGGAAAGGTCCGGAGTTTGAAGTATGTCGTCTGAGATCGAACAAATCGAGTACACCCCTCCGGCGCTTGCCTTTCCGGTGGCTGAGGGACTTGTGCGCGCCTGCCGCGACACCTTTGGTCCAACCTTGCGCGCGGTGGTGCTCACCGGCAGTTTGGCGCGCAACGAGGGCAGCTACATTGTTTGCGAAGGGCGTGCCGTTCTGCAAAGCGATGTGGAAGCTATGGTCGTGCTGCATGATGGAGCCGCGCTTCCGTCGCGACACTCATCGCACGCGCTTTGCCAGCTCGCACAGAGTTATCTCGCTGATCGTGGCGTCACCGTGGAAGTGAGCTTCAGCGTTGTGCATAGCACATACCTGCTCCAGCTACCGCCGCACATTTACAGCTACGAACTGCGCGCTTGCGGAGTGGTGCTTTACGGTGAGTCAACCATCCTCGAAATGATTCCCGACTACTCCGCCGCTAAGCTATCTCGCGAAGATGCGTGGCGCTTGCTCAGCAACCGACTTATCGAGCAGTTGGGCGGCGGGGAGAGCGACACTGCTGCGGCAATGCGCTACCGAAGCGTCAAGCTGTGCCTGGATCTTGCGTCGTCGCTGCTGGTCTTCTTTGGACGCTTCGAGGCAGGATACCGCTCGCGACTGCATTGCATGGAAGAAGTCGCGCTCACCCCGGAGGCACAAGAACTGCTGATTCCGGTGAATGAGCTGATGCTGCTGGTGCGCCAGTGTACTTCGGCCAAGCTGACTCCGGAGATTGCAGTCGATCTAGGAGAAGGCTTTGAGGGACGCATCACTCGCTGGGCCTGGCAGATCTGGCTCTGGCAACTTCATCGCATGACAGATTGCGGCGACGATGTTGATGCCGAGCAGATGGTTCGTGGCTTTGGCCGCAGCCAGGGAAAGAAGAAACTGCTTCGCGGATGGCTCTACGCCGCGCGTCGCGTAGGCTGGCTTGGCTCAGCCACCTATTGGCCAAAGTGGGTCCGGCTCTTCGTTGCGGGACTCACGCCGCGTCACGCGATTTATCTGGCCGCCTATCGCTGGCATGAAGCATGCAGCGGCACAGCAATCAGCGAGCTTCCAAAGAGCATTGAGTCCGTCAACGATCTGCTCCCAGTGAAACAAGTCGAGGGCGGCGTAGGCATAAGCGCAAGACTGGTTTGGAACTACAAGGAATTTACGGTGGAGACGCGTGCATGAGAAATGTTCGTACAGATTGCGGGAACTGTATCCTAGCTGAAAGCCTCCTCGTCGCCAGCGGCGCCGGAGAGCAAGGTGAAACCGAATGAGCAACGCAAGTACGCAGCAAACGAGTGCGGTCATACTGCGCAGCGTCACTGATGAGAACCTGGCCGCGACAGTGCGCGAGTGCATGGAGTTCTGCGACTGGAAGAGTCTGGTTGCGCCGGGGGCCACGGTTGTGGTCAAGCCGAATCTGTGTACCGCAGTGCCGGAGAAGTGGGAGATGTCGAACACCGACCCACGCATCGCGCACGCTCTCTGCGAACTGTTGCTCACCCGCGCCGCCAAGGTTCTGGTGGTGGAGTCCGATGGCCTTCGCCAGACGGCTTGGGAGGCATTCGAGGTTTCCGGCTATCGCGAACTGGAGAAGCTTGGTGCAACTCTGGTCAACCTCAGCGAAGCTGAACAGGTCGACGTGGTTGTGCCACCCGCAGGACGCGTGAAGCTGCCGAAGGTAATGTTGCAGGGCGATGTATTCATTACTCTGCCGGTACTCAAGACCCACGCGCTTACTTACTTCACTGCGTCCATCAAGAACCAGTGGGGATGCGTGCCGCAGTACGACCGCATCTTGCTGCACCAGTATCTCAACCCCATGCTGGCTGAGTTGCACGGCATCTTCAAGCCGCAGATTTCCATCATGGACGCCATTATTGCCATGGAGGGTCGCGGGCCAGCTAACGGCAAACCGCGCCGCATGGACCTCCTGCTTGCCAGCCGAGATAGCGTGGCGCTGGACGCCACAGGCATGCGTCTGGCGGGACTCGATGTGCAGCGCTGCCAGCACTTGCTGATGACCGCGGAGAAAGGTCTGGGCCAATGGCGCGAGGAAGCGATTCACGTAGACGGCGACTTTGCTCGCCATGCCACTCAGTTCGAGCCAGCCATTCTCGACAAGGCTATCGCTGCGATGGACTACATGAGCCGCTATCGGTGGTTCGTAAAGTACATGCTGGAGAAGAATTTTGTCTTCTACCCATTCCGCGCCGCCGTGCAGGTGTTGCGCAAAGTGGGACTGGTGGAGGGAGGCTGATTGCTGGTGGCCATCTTCAATTCGTACGTGCAGGGTGAGCGATGAAAATCCTCGCTGTGCTGCTGTCGCCGCCGGTTCCGGCCACTGCGGGACATCGCGTGCGCAATCGCAGCCTGCTCCGCGCGCTTGCCCTGGAAGGGCATGAGGTAACTGTGGTCGCCTTTGCCAGTAGGCAGGAGATTGCTGAGCCCTCACGCGAATTTCGCGGCCTCTGCCACGAGTATCATCTGCTGCCTGCGCCAGAGGGAAGTTCGCTGCGCCGCCTGCTCGCCGTGTTCGGGACCAAGCCGTACGGAGCCGTGCGCCTCACTGCGCCTGCGATGCAAAAGCTGGTCGCAGAACAACTGGCGAAGACTGCCTTCGACGCGATTCTCTGCGATGACTGCTACATGGCAGGCAACATTCCACCGGACAATCGCGTGCCCGTGGTGCTCAACAAACATGACATCACCTGCCGCATCGTGCGCCAGTTCGCCTCGTCTGAACGCAATCCACTGAAGAAGCTTTACGCTGCGCTGGAGGCCAACAAGATTGAACGCCTGGAGGCTGCCGCCTGTGACATGGCCGAGGCCGTGGCCGTGTGCTCCGCTTGCGATGGCGACGTGCTGCGCGAGATATCTCCGAACGTGCGACAGTTCGTGGTCCCCAACGTGGTGGATGTTGAAAAGTATGCGCCCGCCGGAAGTGGCGATGGACACACCGTGCTCTTCGTGGGAGCAATGGATTGGCTGCCCAACCAGGACGGCGCGGAGTTTCTTGTCTTTGACATTCTTCCCAGGCTGCGCCAGCTTGTGCCTTCGGTGCGCGTAGTGCTCGCGGGACGAAATCCTTCGCCTGAGTTCATCAGCCGCTTCGCCAGTTTTCCTGACGTCAGCTTTACCGGGACGGTCGCCGAATTGCGTCCCATCATTGCGCGCTCTGCTGTGTGCGTTGTTCCTTTGCGCATCGGCAGCGGAACCCGCCTGAAGATTCTGGAAGCCTCGGCCATGGCAAAACCTGTTGTCTCTACTACGCTCGGCGCCGAAGGGCTCGACCTGCGCCACGGCCATGAGATTCTTCTGGAAGATAAACCGCGCGCTTTTGCCGAAGCCGTCGCGCTGCTGCTCAACGATCCTGTGCGCGCCTCGGCCATAGGCGCAGCCGCTCGCCTTGCGGTAGAGGAACATTACAGCATTCCCGCCTTGCGTGGGAAACTTCGCGAACTGTTGGATGCGCTGCAAACTCAGAGGGCAGTCGTCGGAGGATCTGGCGCATGATCCTCTTCTACTTTCTTCTGCTCTCGCTGCCCTTCGTCGATCACGGCTTTTTTGGCATGACCATCGGTAGCTTCACGGTGGAGAAGTTGCTGGGCGCAGGCTGCTTCGTTTATGCACTCAGCTATCTTCCGCGCCGCCGCGAATTGCCGATGCTGTTCTCCACTGCACAGGCCAAGTTCTTTGCCTTATACGTCGCGGTAGCGGTCATCTCTTACGTGTCCACCACGGACGAGATGGTGTTCATCGATCTTGTCGGCATCTTCCTTTCGCAGTTCCTGTTTTTCATTGCGGTGATGATCCTGGTGGATTCCCGTGAGAAGCTGCAGACCACGGTGCTCATGGTTAGCGCCTCCATCGGAATCGTGTCGCTGTACCTTATTCGCGAGTGGCTGGGCAATGTGGGAGCCTACGGCATCTCCTACCGTCCGGGCTGGGTCGCGGGAGATCCAAATGTGTTCAGCGCGTCGGCCCTCATCGTGCTGCCCATCATGCTCTGTCCCATAAGGTTTGCGCCGCGAATGTGGCAACGTGCTGGAGCGATGTTCAGCTTGGGAGTGACCCTGATTGCTTTCGCGCTAGCTGCATCGCGTGGAGGATTCATAGGACTCTTCTGCCTGGTGCTCTGGCAACTTCAGACCATGCGTCGCCGCCTGATTGCCATTGTGGCCTGCGCGGCAATTGTCGCGGTCAGCTTTGTTTCTCCATATTCGCCGCTCGAACGGTTAATAAAGCCGAACGAGAGCGATATTGAATCGAGCAACATTCGTCTCCAGTTGTGGACTGCCTCCGGCAAAATCTTCCACGACCATCCCATCTTTGGCGTGGGACTCTATAACTTCCCCAAGTACATGCATCGCTATCTGCCTCCCGGCGTCGAACTTGACTTCGTGGTTCCTCATAACACGTACCTGGAAGCGGCAGTGGAATTGGGATCGGTCGGGCTGCTCCTCTTCTTATTGATGATTGGATACAGCCTGTGGGGACTGGCTCGCATGCGCCGAATGGCCATTGCCGCCAAGGATGACTACTACACATTGCTGAGCACTTCGGTGGGTAGCGGAATTGTTGGCTTTGGTGCGGCCGTGATGTTTCTTTCCGCCGTGCATGCCAAAGTGTTCTGGTTCGCCATCTTCCTTTCCGCGTGCATGCAGCCGCTCGTGCAGCAATCGCTGAACGCTGCGCGTACAAAGGAAAAAGAGATCGCCGCCGATACTGCGCCCGTGCTCGTGGTCACCACCGTCCCCGCGTTGCCGCAAGAGCCCGCAGTTCCGGAGCACACTCCGATTCGCGTAGGAAACTGGCTGACGCGCCACTAACGATAGAAGGGAATTGCACAGCGTTGCCGACGAGGTTCACAAATCGCGAACTGCCAGCGTTAGCAGCGCCTGCGCCAGTGGCCAGCACCTCTGCCCTGCGCTCTGTCTTTGCCAACTGGGCGGGACTGTTTATCAACGCACTGCTCTCGCTGGTTCTCACTCCCATTCTTGTGCATGGCTTGGGCAGCCTCTATTTTGGTATGTACATGCTGGTCGCAGCCGTGCTGGACTCCTGCGGTCTGCTCGACTTCGGCATGCGCACGGCAATGTTCCGCTTCCTTGCCCGCTACGTTGGTAGCGGCGAGCGTGAGGAACTGGACCGTACCTTCGCCTCAGGCATTGTGATTGCCTGTTGTTCCACCGCGCTGATTTTGCTGGCTGCCGTCGCCGCCGTGTTTCTTATGCCGCGTGTCTTCACGATTGCACCTGCTGATCGTCCTGTCTTTCAAGCTCTGCTGTTGCTCTCCGGCGGTTCGGTGGCTACGGCTTTTCTTTCGCAGAATCTCGGAACCTATCTCTGCGCTTTCCGCCGCTTTGATTTCTACAATCTCAACTCGGCGTCCATCGGAATCCTGCGGGCTGCACTCATCGTTGTGGTT
>Ga0302320_10010283_pt1 | contig 19957 bp, 16 predicted proteins | sample Bog_T0_3_FD_202130 | JGI IMG/M metagenome (GOLD analysis project Ga0302320, IMG submission 202130) | Peat permafrost microbial communities from Stordalen Mire near Abisko, Sweden - Bog_T0_3 | ecosystem: Environmental > Terrestrial > Soil > Wetlands > Peat | place: Sweden: Abisko, Stordalen Mire... | reverse complement strand
TCCCGTCTTGGTGTCGGGCAGTTTGGCAGTGCGCCTATTAAGATCAATATCATCCCATCGCAGTTCCAACGCCTCGTTACGCCGCCAACCCGTAAGTGCCAAGAAGCGAACCACCGCGATGGCAGGCGGCCAAACACCGCCAATATCCGCCTTCCGCAATGCCTCGCCCAAAGCCGAATATTCAGTTTCGGTCAGCCGCCGCTCCAGTTTGCCGTCAGCGAAGCGCACGACACCGTGAACCGGGTTGTCGGGCCGCATCCGGCGCCGGACTGCATAAGTGAAGATACCTCCAAGGAGCCCTACTGCTCGGCTGGCAGCCCCCTTTCCGCCCCGGACCCTCGCGAGACCGCGTTTTCTGGCGGTTTTCGTTTTGCCGGCAGTCTTGCCCGCGGCCACATCGTGCATGAAGCCATCCACGTCCTCTTGAGAGACGGCGGTGAGCTTCATGGAGCCAATGAGAGGCTTGATGTGTCGCTCAATTCGGCCCCGGTCTATCAGCAGTGTGCTGGCCTTCTTCGCAGATTTCCGCCGGGTTAATAGCCGACCTGCCTCTGCGTCTTTCATGTACAGATCGCATAGCTCGGAAACGGTGGCGGCCTGCCGCACGGCCTTCTTTGTGGCGGCGGGGTCAGCACCACCCACAACGAGCCCTAGAAGCCGCTGGGCCTCCGCACGCGCAGTTTCCGGGGTCCACGGTGACCCGTGCCGCCCGATCGTGTGCCATCGCTGCCGCCCTTCCTGGGTTCGATAGATCAGGAGATAAGATACGAGCTCACTCCGCTGCCGCCGCGCGCCGAAACCAGCGACGGTCGAATCCCAGATGGTCTGATCTGGTCGAAGTGCGCGCACTTCTCGAAGTCCAATCTTGCGTCCCGCCACCGCACACCTCCACTTCGGCCCCTAGCTAGCAGATAGCTAGCAGCTTCGCGCATGTCGACGCAAATTACAACGAAGCCGGGCAACACAAATCGACTTATTTTATTGAGGTTTTGAACATCGGCGAGTGCCGCGCAAATTGAGGCAACGCTAGGAAACTACCTTGCCAAGGTCGGGGTCGAGGGTTCGAATCCCTTCGCCCGCTCCAGTTTTTTTCAAATCGGCAGAGTTCGACGAAGGCCCGCTGTCTCAGCGGGCTTTTCGGTTTTTGATTGCCGCCCTTATCAAAGCATCGCGATGCTTGTGCCGGATCGAGCCGCGATGTTGGCGTTGGCCAACACGCAGCGGCATTGTGTGGGCGCGGGCTGTTCGGCGCGCGGCTGCCGGCGCTGCTGAACGAGTTGACCGATACGCTGGTAGCGTGATATATATCAATGGTATCTACCATTATGAAGGAGGCGGATCATGACTGCAACCGCCAAGCTGTTCATGTCTGGCCGTAGCCAGGCCGTGCGCCTGCCCAAGGAATTCCGTTTCGAGGGCAGCGAGGTCAAGGTCAGCAAGGTCGGCGACAAGGTGATTCTCGAACCGATCGACAAGCCGCCAATCGACTTCGACAAGTTCTGGGCTGAGCTGGACGCGCTTGGAGCCAGGGATTTTCTGCCGGATGGCATACCTGACGATCCGCCGGCCGAACCCGATCCCCGCATCTTTTTCGACGAATGATCTGCCTCGACACCAACATCGTTATCACGATCGTGAACGGACGCAGTTCGTCGCTTCGCCTCCGTCTCGAGGAACAGATGCGCTCGGGCACAGAGGTCGCGTTGCCAGTGATCGCACTGTTCGAAATGCGTTACGGCTTCGCCAAGAGCGACCGGCGCGAACATAGCGAACGCCTGCTCGACCGGTTTCTTGGTCTCGGAATCGAGATCCTGCCATTCGAACCGGAAGACGCCGCGCATGCCGGTGACATTCGAGCGCATCTCGAACGGAGCGGTATGCCCATTGGCCCCTATGATATTCTGATCGCCGCGCAGGCCCGCCGCCGAGAAGCGGCGTTGATAACGTCTAATCAACGTGAATTCGACCGCGTGCCGGGGCTGATCGTCGTGAATTGGAAAGCGTGATGGATGCAGCGGTGGCGGAGAACGGAGACGCTACGGACGGGCCGTGGGCGCCGCCAGAGGGGCCGCCGCCGCAGGGTCGCCGCCAGCTCGGATGCGGGTGTAGCTCAGTGGTAGAGCACGACCTTGCCAAGGTCGGGGTCGAGGGTTCGAATCCCTTCGCCCGCTCCAGTTTTTCTCAAAGGGCAAAAGCAAAAGAGGGCAGCCGAAGCCGCCCTCTCCAGTACGTTCTGACCAAACCAATTATTCGGCGGCAGCCGCGGTCTGGGGCAAAGAGCGTGTCTCGCTGTCGGTCAACGCCATCCCCAGCTTTGCCTTGATGAAGGCCTTGGTTGCGGCGCGCGACTGGCGGTTCGAAAGAACCGAATTGGCGGACATACACACGCCCTCCCACTCGGAATTTTTCTTGCTCCAATCGATCGCCTCAAGCGCGGCGAGTTTTTCCTGCCAGCCCTCGTTGTTCACAAGGTCGAGACCGAGGCCTCCCAACGCACGCAGCGCCGTTGAATGCGAGGAAATCTTTTCCTGCCGCAGTTCAAGCGCGAGTTTCTGACCCTTAAGGACCTTGGTCCAATCAGGCATATGTTGCGCCACGGCCTTCCAGTAGGTCACCAACAGCTCGATGTTGGCGTCGGTCTCGTTCTTCTCGCGCCCCTTGAGCAACTCGACGTTAGCGTCATAGAGCGCGGCCAAGGTGAAGAGATGTCCGGCAATATGGAGGTGCCTCCGTTCTTTCCGAGCGCCGGCAAATATCCGTGACGCAATGGGGCGTCGGCTCGCCATAGTGAAATTCAAACTTCCATTCCATGCAGATATAGGTTCCCGTGACGGCTGGATGCTGAACTCCTCGCGGCATCCGCCGGGAGTGCTGGCCGAGACGCACGAAGTGCTGTGGCGGCCGGCTGACCCGTTCCATATTGCGATGCAACGCACTGAGCTTGAAATTGCCTCAAGCCCGCCTTTCAAAGAAATTTTTTCTCAATTCGTTCCCGCCTGCCCGCGACATGTAGCACCCGCTTCTCTCCCGCGGAGGATGTGGTACCATTTCCGAGTCTGATCCAGCTTACGCCAGACCAAAGTACGTCTCTCGAACGTCCAAAATAAACAACAACCGCAGCCGCAGGGCTGCACAGGGAGTGACGCGATGAAATCGGTTTTCAATCGATCCGTTCTCGCGCTCGCAGCAATCGCGATTGCCGCCGGCGCCAGCCATGTCAGCGCACAGCAGAAACCGCTCAAGAAATACGAATCCGGCACCAAGGAATTCTGGACCCATCCGCCGGATGACTGGTTCCTCGGCGACGAAACCGAAGCCCAGAAGGGCCTCGCGCCGCCATCAGGCCCGCCGACCGGCGCGTCGGAAGCCGAGCTCGCCTCGTTGATCAAAAAGATAAAGCTGCCGCCGGGCTTCAAGATCGAGGTCTATGCGCCGGGCGTGCTGGCGGCGCGGCAGATGGCCTGGGGCGACAAGGGCACGCCGTTCGTCGGCTCCTTCGGCCTCGGCAACGTCTACGCCATCACCGACAAGGACGGCAAGAAAGAGGTCAAGACCATTCTCAAGGGCCTCAACATGCCGACCGGCCTCGCCTTCAAGGACGGCGCGCTCTATGTCATCGCGGTCAATCAGCTGATCCGCTACGACAACGCCGAAGCCAATCTCGACAAGCTCGGCGACGGCAAGGTGGTCTATGACGACATGCCGTCCTACGCGGCGCATGGCTGGAAGTATATCGCCGCCGACAAGGATGGCTGGTTCTACATTCCGTTTGGACCTCCCTTCAACGTCGGCATCCCGCCGACCAGCGTGTCGCAGATCCGCCGCGTCGATCCCAAGACCGGCAATGCCGAGATCTGGGCGCTCGGCGTCCGCAACAGCGTCGGCGGCGACGTCGACCCGCGCAGCGGCAAATACTGGTTCACCGAAAATGCCCGCGACTGGATGAGCGACGACATGCCGAGCGACAAGCTCAACATGATCTCGAAGATCGGCGAGCATTTCGGCTATCCCTATTGCCACCAGGGCGACACCCCGGATCCGAAATTTGCAATGGGCCACAAATGTTCGGAATTCACCCCGCCGGTGCTCAATCTCGGCGCCCATGTGGCCCCGCTCGGCATGAAGTTCTACACCGGCAACCAGTTTCCCGCCGACTACAAGAACAACATCCTGATCGCCGAACACGGCTCCTGGAACCGGCACAAGTACCAGGGCGGGCGCATCGTGCGCGTGATCGTCGGTCCCGACGGCAAGAACGCCAAGCAGGAAGTGTTCGCCTCCGGCTGGATCGAGGGCGACCAGGGCTATCTCGGTCGTCCGGACGATATCATCCTCGACAAGGACGGCTCGATCCTCGTCGCCGACGATTGGGCCGGTGCGATCTATCGCATCAGCTACAAGAAGTAGGGCTGAGAGATCGCATGCTGCGGCCGCTCCGGAACGAGCGGGCGCAGTTTTGCGTTCTTACCCTCCCCTGGAGGGGGAGGGTAAGAAGATACCCTGAGCCGGGCTCCACGCTACTTTGCGTGCGGTTGTTTTGCGATTTTTTGTCCGGGCCGCCCGAAGGGACGCCAATGCGATGAGAGTTATTCTTGTCGGCGCGTTGTCGCTAGCGGTCGTGTTCGGATCATCAGCCCGCGCCGCCGACACCACCGCGGCCAGGGAAAAGGCCGGACAGTGCGCCGGCTGTCACGGCGACAACGGCATGTCGCAAACCGAGAACATCCCCTCGCTGGCGGGCCAGCCCGACCAGTTCATCCAGTGGCAACTGGTGTTCTTCCGCAGCGGCGCGCGCAAGAACGAGCTGATGCAGCCGATCGCGGAAGCGATCGGCAACGAAGACATCCGCACCCTCGGCGCCTATTTTGCCGCGCTCGCGCCGGCCAGATCTTCCGCACCAGACGACAATCCCGATCTGTCGAAAAAGGGTGCGCAGGCCGCCATCGGCCGCCGCTGCGCCTCCTGCCACACCGACACCTTTGCCGGCACCAAGGCGGTCGCGCGCCTCGCCGGCCAGCGCGAGGAATATCTGGTCAAGGCGCTGCACGACTACAAGTCGGGCGCCCGCTCCGGCGGCGCCGGCGCCGCGATGTCGGATGTCGCCTATCCCCTCAGCGATGAGGAAATCGAAGCGCTGTCGCATTATCTCGCGCATTTGTGAGGTCGTTACCCTCCCCTGGAGGGGGAGGGTCGACGCGACTGAAAGGAGCGGCGGGGTGGGGTGACAGTCTCTCCCTTCGAACGCTGTCCGAGTTGAGGGACCTTCACCCCACCCCGTCTCGCATTTCGCTGCGCTCAATGCGAGCCGACCCTCCCCCTCCAGGGGAGGGTAAACAAGCTACCCCCGCTGCTTCTCATACGCCTTCAGATGCGTGTACGCGGTGCGCAGCTTCGGCACCGGCACCTTGGCGGCGTCGGCCCGCGCGATCAGGTCGCCGATCACGTGATCGGCTTCGACCGGCGCGCCCACCTTGATGTCGCGGAACATCGACGCGGTCATGGGCGATCCCTCCGCGGTGAACATGGCGGTGGTGCGTTCCAGGAACGGCGCGCGGGGCGCGTAGCCCTCGGCGGTGGCGATGGCCCGGCATTCGTCGACCATGCCGAGCAAAAATTCTTTGCCGCCTGACGCTGCCAGGATCACGCCGACGGGCGCCCGCATCAGGCAGGTCGAGGCCGCGAGCGAGGCGAGAAAAACCCACTTCTCCCACATTTCCTGAACGACATGCGCGCTGGCCACCGAGCCGAATTGGCCGCTGGCGAAGACCTCCGCGATGGCGCGGACCCGGTCCGACAGCTTGCCGTCGCGCTCGCCGAAATTCAGCGACTGCAAGGGCTGCAGGTGAACCACTTCGCGCTTGTCGTTCAGCGTCACCGCGATCGCACAGAGGCCGCCGAGCACGCGCTCGCGGCCGAATTTTTTGTCGAGCACATCGAGATGCCGCATGCCGTTGAGCAGCGGAATGATCGCGGTCTGCGGCCCGACCGCCGGCGCAAACGAGGTGATGGCATCGTCGAGATCGAACGCCTTGCAGCTCAGCAGCACGACGTCGAATTTTTCGGCGAGTTTGTCCGCCTGCACCGCCGGCGGATTTCTCAGCGTCACGTCGCCGATCGGGCTTTTGATCACCAGGCCGGCGCTGGCCAGTTCAGCCGCGCGCCGCGGCCGCACCAGGAAGGTCACGTCGCGCCCGGCGGCAAGCAGCCTGCCGCCGAAATAACCGCCGATGGCGCCGGCGCCGACCACGAGAATGCGCATGGGTTTTACTCCGTTTGTTGTTGTTGGAGGAGGCGAATAGCGAGTAGCGAATAGAAGAAAAACGCGCTCGCCATTCGCCACTATTCGCTACTCGCTACTCGCTACTCACTACTCACTATTCGCCCCTTACCACTTTTCCCCGAACGGGCGGATTTCCAACTCGAACGTCCAGGCGCTGCGCGGCTGCTGGTAAAGCTGCCAGTAGGAGGCCGCGACCGACGACGGCGGCATCAGCAGATCCGGATTATCCAGCGCCTCCTTGCCCCAGAGCTGCTCGCGGCGGGCGCGCACCCAGGCGGTGTCGACGCCGGAATCGATCACCAGATGCGCGACATGGATATTCTTCGGCCCGAGCTCGCGCGCCATCGATTGCGCCACCGCGCGCAATCCGAATTTGGCGCTGGCAAACGCCGCAAAGCCGCTGCCGCCGCGCAACGACGCGGTGGCGCCAGTGAAAAAGATGTTGCCCTGGCCGCGCGGCAGCATCAGCCGCGCCGATTCGCGCCCCGCCAGAAATCCCGCCCAGCACGCCATCTCCCAGACTTTGCGGAACACGCGGTCGGTGGTTTCCAGAATCGGGAAATTGACGTTGGCGCCGACATTGAAGATGCAGACTTCCAGCGGCGCGTGCCGATCGGCGTCGTTGAGGAAGCTTGCTACCTCGTCCTCCTTGCGCGCATCGAGCGCGCGCGCCACGATCGCGCCGCCGGCCGCCTCGATCTCTGCGACCAGCGGCGCCAGCTTGGCGCCATCGCGCCGGCCGGCGAACACGGTGAATCCTTCGGCGGCGAATTTTTTGGCGATCTCGGCGCCGATATAGTCGCCGGCCCCGATCACCGCGCAAGTCGCGTTTCGCTTTTGCATTTTACCTTCTCCACGGACCTCACGAGACAAACGCAAGGGCCTCTCTGCCGTCATTGCGAGGAGCGCAAGCGACGAAGCAATTCATCCCTAAACAGGCTGGAGTGCTTCGCTGCGCTTGCAATGACAGCATAAATTATCTCCCCGCCAGCATCTCCTCGACCTCGCGCAGCTGCTCCTTGCCGAAAAACATTTCCTTGCCGACAAAGAAGGTCGGCGAGCCGAATGCGCCGCGCTCCACCGCCGCCTGCGTGTTCTCGATCAGCTTTGCCTTCACCTCGGGCTGTTGCGCGCGTGCGAACAGTCTTGCGGCGTCGAGGCCGGAGGCTGCAAGCGCAGCGAGCGCCACTTCGGGATCGTCCATCTTCTTCGGCTCGACCCACATGTGGAAAAACGCGGCGTCGACGTATTTCTCGAACACGCCCTCGAACTGCGCGGCGATGGCGGCGCGCATCAGATTGAGGGTGTTGACCGGAAAGAATGGATTCCAGCTGTAGGGCCTGACATGAAAGCGTTTTATGAAGCGCTCGGTCTCCAGCGCGTGAAATTCGCGCTTGTTCTTGACGCCGAGAAGCGTTTCGGCGGGTGATTTGTTGTTGGTGGCCTTGAAGATGCCGCCAAGCAGGATCGGCACATATTCGAACTTCACGTGCCCGCGCTGCTCGATCGCCGGGATCGCCTCGTGACTGAGGAAAGCGTTGGGACTGCCGAAATCAAACAGGAATTGCGGGGCGGGCTGGCTCACGGAGGTCTCCCTGATAACTGACGCGGTTCTTATATGATCCCTGTCATTCCAACCAGCCTATCGCTTCACATTTGCGGGATCAACCGGCGCCGCCAGGTGGCGCGTCCGCGCTTCATCGGATTCTCCTCAAAGTCTGAAAAGAGTATTACCCCGTTACTTTTGTCAATAACACCGCGGTAATATCGCCCGGCGCGGAGAGGTCTCGACTTTCCGGCAACCGGCTGGCACCACCGGGCGCCGCGCCGAGACGTCTATCCCAGGGGAAATCGCCATGATCACCGTCCATCATCTCAACAATTCCCGCTCGCAGCGCGTGCTGTGGCTTTTGGAAGAACTCGGCGTCCCCTACGAGATCGTCCGCTATCAGCGGCGCCCCGACATGCGCGCGCCGGCGGAATTGCGCGCCATCCATCCGCTCGGAAAATCGCCCGTCATTACCGACAATGGCAACACCATCGCCGAGTCTGGCGCGATCGTCGAATATCTGATCGAAACCTATGGCGAGGGCCGCCTGATCCCGCCGGCCAAGACGCCGGAGCGGCTGCGCTATACCTATTGGCTGCATTATGCGGAAGGCTCGGCGATGCCGCCGCTGTTGCTGAAACTGTTGTTCACGCTAATGCCGAAGCGAGCGCCGGCCTTGTTGCGCCCGCTGGTGCGCAAGGTCTCAAATCAGGCGCTGACGACTCTGGTCAATCCGCAGCTCAAGCAGCACATGGCGTTCTGGGACGCCGAGTTGGGAAAAAGCCTGTGGTTTGCCGGCGATGAATTCACGGCCGCCGACATCCAGATGAGCTTTCCGCTGGAAGCCGCCGCCGCGCGCGCCGGGCTCGAGCAGGGTCATCCCAGGGCGATGGCATTCCTCGAGCGCATTCACGCCCGCCCGGCCTATGCGCGCGCGCTCGAAAAAGGCGGACCGTATACGGTGGGGCGGTAGGCTGTGTTCCCCGGACGCAGCGCAGCGCTCTTCGCGATGCGCTGCAGATCCAGGGTCCATGAGTGAGATCCTGCTGACGGTGGGTCCCGGCTCTGCGGTGCACCGTGAAGGACGCTGCACCGCGTCCGGGACACGACCTCGGCTACCGCGACTTCTGCACCCCGCCCACGGACGGCAGCGGGGTCACGGCCACCCCGGGCGGCGGTACGTCGTCGTCGGGCACGAAGAAATCCGACATCAATGTCACCGAGGGATCGACGCGGTAAGGCCCGAAGTCGCGCACGCCGCTTTCATAGAGCACCTTGTCGTCGATGCAGAACTGCCCCGTGAACTCGCGCGACGGTTTGGTGAAAATCACATAAGCCGCGTCGCCCATGATCTCCGGGGTGCGGCTGGCCCGCATCATGGCGTCACCGCCGAGGAGATTGCCGACCGCGGCGGTGGCGATGGTGGTGCGCGGCCACAGCGCGTTGACCGCGACGCCCGCGGCCTTCAGCTCGGCTGACAGACCCAGCACGCACAGGCTCATGCCGAATTTCGCGATGGTGTAGGCGGTAGAGTGCTCGAACCACTTTGCCTTGATGTCGAGTGGCGGCGACAGCATCAGGATGTGCGGATTTTCCGCCTTCTTCAGATGCGGAATGCAATATTTCGACACCATGAAGGTGCCGCGGGTGTTGATGCCCATCATCAGGTCGTACCGCTTCATGTCGGTTCCCTGCGAGTCGGTCAGGCTGATGGCGCTGGCATTGTTGACGCAGATGTCGATGCCGCCGAACTCGGCGACGGTCTTGTCGATCGCCGCGACAACCTGGGCTTCGTCGCGGATGTCGCACAGGATCGGCAGCGCCTTGCCGCCGGCGGCACGGATCTCGTCGGCGGCGGTGTAGATGGTGCCCTTCAGTCTTGGATGCGGCTCGGCGGTTTTGGCGGCGATCGCGACATTGGCGCCGTCGCGCGCGGCGCGCAGCGCGATCGCAAGCCCGATGCCGCGGCTGCCGCCGGACACGAACATCGTCTTGCCTTTGAGAGATGTCATTGGGGTTACTCCGGTTGGCTTTCGGCAATCATTTTCTGTTCCCTCGCCCACAAGGGTGGAGGGAGCGCATTTGGTTCGCGGTGGCAGCTTCCTCACCCATCCGCATGCAAGACGCGGCCCCGCGTTTCCGGCAATGCGAAAGCGGCAATGAAGAACACGCCGTAGGCCAGCACCGCAAAAATCGCAATGGCGTTGCCGAGCGACGTTTCAGTCGAGAGCGCGCCGACCAGGAACGGAAACAAGGCGCCGATGCCGCGGCCGAAATTGTAGCAAAAGCCCTGGCCCGATCCGCGCAGCCGGGTCGGATAGAGTTCGGTGAGAAACGCGCCGACGCCGGAGAAATAACCCGACGCGAAAAAGCCGAGCGGGAAGCCGAGCAGCCACAGCACCTCGTTGGTCAGCGGCAACTGGGTATAGAGCAGGATCACCGCGATCGCGCCGATCGAGAAGATCAGGAACAGGTTGCGCCGCCCGATGCGGTCGGCAAGCCAGGCGCCGATCAGATAGCCGATAAACGAGCCGATGATCAGTGCCGCGAGATAGCCGGTGGAACTGACCACCGAGAGCCTGCGTTCGGTGGTGAGAAAGCGCGGCACCCAGAAGGTGATGGCGTAGTAGCCGCCCTGGCATCCGGTCGACATCAGCGACGCCAGGATCGTGGTCTTGATGATGGGCCCGTTGAAGATTTCCCACAGCGCCGGACGGTCGCCGGACGCCATCTGCTTGACCCGCGTAGCCGCGGCGATCTCCGGCTCGGTGACGTGGCGCCTGAGATAGAACACCAGCAGCGCCGGCAGCGCGCCGATCGCGAACATCCAGCGCCACGCGGTCTCCGGCGGCAGATACGAGAACAGGATCGCCTGTGACAGCACCGCCAGGCCCCAGCCGACGGCCCAGCCTGATTGCACCGAGCCGACCGCGCGTCCGCGGTATTGCGGGCGGATCGTCTCGCCCATCAGCACCGCGCCCGCGGCCCATTCGCCGCCGAAACCCAGGCCCAGCACCGCACGCGCGATCAAAAGCTGATCGAAATTCTGCACCACCGCGCAGACCAGCGAGAAGAACGAGAACCACAGGATCGTCAGCTGCAGGGTTTTGACGCGGCCGATGCGGTCGGCCAGATAGCCGCCGAGCCAGCCGCCGATCGCGGAGGCCAGAAGCGTCACCGTGCCGGCAAGGCCGGCGGTGCCGGGATCGACCTTCCATAGCGCGATGATGGTGCCGATCACCAGCGGATAGATCATGAAGTCCATGCCATCGAGCGCCCAGCCCGACGCGCAGGCCCAGAAGGTGTGCCGCTCCGCCAGGTTCATGTCGCGATAGAAGGCGAGAAGGCTGGTATCCTCGATCGTGACGATCTCGATCGCCGCCGCTGGCTCGACACTGCTCATGATGGATGTTTCCCCCGAAAGCGTTCTGACCGGCTTTTTTCGCGCTGCCCGCGGCCGGCTTGCACGGGTGTCAAATCCTACGCCGATGCTGTCATCAAGCAATGCGTCATCCGCGTTCGGAGGCCGGCCTAGTACCCCGCTGCATCCGCGCCGCGGCTGCGTGGATCGGGGGCGCCCAGCAATCCCTTGTCGGTCACCGCGATCGAATTGGCCGAGGTCAGCCCGAGCGGCTCGACTACGCGGTGACCCTTGGCCCGCAGCGCGGCCAGCGTGTCGTCGGCAAAGCCGTGCTCGACCCGCACCTCGTCCGGCAGCCATTGATGGTGCAGCCGGGGCGCGGCCACCGCGGCGGCGACGTCCATGTGATAATCCAGCACATTGACGATCACCTGCAAAACCGCGGAGATGATGCGGCTGCCGCCGGGTGAACCGGTCACCAGGACCGGTTTGCCGTCCTTCAGCACGATGGTCGGCGTCATCGAGGACAAGGGCCGTTTTCCCGGGCCAGGCAGGTTGGCCTCGAAGCCGACCAGGCCAAAGGCGTTGGAAGCGCCGGGCGCGGCGGTGAAATCGTCGAGCTCGTTGTTAAGCAAGACGCCGGTGCCTTCGGCGACCATGCCCAAGCCATAGTTGAAATTCAGCGTGTAGGTATTGCTGACCGCATTGCCCTGAGCGTCGACCACGGAGAAGTGCGTGGTGTTGTCGCCTTCGCGCGGCGGCGTCGCCGACAGCACGTCGGTCCACGGCGTGGCGTGGTCGAGATCGATGCTGGCGCGTTGCCTGGCCGCGTAATCCTTCGAGGTCAGGGTCGCAACCGGCACCTTGACGAAAGCGGGATCGCCGAGATAACGGGCGCGATCGGCATAGGCGCGCTTCATCGCCTCGATCATGAGGTGCAGTGAGGGCGCCGAGCCCTGCTTCATCTTATCAATCGGAAATCCCTCCAGGATATTGAGGGTCTCCAGCAGCACGACGCCGCCGGACGACGGCAGCGGCATCGAGACGATGTCATAGCCGCGATAGCTGCCGCGCATCGGCGCGCGGATCGCGGCGGCATAGGATTTGAGATCGTCCAGCGTCATGATGCCGCCGGCCTCGCTGATCGCCTTGACCAGCTTTTCGGCCACCGCGCCCTGGTAAAACCCGCGCGGTCCCAGTTCCGAAATCGCCGAAAGCGTCGTCGCCAGATCGGCCTGAACCAGCAGGTCGCCCTCGCGCAAGGGTGCGCCGTCCTTGCCGGAAAATATCTTGGCCGCGGACGGCCAGCGCGCCAGCCAGGGATGCTCCTCGGGCATGGTGTCGGCAACATCATCGGTGACGACGAACCCGTCGCGGGCGAGCCCGATCGCGGGCGTCAGCAATTCCGCCAGCGTAAATTTGCCCGAACCGTATTTTTCCAGCGCCAGCGTCAATCCCGCGACCGTGCCGGGAACGCCGATGCCGAGCGCGGACTCGCGCGACTTAGCGGTATCGGGTTTGCCGTCGGGCCCGAGAAAGATTTGAGGCGTGGTGGCGGCCGGCGCAGTCTCGCGATAATCGATGGTGACGTCCTCGCCGCGCTCGCTGGAGTGGATCACCATGAACCCGCCGCCGCCGATGTTTCCCGCGCGCGGATAGGTCACGGCAAGCGCAAACCCGGTGGCCACCGCTGCATCGACCGCATTGCCGCCGCGCCGGAGCACGTCGGCGCCGATGCGGGCTGCGATTTTCTCCTGCGCCACCACCATGCCGTGCTCGGCGGCGACGGCATGAACCGAATCGAGCGCAGGCGGCGTGTACGCGCTGCGTCCCGATGCTGCGACCGACAGGCCGCATGCGAACGCCAGCGCAACGATGGCAACAAGCCGGTGCCGACCGGCTCCAGAGAAGATCATCAAAATTCCGCCGCGGGTTAAGGCCAGCAATGCGCAGAGAGCTGTGGTAGTCACCAATGCTATATGGGTTCCGATTCCCAGGCAAAACGCCTCCGCGTGATGGACAAGGATATTTTCGGGCATGGCGATGTCGTTGGTTTCGGATGCGGGCGCGGCGGGCGCCCAACAGATCTATCCACCAAGATCAGCGGTGATCAGCTGGATTTTTTTCGACTGGGCGGCGCAGCCTTATTTCACGCTGATCACCACCTTTGTGTTCGCGCCTTATTTCGCCACCCATGTGGCCGCCGATCCCGCCAGCGGACAGTCGCTGTGGGGCTTCGCCACCGCAGCGGCCGGGCTCGTGATCGCGCTGCTGTCGCCGGTGCTCGGCGCCATCGCCGATTCCAGCGGGCGCCGCAAGCCGTGGATCGCAGCCTTCGGCGGGCTGCTCGTGATCGGCGCCTCGCTGATGTGGTTCGGCAAGCCCGGCGATCTCGGCGTCATTGCGCCGCTGCTCACCGCCTACGCCATCGCCACCATCGGCGTCGAATTCGCCACCGTCTTCAACAATGCCATGATGCCGACACTGGTGCCGCCGGACCGGATCGGCCGGCTGTCCGGCACCGGCTGGGCCACCGGCTATGTTGGCGGCATCCTGAGCCTGATCCTGGTGCTCGGCTTTCTCGCCGCCAGCCCGGACACGGGGCGCACGCTGTTCGGATTTACGCCCTTGTTTGGGCTCGATCCCGTCAGCCATGAGGGCGACCGCATCGCCGGTCCCCTCACCGCCATCTGGTTCATCGTCTTCGTGTTGCCGATGTTCCTGCTGACGCCGGATTATCCGGCGAAGCGCAAAGTGAGCGAGGCACTGCACGCGGGGCTTTCGGATTTGAGGCACACGCTCGCCGAATTGCCGCAGCAGAAATCGCTGGCCGCGTTCCTGCTCGCCAACATGATCTACACCGACGGCCTGGTGTCGCTGTTTGCGTTTGGCGGCATCTACGCCGCCGGCACCTTTGGCTGGAACACGATTCAGATCGGCAGCTTCGGCATTATCCTGGCCATCGCCGGCACGCTCGGCGCCTGGCTCGGTGGCCAGCTTGACGACAGGCTCGGACCGAAGCGCGTCATCGCCGGCAGCATGTTGATGTTGCTGTTTGCGATCATCGCCATCCTGCTGGTCAGCAAGGACTCCATTCTGTTCGTTGCCGTCACGCCGCCCATGCCCGGCGGCGCGTTGTTTGCCTCAGCCGCCGAGCGCGCCTATCTGCTGCTGGGCTGCCTGATCGGCGCCGCCGGAGGCCCGCTGCAAGCGGCGTCGCGCACGCTGTTGATCAGGCTGGCGCCGCAAGACCGCATCGCGCAATATTTCGGACTGTTCGCGCTGACCGGCAAGGTCACCTCGTTCATCGGCCCGCTGCTGATCGGATTGATCACCGCGGTCACCGCCAGCCAGAAGGCCGGCATGGCGGTGCTGGTGCTGTTTTTTGTCGCGGGGCTGGGACTGCTGCGAAGGGTGCGGGATTCGTCGTCCCGGCCTTGAGCCGGGACCCATACGCCGCGGCCCATCGTTATGCGAGGTGGCAGTTACCTTCGTAGCAATTGAAGCCGGTGGTTATGGGTCCCGGCTCAAGGCCGAGACGACGAGAGATCAATGCCGGAAATGCCTCACGCCGGTGAACACCATCGCGATCCCGGCATCGTCGGCGGCCTTGATCACGTCATCGTCGCGAATCGAGCCGCCGGGCTGGATCACCGCGGTGGCGCCGGCCTCGATGGTGACCAATAATCCGTCGGCGAACGGAAAGAACGCGTCGGACGCCACCACGGAACCCCTGGTCATTGGCGCCGCCAGTTTCGCTTCATCGGCGGCATCCTGCGCCTTGCGCGCGGCGATGCGCGCCGAATCCACCCGGCTCATTTGTCCGGCACCGATACCGACGGTGGCGAGATCCTTGGCGTAAACGATGGTGTTGGATTTCACATGCTTGGCGACGCGGAAGGCGAATTTTAGATCGCGCAGCTCGGTTTCGGTGGGCGCGCGTTTGGTCACCACCTTCAGCGCCATGTCATCGACCACGGCGTTGTCGCGGCTCTGCACCAGCAGCCCGCCGGCGACGGTCTTGGCGGTCAGGCCTGCGGCGCGTGGATCGGGCAGGCTGCCCGCCAGCAATAGCCGCAGATTCTTCTTGGCCGAGACGATCGCGATGGCCTCGCTGGTGGCATCGGGCGCGATGATCACCTCGGTGAAGATTTCGGTGATGGCGCGCGCGGCTTCCGCATCCAGGGTCCGGTTCAGCGCGACGATGCCGCCGAAGGCCGAGGTGGAATCGCAGGCCAGCGCCTTGCGATAGGCGCTGAGAAGACTGGCGCCTTCGGCGACGCCGCAGGGATTGGCATGCTTGACGATGACGCAGGCGGCGGTGCGCGCGGCGTCGAATTCGGCGAGGCATTCATAGGCCGCATCGGTGTCGTTGATGTTGTTGTAGGACAATTCCTTGCCCTGCAATTGCCGCGCGGTGGCGACGCCGGCGCGCTTGTCCGGCGTGCGATAGAACGCGGCGTTCTGATGCGGGTTCTCGCCGTAGCGCAGCGCCTGGATCAGCCGCCCGCCGAAAGCGCGAAAGTCCGGCGCTTCGGTCTTGATCTCGGCCGCGAACCAGTTCGAGATCGCCGCGTCATAGGCCGCGGTGCGCGCATAGGCCTTGGCGGCGAGACGCCGGCGCAGCGACAGCGTGGTTGAGCCTTGATTGGCGGCGAGCACGTCAAGCACCGCCTGATAATCGGCGGCCTCGACCACGACGGCGACGTCGTCGTGATTCTTCGCCGCGGCGCGGATCATCGCGGGGCCGCCGATGTCGATATTCTCGATGCACTCTTCGAAGCCCGCGCCCTTGTCGACCGTCGCCTCGAATGGATAGAGATTGACCACCAGCAGATCGATCGGCGCGATGCCATGCGCCTGCATCGCCTGCGCGTGTTCGGCGTTGTCGCGGATCGCCAGTAGCCCGCCATGCACTTTCGGGTGCAGCGTCTTGACCCGGCCGTCCATCATTTCGGGAAAGCCCGTGAGTTCCGAGACGTCGGTCACCTTCAAACCCGCGGCGGCGATCGCTTTCGCGGTGCCGCCGGTGGAGACGAGATCGATGCCGTGGCCCGCGAGCGCGCGGGCGAATTCGATCAGTCCGGACTTGTCGGAAACGGACAGCAGAGCGCGGGTCACGCGGCGCGGGTGGTCGGTCATGGGCAAGATCCTCTGTTAAAAGGGTGTTTTTGCCCAGGCGCGCGGCAGATATTCCCGCGCTTCCCGATGGTGCTCCATCCAAGGTCGCCAGTCGCGCGAGCGTCGGTTGGTTAACAGCTTTCACCGATTTTCACAACGCCAAGATACGGCCGCCCCACATCTTGAGAGACCTTTTTCTACAGCGGCAATTCGGGTTCGCGGCGCGCGTTTCGCTTGGCCGTAGTTGCGGCGGGTGACGAACTCGAGCGCACGAAGCTCCAGCGGATCGAGGAGGCGTGGCGCGAATCCTGGCGGATCACGATCTGCGCGGTGCGGCGCGGACCGTCATTGCCGGCCAGAAACACGCTGTCTTCCAGCTCCACCTTGTCGTCGAGCGCCTCGAAGGTCCAGACGTCGCGGTTCGGCAGCACCAGCATCACGCCGCGCGCGTCGCTGAGCCGGCTCGCCTTGACCGACGGGTGCAGGTGAAACCGCAGCGCGTAGTCGGTCTCGCTGCCCTTGACCCGTCCGCCCGGCGCCAGCGACACCGTGTCCTCGCCGTCCAGCCGCGTGCCGTCATTGGCGACCATCAGCACCCGGCGATGCACCACGCCGAAACGCTCGAGGTAACCGTCATGCGATGTGGTCAGCAGTTCGCCGTTGGCGACGCTTTCGCGATAGCTTTCCACATTGACCGGGCCGCTGAGAACCGGCGCGCCCTGCAGGAACCGCTTCATCGCCGAGAGCTCGACGAACTGGCAGGACGAGGTGTCGTGCCAGGTCAGGGTCGAATGCGCCGCCGTGCCGCGCGCAAAGGCGCGCCAGTTGTCGCGCCCGGTCGCGGGCATGCCGCAATTGATCACGATCCGGCTCGGTCCGGATGACAGCTCAAAGGAAAGGCAGCCGGCATGGGCGTCGTGGCTGACGCTCGGCGGCGGCGGCGGCCCGGTGTCCATGATCACGGTCATGGCGCCGACATCGAGACGCTGGAAGCCGGTATGCGGCATGTGGGCCATCGGCGCGCCGTGGGTATCGTCATAGGCGAGCAACGTCGCCAATATGTCGGAGGGCGCGCTGCTCATGCCGTTGAACAGCGCGAAGGCACCGTCGCCGTGACGAAAGAAACGCAGCATCGGCATCATGCGGTCGATCGCGTTCAACAGCGCCGGCGGCGGCGCGATGTTGCGGGCGGCAAAGGTCTGCCGCAGCGGCAACAGGTCGATCAAGAGCTCGATCAGGGCGCCGGGATTGCGCGAAATGTGGCCGCCATCGGGGAGAATCTGCCGCTGCAATTCGTCGGACAGCTTTCGCGTCGCGGAGCGAATGTGGCGCGCCTGGTTGGCGAGGCAGAGCGAGGCATAGCACAGCGCGATCAGGACCTGCAGCCGCGGCACGCCGTCGGGAATATCCAGCATGGTGTAGCGCAGATAGCGGATCTCGCGGGTCAGCCCGCGCAGATAGCGCCGGTAGAACTTGCCGTCGGTATCGCCGAGCACCAGAGGGGCCTGCGACAATAGCGAGATGACACGACGCGCCAGCACGTCGGCGCGGCGGCCGACCGAGCGCTTGCGTGCCGGGTTTGAAATCCAGTCATCGACCAGCGAGCGCGCATTGGCGCGGGTCAGCGCGGTATCGGCGGCGCGCAAATGCCGCAGCCAGCCGAAGCCGAGCAGCGCCACTTCCCAGTCTTCCGATGGCGGCTCCAGATCGAAGATCGAGCGGCCGTGGCAGGTCACGATCTTGCCGGCGAAGACAAAGCGGCCGGCATAGATTTCGGCGGCGCGGGTGGCGTCGGCGGTGCGCAGGTCGTGCGGGGCGATGATCAGCCGATCGGTGCGGCCCGGCCACATCCGCGACAGCGCGACCGAGCCGCCGCTGGCGCGCGCCAGCATGTTCCGCGCAAAGCGGCCCATGATCAGCGTCGAGATGCGTCTGCGTTGAGCGACCGACACGCCTTGCCTTGGTTGGGAGGTGGGAGAGGATTCAGACCCGAATCCTTTTAATCCGGAAACGCGGCCAAGACACCATCTTGAACCTGCGCGAATCAAGCGCGCGGGACGAAATTGCGGTGCAAAATCAGGATTTAACCAGCCGCGCGGCGTAAAAGCCGTCGAGCCCGCCCAGCCGCGGGTCCTGATGCGGCAAATGACACGGCAGGGTGCGCAGATCGCCGTCCGCGGTGACGATTTCGGCAAGGCCCGCAACCTCGCTGGCCTCGATCGGAACCCGCCGCATGGTTGATTCGGCGGCCAGTAGCGCCGATATCGTCTGCTCGCCCTCCTCCGGTTCCAGCGAACAGGTACAATAGACCAGCGTCCCGCCGGGCTTGAGCAGCGCGACCGCCTTCTGCAGCAGTCGCTTCTGCAGCGCCGCCAGCGGGCCAATGTCGGCCTCCTGACGCAGCCAGGCGACGTCGGGGTGGCGGCGAATGGTGCCGGTCGAGGTGCAGGGCGCATCGACCAGGATGCCGTCAAAGCCGCCGCTGGTTGCCCCCGGCCATTCGACGGCATCGGTCACCACGGTTTCGGCCTCGAGCGTCAGCCGCGCCAGATTGTCGCGCAGCCGCGCCATCCGCGCCGGCGAGCGGTCGAGCGCGGTGACATCGGCGCCGGCGAGCGCAAGCTGCGCGGTCTTGCCGCCGGGCGCAGCGCAGAGATCGACGATGGTCTTGCCGGCGATGTCGCCGAACAGACGCGCCGGCAAGGCGGCGGCGGCGTCCTGCACCCACCAATGGCCCTCGGTGAAACCCGGCAGCATCGTCACCGAGCCCTGCAAAAGCGTGCGCACGGTTCCCGTCGGCAGCGTCTCGCCGTGCAGCCGCGTCGCCCATTGCGCCGCGTCGGTCTTCACGGTGATGTCGAGCGACGGCTCGTGGCCGATCGCGACCGCGATGTCGCGCGCGACATTGGCGCCGTAATGGGCGATCCAGCGCGCCATCAGCCACGGCGCGACATCGAGCGTCTGATCCTTGACCTCGTCGATCAAAGGCTGCCCCTCGCGCGCGCAGCGGCGCAGCACCGCATTGACCAGCCCGGCATATTTCGCCGCGCGCCGGTCCGACTGCGCCAGCCGCACCGACAGGTCGACCGCGGCATGATCGGGCACGTCCATCCACAGGATCTGGGCGGCGCCGATCAACAGCGCGCTCTGCGCGCGCGGCGCATCGGTCGGAATGCCGCGATCGAGCAGTCGTGACAGCACATGGCCGAGCGTGCCGAGCCGCCGCAGGATTGTCGCCACCAGCCGCCGCATCAAAGCGCGGTCGCGGTCCGACAGCGTCTTCAGTCCGGGATGGGCGGCCGCGCCGTCGAGCTGTTCGTCGAGAGTGCGGTGCTTATGCAGCACGCCATCGAGAATGTCGGCCGCAATCCGCCGCGCCGCGAGACCGGGCACTTCGGTTGGCAGGGCAAATCGCTGTTGGGGCATGGAGCGGGAACATCTCGGGACGACCGGACAGCCTCAAGCAGCTTGCCGCTCATGCCATCAAAAGGAAAAATACCTGTGCCACGGGAATATGCCAATTGTAAGAATCGGCCCTTCCCGTTTCACGGCTGCGCTATGATCTATAGGCCGAAGCCTGCAACGGCGCTGGAATTTTTGCGATGACCGAGGATGTTTCACGCCCCCTGCCTGCCGCTCCGCCTGC
>Ga0302320_10010281_pt1 | contig 19958 bp, 12 predicted proteins | sample Bog_T0_3_FD_202130 | JGI IMG/M metagenome (GOLD analysis project Ga0302320, IMG submission 202130) | Peat permafrost microbial communities from Stordalen Mire near Abisko, Sweden - Bog_T0_3 | ecosystem: Environmental > Terrestrial > Soil > Wetlands > Peat | place: Sweden: Abisko, Stordalen Mire... | reverse complement strand
TGCAAAAAAGGCGCCTTCACCGGCGCCTACCAGGACCGTGTCGGCCTGTTCGAAGTCGCCGACGGCGGCACCATCTTCCTCGACGAGATCGGCGAAACCTCCCCCGCTTTCCAGGTCAAACTGCTGCGCGTCCTGCAGGAGGGCGAAATCCGTCCGCTCGGCGCCCAGCGCCCCAGGCGGGTCAACGTCCGCGTCATCGCCGCCACCAACCGCGATCTGCTGGACGAAGTCGCCGCCGGCCGGTTCCGCCGCGACCTGTATTACCGGATCGCCGCATTCCCGGTGCACCTGCCCCCGCTGCGCGACCGCCCCATGGATATTCCGCCCATCGCCGCCCGGATTCTGGAAGACGTGAACCGCCAGTTCAATCGCCGCGTCGCGGGTTTCGAGCCCGGCACGCTGGCCGCAATGACCGACCATGACTGGCCCGGCAACGTCCGCGAACTCGCCAACGAGATCCAGCGCATGGTCACGCTGTGCGACGAAGACCGCCCGCTGCCGCCCACCCTTCTGTCCGCCAGCGTCACCGGCGGCCCCCCCGCATCGGCCGCCCCCACGTCCGGCACCCTGAAAGACCGCGTCGAAGCGGTGGAACGCGCGGCGATCGAGGACGCGTTGCGCCGCCACGCCGGCAACATCAGCCGCGTCGCCGACGAACTCGGCCTGTCCCGCGTCGGCCTCCGCGCCAAGATCGACCGCTTCCAGCTCTCCCGCGCGTGCCCCGATGACAAGTGAGAAGCGCCGCCGTCCCGAACGCGAACGCGTGGCCGTACCTGAGGAAGCCGCCGCGCCGCTGACCGATGAGCGCGAATCGATGTGGCTGGAGGTCATCGCCAAGATGGATGAGGTCTATTCCGACCTGATCCGCTACGAAACCGACCTCGAAGCCAAGAACACCGAACTGGAGGAAGCCCAGCGCTTCATCTCCAGCGTCATCGCCTCCGTCTCCGACGTGTTGATCGTGGTCGATGCCGATGGGTGCATCCTGCAGGTGAACCCAGCCTTCGTCCGCCTGTCCGGCTTCACCGAAGCCGACCTGATCGGCACGAAACTTGCCGGCCACCTTGCGCCGGACGCCCAGGGAACCGCCCCGGACCTGGCGCTTGGCGCCAGCGAACTGCGCGACCGCGAGCTGCGCTTCCTCACCCGCGACGGCGTCAGCGACCTGATGGCAATCGCCTGCTCGCCACGCCTGGACTATGCCGGCCGCCGCGCCGGCGCCGTGCTCACCGGTCGCCCGATCGGCGAACTGCGCCGCGCCTATGAGGCGCTGCACCGCGCTCACCTCGAACTGCAACAGGCCCAGCGCAAGCTGATCGAGCAGGAGAAGATGGCCAGCCTCGGCCGCCTCGTCGCCGGCGTCGCCCATGAACTCAACAACCCGATCAGCTTCGTCTATGGCAACGTCCATACGCTGGACCGCTATCGCCGCCGCCTGATGGGCTATTTCGACGGCCTGAAACAAGGCCAGGATCCCGCCGAACTGCGCCGCGAGCACCGGATCGACGCGCTGCTCGAAGACCTGCCGCCGCTGATCGAGGGCACGCTGGAGGGCGCGGTGCGCATCAGCGACATCGTCCACAACCTGCGCCATCTGTCCTTCACCCGGCCCGGCGACCACGGTCCGGTGGACCTGGACAAGCTGGTTCGCAATGCCGCGCTCTGGGCGTCCAAGGCCAGGGGCGCCAGCGTTCGCGTCACCGTCGTGTCCTGCGGTGACGCCGTCGTCGAGGGCCAGGAGGGCCGGCTGCATCAGGTCCTCGTCAACCTGGTGGAAAACGCCCTCGACGCGGTCCGCGGCCGGCCCGACCCCAAAGTAACGATCGAGGTGGCCGTTAACGGCGACAGCATCGAAGTGCGCGTGCAGGACAACGGCCCCGGTGTCGCCGCTGCGATCGCCGACAAGCTGTTCGAGCCCTTCTTCACCACCAAAACCGTCGGCGAAGGCACTGGCCTCGGCCTGTGGATTTCCTACGCCATCGCCCGCGAGCATGGCGGCGAAATCGCCCTGCTCCCCACCGAATGCGGCGCGCTGTTCGTCCTGCGCCTGCCGCGAGCACCAACCCGATAGAAGAGGGCCTCGGCCGCATACACAGGCATGTTGCAACCGGACCGGATTGCACTACGGTGCGGTTTGGGAATGGCACAACAGTGACTCGCTCGCGGCGCAGGACAACCCGCGCGGTGACCGGAACCCGGGGGGACACATGCACGAGACGGCAGCGCTTCACTTCGGGCTCGGGCATCTCAAGGGCAATCAGACGTTCACGTTGCGCGTGGGCGCGGGCGTCTACACGCTCAAACCCCATACCGTGCACAGCCTCGCCCGCGCGCGCCGCACCAATGCAGCCCTCGCCGCACTGCCCGATGGCGGCGTCTCGCACTTCGCCGAATTGGTCCGCATCCCGTCCGGTAGCCCGATCATGCTCCACGTCACGGCACCGAAGCTGCTGTCAAGCCAGACGCTGCCGCGGCTGCTGCTGACCGCGATCCACATTCCGCGGGCCCATCGCCTCGCCGCGCACCGGCAACGGCGCACCATGGGCGAGGCGACGGTCTCCGCCAAATGGGCGGCGCTGAGCGCAACGCCGGTCGCCCCGGCCGATGAGAACATCATCGTCGACCTCGGCAACGTCGTTACCATCCAGGACGCGGCCGCGTCACTCGTCTTCCACCATCCGGAGATGCTGACGCTCGAGACCGCACCGGCCGCGACGGTGCTTGCGATCATCGACGCCCAGACCAGCCTGAGCACTCTGGCGCAGTCGATGTATCTGCAATCGCTGATGCACGAGGGCGATCCGCAAGCCAACCCGAACTGGGCAGACGAGCAGCCGGCGCAGGACTGGCAGACCGGGGCGCCGAAGGGAACGCTTTACAAATGGTCGGAGCAGACCAGGGCGAACCTCAAGGCGCCGCTGCAGGCTGCCCTGCGCGCCACCAAGGACGATCTGAGCCTGCAGCATCAGTGCTGGACCGTGCAGCCCGGCATCAGCCGGGTGGTGGTCGCACCCGGTCGCCCGCTGCTGTCGGCCAGCGCCGTGGCGGGGGCAAACTACACCGTCCGCCAACTCACCCCGCAAAGCGGCGTCGAACACAGCTTCTCGTTCGATCCCGCCAGCGGCGTGGCGACCATCAACATCAAGAACTATTACCTCCGCTGGTTGCAGGTGTCGGTGGACCAGTATGGTCCGAACGGCGAGAAGGTCGGCAGCACGATCACGACGTCGGACCCCATATCGCCCGTCGATACGATCATGGCGATACCGCTGCCCGCACAGTGGTCGACCTACACCTGGACCTTCGATCCGGCCGCAAGTTCCGCGATCGTCACGATGGGCGGTCTCGGGCAGCCACCCTACAATACCACCTACGGTATTGACGGGATCGTGCTGACCCTGTTCTTCGAAATCCTGATGCCGACGCTGTTCATTGCGCTGGGCGTCGGAATCGATCAGGGCGCCACGACCTGGACCGAAACAATGAAGGAGAATGTCGGCCTTCTCCTGACCTTCACCGAACCGTTCCTCGGCACCGCGGTCGGGGCCGCCGTGGACGAGAACATCAGCCTGGAGGATCTGCTGGCGGCGATGGGCAATATCGGCGCGTCCTTCCTGACAATCGTATTGGCCGGAAGTGCGACGCTGACCCTCTATGTCACGCTGGCCGCGGGCGAGGGGGCTGCCGAAAAGGCGGCGCCATTCATCGGTTGGATCGCGGACGCCATCGGCGCCGCCGCGGACGTGGCGGGCATCATCGAAACCAGCGTCGAGGTCGCGCGCAGCCCGGCGACGATGCGGATTTCCGTCGTGCGCACGATGAACATCGACGTCACCGTCAGCCCTGACCCAAGGCATGGGCTTTGGCCGGCCACAGCGACAAACTACACGATCACGGTCACCTATGAGGACGGCCCGATCTACGCAGTTGTGGGGCAAATATCCTCCACAACGCAGCAGGGGCCGATTGCCGCCACGTTCCCCGATCTGCCGGCCGGCGGAACGATCACCGTCCTGGCCGGCTTCTACTCGGCCAACGACTGGCTCGCCGGCCAGGGAACCACCGGCGCGATCCCGGCCCAGCCGAACGCCAATGGCACGCTCAACGTGAGTTTCGCAATCAAGGAGAATCTTGTCCCGCTCTCCGCCACCACGACTTACACGTTCCATGAAAAGATCGGCTTCAGCGGCGGCGCGAGGGTTTGGCTGCCGGCCAGCAGCGGCGCACCGGCGGAAACCGTGTCTGACCTGAATGCCTCCGATCTCGGCAACAACCTGGAGCAACTGGGCGCGATCACCCTCAACCAATCGTTGCTGGCGATCGGCTATCTCTGGACCGCGTCGGGCCAGGACGTGCCGATCGCCGGCGAGGGCAACCAGATCACGACCGGCCAGGTCTCGACATTCCAGGCGGTCTCGGAAGGTGCGAACCCCCAGAGCGGGTTGAAATTCTCCGGCGACGGCTACATCGTCAGGCCTTGTATTGCCTTCCCGCCGCCAACAGCGGTCAATCCGCCCGGCGCCGACAGCTTTCTCCTGGAACCCGCTCTCGGCAAGCCCGTCATGCACCTGCGAGCGCTGTCGCTCACGCCGGGGCAACCCTTCCTGCCCACGCCATCGCTGTCGTTCGGCCGCTTCACGAGCTATCTGGACGACCTCGCGATCCATCCCGCCGGCTACGCCGTGGCGCTCAGCATCGATACATCCACGCTGCAGATTGTCCGCCTGGCATCGGCGCCCGTCCCCGACGCCGACGCGCCGCAGGCCCTGGTCCACGCCGGCAAAGGCTCGCGCACCGGCCTGATTTCTGACGCGGCGGCGATCGCCTGCTCGCTCGACAAAATCTTCGTACTGCAGACCACCCGGCAGTATCCGCAAGGCTGCATCGTGGCATTCGACATGAAGGGCAACCCACTCGGATGTTTCGCCGGCGGCACTTACGTTGCCGCCTTGAAGACTGAGACAGCGGTTGGCGTGATGCCGCTGGATATCAGTGTCGAGTCGAAAGGCTACATCTACGTGCTCAAATATCTTCAGGACGGGTCGGGCACCGTGACCGCCGGCGACTACCGGCTCGACATCTACACGCCCGACGGTGGTTTTCTCACCCAGGTCACCGGCCTGGCCGCGGCACGCCTGGTGGTCGACCTGTGGCGCAACGTCTTCACGCTCAACTACGAGATCGTGCCGAACACCGGCCGCACCGAACCGTCGGTGTCGCAGTGGCTACCCTCGACACCCAACGTGGAGGCTGTGTGATGGACACCATCAACATCTGGCAGGTGATCGGCTACGGTTCGGTCGCCGGCACCGGCGGACTGGCCGCTGTTGGTTTTGGCGCAGGATGGGGCCTTTCCTCGAACGCCAATAGCCAAAATGATCAGGTGGCACTCGTTTCGCTGGCAGGGGGACTTGTCGCCTTCCAATACCGCTTTGCCGGCGTTACTTTGAATGCCTTTGTCACGGCAAACCTTGCGAATCAAAACGGGCGCGTGACCGCGGCCGCGCCGGATGGCCCGTCCGGACAGCCCGGGCCGGACCAGAGCTTCCAGATCGTCGTCACCGGGGACGGCAAGTTCGCGATCTACCTGCCGTCGCAGGGCAGTTACATCACGATCTATCCCTACGCCGATCCCGATTACGGGGGTGTCTATCCGCTGACGATCGCGGGGCCGGTCACCGATGTCGCGCAGGCCGCGCGGTTCTATGCCAATGGGATCAATCGGCCCGTGCCGCTCGACCTGCTGACGCTGACCAAGAACGTGCCGGGGATCGATTTTTCTGGCCTGAGGCTGATGTCGATGGACCTTTCCGGGTACGACTTCCAGAACTGCAATCTGCAGGATGTGCTGTTTGGCGGATCCACGTTGTCTAACGCAAACCTCCAAGGGGCCAGCATCACCGGGACAAATTTCGTTCAGGTCGACTTCACCGATGCGAAACTGCAGAACTTGAATTTCGAAAAATCATTTCTTGGGGCTACCACTTTTGCCCGGGCCAATCTGACCGGCAGCAATCTGCTTGGCCAGGACCTGAGCGTGAGCAGCGGCACCATCTTGTCGGGTGCCATCATGAACGGCGCGACGCTGTACACGGCAAACCTGACCGGGCAGGACCTGACCTCGGTCACGTTGCCCATCCCGCTCACGCCGAACGCCTTCTACGCGCCGACACTGGCCGGCGTGACGCTGCTGGCCAGCCAGTTGGGCCTCCAGTGGCAGGGTCTCACGCTCACCTCCGTCACCATTCAGAACATCCCCTCCAGTCTCACCAGTCTGAATGCCGCGGGCCTCATTTGGCCGAATGGCAGCTTTCAGAACTGCAATCTCAGCCAGGCGAATTTCGCGGGCGCGACGCTGGACGGCGCTAATTTCGGCGACGCAACGCTCGACAACGTGAACTTTCAAGGCAGCACGCTAACCGGCGCGATGTTCAACGGGGCGAGCCTGAACAAGACCAATTTCGCCGGCGCGCAGATGGCAGCCACCAACCTGACCGCCTGCAATCTGACCGAAGCCAGTTTCGTCGGCGCCACGCTCGGCGGCGTGACCGGCACGAAGGCCGCGACACTGGCGCTTACGTTCGTCACCAACTGCGACTTCACCGCCGCAAATCTGTTCGGCGTCGATTTCGACAATGCCACACTGTTTGGCGGCAGCAACAAACTGAACGGCAGCGCCAACCTGCAACAGGCCAACTTCGCCAACAGCTTCATGATCAATGCCGATTTCTCTGGCGCGATACTCAGCGGCACAAATTTCGATAATGCCTGCATGGTCGGCGTCAATCTGAACAACGCGAATTTTTCGGCGGTCGAGGGCGCACTGGCGTCGTCATTGACATCGGCGTTCCTGCAAGGCGCGCAGTTCGAGGGCACAAACCTGGCCGGCGCAAACCTGCAATTGGCCAACATCACGAACACCGCCGGGACCCTGCAGGTGCAGTTCTACTACGAAGGGATCCTGACGCAGCCGTTGCCCCAGAATTATGGCGCGGAGCCACTGCCGAACGCCCAGGCCTTCAGCAACGACACCATTTGTCCGAATCAACTGACCTATGCCGAGAATGTCAGCCAGGGACTGTCCATCGCGCAGATGTTGGTGGTTCCCAACCAGCCGACCAACTGGTCGCCGCCGATCAGGGCCGAACGTCAGACATAAGCGGGGCGTGGTTCGTCCTAAGCCTGCCCCGCGGGCCCGGCCGATAGGGAGTTCGGAAGCATCCTTTGAGGCCCGAACGCATCGGGGCGGTTGACGTCGCTGCCTCCGCCTCGCCGTATGCCTGTGGGGCGGGCCTGATCGTCGCCCAAATCGACGGCGCCGCCGCACTGAATGACGTCAGCAACGGCTGCGGAACTGCAGCCCGCGGCGACCTCACCAACAGCACCCTGAACGCCTGCTGCCGCGATCCGGCCGACGTGCAGCAGATCGCCCGCCACCAGCAGGCGTGGGCCGGCATGTGTCCGAGCCAGAATGGGAGCGCCCAAATCATTCGATCCGAATGTGCTGTACAAGCGCAAGTCCTCATGCCTGCGCAAAGGCGCGCCTTGGCTCAAGACCATCCTTGTCCAATGCACCCCCGCCTGCGCAGGGATAAGCCTGGGCAGCCACGCGCAGGAATGACAGCTACTACGGGGCGCGATTCAAGCGCCTGCGTACCAAGCCGAACCATATACCCGGGTAATCCTCCGGACGAGCCGGAGGAATGGCATGACGAGGTCAGATTGGGTGGTCAGGCAGCGGCTTCGGCGTCGATTTTGCGTTCGAAGCGCTTGCGCTCGTTGGGGTCTAGGTAGCGTTTGCGCAGGCGGATGGCGGTCGGGGTGACTTCTACGAATTCGTCGTCCTCGACGTAGGCTATGGCTTGTTCGAGGCTCATTTTCCGCGGCGGAATCAGCAACATCGCGTCATCCTTGCCGGCGGCTCGGATATTCGTGAGTTTCTTTTCTTTGATCGGGTTTACTTCTAGGTCCGACTCGCGCGAATGTTCGCCGAGGATCATGCCCTGGTAGACCTTCTCGCCGGGGCTGACGAACATCGTGCCGCGTTCCTGGATGTACCACAGCGAGTAATGAACAGCCTCGCCGGCCTCGGTCGAGATCAACGAGCCGGCGCGGCGGCCCTCGATCGGGCCTTTCCAGGCGCCATAACCCGCGAACAGGCGGTTCATGATGCCAGTGCCGCGGGTATCGGTCAGAAATTCGCCGTGGTAGCCGATGAGGCCTCGGCTGGGGATGTTGAAGGTCATGCGGATTTTGCCGCCGCCGGAGGGGCGCATGTCGCGCATGTCGCCCTTGCGGCGGCTAAGTTTCTCGACAACTACGCCGGTGTAAGGCTCGTCGACGTCGACGAGGACTTCCTCCATCGGTTCTTCGCGCTCGCCGGTGTCGGGGTTTTTCCTGGTCAGGACGCGGGGGCGGCCGATGGTGAGTTCGAAGCCCTCGCGGCGCATCTGCTCGATCAGGACGCCGAGCTGGAGTTCGCCGCGGCCGGCGACCTCGAAGGCGTCGGTTTCGTTGGAGTCGGTGACGCGGATGGCGACGTTGCCTTCGGCCTCGCGGAACAGGCGTTCGCGGATTTGGCGGGAGGTGACCTTTTTGCCTTCGCGGCCGGCGAGTGGGGAGTCGTTGATGCGGAACGTCATGGCCAGGGTCGGCGGGTCCACCGGGATTGCTTCCAGGGGGCCGGGGAGTTCGGGGGCGCCGATGGTGTCTGGGATGGTGCCCTCGGACAGGCCGGCGACCGCGATGATGTCGCCGGCCATGACTTCGTCGACCGGGACGCGGTCGAGGCCTCGGAACGACAGGAGTTTCGTCAATCGGCCGGTTTCCACCACGGAGCCGTCGCGGCGGAGGACTTTGACGGGCATGTTGACGCGGCCCATGCCTTGCTCGACGCGTCCGGTGAGGACGCGGCCGAGGAAGTTGTCATACTCGAGGATGCTGGCGACCATGGCGAAGGGGGCGTCGGCCGGTTTCACCGTCGGTGGCGGGACGTGGCGGAGGACGAGGTCGAACAGCGCGGAAAGGTCCTTTCGGGGGCCGTCGAGGGTTTCGTCGGCCCAGCCGTTGCGGCCGGAGGCGTAGAGCATCGGGAAGTCGAGCTGGGAGTCGCTGGCGCCTAGGGCAGCGAACAGATCAAAAATTTCGGTGTGGACTTCGTCGGGGCGGGCGTCCTGGCGGTCCACCTTATTGACGACGACGATCGGGTGGATGCCCCGGGCGAGCGCCTTGCCGACGACGAATTTGGTCTGCGGGAGGACGCCTTCCGCGGCGTCCACCAGGACGATGGCGCCATCCACCATGTTGAGGATGCGTTCCACCTCACCACCGAAATCGGCGTGGCCGGGGGTGTCGACGATATTGATGCGGGTGTCGTGCCAGACCACGGAGGCGCATTTGGCCAGGATGGTAATGCCGCGTTCTTTCTCCAGGTCGTTACGGTCGAGCGCTCGCTCGGCGACCTGCTGATGCTCCCGGAAGGCGCCGGACTGGCTGAGCAGCTTGTCCACGAGGGTGGTTTTGCCGTGATCGACGTGGGCGATGATGGCGACGTTCCGGATCTGCATGCGGTCCTGGCTTCTGGGGATGGTGCGGCGCACACATAGGGGGTTATCGCGGGTTATACGAGGGGAAATCGGGAGGTTGGGCGGGGTTCTGGTATGCTTCTTGGATTATTCACGGTTGGTCGGTGTGGGTTGAGGGGTAGGAGGGCAAGAATTTTTCAACACGGAGGCAGATCGAGGGGCACAGTGGGCGCTTCGCGCTGGGTTCCCGTTGTCGTGCAGGGGACGCTCGGTTCCATGCGATCCACCGCGGCCGGCCACTTGGTGCGACACTCGAATGAAGTTGTGCGAATCCCCTGGCGCCTGCGCAGGGGCATGCTCGTGCCGACGCATGCTGTTGAAGTCCGTTTGCTGTTCGGCGATCCGCACAGTCGCGAACACCCCCGAATACCCAGCGGCGCGGCAGCACCCCAACCCCAACCTCCCCACCCATCCGCAAGCCCCCGTTAACCGGACGTTCATCTCTTTTGCCTTACATCCGCAAGCGCCCCGCTTCGCCCGGTGATCCCGAACCCCTCGGGATCGGTCGAAGCAGACCCGGGCGTGCATGAGGTGTCGGATGTCGATCGGCCGGCGGCGATGGGTACAGACGGCGGGCTGGTGCCTGCTCGCGGTCCTGCTGCTGTGTCCAGGAATGGCCCAGGCCGTTCCGTCCTTCGCCCAGCAGACCGGGCAGCCCTGCGCTGCCTGCCATGTCGGCGCGTTCGGCCCGCAACTGACGAAATTCGGCCGAGACTTCAAGCTCAATGGCTACGTCGCCGGCGACGGCAAGAAGCACGGCCTGCCGCTCGCCGTCACCCTCCAGGCATCCTTCACCCACACCAACAACGCCCAGTCCGGCCCCGCCGCGCCGGACTTCGCCCCGAACGACAACCCCGCCCTCGATCAGGCCTCCTTCTACTACGCCGGCAAAATCGCCAAGGATTTCGGCGCCTTCATCCAGGTCACCTATGACGGCGTTGCCCATCAGTTGCACATCGACAACACCGATCTGCGCTACGCCCGTGACAGCGACCTGTTCGACCAGGACCTCGTCTACGGTTTCACCGCCAACAACAGCCCGACGCTGTCGGACCTGTGGAATTCGACCCCGGTCTGGGGTTTCCCGTACAACATGTCGCCCCTCGCACCGACGCCGGTCGCCGCCACCCTGATCGACGGCGGTCTCGGCCAGCGGGTGGCCGGCGCCGGCGCCTACGCCATGTGGAACGACCTGATCTACGCCGAATTCGACCTCTATCGTGGCCTCGGCTACGACGTGCTCAACGCCACCGGCATCGTTCCAGTCTCCGGCACCGACAAGACCCAGGGCGTCATCCCCTACTGGCGCCTCGCGGTGCAGCAGGATTTCGGCCGCCATTACCTGGAGTTCGGCACCTACGGCCTGAACGCCAACGTCGCCCCCGGCGGCGTCGAAATTCCCGGCCATTCCGACCAGTTCACCGACCTCGCGCTGGATGCCAATTACCAGTTCCGGGTCAATCTGCGCGACGTCACCAGCGACATGATCTCGGCGCACGCGACAATGATCCACGAGGACGGCTGGCTCGGCGCCAGCCAGATCATCAACGGCGCGGTGCCATTCCATGGCCTCGATACGTTTCGCGCCGACGTGTCGTACAGCATCGGCGCCACCGTCACCCCCTCGATCCAGTACTTCCAGACCAAGGGCACCAGCGATGCGCTGTACTGGGGCACGCCGAACGGCAGCCCGAACAGCAGCGGCATGATCGCCGAAATCGCCTACGTGCCCTGGGGCAAGCCGGACTCCTTCATCACCTGGGGCAATGTTCGCCTCGCCGTCCAGTACGTCAGCTATTTCCGCTTCGATGGTGTCACCAACAACGCGGCCGCCAACAATGCGCTGTATTTCAGCGTTTGGGCAGCGGCGCATTTCTGATCTTTCAGGCAACGACAGGAAGCAAATTCATGCGTGGACCAGCCCTCGCCGCGGCCGCCGCGGTTCTTCTCCTCACCGCCGCCGGTGTGCGCGCCGCCAGCACCAGCGTCGATCAGTCAGGCCAGCAGTTCAGCGAGAAATCGCTCTCGCTCAAAGTGGGCGACGTGCTCACCTTCAACAACAAGGACGACGTCAGCCACAACATCACCGTGGTCAACGACGATGATGACGCCGCCGATCTGGGCCTCCAGAAGCCCGGCCAGAACCTGTCCTACACCTTCGACAAGGCAGGCCGCTTCAAAGTCCGCTGCAGCATTCATCCCGGCATGAAAATGAACGTGACCGTGAAGTAGCGCGGGCGCTGCGAAATAAGCCCGCCGCTGTCTTCTCCGATCGGATTATCCTGAATGTCTGTGCATACCAAAATCATCGCAGCATGCTTCGGCTTCGTGGCGATCATCGCGCTGCTCGGCGGCATGGCACAGCAACAGGCCGCCGAGATGGGCCGGCTGGCCATCGGCATCTACGACCATGCCTTCATGGGCATGTCTTACATCAACCAGTCGCAGGAGGAATTCCTCCGCCTCGAAGCCACCCGCCAGGACGCCGACGCCGGCCTGTCCGACAATCCCCATTTGCTGAAAGCCCTGACCTTGCTCGACGTCGCGCTGGAGCGTTCGGTCTCCGACAAGGCGCGCCAGGCCGGCAAGGACACGCGCGGCTTGCTCAGCGCCCTGTCAACCGCGCCAGCGCAGGAGTTGCCGGACCGGATGAAACAGGCCGATCGCGCGCTGACCAAACTCGTCAACCGCTTCGCCTCCGATGGCCTGTCAACGCGCGATGACGCCGAGGACCTCGCCAGTCGCAGCACGCGGCAGATCCTGATCCAGATCGGCGTCGCGGTTGCCCTCGCCCTCGGGGTGGGCTGGCTCGTCGGGCGCAGCCTCTCGGTGCCGCTCGTGCGCCTGGTCAAGGCGATCGAAAATCTCGCGGCCGGCGACATCGATAACGAAATCCCGCCCAAGCTGACCCGCCGGCGCGACGAAATCGGCGGGGTGGCCCGCGCCGCCGGCGTGTTCCGCGGCGCCATGCAGCAGAACGCCGCCGCCGGCGAAGAACGCGAGCGGCTGCGCGATCAGAACGAGGCTGAAAAACTGGCCGCCTTGCGCAGCGCCGCCGACAGTATCGAGCGCGAAACCACCCATGTCGCCGAAAACTCCGCGCAGAGCACCCAGGTACTGTCGGATCGCGCCACCGAACTGGCCGCCTCCGCCACGCGCATGATGGCCAATGTGGACAAGGCCACCGAAGCCAGCAACGGCGCACTGGCAAGCTGTGAGGTCGTGGCGGCGGCCGGCGAACAACTCTCCGCCTCGGCCCGTGCCATCGCTCAGCAGATCGCGGTTTCGACCGCCGAGGTCGCCAGCGCAGCCAGTGCCGGCGACAAGGCGCGCCAGATCATCGACCAGTTGTCCGCGTCGATCGGCCAGATCAGCGCCGTCGCCCGGCTGATCGGCGACATCGCCGGACGCACCAACCTGCTGGCGCTGAATGCGACGATCGAGGCCGCCCGCGCCGGCGAGGCCGGCCGCGGCTTCGCCGTGGTCGCCAGCGAGGTGAAGTCACTGGCGACCCAGACCGCGACTTCCACCCAGGAGATCGCCCGCACCGTCAGCGCGATCCAGCTCGCCACGCAGGAGGCGGTGACCGCGGTGGGCGAGATGGTCGGCCGCGTTGCATCGATCGAGCAGATCAGCGAGGCCGTCGCCAACGCCGCCGAACAGCAGACCGCGGCAACCGGTTCCATCGCCCAAAGCGTGTACGGCACCGTCGAGGCGATGCGCATCGTTGCCGGCCAGATCAGTTCCGTCGCCGACGAAGCGCGCGGCACCGATGCCGCGGTGCTGGAGATGCAGTCGGTCGCCGGCGCCGTCACGACGCAGATCGCCCAACTGCGCAGCGTCATGGTGCGCATCGTCCGCCAGTCCTCCGACGCGGTGAATCGGCGGGAAGACCCGCGTATGCCGGTCGACCTTCCGGCCACGCTGATGATCGACGGGCGCACCCTGCCGGTGATGTGCCTCAACCTCAGCCGTGGCGGGGCGCGGGTGAAGGCCGAGGATACGATTGCCGACGGCACGAAGGCCACGCTCCGCCTGGCCAACCTGCCCGATCTGCCCGCCGAGATCCGCCAAGGCGGCACCGAGGTCAGCCTCCAGTTCCCCTGGCACATCGACGCCGCACCAGCCGAGCTGCGAGCCTGGCTGGGGCAGAAAGCCGCCGCGTGACCGCCTGGTTTCCGCGGATCAGCCGGCCCGTCTGGCTCCTCATCGCCCTGCTGATCACGGCTTCGCTCGTCCCCGGCACCGCCCAAACGGCCGACCTGACGGACCTGTTCAGTCAGGACGGGGTGTTGACGGCGACGCTGGTCGCCGCGGAAGCCAGGCTCCGCATCGGCGATCTGTACCTCGACGGCGCCGCCTATAACGGCCTCTACGCCGGACCGGTGCTGCACGTTCATCCCGGCGACCTCATGCGAATCCGCCTGGTCAACCACCTGTCCCAGCCGACCAACCTGCATTTCCACGGCAGCCGCGGCTCACCCCTGGGCAACGGCGACAACGCCCATCTCGCGATCCAGCCAGGCGGCAGCTTCCTTTATGAGGTGCGGATTCCCCCCACCCAGCCGGTCGGGCTGCTCTGGTACCATCCGCATATCCACACGATCGCGGAACACCAGGTCATGAGCGGGCTGAGCGGCACCATCATCGTCGAACCGACAGCCGCCGCCCCCCTCGCCGAACGGCTGTTCGTGCTCAAGGACATGGTGTTCGACGACGACACCTCCATCCCCGAAATCGACGACACGCTGCACGGCATCGTCCAGTCGGTGAACGGCGAACTGCTCACCCGCCAGGCCATGCGGCCGAACGAAACCCAGCTCTGGCGTTTCACCAATCAGAGCGCCAACCGTGCCGTCCATATCGCGCTCGACTCGCATCGGCTGCGCATCGTCGCCGTTGACGGCGAGCCGACCGTCGCAGGCCGGTTCGTCGACGTTCTGGATATCCCGCCGGCCTCCCGGCTGGATGCGCTGGTTGAGGCCGGACCGCCCGGCCAGTATGCGCTGCGTGCCAGGGGCATCATGACCGGCACCGGCGCGGCCCGCACCCAGGACCGGATCATCGGCAGTCTCGACGTCGCCGGTGGCCCGGTCACCGCGGTGCCGCCGCCGCCACAGCCGGCACTGCCGCCCGATCTGCGCCCGGTCGTCCCTGACGCAACGCGGACCTTCGTATTCACCCAGACCACGCCGGTGCACGATGAAGAGCAGCAGTTCTTCATCAACCGACAGTTGTTCCAAGCCGACCGGATCGATGTGCGCGTGCCGCTCGGTAATGTCGAGGAATGGATCATCCGCAACGATTCCGACGACATGCATGTCTTCCACATCCACCAGATCAGCTTCCAGGTCGTTGCGGTCAACGGCACCCCGGCGCCGTTTACCGGCTATGTCGATAACGTTCTGGTGCCCGAACGCGGTTCGCTGACGTTGCGACTGCCGTTCACCGACCGGCTCATCGTCGGCCGCTTCATGTTCCACTGCCACGTCCTCCGGCACGAGGACAAGGGCATGATGGCTAATATCGAGATTTATGACCCAACCCCGCCGACGCTTTTCGCCCGCCTGAACCGCCTGTACCTCCATGTGGTCTGGTGGTGGCACGGCGTGCCCTGGTCGCTCTGCGGCCTCGCCGATGCGTAATCCCAGACAATGTCGGCCGCCGGGACCCCGCCAATCAGATCGTCCTCCGCGCACCTGCCGCGGCCTGCAGAAACTCCTCCATGGCCGCACGGGATATCAAATGATGAACCTGTTTGGATGATTCCGCTTCCGCGACGCGTTGACGGTATCGCGACGTCAACCCGCGATGGCACCGCCAGATCAGCCGATAGCGATCCAGCGTGCTCCGCCCTAGCGCCGCCGCCAACGAAACCGCCCGTCCAACTTCCTGCCGCGCGAAAAATCCGCCTACTCGGGATAGATCATCTTGCGGGTGACGCCGCCATCGACGACGAACTCCGCTCCGGTGATAAACCCGCTCTCCGGCCCCACCAGGAACGCCGCCAGCGCCGCGATGTCCTCCACCCGCCCAACCCGCCCGGCCGGGTGAAACGCGTGCTCCTCCGGCGTGGGTTCCGGGCCCTTGGTGAAAATCCAGCCCGGGCTGATACAGTTGACGCGAATTTCCGGCCCCAGGCTGATCGCCAGCGCATGTGTCAGCGCCACCAGCCCGCCCTTCGACGCCGCATAGGACTCCGTATGCGGCTCCGACATCCGTGCCCGCGACGACGCGATCGTCACCACCGCACCCCTCGCCGCTCGCAGCATCCCTTCCGCCGCCCGCGCCAGCAGGAACGTGCTGGTCAGGTTGGTCGTCAGCACCGAAGACCACTCGGCCAGCGACAGTGACCCAATCGGATTGCGGATCATGAACCCGGCGTTGCACACCAGCGCATCCAGCCGCTGCTCTGTCGCCGCAATCGAGTCAACCAGCCGCCCGACCGCCGCCTCATCGCCAACGTCGCACACCACGTATCGCCCGTCGGCCGGCGCCGCCCCGGCCGGATCGCGATCCGCCACCACCACGCGCCACCCATCCCGCGCCAGACGCCCCGCGATCCCGGCGCCAATCCCCTTCGCGCCGCCGCTAACCAGCGCGACCCGTCCAGCCTCCGCCATCTCAGCCCTTCGCCGCGTCCAGCGCCTGCGTCAGGTCCGCCAGAATGTCGTCGATATGCTCTAGCCCCACCGACAGCCGCACATATCCCGGCGTCACCCCCGTCGCCGCCTGCTCCGACTCCGTCAACTGCGAGTGGGTCGTGCTCGCCGGATGAATCGCCAGGCTGCGCGCGTCGCCGATATTCGCCACGTGATAGAACAGCTTCAGCGAGTCGATGAACCGCCGGCCCGCCTCCGCCCCGCCGGCCAGTTCGAAGCCCACCAGGCCGCCCTGCCCATGCGGCAGGTATTTCGCCGACCGCTCCGCGCCGATGCCCGTGTGATGCGCCGGATGGATCACCCGGGTCACCTCCTTGCGCCCGGCCAGGAAGTTCGCCACCCCGAGGCCGTTGCGGCTATGCTCGCGCATCCGCAGCGCCAGCGTCTCGATCCCCTGGATGAACAGGAACGCGTTCATCGGTGCCATCGCCGCCCCAAGATCGCGCAGCAACGTCACCCGCATCTTCAGGATATACGCGATCGGCCCCAGCCCCTTGACCGCGGTGGACCAGACCGCGCCATGATACGACGGGTCCGGCGTGTTCATCGCCGGCTGCCGCTTCGGGTCGGCCTCCCAATCGAAATTGCCGCCATCGATGATCACGCCGCCGATCGAGGTCCCGTGCCCGCCGATATATTTGGTGGTCGAATACATCACCACCGCCGCCCCATGGTCGAACGGCCGCACCAGCAGCGGCGCCGCCGTGTTGTCCATGATCAGCGGAATCCCGAAAGACCGCCCGATCGCGGCCACCTCGGCGATCGGAAACGCAATCAGCTTCGGATTCGGCAACGTCTCCGCATAATACGCCCGCGTCCGGTCATCCGTCGCTCGGGCAAACGCCTCGGGATCGGTCGGATCGACGAAACGCGCCTCGATCCCCTGGTCCTTCAGCGTGTTGGCGAACAGGTTCCAGGTGCCGCCATACAGGTCGGTGGAGGCAACGATATTGTCCCCCGTCCGCGCCAGGTTCTGCACGCTGAAAGCCGACGCCGCCTGGCCCGACCCGACCGCCAGCGCCGCAACCCCGCCCTCGATCGCCGCCAGCCGCTGCTCCAGCACATCGTTGGTCGGATTCATGATCCGCGTGTAGATGTTGCCAAGCTCCCGCAGCCCGAACAGATTCGCCGCCTGTTCAGTGCTGTCGAACTGGTACGATGTCGTCTGGTAGATCGGCACCGCGACGGAGTGGGTGGCGCTGTCGCGCCGCCAGCCGGCGTGCAGGGCGAGCGTCTCGGGATGTTTGCTGTTATGCATGGCGGCTTCCCTCCTGATCAGGCATCGGATAGGCCGCGCACTATAGTCGCACACGCAAGCGGGTAAACGTCCAGAAAAAAATCAGCACAACCCGGTCCCGCTGCTGGTCCCGACAGCGTGTTTGCATCGTCTGCTACCGGAACCGGAGAATATCCTACCTCCACGCCCATGCGCGCCACCCGTCCGAACCGTCGAACTTCGTTGCGCTGGGCAATACGCGCATGCTACGGACCCGACGCCGCGCTCGGCAGGAGTTCGTGGGTGTGCTGTTCAGCTCGATCGTGTTCATCTTCGGGTTCCTGCCCATCGCGCTGACCGGATTTTACCTTGCCGCCAAAGCCGGGCGCACCGTCGCCGGCCTCTGGCTGATCGCCGCGTCGCTGGTGTTCTATGGCTGGTGGAACCCCGCTTTCGTCATCCTGCTGCTGATTTCGGTCTGCACCAATTATGCCGTCGCCCGGCTGATCCTGGGCACCGAGTCCCGACCCCGCCTGCAGTCCTGGGTCACCGCCGCCGGAGTCGCATTCAATCTCGCCGCCCTGTTCTATTACAAATACCTGTTCGCCATCGTCGGCTTCGTCAGTCATTTCGTTCCCGCCGTTCAGCCGATCGATCAGATCATCCTGCCGCTGGGCGTCTCGTTTTTCTCGTTCACCCAGATCGGCTACCTGATCGACTGCAAAGCCGGCATCACCCGAGACCGTAACTTTCTGAACTATATGCTGTTCGTTACGTTTTTCCCGCATCTGATCGCCGGGCCGATCCTGCACAACCGCGACATCATGCCGCAGTTCGCCGACCATCGCACGTATCGCCTGTCGCTGGAAAATCTCTCTGTCGGACTCTCGATTTTCGTCATCGGACTGGTCAAGAAAGCGGTCTGCGCCGATCCGCTGTCCGGCATCGTCACCGCCGGCTACGCCCACACCGGCGGCATCGGCGCGCTCACGGCGTGGCATCTCGCCTTCTGCTATTCGTTACAGCTCTACTTCGACTTCTCCGGCTATTCCGATATGGCGATCGGCCTCGCGCGCACCATGAACGTCCGCTTCCCGCAGAACTTCAACTCGCCGTACAAGGCCCAGAACGTCATCGAATACTGGCAGCGCTGGCATATGACGCTGACCAAATTCCTCACCAGCTATCTCTACACGCCGATCGCCATGGCGACGATGCGCTGGCGGATCGCCCACCGCATGGGAGTCAACCGCGCCGCCCAGCAAACCCTTGGCGGCTTCACCGCAATGCTCGCCGCGCCGATGCTGATCACCATGGCACTGGCCGGCGTTTGGCACGGCAGCGGTCTGACATTCCTCATCTTCGGCCTGCTGCACGGCGGCTATCTCTGCGTCAACCATGCGATCCGCGTATTCTATCCCGGCCGCCGCTCCCCCCGCCTGTCCGCCGCCGTCCTGCGCTGTCTGGCCACCTATCTCAGCGTCCTCGTCGCCAGCGTGTTCTTCCGCGCCCCGACAGTGGCATCCGCGCTCGACGTGCTCACCGGCATGGCCGGACTGCACGGCATCCAAACCTTCCCGGCCTTCGGCCTGCTGCACAACGCGTTCCTGCTCGTCCTCGCCGGCGTCGTCTGGCTGCTGCCGAACACGCAACAGATCATGCACCGCTATCACCCGGTGCTGGAGGACGTCCAGGCGCCTCACCCGCGCCTGCTGGCCTTCGGATCGGACCTCCGTTCAGCCCTCGCCGTCGGCGTCGCCGCCGCGGTCGGCCTTCTCGCCCTCGGCGGGACCACCGAATTCCTCTATTTCCAGTTCTGACCAAACCATGACGCTGTCGCCCCGGTCCTTTCTGCTCATCGCCACGCTGGCCGCCGGTTCGGTGCTCGCCGGCGCCTGGGCCTACACCAGCGCCATGCGGATGCGATTCCTGGAAACCGGCTACCCGATCTGGGTCGCCAAACAGACCATCCTGCACCGCTGCGACTTCGGCTCCGTCCTCGTGCTGGGCGACTCCCGGGCCGAAGCGGCGATCGTGCCCACCCCGTTGCCGTTGCGCGCGGCCAATATCACCTTCGGCGGCACCACCCCGATCGAGACCTACTTCTTCGCCCGCGAAGCAATGAAATGCCCCCAGCCGCCACGCCTGGTGATCTACTCCCACAGCATGCCCGCCTTCCTGCGCCCCGGCCAGGGACTGTGGAAAACCGCCGCACGATACGGCTACATCCACTTCGCCGACCTGCGCGAGGTCGCCGCCATGGCCGACGCCATCCACGACGAATCCTTCGCCTCACTCAACACAAGCGACGGACTCACCGGCGTCGTCCGCGACATCACCTACGCCGCCGGCTTTCCCTCGATCTTCGTCCCCAGCCTCGTGGAGGCGCGCGCGATCGGCCGCTATGAGACCAACCGGATGCTGCTGGAGCGCACAGCGTCCACCAGGGGCCGGGTGATCTATCCCCAGCCGGCGGACAAATAACTCGTCGGCATC
>Ga0302320_10010280_pt1 | contig 19959 bp, 19 predicted proteins | sample Bog_T0_3_FD_202130 | JGI IMG/M metagenome (GOLD analysis project Ga0302320, IMG submission 202130) | Peat permafrost microbial communities from Stordalen Mire near Abisko, Sweden - Bog_T0_3 | ecosystem: Environmental > Terrestrial > Soil > Wetlands > Peat | place: Sweden: Abisko, Stordalen Mire... | reverse complement strand
TCACAGATACAGAAGAACATCATCGCTTCACGAATCTTGGGATTGGGAGTCTGACGTGTACGACATGCCTGCTGAAATTGACGTCCGCGCCGACGGTGCGCTGCGGATCATCACCCTGAACCGTCCGGACTCACTCAATTCGGTCAACGACGACCTGCATTCCGGACTCGCCCGGATCTGGCAGCGATTGACCGACGACCCGACGGCCCGCGCCGCCGTGATCACCGGCGCCGGCCGGGCGTTTTCGGCTGGCGGCGACTTCGGGTATCTCGAGGAGTTGGCGAATGACGCCGACCTGCGGGCCAAGACCATCCGAGACGGGCGCGAGATCGTGTTGGGCATGGCGCGGTGCCGAATTCCCGTGGTGGCCGCGGTAAATGGCCCTGCTGTCGGACTGGGCTGCAGCCTCGTCGCGCTCAGCGACATCGTCTACATCGCCGAAGGCGCCTATCTTGCCGACCCACACGTGCAGGTGGGACTGGTGGCCGCCGACGGTGGGCCGCTGACCTGGCCGCTGCATATCAGTCTGCTGCTGGCCAAGGAGTTTGCGTTGACGGGCACCCGCATTCGCGCGGAGCGGGCCGTCGAACTCGGGTTGGCGAACCACATGGTCGCCGATCCGGTTGGTGAAGCCATCGCCTGCGCGAAAAAGATCATGGAGCTACCCCAACAGGCGGTGGAGAGTACCAAGCGGGTGCTCAACATTCACCTGGAACGCGCCGTCCTCGCCAGTCTGGACTATGCCCTCTCGGCCGAGAGCCAATCTTTCCTCACCGAGGACTTCCGGGCTAACGTCGCCAAGTTCAACGCCAGCAAGAACTGACGAGCAGACGCAGAATCGCGCAAGATCTGCGATCTTGATGCGATTCTGCGTCTGCTCGCGCCATCTAGGTGTCGTGCTGGCGCAGGAAGTCTCGCATCACCTGATCGAACCGGGCAGGCTCCTCGATGAAAGGCATGTGAGCGGTCGACTCGAACAGCTCGAACCGCGAGCCCGCAATCCGATGGTGCATTTCTTGCATGTCTTCGGGCGAACATTCGTCGAACCTGCCCGCGAGGAGCAACGTCGGCAGCGCGATCTCGCCCAACCGCTCGAATACATCCCAGTCCCGGATGGTCCCGACGATGCGAAAGTCGCTCGGCCCAAACATCGTTTCGAAGATCTCGGTCCCCATATTGCGGAACGCATCCTCGAGTTCTTTGGGCCACGGGCGAATACGGCAGAGGTAAGTCTCGTTCCAGGTTCTGATCGCGGACTGATATTCGGCGGAATAGGTGGTTCCCGCTGCTTCGTGCCGATCAACCGCGGCTTGTGTTGCCGCGTCCAAGTCGGCCTTCAGGCGGACCACGTTAGCGGCAAACCTTGGTATGGACGGGGTGCTATTCGAGATGGTGAGGCTGGCGGCACCAGACGACACGTCAAGCACATACTGCTGCGCCAGCATCCCGCCCCACGAGTTACCGAAGATATGGAAGCGATCAAGGCCCAGCCCGTGCACGACCGCATCCATTTCGGCCACCGAGCGTTGCATTGTCCAAAGTTCGTTGTTTGAAGGGCTTTCGGAGTTGCCGCAGCCAAGCTGGTCCCAGAAGATCACCTCGCGCTCGTCTGCCAAACGTGCGAGCGAACTGATGTAGTTGTGCGGTAACCCGGGCCCGCCGTGGACCGCGAGCAGCGGAAGGCCCGCTCCCGCGCCGACCCGCCTGAACCAGACATTTCCGCCCGGAACCGCGATTGTCCCCTCTAGCTGGGCCATGCCGCCTCCGCTCACGCCCGCGGCACGGATTTCGCCGACAGCAGCCTCTCGGCAGCGGCATATGGATCGCCGCCGCCGTCGGCGACCGCCTCGGCGTAGCGGTCCAGATCCGGATGGGTCCGCAGCCGGGTCTGGGCCAGCGAAAGGATCAGGGCGCGGGCCCGGGCCAGCCGGCGATCGGGGCTGTCGGTGCGGTGGTGGTCGTCGATCGCGGCGACCAGTTCAGCGACACCCTCCCCACGTGCGGCGATCAGACTGACGATCGGGGCGTGTGTTTCGGCGCGCAGATCCCGCACGGTCTGTTCGGCACCGTCCCGGTCGGCCTTGTTGACCACCACGACGTCGGCGACTTCCAGCACACCCGCCTTGGCCGCCTGGACCGCGTCGCCCGCGCCGGGATTGAGGATGACCACGGTTGGGTCGGCGACGGCTGCGATCTCGATTTCGGATTGCCCCACCCCCACGGTCTCCAGCAGGATCACGTCGTAACCGATCGCGCCCAGCAAGCGGATGGCAGCCGGAACGGCGGCGGCCAGACCCCCGAGGTGTCCCCGAGATGCCACCGAACGGATCAGCACATCCGAATCGTTGATATGCGCGGCCATTCGAATTCGATCGCCCAGCAGCGCACCGCCACTGAACGGCGACGACGGGTCGACGGCCAGCACGGCCACCCGGCACCCGCGCTCCCGGTAGGCGGCGACCAGGGCCCCGATCGTGGTCGACTTACCCGCGCCCGGTGGTCCGGTGATGCCGATGACAGGGCCCGGCGGCCCCGACGCCGGGCCAATACTGGTCAGCACCTCGTCGCGCCGGTCGCCCTCGATCAGACTGAGTAGCCGACCGACCGCGCGCGGGGATCCGGCGCGTGCGCTGGTGATCAGATCTTCGATAGTCATGCGCCGTCGATTCTACTTCAGGTCAACGGACTTCCCGGTGGCGGCTGCGTGGCCCGCGCGATAGCCGAAAACCATTGCCGGACCCAGAGTTCCACCAGCGCCGCCATAGGCACGGCCGGTCGCGCCCGCCATCGCGTTGCCTGCCGCGAACAGGCCCGGAATCGGCTCGCCGCTGACATGGAGCACGCGGCCGTCATCATCGGTGCGTGGCCCGCCCTTGGTACCCATCGCGCCGACGCGCACTGGCACCGCGTAGTAGGGCGGGCTGTCGATCGGGCCGAGTGTCTTCCCGGCGGGAGTGCTCGCGCTGTCGTCGCCCCAGTAGCCGTCGTACGCGCTGGAACCGCGCCCGAAGTCGGGATCGGCGCCGTCGGCGACGTGGCGGTTCCATTCTTGAATCGTGCGAGTCAGACCGTCGGCATCGATGCCGGTCTTGGCGCCCAATTCGGCAAGATCGGCGGACTCACAGAACCAGTCCGGAACCGGCTGTCCGGGGGCGATACCCAGAAATCCATAGCGCTGCAGGTGAACTGAATCGAAGACGATCCACCCGCGATCGTTGACATAGCCGCCGCGGGGATCGAGGTAGTGGAAAGCGCCTGCCATCGAGTTGTAATCGCATGCCTCGTTGACGAAGCGCCGCCCGGCCGAGTTGACGATGATGCTCCTCGGCCGAGTCCGCTCGAGCCGTACGCTGCGGCTGCGCTGCTTGCCTTCGATGGTGTCATCCGGGATTCGCACAATCGGCACCCACCACGCTTCGCCCATGTTGGCCAGATCCGCGCCGTGTGCCATCGCCATGCGCAGCCCGTCGCCGGTGTTATTCGGCGGGGAGACGGCACCATGCATCGGGCCGCGCAAGAATGCCTGCACCAAACCCGGGTCCCATTCGAACCCGCCGGTGCCCAGGACCACTCCGCGGCGCGCGCGCACAGTCATGCTCCGCCCCGGCAATGTGATTCGCACGCCTGTGATTTCACCGCCGTGCGCGATGAGTTCCTCGGCACGCGCATTCGTATGCGGCGTGACTCCGGCATCGAGCAAACCCTTGAGGAGCCCCGCGATGAGCGCAGTGCCGGCCACGCACAGATCACTGGTTCGTTCGTCTATGGCCGCGTGTAGGCGAGCCCTGGTCTCGGCATCGAAACCGACGTTGGACCAATCGGCGGGAAAAGAGGTGATCCGGCTACCCCATTCAGCTAGCTCTGTCAGGTTGAAGGGCGCCGCACTCAGTGACCGGCCGCCGGTCGGTTGTCCCCCCGGCAGTTCCGGCTGGTAATCGGGGAAGCCCTCGGCTACCTCGAAGCGAAGACCGCTGTGCGCCTCGACGAAATCGAGCATTGCCGGCCCGGTTCGCACGAATGTCTCGACGAGGGCGTCATCCATCGAGCCAAGGGACTGTGCCCGCAAGTACCGCAACGCGTCTGCGACCGTCAATTCGCCGTCAGGAGAACGCTGATGGGCGGGAATCCAAACGATGCCGCCCGACACCGCGGTGGTCCCACCGACGGTCGGGGCCTTCTCGAATACCTCCACCGAGGCGCCTGCGGCCACCGCGGTCAATGCGGCGGTCAGCCCGGCGCCACCGCTGCCGAGCACGACGACATCCACTTCATGGTCCCACGACATGCCCTGGTTTTCCCTTCAGCTCAACAGCGCCGACAACTGCGTCGCGGCCTTCACGACCGCTTCCTTTCCGCGCATCACCACGTCCTCTCGGTGCGAGATGAGGTTGATGCAAGTCGGTGGCGACGGCGCTGGCCGGCGCACGGGCACGGCCAGGCCATAGGTGTTCGGTTCGATCTCCCCGAAAGTAGTCACCCACCCCCGCTCGCGAGCCCGCGCGACCAGATCCCGTTCGCCCGGGCGCGCCGGCATGCAGGCGAGCAGTGCGATACCGGCGGCACCGCGTTCCAGTGGATACCGGCTTCCTTCGTGGAATGAGAGTTGGTAGGCGACATGACTCGGCACGATCACCGCGACCGCCACTTGCTGGTCGCCCTCCGCGACAAGTAGTGACACGGTGGTGCCGAGATCGTCGGCCAGCGCCCGCAGTGTCGGCAGACTCAGTTGCCGTATGTTGCGGTCGAAAGACGCGCCGAGGACCGCGAGGCCGGCCGCCGGCCGGTAACGCCCGTCCTCGCCCTTGCAGATCAGCCGGAACTGGGCCAACGTCAGAAGCAGACGATAGGCGATGGTCCGGTGCACCCCGACCTGATCGGCGAGCTGTTGCACGGTGAGCCCGGTTGGGGAAGCCGCCACCAACTGCAGCGCACTGAGTCCTCTGGCCAGCGTTTGCGAACCGGTCACGGCCTTGACAGACCCCGACGAGAGAGCGAAGCTCTACTTATAACGCACATTAGCGTGCGATATTAGCACGCAAGTAAGCCAAAGGCGAGCCATAATTTCCTCCGGCCATGCGCGCCGGACAGGACTGAAGAGGACGAGTGGCGGAGTTCGAGAGCGTGTGGAGTGACCTCCAGGGCGTCGCGTTTGAGCAGGGATACCTGGACGCGGCGGGGGTCCGGACCCGTTATCTGCGAGCCGGCGATCCCAACAAGCCGGTGTTGATGCTGCTGCACGGATCGGGCGGTCACGCCGAGGCGTACGTCCGCAATCTGGCGGCGCACGCGGAGCATTTCTGGACCTGGTCGATCGATATGCTGGGCCACGGCTACACCGACAAGCCGGGTCATCCGCTGGAGGTCAGCCACTACGTCGATCACCTGACGGCTGTGCTGCGCACCATCGGGGCCGATCGCGTCTACCTGAGTGGGGAGTCGCTGGGCGGCTGGGTGGCCGCGCGCACCGCCGTCGATCATCCGGACGTGGTGGAACGTCTTGTCCTTAATACCGCCGGTGGCTCCCAGGCCGACCCGGTGGTGATGCAGCGAATCATCACGCTGTCCATGGCGGCCGCCGAGGACCCGACGTGGGAAACGGTGCAGGCGCGCATCAAGTGGTTGATGGCGGACAAGTCAAAGAATTACGACGACTTGGTCGCCAGCCGCCAACGCATCTATCGCCACCCCGGATTCGTCGCGGCGATGCGCGACATCATGGCGTTACAGGATCCCGAGATCCGGGCACGTAACATCCTCGGCCCGGCTGAGTACGGTTCGATCACTGCGCCCACGCTTGTGCTCTGGACCAGTGATGATCCGACCGCCGACGTGACGGAGGGCAGCCGCATGGCCTCAATGATCCCGGGTGCGCGATTTGAAGTGATGCCAGGTTGCGGACACTGGCCGCAGTACGAGGACGCCAAGACATTTAATCGCCTGCATCTCGACTTCCTGTTGGGGCGCTGATGGGCGAATCCGCGCCAGACGTAGCTGCCTTGGACGGCTGTGCCGTTTTTGACGTCATAGTGGTCGGCGCGGGACCGGTCGGGCTGACGTTAGCGAATATCCTTTGCCAACAAGGCATTCGCACGCTGGTGGTCGAGGAGCGCGCCTCGTTGATCGACTACCCGCGTGGGGTCGGACTGGACGACGAGTCGTTGCGCACCTTCCAGTCGATCGGTCTGGTCGACCGCGTCCTGCCGCACACCGTGCCAAATCAGATTCTGCGGTTCTTCGACGCCCAACGCCGGATTCTCGCCGAAATGGCGCCCCCGGACGCGCGTTTCGGCTGGCCTAAGCGCAACGGCTTCGTCCAACCATTGGTGGACGCCGAATTGCTGCGCGGTTTGGAAAGATTCGAACGAGTCGAGGTGCGCTGGGACTGCCCCATGAACTCGTGCTCGCAGGACGCCGACTCGGTGACGGTCGAGCTCGGCCGGGATGGCGAAACCTCCAAGGCGCGAGCGCGTTACGTCGTCGGCTGCGACGGCGGCCGCAGCGCGACCCGCGGGATGATGGGAGTGTCATTCGACGGCACGACGTCGTCGACGCGCTGGCTGGTCGTCGACGTCGCCAATGATCCGCTGGGCCACCCCAACAGCGAGGTCGGCGCCGACCCCGAGCGCCCCTACGCCTCGATCTCGATCGCGCACGGCATTCGCCGATTCGAGTTCATGATTCACGCCGACGAGTCCGACCAACAGGCGGAGGACCCCGAGTTCCTGACGCAGATGCTGGCGCGGATGGTGCCGCACCCCGACCGGGTCGACGTGATCCGGCGCCGGATCTACACGCATCACTCGCGGATCGCCGGCGCGTTCCGCAGCGGCAGGCTGCTGCTGGCCGGGGACGCCGCGCACTTGATGCCGGTCTGGCAGGGGCAGGGCTACAACAGCGGCATCCGGGATGCGGCCAATCTGGGCTGGAAGCTCGCCGCGGTCATCAGTGGCCGGGCCGGCGACGGGCTGCTGGACACCTACGATGCCGAGCGGCGCAAGCATGCCCGGGCGATGATCGACTTGTCCACGATGGTGGGCCGCGTCATCTCGCCCACCAACCGCCGCGTCGCCACCGCGCGAAACCTACTGGTGCGATCGGCGTCAATTGTTCCGTCACTCAAGCGGTATGTGCTGGAAATGCGGTTCAAGCCGATGCCGCGCTACGAGCACGGGGCCGTTGTGCACTCGGAACCGCGCAGCGCAGAATCACCCGTCGGCACTCTGTTCATTCAGCCCCGCGTCGACACCCGCACGCGACAGGACGTCCTCCTGGACGACGTGTTGGGTCCGTGGTTCGCCGTGCTGTGCTGGAATAACAACCCGCGCAAGATCCTCGGCGACGAGGCGTTCGCGAACTGGAAAGCGTTGGGCGCGCAATTTGTCGCACTGAGGCCATCGACTCAGCTGCACTGGACGGACGCTGCGACTCCGGACGATCCCGAGGTGCTGATCGTGGGCGATCGTACCGGTGGTCTCAAAGCGTGGTTCGACATCCACCAAGAATCGGTGTTGTTCCTGCGCCCTGACCGGTGCGTCGCGGGGGCCTGCATCGCCCAGCTCGCGCCCGACCTGAGCGTCTCGCTGTTCGAGGCCCTCGCGCTCACCCCGGGAGGGGGTGATTTCCAAAGTGCCACTGGCTCTGTGCTGTATGTCGCACAGCCCGCTGCTGAATCTACCGGGGCCGTCGCGGGACCTGCTTGACGACATCGATGGTGCGATCGGGCAGGCCCGGGAATTCGTCGAGGATTACGACCCCGAACTTGTCGTCATCTTCTCGCCGGATCACTACAACGGGTTCTTCTACAAGTCGATGCCGCCGTTCTGCATCGGTACCAGTGCCAACGGAGTTGGCGACTACGGGACGCATGCCGGCCCGCTCAACGTTCCCGAAGGCATCGCCGCGGGTTGCGCGGAAGCCGTCCTCGACTCGGGTGTCGACGTCTCGGTATCGGCGAGCATGGACGTGGATCACGGCACCGTCCAACCGCTGGAGAAGCTCTTCGGAGACGCCATCTCGCGCCCGGTGATCCCGATCTTCATCAACGCGATCGCGGCGCCGCTGGGACCGTTACATCGGTGCCGCGCGCTGGGTGCCGCGGTCGGCAGCTATCTGGCCACCCTGGACAGGCGGGTCCTGGTGATCGGATCCGGCGGGTTGTCCCACAGCCCCCCGGTGCCGACACTGGCAACGGCTCCTGTGGCGACCCTGCCGCGCATCGTGCACGGCGTGCCGATGACGTCGGAGCAGCGGCAGGCCCGGCAGACCGCCGTGATGGATGCGGCCAGAAACTTCGCCGGTGGTCAGAGCGACCTGCAACCCCTCAATCCGGAGTGGGACCATCGCGTACTGGAGATCATCGACGCGGGAAAGATTGCCGAATTCGATCACTGGTCCAACTCGTCCGTGCTGCACGAGGGCGGCGGCTCGGCTCATGAATTCAGGACCTGGATAGCCGCTTTCGCGGCGCTGGCAACCGCCGGGCCGTACCGGACCACCGTGCGTTACTACCGGCCGGTCCCCGAACTGATCGCCGGCTTCGCCATCAGGACGGCCCTCCCGAAATGACCGCCGCAATGACTGCTCCGGGTTCAGACGGTTTCGATCACGCCGTCGACGTCCTCATAGTCGGGTCCGGCGGCGGCGGCATGACCGCTGCACTCACGGCAACGGCTTCCGGGCTGAGCGCGTTGGTAATCGAGAAGTCTTCCCATTTCGGCGGTTCCACCGCCTTATCGGGCGGCGGCATCTGGGTTCCCGGAGCACCCTCGCAGCGCAGGGAGGGCTACGTGCCCTCTCCGGAAGGCGTCGTCGAGTACCTGCGCCAGATCACCGACGGCCTGGTCAGCGACGCGCGAATACGGCAGTACGTCGAGTCATCGCCGAAGATGCTGGAGCTTATGGAAGGGCTGTCCGGATGGCTTGAGTTCGTCTGGAAGCCCGGCTATGCCGACTACTATCCCGAACTGCCCGGCGGCTCCGAACTCGGTAGCACGATCAACGTGCCGCCGATCGATCTGCGCAAGCTGGGTGCCGACGAGCAGAAGCTGCTAGCCCCGTTGGCTCTTGCGCCAAAGGGAATCTGGTTGGGTCCCAAGGAACTGCGATCGTTCTACCGGATCAGGCAGTCGTGGGCGGGCAAGGGCGTCCTACTCAAGTTGATCGCGCGCATGGTCAGAGCGCGGGTGTTCGGCGAGCGGATGGCGGCGATCGGACAGTCGCTGGTGGCTCGGCTGCGGCTGGCGATGCGGGAGCACGACATTCCGCTGTGGCTGGACACGCCGATTACCGAACTACTCACTGCCGCGGATGGATCGGTGATCGGCGCGCTGGTGGACAGGGCCGGCAAGGCGCAGCGGATCGCCGCGCGGCACGGGGTCATCCTGGCATCCGGAGGCTTCGACCATGACCTGGCCTGGCGCAAGGAACTGCTACCGGAGGTCGAGCAGGACTGGAGCTTCGGCAATCCAGCCGCGATGGGCGACGGCATCCGCGCCGGCGAGAAGGTCGGGGCCGCAACCGACCTGCTTGACGAGGCCTGGTGGTTCCCGGCCATTCAATGGCCGGACGGCCGGATGCAATTCATGCTCAACGAGCGGATGATGCCCGCACAGTTCATCGTCAACGGAGATGGCAAGCGGTTCATCAACGAAGCGGCGCCCTACATGGACTTCGGCCACGCCATGATCGACGGGCAGAGGTCCGGCGTCACTCACATCCCGTGCTGGCTCATCACCGATCACCGGTCCTTCAACCGCTACGTCGTGGGGGGCCATCTGCCCATCCCCAAGGTTCCCCTCGCGCCGGTGCCTACCGGGCGCAAGGTGCCGGCGGCGTGGCTGGAATCGGGTGTCGTCAAGGCCGCGACGAATTGGGACGAGATGGCAACCAAGATCGACGTGCCGGCAGCACAGCTTCGAGAGACCGCCCGCCGTTTCAACGAGCTGGCACACAAGGGTCACGACGACGACTTCAATCGCGGTGACAGCGTTTACGACAACTACTACGGTGACCCGACCCTGCCCAACCCCAACCTGTATCCGTTGGGGGATTCGCCGTACTACGCGTTCCGAATCGTTCTCGGTGACCTCGGCACCTCGGGTGGCCTGCTCACCGACGAATACGCCCGAGTGCTGCGGCCGGATGAAACGGTAGTGCCAGGCCTGTATGCGGTGGGCAACACCTCCGCGGCGGTGATGGGCCGCAGCTATGCCGGTGCGGGCGCCACCATCGGGCCGGCCATGACGTTCGGTTTTGTCGCCGCGAAACACGCTGCCAGAAAAGCCGGCGCGGAGCCGGCCAACCAGACCCTTAATTCTCATAGGAGGTAAGCAATGAAGATCTCGCTGTTTTACGAATTCGCTCTACCGCGTCCCTGGGTGCCCGACGACGAGCGCATTATGTTGCAAGACTGCCTTGACGAGGTGGAGGCCGCCGACAAGGCCGGATTCTCCACCGTCTGGCTCACCGAGCACCACTTCCTCGAGGAGTACTGTCACTCCACCGCCCCGGAGATGTTTCTGGCCGCGGCCAGCCAGCGCACCAAGGACATCCGGCTGGGATTCGGCATCATGCATCTCCCGCCCGCGGTCAATCATCCCGCCCGGGTCGCCGAACGCATTGCCACCCTTGACCTGATCTCCAACGGACGGGTGGAGTTCGGGACCGGGGAGTCGTCCTCCGTCGGTGAACTCGGCGGATTCAACATCGATCCCGCCGACAAACGCGGCCAGTGGGAAGAGGCCCTCGAGGTCGCGATCCGCTGCATGATCGAGGAGCCGTTCAGTGGCTTCAAGGGCGAGCACATCGAGATGCCGGCCCGCAACGTGATCCCCAAGCCGATGCAGAAGCCACACCCGCCGGTCTGGGTCGCCTGCACGCGGCCGGCCAGCGTGCAGATGGCGGCCCAGAAGTGCATCGGTGCTTTGAGTTTCGCCTACACCGGACCCGGGCCGTTGACCGAGCGGGTGAACGGCTACTACAAGGAATTCGAGGAGAACGGTGTTCCGGTGACGCCGCAGATCAACCCGAACATCCTGGCCATCGGTGGTGACTTGTCGATGATGGTCGCCAAGACCGAAGAGCAGGCGTTGCAACGGCTCGGGCAGGGCGGCGGATTCTTCTCGTTCGGAATCATGCACTACTACATGACCGGTGTACATACGCCCGGGCGCACCGGGGTGTGGGAGCGCTATCTCGAAGAGGTCGAGAAGGACCCGACGCTGGCCTACGGTCCCGGGCGCGGCGCGATCGGCACTCCGGCCACCGTGCGTGAGTTCCTGCGTGGCTACGAGGAGAGCGGTGTCGACGAGATCATCCTGCTGCTCAACCCGCGCAGCCATGAGGGCACCATGGAATCCATTGAGCTGATGGGCAAAGAGGTGCTGCCGGAGTTCATCGAGCGCGATCAGAAGGCCGTGGCCGAAAAAGCCAGGCGGCTGGCCCCGGTCATCGAGAAGGTCGAGGCACGCCGCCCCGAACCGACTGCGCCGCCATTCGACGAAAACTACTCGTTCGGCGGTTTGCCGACCGGCCGAGGAGGCAACTTCACCGCCAGCGAGATTCCCGAAGCCATGGCGGAGATCAACGAGGGCCGTGTCCAGGCGGCGCAGCGCGCAAGGGATGAGCAGAAAAAGTAGGCGCAGAAGGCCTGTGAGAGAAGTGGCGGGAAGCGCGTTGCGACCAATCGAAGAGCTGTGGCGCTACGACGGCCGCCGTGCGGTGGTGACCGGATGCGCGTCGGGCATCGGCGAACACGTCGTGCGCCAGCTCGTCGAACTCGGGGCGGACGTCATCGGGCTGGACAGGCGCCGACCGGCGTTCGAGCTCAACGACTTCTGTGAAGTTGACCTGGCCGACCCGGAGTCGATCGACCGCGCGGTGGCGTCCATCGACGGTCGCGTCGACACGCTGTTCAACGTCGCCGGTGTCTCCTCCGGAATCGGTGACCCGAAGCTTGTCGTCACGATCAACTTCCTGGGTCTGCGCCAGTTCACCGAGGCTCTGGTACCCCTGATGCCCGCGGGCTCGGCGATCGTCAGCGTGTCTTCACTCGCGGCGGCGGGATACCGGGAGCATGTGCGCGATGTGGCGCCACTGCTGAATACGGCGACGATGCAAGAGGGCGTCGACTGGTGTCGTGACAATCCCGAACCGCTCGGCACCGGCTACCAGCTGTCCAAAGAAGCGATCATCTTCTACACCATGCGAAACGCCACGCCGCTGGGTGCTCGCGGTGTCCGGATCAACTGCACCGGGCCGGGGGTGACCGAAACCCCCATCCTTGATCAGCTGCGAACCGCATACGGTCAGGGGTTCCTCGATGACATCCCCAAGCCGCTGGGCCGGGTCAGCGAGCCCGCCGAACAGGCGTCGGTGCTGGTCTTCCTGAATAGCCCTGCAGCTAGCTATATCTCCGGGCAGGTGATATGGGTGGACGGCGGCAACATCGGCGCCGCGATCGCCGGTGAGCTCTCAGCAGGACAGGAAGGAGCGCCATCCAGATGAACCAGGCCGGCATGGCCGACTTTCGGCGGGTTGCTCGCGAAGTCTCCAATTGGGGGCGCTGGGGCGACGCCGACGAGCTTGGCACGCTGAACTTCATCACCGCGGACAAGGTCGCGCAGGGCGCGAGCCTGGTCCGGCACGGGAAGGTGTTTCCGCTCGGCGTGGACTTCGGCGCGTCGGGACCGCAGGGCGCTTTCGAGTTTCGGCACAACCCAGTCCACGTCATGACCGTCGATGGCGGCGACGCGAACACGCTGGCCAAGTACGGGCCCGGTTGGGCGAGTAACCCCTTGGCCAAGCAACTGAGTGGTTACATGACCGCTGACAATCCGTTCCGCTTCAACGACGACTTGATCATCATGCCGTTGCAGGCCGCCAGCCAGTGGGATGCGCTGTCGCACGTGTATTACGAAGATCAGCTCTACAACGGCTTTCCGGCGGATTCGGTGACCAGCATGGGTGCCTACCATTGCGGCATCGACAAAGTCGACGGCAAAGGCATCACGTCGCGTGGAGTGCTGCTCGACCTGGTTCGGCACCGCGGCGCGGATGTCTTCCTCGAGGAGGGGAACCCGATCACGCCGGAAGAGCTGGACGACGTGGTTCGGGCTCAGCGGGTGACCATCGGCCGTGGCGACATACTCTTGATCCGAACCGGTTGGTGGACAAAGTTTCTCATAACCGGAAACAAGACGGAAGGCTACTCCGGGCTGGACTGGCGATGCGCCTCGTGGCTGCACGATCACGAGATCGCCGCTGTCGCGGCCGACAATCTCCAGGTCGAAGATCTGGTGTCCGGGGTCGAGGGCATAACCTTTCCCCTGCACCTGCTGTGCTTGCGTGACATGGGAATGATGTTCGGGGAGTACTGGGACCTCAAGGCTCTGGCGGACGACTGCGCCGCCGACGGCGTCTACGAGTTCCAGCTCGTCGCGCCGCCCCTGAGAGTCATTGGTGCCGTGGGCTCCCCGGTGAATCCGATCGCGATCAAGTGATGGACTTCGAACGCAAGACCACGCTGGTGGACGGTCTGGCCACCAGCTACCTGGAAGCCGGCGAGGGCGACCCGGTGGTGCTGCTACACGGCGGCGAATTTGGTGCCAGCGCCGAATTGGGTTGGGAACGTAACATCGCCGCCCTGGCCGCGCGCCATCGCGTGCTGGCGCCCGACCAACTGGGGTTCGGCGAGTCGGCGAAGGTTATCGATTTCGTCGACGGCCGCGGCATGCGGATTCGGCATGTGGCGCGCTTCTGCGAAGTGCTCGGCATCGAGTCGGCGCACTTCGTGGGCAACTCGATGGGCGCCATCAACCTGCTGGCCGACACCACGTCTGAAACGCCGCTGCTGCCGGTCCGTAGCTTGGCGATCATCTGCGGCGGCGGGCAGATCCAGCAAAATCGGCACTTCGGGGCGCTTCAGGAGTACGACGCGACGCTGCCGGCCATGCGGCGCGTCGTCGAGGCGCTGTTCTTCAATCCGGGTTACCCGGCCGACGAAGATTATGTGCGGCGCCGCTACGACTCAAGCGTCGCGCCGGGGGCATGGGAAGCGTTGGCGGCCGCACGATTTCGGCGCCCAGACGCGGCGCCGTCCGCAACCCCTTCGACAGCAAGGGCTTACGACCGCATCGTGGTGCCCACGCTCGTCGTCGAAGGGAGAGGCGACAAACTGCTCCCGGCCGGCTGGGCCGCCGAAATCGCCGGGCAGATCGACGGCGCGCGTTCGGTGGTGGTTGACGCCGCCGGCCACTGCCCGCAGATCGAGCAATCGTCCGTGGTCAACGAGTTGCTGCTGAACTTTTACGCGGTGGCTCGGGAGGCTCAGAACTCGTAGTCCAGCAGGGTCTGCATCCCGGCCGCCTGGTGATAGGTGTTGTGGCAGTGCATCTGCCACAAGCCGGGGTTGTCGGCCACCAGGACGGCCGTACTCTTCTGCCTGGGCAGCACGATGACGGTGTCCTTGCGGGCCCCGGGGCTTCCGTCGGCCTTGATCATCTGGAAAGTATGGCCGTGCAGGTGTATTGGGTGATACATCATCGTGGTGTTGTCGAACGTGATGGTCGGCCGCTGGCCCAGTCGCGCATGCAGGGGATTGGTCCTGCTGTAGGGCTCGCCGTTGATCGTCCATTCGTATTTCGCCATGTCGCCTCCCAACACGACCGGCAGGTTGAGGCCGGGTTCAGCCGGTCCTAAGTTGACCGACGCTGCCGCGGTGAACATGTCGATGGTGCCAACCAGTTTGTTGAGTTCGGCCGGCTGAAACACCGGGTCGGGTGGGCTGCCGGCGGCCGTGGAGAGCAGCGCGCGCGCCTGGGCGTTCTTGCCTTCGGCGAGCGCGATGAGTGGGAAGACGCCGTCGTCGGCGGTCACGATCACGTCGTAGCGTTCGGCCATGCCGATCAGCAGGGCGTCGACCCGGGTGGGCACGACGGGGTAGCCATCGGTATGGGTGACCGTCATCGAATGCCCGCCCAGAGCAACGCGAAACGCGGTGTCGGAGCCGGTGTTGATGAAACGGATCCTGATTCGCTGGCCTGGTTTCGCGTGGAAAGTAGTGGGCGCATTAGGAATTCGGCCGTTAATCAGATAATACGGGTAGGCGATATCTCCGGCGTCGCCGCCGAGTAGCTTGCTGGTGCCGACGGTGCCAGCTGGCGCTGGCGCACTCGGCATACCCGGCATCCCGGTGGTCGAAGTTGGTGGGGTCTTTGTGGTTTTCGGGGCCGCCGGAGTTCTGGTTCTGGCCGGGGGTTTCGTTGTCGTCGAGGGTGCCGGGGGCACGTTTGGCGCGCTGGATTTGGGGGCGGTCAGCGCGTCGTAGAGCTGTCGCGGAGACTTGCCTACACCGTCGGTCCAATCATCCATGACGACAATCCATTCGGCGTCGTAGGCGCTCTCATTCGGATCATCGATGATCACCGGCAGATAGAGTCCCATGTCTTCTTCGAGGCCAACGTGCGGATGACCCCAGTAGGTCCCCGAATTTGGGGCGGAGAATCGGTAAGTGAAATCCTCGCCGGCATCGATGTTCAGGGTCGCGGGGGCGGCGCCGTCCATGTCGTTGCGCAGCGCGATACCGTGCCAATGCAAGGACGTCGGCGTATCGAGCCGGTTAGAGACCGTCACTACCAGCTCGTCGCCGATATTGGCGCGGATCAGCGGTCCCGGGATGGTGTCGCCGTAAGCCAGTGTATGGACGACCGGCCCACCCAGGTCGATCTGCACCGGGTGGGCAGTCAAGTTGGCAGTCACGGTGTGCCCACTGTGTGGCCGGGCCGCCTCGGCCGCGTTGATGGCGGCGGCCATTCGGACCGAACTGCTCGTTGCGTTGGTATTGGATTGGCCACACCCGGCCAGCGCGAAACCGCCGGTGATACCCGCCGCGATGAAGCCGCGCCTGGTCAGCTGTGCGCCGCCGAATGGGACCCCGGCGTTGGGCAGCACAGGCATTGATCGCTCCTCGTCTTTGCCGATCCCTCTAGCGGCGGTTTATAGGGTGCTCGGGTGTTGGGCCGAGCGCAACCGCTGACGGGCGCGAGAAGATCATGGCAGCGCTATCGTTCGGGGGTGATGCGATCGACCGAACAGCCGAGCTGACGGATGCGCGAGCGCGGCAGCAGGTCATATTGATCGAATATCAATCGGACATTCTCGCCAGTGGCCTGGACGTGGTTTTCTGCGGCATTAACCCGGCATCCACTGCCGTCGCCGACGGCCATAATTTCTCGAACCGAAATAATCGCTTCTGGCCGGTCCTGCATCTCGCAGGTTTCACCGATGTACGACTGCAGCCGCGGGACGAGCGCCGGTTGCTCGAATATGGCTGCGGGATAACAGCTGTGGTCGGTCGACCGACCAAACGTGCCGACGAGGTTTTACCGGCGGAATTCAGGCAAGCGCGTCCCGAATTCGAGGCGAAGATGCGGCGCTACGCACCGCGTGTGATCGCCTTTCTCGGAAAGCGCGCGTTGTCGGCCATGGTCGGCGGATCAGATGTCGGCTGGGGCTTGTACCCGCATGGGTTCGCCGAGGCAACGGCCTGGGTCCTTCCCAACCCGAGCGGGCTGAACAGGAGCTTCACCCTGGATGCCCTGGTCTGTGCGTATACAGAACTTCGGCATGCGTTTCCGCCTCGACGCAGCTGATACCGCCGATTGCGCGCCTTGCCGTTCTTAAATCAACTGCTTGACTTAACAGCGCCGGCGCCGATTAACTCGTCGTGTGGTCAACGAACTGGATGGCAAGGTGGCGATCGTCACCGGTGGGGCAGCGGGAATCGGTCGCGGGATAGTGGAGCGGTTCTCGGCCGAGGGCGCACGGGTGGTCATCGCCGACGTCGACACCCACAAGGGAGAGGCCCTGGCCGCTACGTTAGGCCCGGACGCCATCTTCGAGCGGACGGACGTCTCGGACCCGGAACAGGTAGGGGCGCTGGTGGCTACCGCCGTCGAGAAATTCGGCGGTCTGCACGTGATGGTGAACAACGCCGGCGTTTCGGCGGCCATGCACCGATTGCTTGACGACGACCTCGCCGATTTTCACCGCATCATGGCGGTCAACGTGCTGGGTGTGATGGTCGGTACCCGGGATGCCGCTCGGCACATGGCCGCCAACGGCGGAGGATCCATCATCAACATGACCTCGATAGGCGGGATCCAGGCCGGTGGCGGCGTGATGACGTACCGCGCTTCAAAGGCGGCGGTCATACAGTTCACCAAGTCCGCGGCAATTGAATTGGCGTACAATGAGATTCGAGTCAACGCCATCGCGCCGGGCAACATACCCACGCAGATCGTGGCGACGTCGGCGGTTAACGTGGACCCGGCGGAGCTCGCGCGATACGAGGCGGCAATCCGCGAGACGATGCGGGCCGACCGGCCCCTCAAGCGCGAGGGCACGACCGGGGATGTTGCCGAGGCGGCCCTGTATTTCGCCGGCGACCGATCGCGCTACGTCACCGGAACGGTTCTGCCGGTCGACGGCGGAACGGTCGCCGGCAAGGCGATCCGGTCCAAGAAACGCGAAGCATGACCGGCGGCCCGGGCGGATCCGTGCCCTCCCTGCCGCGAACCATCGCGCGTCTTGTCCTCGGCGCCTTCCTGATATTCGCCGGGATCAGTCATCTGAGCTTCGCCCGAACCGCCTTCTACGCCCAGGTGCCGCCGTGGCTGCCGTTGAACACCGACTTCGTGGTCATCGCCTCGGGCGTAGTGGAAATCGCTCTCGGCGCCAGCCTGGTACTGCTCGCCCGGCGGCGAGTGCCGGTCGGGTGGGTCGTGGCGACGTTCTTCGTTCTGGTGTTTCCCGGTAACATCTCCCAATTCGTCACGCATGCAAATGCTTTCGGGCTTGATTCCGACCTTGCCCGGGGCATCCGGCTGCTGTTTCAGCCGCTGTTGGTGGTCTGGGCGCTGTGGTGCACCGGGGCGTGGGCGGCTTTCCGGAAGCGCAGATGGCTTCGGCGTGACGGCAACATCCCAAATTAAATCAGTCGCTTGACTTAAACGTATTCGCGGGGTTGACTGGCTTGGTGACCGCAGTCGGCAGGGTCGTTCGTACCGAGCGCGCCAGCTCCACTCAGGAGGCGATTCTGGTGGCGGCCGAGCGGTTGTATGCCGAGCACGGCGTGTTCGCGGTGTCCAACAGGCAGGTCAGCGAAGCGGCAGGGCAGGGTAATAACGCCGCGGTGGGCTACCACTTCGGCACCAAAGCAGACCTGGTGCGCGCCATCGAGCAGAAGCACCGCGGGCCCGTCGAAGAACTTCGCGAGCAAATGGTGGCCGACCTGGTGGCATCGGGCGACTCCGCCGAGTTGCGGGGTTGGGTTGCCTGCCTGGTGCGTCCGCTCACCGACCACCTGGCCGCTCTCGGCAACCCCAGCTGGTACGCGCGCTTTGCGGCGCAGGCGATGACCGATCCCGCGTACTACAACGTCGTGGTCAAGGGTGCGCTCAGCTCCCCGTCGTTGGTTCAGGTCGTCGAAGGCTTCAGTCACTGCCTGCCCAACCTGCCGGCCGATGTGCGCTACGAACGCAACATCATGGCCCGCAACCTGTTGATGCATACCTGCGCCGATCGCGAACGGGCGCTGGCCGCGGGCAAATCAATGTCCCAACGCTCCTGGAGGGCTGCCGGATCCGGCCTCATCGACGCGATCGTGGGCCTGTGGTTGGCGCCCGTGACACCGTACGAGTGAAGAGTCGCAGATGAAAGTGACTGTTGACCAAGATGTCTGCGCATCGTCGGGGAACTGCGTAATGAACGCTTCCGACGTGTTCGATCAGCGGGATGAGGACGGCGTCGTCGTCCTGCTCATCGCGAACCCGTCGGCCGAGCAGGCCGAGGGCGCACGCCGGGCGGCTGCGGCATGTCCTGCACTGGCCATCCATATCGAGGAATGAGAACACGACGATGCCAGACACATCAGAAACTCTGACGAGTAATACGACCGAGGCGGCCGCCGGGATTCCGGAGTATCCAATGGCCAGGAACCCGGGCTGCCCATTCGCCCCGCCGCCCGGCGTCATGGCCCTCGCGGAAATCAGACCGCTGTCGCGGGTCCGGATCTGGGACGGCAGCACACCGTGGCTCATCACCGGCCACGAGGCGGTGCGCGAACTATTCTCCGATGCCCGGGTCAGCGTCGACGACCGGCTGCCCGGCTTTCCGCACTGGAACGAAGGCATGTTGTCCACGGTGCACAAGCGCCCGCGATCGGTCTTCACGTCGGATGGCGAAGAGCACACGCGATTCCGGCGGATGCTCTCGAAGCCGTTCACATTCAAGCGGGTGGAGGGTCTGCGCCCGACCATTCAGCAGGTCACCGACGAGAGCATCGACGCGATGCTGGCCGGGCCGCAGCCGGCCGACGTGGTGGCGGCGATCGCGCTGCCGGTCCCGTCGGTGGTGATCAGCCAGCTGCTCGGGGTCCCATACGAGGACGCCGAGATGTTTCAGCACCACGCCAACGTCGGGCTGGCGCGTTTTGCCACGGGCGAGGACACCGCCAAAGGTGCGACGGGCCTGTTCAAGTACCTTGTCCAACTGGTCGAGGCCAAGATCGAAAGCCCGGCCGAAGACGCGGTATCCGACCTCGCCGAACGGGTCAAGGCCGGCGAGCTCAGCGTCAAAGAAGCCGCGCAATTGGGTACCGGGTTGCTGATCGCCGGGCATGAGACCACCGCGAACATGATCGGGCTCGGTGTGCTCGCCCTGCTGGAAAATCCCGAGCAGGTGGCCGTAATCCGCGATGCCGAAGACCCCAAGATCCTGGCCAACGCGGTGGAGGAGTTGCTTCGTTACTTGAGCATCATCCAGAACGGCCAGCGTCGCGTCGCCGTCGAAGACATCCACATCGCCGGAGAGGTTATCCGTGCCGGCGAAGGCATCATCATCGACGTGGCTCCGGCCAACTGGGATGCGCAGGTATTCACCGAGCCGGATCGGCTATATCTG
>Ga0302320_10010277_pt1 | contig 19960 bp, 13 predicted proteins | sample Bog_T0_3_FD_202130 | JGI IMG/M metagenome (GOLD analysis project Ga0302320, IMG submission 202130) | Peat permafrost microbial communities from Stordalen Mire near Abisko, Sweden - Bog_T0_3 | ecosystem: Environmental > Terrestrial > Soil > Wetlands > Peat | place: Sweden: Abisko, Stordalen Mire... | reverse complement strand
CGGGCAACATCGATACGCTGATGGTCGCGGGTCGCCGCCATGGTTTCGGCGTCGAACAAATCGCGCCGTTCATCGTCGATACCGTGCGCGTAAGCAGTACGGCCGTGCGCGAGCGCCTCGAGCAGGGGCATTTCCAGGCGGCCGCACGCCTGCTCGGCCGCCCTTACTCCATGCAAGGACGTGTGGTGCATGGCAGAAAGCTCGGCCGCACTCTGGGCTACCCGACCGCCAACCTGCGATTGGGTCGGCGCAAACCGCCGTTCTCGGGCATTCTTGCGGTGCGTGTGCACGGCATCGAGGGGCGGCCGCTCGCCGGCGTGGCGAATTTGGGCACCCGGCCGACCGTCAATGGGGTCGAGCCGCTGCTCGAAGTGCATGTGTTCGATCTTGCGGCCGACCTCTACGGCCGGTCGATCGAAGTCGAGTTCGTCGCGAAGTTACGCGAGGAAGAGAAGTTCGATTCGCTCGATGCGCTCGTGGTGCAGATGCACCAGGACGCCGCTCGGGCCCGCGCGATCTTGATGTAAGGTGAGCTGTGACTGACTACAAGACGACGATCAACCTGCCAAATACCGGGTTTTCGATGAAGGCGGATCTCGCGAACCGCGAGCCGAAGATGCTCGAGCGTTGGGAGACTTCTAAGCTGTATGCGAAGATCCGGACGCGTGCGCAAGGTCGCCCGCGGTTCACGCTCGTCGACGGTCCGCCGTACGCGAACGGGTCCATTCATCTGGGTCACGCCGTCAACAAGGTTCTCAAGGACATCATCGTCAAGTCCCAGGGTCTCGACGGTTACGATGCGCCCTACATTCCGGGCTGGGACTGCCACGGGCTGCCCATCGAAATGATGGTCGAAAAGACCCACGGCCGCGTCGGCGCGAAGCTCGACGCCAAGGCGTTCCGCGCCGCTTGTCGCACCTATGCCGCGACCCAGGTCAATGCCCAGCGCACCGACTTCAAGCGGTTGGGTGTATTCGGCGACTGGGACCATCCCTACACGACCATGCAGCCGCGCCTCGAGGCGGAGCAACTGCGCGCGTTCGCGCTCATCATCAAGAACGGCCACCTGTACAAGGGCTTTAAGCCCGTGCATTGGTGCCTGAACTGCCGCTCCGCGCTCGCCGAAGCTGAAGTCGAGTACGAAGAGAAGACGTCGCCAAGCATCTACGTTCGATTCGAGGCGGCCGATGTTGTGGACGTCGCCCAGCGCTTTCATCTGCCCGATGCGGTCGAGAGCTATCGGGATATTCCGGTGTCGGTCGCGATCTGGACCACGACGCCCTGGACGCTGCCGGCGAACCGCGCGGTCGCCGTGCACCCGTCATTCGACTACGCCCTCGTGGAGTTCAATTTGGGCGAGGGTCGGGAACGGCTCGTGCTCGCGACAGAGCGCATCGACGCCGTGCTGCCGCTGATCGGCGCGCAGAGCTGGGAGGTCATCGCGACCGTCAAGGGGGTCGAACTCGAGCATCTGTTGTTGCGCCACCCGTTCTACGAGCGCATCGTCCCCACCATCCTCGGCGATCACGTGACGCTCGATGCGGGCACCGGCGCGGTCCACACAGCACCCGGCCATGGTCTCGAGGACTTTATCGTCGGCCGCAAGTACGACCTCGAGGTCGAGAACCCGGTCGGCGGGGACGGCAGGTTCCTCCCGTCGACGCCGCTGTTTGCCGGCGAGCAGGTGTTCGACGCTAACGCCCACGTGATTCAGGTGCTCACCGACGGCGGGCGACTCCTGAGGTCCGAGCCGTATCACCATTCCTACCCGCACTGCTGGCGGCACAAGACGCCCGTGATCTTTCGCGCAACGCCGCAATGGTTCATCAGCATGGACCAAGCGGGGCTGCGCAAGGGCGCGCTCGAGGCCATCGCGCACGTCGACTGGATGCCCGGCTGGGGCGAGCAGCGCATTTCGAGCATGATCGCGGGGCGTCCCGATTGGTGCGTCTCGCGCCAGCGGACTTGGGGCGTACCCATTCCGTTGTTCGTGAACAAGGAGACCGGCGCGCTGCACCCGCGCACTCAGGAACTCATCGAACAAGTCGCCGAGCGCGTCGAGAAGGGCGGTATCGATGCCTGGTTCGATCTCGATCCCGAGGAGCTCTTGGGAGCGGAGGCCGCGCACTACGACAAGGCGACCGACGTCATGGACGTCTGGTTCGATTCGGGCGTCGTGCATTATGGCCTGCCGAAGGTTCGGCCCGAGGTGGGCTTTCCCGCCGATCTTTATCTCGAGGGGTCCGACCAGCATCGCGGCTGGTTTCACAGCTCGCTGTTGACGTCCGTCGCCATGCATGGACACGCCCCTTACCGCGCCGTGCTGACGCACGGCTTCACGGTCGACGAGAAGGGCCGCAAGATGTCGAAGTCCATCGGCAACGTGCTCGTCCCGCAAAAGCTCACGAACACGCTCGGCGCCGACGTCGTGCGGCTCTGGGTCGCGGCGACCGACTATGCGAACGAGATGAGCGTTTCCGACGAGATTCTGAAGCGCATGGCGGATTCCTACCGCCGCATGCGCAACACCCTGCGATTCTTGCTCGGCAATCTGCACGGGTTCGATCCGGGACGGCAACTGCTTGCCTGGGACGACCTCGTCGCCATCGATCGCTGGGCGATCTCCAAGGCATTTGCGCTGCAAACGGAAATCGTGACGGCGTTCCGCAACTATGAGTTCCACGCGATTTACCAGAAGATCCACAATTTCTGCGTCGTCGAGCTCGGCGGCTTTTACCTCGACATCATCAAGGACCGCCTGTACACGACCGGCACCGTGAGCGCGCCGCGCCGCTCTGCGCAAACCGCCATCTATCACATCGCCGAAGCGATGGTGCGCTGGATCGCGCCCATCCTGAGCTTTACGGCTGAAGAGGTGTGGGGTTACTTGCCCGGGCCGCGCCTCGAGTCCGTGTTCCTCACGGACTGGCACGCGTTCCCGGTCGGTGCCGAGCAGCCGTCCGCGATCGATTGGGACGCCTTCATCGCGCTGAAGACCGACGTCGCGCGCGAACTCGAGCGCTTGCGCAGCGCGGGTGAGATCGGTGCCCCGCTCGAGGCCGAGGTGAGCGTTTACGCATCCGCCGCGGAAGCGGCCAAGTTGGGTGCGCTCGCCGACGAACTGCGGTTCCTGTTGATCACGAGCCAGGCACACATCATTGTGCGCGACACGCCGCCCGCCGACGCCGGACGCACGAGCGCGGAGGGCGTCTGGATCCGTGTCCGGCCGGTAAATGAGCCAAAATGCGTGCGGTGCTGGCACTTGCGCAGTGACGTCGGCAGCGACGCGCGCCATCCGGAACTCTGCGCCCGCTGTGTCGTCAATGTCGAGGGACCGGGCGAGGAGCGGCACTTCGCATGAATACGAACACGGAACGCGGCCAAGGCTGGCGCTGGATGCTCTTGTCGATGCTCGTGATCGTCGCGGACCAGCTCAGCAAGAGCTGGATCGTCGGACACTACAGCGAGTTCGAGTACAGTACGCTGCTCCCCGTGCTGGATATCACGCTGATGCACAACGTCGGCGCCGCATTCAGTTTCCTGGCGAATGCCTCGGGCTGGCAGCGCTGGTTCTTCATCGCGCTCGCGCTCGGCGTAAGCGCGGGTATCGCGTTCTGGCTCTGCCGCCTGCCGCCGAACGCGCATCGGCTCACGTCGGCGGGACTCGCGTTCGTGCTTGGTGGCGCGCTAGGCAACGTCATCGACCGAATTCGTATCGGTTCGGTCGTCGATTTCATCCACTTTCACTGGGAAGGTGCGTATTTTCCGGCTTTCAACGTGGCCGATTCCGCGATCACGGTCGGCGCCGGATTTCTTCTACTCGATGCGCTGCGTGATTCCTGGCGCAAACCACAAGCGACGGAGATCTGATGCATATTCTTCTCGCCAATCCGCGCGGATTCTGCGCCGGCGTCGACCGGGCGATCGACATCGTCGAGCGTGCGATCGCGCTGTTCGGCGCGCCGATCTACGTGCGCCATGAAGTCGTCCACAACAAGTTCGTCGTCGACCGCCTCCGCGACATCGGGGCCGTGTTCGTGGAGGAACTGCACGAGGTTCCCGATGGCGCGACCGTGATCTTCAGCGCCCATGGCGTGTCCCGGGCCGTCCAGGCCGAGGCCCAGCGCCGCGGCCTCACCGTGTTCGACGCCACCTGCCCACTCGTCACCAAGGTCCACATGGAAGTCGCTCGGTACGCCCGTGAAGCTCGGGAGGTGTTCCTGATCGGGCACTCCGGCCACCCGGAAGTCGAAGGCACGATGGGGCAGTTCGATGCTTCCCATGGCGGCCGAATGGTGCTCGTCGAGACCGCCGAGGACGTCGCCGCCTTGCAGGTCGAAAACCCCGAGCATCTCGCTTTCGTGACGCAAACGACCCTGTCCGTGGACGACACCGCCGCGATCGTCGCCGCCCTCCGGGCCCGCTTTCCTACCCTCAAGGCGCCCGTCAAGGAGGACATTTGTTACGCCACCCAGAACCGCCAGGACGCCGTCAAGGGGCTCATCGAGCGCTGCGACGTGCTCGTGGTCGTCGGGTCGGCGACGAGCTCGAACTCCAATCGCCTGCGGGAACTCGCCGAGAAGGCCGCCAAACCCGGATATTTGGTCGACGGACCGGAACACCTGAAGCGCGAGTGGTTCGATGGCGCCGGTACCGTGGCTGTTACCGCCGGCGCCTCGGCGCCCGAAGTCTTGGTGCAGGGCGTGATAGCCCTCCTGCGTGATTGGGGCGGCCAGATCGTGGAGGAGATCCCCGGGCGCGAGGAACACGTCATGTTCTCGCTTCCGAGAGCCTTGCGCGACGTCGCAAAAGGCCGCGGCAGCCTTTCATCGATCGATTCACCGGGTTAGAATGCGCACCCTCTCGTGAGGTCCGACGCCGCAATAGCTCAGTTGGTAGAGCAACGCATTCGTAATGCGTGGGTCAGGGGTTCGAATCCTCTTTGCGGCACCATTTCTCAATAAGGCTTGACGACGCTCGTCGGCAATTGCCGTCAAGCGGATTTCGTTCGAACCCCTGACGGACAACAAGCCGGTTCGACCACTTCGCCGCAGGCGAAGTTGATCGCCCGCAGGGCGATAATCCTCTTTGCGGCACCTATGACCCCCTAATGCGGTTAGATCGCGCCTCATGCTGATGACGAGCGCGATGCCGCCAGTTCGTCGACCAGGCTCATCGTGACCTCCTCTGTGTCATACGGTCACGTGCATGAAGCCGGCGTCCAACCTCGCCGAAATCCGTCGCCCGAGAAACATCTCAATAATCGCCGCGTGCGAGTGGAAGTGCGCACTGATCGGAAGCGTCGTAAATTCGCCGCCGCCTGCCAGCGCCATCGGCAGCAGCAGTTGATCCGCCAAGTGCCGGCCGGCCGCCACGGGCGCCGCCATGTAGGCGCGCGCACGCTCTGCGGCGCCTTTGGCGACAGCTTCTGCCGACAAACGCTTCTCGCCAAATCCCGTAAAGACTTCGGTCACCGCGTCGTGTTCGATCGTTATGGTGAGCGCATTGCCCGGGCCAAGGTCATTCGAGAGACCGCGGACGTGGAGCCGATCGGCCGGCCAGTTCAGCATCTTGCCGACGATCTCGAGTTCGCGCGATGCCACGTGCAGCGGAATGGCGGCGACGTAAGCCTCGGCGTATCCGCCGCGGCGTGCGCCGCGGTCGTTGAGAGTCAGCTTGGACAGCCGAGTGACCGGCGTGACTGCGGCCGAAATCTCCCCGCCGCCCCGTGGAAAGAATCCATGCCGTATGAGGTCGAGATCGACTTTCGGTCCCATGCGTTCTACGAGCGGCAAAAAGGAGCGCTGCAGAAAGTCGACCGGCGGTGAAGACTTATTGTGCGTGCCGCCCGTCATCCGAATCCGGCTCGGGCCCGATGCCGTAAGCAGGGGAGGGAGCACAGTCTGCAGAACCAACGGGCAGCTACCGGCGGTCCCAATCGCAAAGCTGTAGTCCCCCGGCTTGACCGGCCCAGGTCGGAACGTGAGTTCGAGTGAGCCGACCTCATCGCCGACGACTGTTCCATCGCAAATGGCGACGGCCGCGCGGACAGCGGTCAGATGCTGACGCATCAAGCCCGGCTTTTCGCGCTTGGCACGGATGTTCGCGATCCGGAATGGTTGCTGTGTGCACATGGAAAGCGAGAGGGCAGATCGCAACATCTGCCCCCCCGCCTTCACCCTCCGATCCATCAATCGTGATCATTGTCATCCCTTGACGCAGACTACCTGCTTCAACGTGTGCACGATCTCGACCAAATCGCGCTGCGCATGCATCACGGCGTCGATGTCCTTGTAGGCGGCGGGTGTTTCGTCTATCACCTCGGCGTCCTTGCGGCACTCCACGCCTGCGGTGGCTGCCACGTGGTCGTCCACCGTGAACCGGCGCCGAGCCGCGGTGCGGGACATCTTGCGTCCCGCACCATGACTGCAGCTGTCAAAGCTCTCCGCATTGCCGAGGCCGCGGACGATGAACGAGCGCGCACCCATGCTGCCCGGAATGATGCCGAGCTCGCCCTTGCGGGCCCGGACGGCACCCTTGCGAGTCACGAGAATGTTCTCGCCGAAGTGATTCTCGCGAGACACATAGTTGTGGTGGCAGTTTTTGGCCACCACATGCGTCTCGAACGCCTTTGTAATCGCTGCCCGGACCGCTTGGACGACGTTTTGCATCATGACCTCCCGATTATGGCGCGCAAAATCCTGCGCCCATTCCACCGCCTCGACGTAATCGTCGAAGTGCTCCGTTCCCTCTGGAAAATAGGCGAGATCCTGGTCCGGTAAATGGATCATCCAAGTCCGCATGTCCTTCTTGGCAAGTTCGATGAAGTGCGAACCGATCGCGTTACCCACTCCGCGGGAACCACTGTGCAGCATGAACCAGACCGCATTCGCTTCATCGAGACACACCTCAATGAAGTGATTGGCGGTTCCCAAGGAACCGGCAGATCCGAAGCCGACAAGCTGGTCTTGGCGGCCATCATGCCGCAGCCGATGTCCACGCCCACCGCCGCCGGAATCACCGCCCGCAGCGTCGGAATGACGCTGCCCACGCTCGATCCCTTGCCGACATGAACGTCGGGCATGACGGCCAGATGCCGAAAAATGGCCCGCAAGCAATTCGAAAAGGGACAAACGATCGTCGAAATCGGCGAGAACCGCCGCATGATCGGCCAATATCCGCCCGAGGAAAAGGCCGACACGTCCATTGCCCACAGCGGCACGGAGGTGCAGGTGCTCGAATGGCTGCACCACATCTACAACCGTCGATTGTTCGGCAAGATCCAGTCGATTTACGCGCCGAACGTCCAATGGCATGGTCCCATTATGCGGGAACTCTTCGGGATCGCCGCGGTGCTCCAGCAGACGATGCGCCTCGTTGCAATGATTCCCGACGGCGTTCTCGTCCCTCAACACATCTGTTCGAATCCCTGCGAGGAGGGCGGAGAGAAGGTGGCAGTCCGCTGGATCATGGACGGCCACCATCTGGGCTACGGTTCGCTGGGCGCGCCGACCGGGCACAAGCTGTTCGTGATGGGCATGACGCATTTCCACATCATCGACGGCAAGATCGTCGACGAGTGGGTCGTCTACGATGATCTCGCGATGCTCGTGCAGCTCAAATTGGGTGAGTTGGCGAAGGGCGGCTGAGTCGAACCGCCTTGCCCTCTCCCCCGGGCGGGGAGAGGGTCGAGGCAACGTGGACGTCGCCGGGGCGAACCCAAGGCTTGCGATCAGTCGCCGTCGAGCTCCGACTCCGAATGATTCGTCATCCGGTTCTTGAACTCGCCCGGCATGCGCACCTTGGTCTCGCCGGGATAGGGCCGCGTGAACCCCGTCGCTTCATACCAGTTGAGATGATTGACCGTATCCGAATCCTCCGCATCCGGTTTGGTCGACTTGCCTGCGAAGATCTGCTTCTTCGCGGTGCTCCACGCTTTCGCGAGCTTTCCAGCGACTCGGTTCGTCGTCGTCATGGCCGTCGTGACGCCTTGGTCCAGCGGAACTTGGTTCGGCACGTGCGTGAACGGCGTGAAATCCGCGTGCGCCTTGTCCTTGACGAAATCGAGGGTCATAGGCGAGGCCACGAGGTCGAACTGGTTCATCGGCGGCAGGCCGAGGATCTGTTCGATCGTGCGGGTCATGTTCACCTGGGTGTAGTACGTGTGGTCCGTCGGACCGTACTGCACGGCATAGGGGCTCACGATATATCCGGGACTGCGGTGGCCGTCGACGTGATCGACGCCGTTCTGGGCATCGTCCTCCTCGATGAAGATCGCGGACGACGCCCAGACGCTGCTGTGGCTGATGTAGTCGATGATGCGGCCGACCGCCAGATCGTTGTCGGCCTGTTCGGCATTCGCCGTCGGCGGCCCGCCGGTGTGATCGTCCATGATCCACAGAATGCTCAAGCTCGGCACCGTGCCGCCCGCGACATCCTTCTTGAAGTCCTGCACCCACAGGTCGACGCGGAACTGGTCGGGAATGTTCAGATCGAATTGCGGAAAGTTCTTGACGAGGTGCTGCGACACGATCGGGACCGAGGACTCCACTTGGACCGCGTTCTGATAGAACAGCGTGGGTTCCTTCCCGGCCTCGAAGTTCTGCGCATCGGCGTAGAGCTGCGCCCAGCTCGGGTGTCCGAGCTTGGTCGGCCAGAACTCGTTCTCGGAGTACTCACCGTAGATCTTCGTCGACAGGCCGGCCTCGACGGTCTCTTGAAACAGAAATCCCTTGCGCTGGTAAGCGAGCGCATCCCCGGCATTGCCGCCCGGATAGCTGCGCACCCAGTCCGGTGACTCGATGTCGTCGGCGTAGGGCGCCATCGCCTCGACGATCCACTGGTGGCCATCGGCCGATTGGCGGGATGGGTCGTAGAAATTGTCGAGCAAGGGGAAGCGCGTGACGAGGTTGTGCGCATTCGGCGTATCCGCGCCGCCGAAGACCGCGAGGGAAGCGTCGCCGTTGCCGGCGGCCACGTCGCCGAGCATCTGATCATAGGTGCGATTCTCGCGGATGATGAGGAACACGTGTTTGATCAGCGACGGGTCGCCGATCTTGGCCGGGATCGGCACGGGCGCGGCGGCCGCAGTGCCGCCGGCGGCGGACTCGATGTTCTGCTTGAGATCCCAATGGTTGTTCTGGAACACCTGGGCGGTCATGGTATCGAGCGTCGCGGCGTTCGGGAGCGGCACGATGCTGACCGTGCCGTTGTCCTGATGGGTGTTGTAGCCGGTCACGCCGTGGTCGGTCTCGAACGACAGACGCGTGCCGATTCCCTTGTCGTTGGCGACGATGAGCTTGTGTTCGACCGCATCGAGGACGACCGAAGCCGGCGCATAGGCCACCGGAATCATCCCGAGCACGGGCTTCGTGGTCGAACCCGACAGGTCGACCACCGCGACCGCATTGGCGTTGTAGAGTGCGACATAGGCAACGCCCGCTGCCGCATCGACCGCAATCGAATTGGGGCCCGCACCATAGGCGGCTTTGGTGTCACCCGGCACTTTGATCGGCAGGCCGAGGTCGATCGTGCGCATCACCGTGTTGGTAGCCGTGTCGATGACCGAGATCGTGTCGCTGTAGGTGTTGCAAACCAGCAGCGCATCCCCGAAGAGGGCCTCGCCGGTCGGATGCAATCCGATGCCGCGCGAGATCGTGTCCACGACCGCGAAGCTGTTCAGATCGACCACCGATACCGTGCCGGTGGCCGCGGCGCCGCTGACCGGATCGGCGACGATCGGCGTACCCGCTGACAAGACCTGCCGGTCGGCTGCCGTGGCCTCGCGGCCGCCCTCGTTGCTGATATACGCGGTCGTGCCCTTGATCACGATGCTGTGCGGCGCATTGCCGACCCGAATCTGCGCGCCCTGCGTGAGCGTCTTCTGGGTAAGGTCGATCTTGGTGAGCGTGTTGTTCTGGTTGAGCAGGGCATACGCGCTCTTACCGTCGGCGGAAAACGCAAGGCCGCCCGGATATGAGGTGCTCGGCGTGTAGAAGGTGGCGCACGGGGCGTTGTAGTCGCCGATCGGGCTGTTCGGGAAACACGTGATGAAACTGTTGTCCGGGGGCACCCAGACGTGCGCATGGTCCGTGAGTGTACCGTCGGCCAAGACGTTCGCGATGGTGACGTAGCTGCTGTCCTGGCTGAACATCAGGTACTTGCCGTCCGCCGAGTAGCTGATGCCGCCATAGCTGCCTTGGGGATCCAGCCCCAAGGGCAGATAGATCTGCTTGATTTCGCCGCTGCGCGTGTCGAATACCTCGACGGCTTGAGACGATCCCAGGGTGAGCACGGCCGCAGAGTGGATTTTGGGGTTCGGATTCAGTGCGACGGCCTTGGCGCGCACGCGGATGCCGAGGTTGACCTGAACGCCGGCAGGGTTGATGACCGCGCCGTCGCTGACGACATAGGTGCCGTTCGGCTGCGGACCCGTCTCATACGTCGGGAACGGCACGGACGAACCGGCGAATACCGGTGCGGCCATGCCCACCGCCAACAGTCCCGCCAAGGGACGCATTTGCTTCTTCCGCGAGAGATTTCGAGCCGTTTTTCGAGACATTTTTCCGAACTCCCTATTCTGGACGTGAATGACCCCGCGAAGGATGCCGTAGGATCATGGTGAACGCCGTCATGCACAAGCTACGACACGCGTCGTACACAGTAAACAGAAACTTAACGAAGATTTTGGTCAACGGCGTGACTGCCGTGTGACCGATGCGTAACGGATCGCGAAGCCGATCCGGTGCGCGGCTACGTTCAGGTGCGACCGATTCCGCCGGGGCCCGCAAGCGCACTGTACTGGGGCGAGTCCGAAGGACTGTCCTCCAGCGCACGCAGCGCACCGAGCCACGGTTCATAGCGGCGCCATCGCTCGACCGAGTCGAGATAGATGGCTTGGCGGGTTTGCCATTTGCTGGGAGTTTTCACGGCTCGTGCATTCCGTTCCGGGTGCAAACAGGCATCGTTCCAGCGCAGGCCGCAGCCCGCGATGATGCGCCGGATCGCGGGTTCGGGTTCGCGGGTCAGCTCCTCGTACCGTACTTCGATGAACTGCGCCGGCGGCAGGACGCGCCGCCAATGGTCGGTGAGCCGCTGATAGCTCTTGAAGTAGGCGACGAGCTTCGGACCGCCGGTCGGAAACGCGAGGATTGGATTGAACAGGGTTTGGTGAATCGAGACGGCCGTGTCGATGGGATTCCGGCGGCAGTGGATGATCGTTGCCTGGGGCAGGGCGACGTGCACGAGTCCGGCCCAGAGAAAATTGAACGGCATCTTGTCGGTCGTGCGAGAGGCCTTGGCTCCGAACGAGCGCAGCAGCGCCAGATAATCGGCCGCGGCCCGAGCGAGAAACGGCCGCTCCATGCCGGTACGGCCCGCTTGCCGCCAGGAGGCGCCGCGCTCGTTCCAGAAATTCAACTCCCCGCCGGCCGAGACCTCGGGATGGCTCGAGACGATCTGCTCGACGAGGGTCGTTCCGGACCGTGGCATGCCGACGATCAGCACGGGTCTGCGATCGTCGCTGCCGAGCTCGGGCGCGCGCGCAATCCAATCGGGTGACCACTGCTCGATCAGACGGTCGATCTCGGCGTCGAAGGTCTTGGAATCGAACGCGGCCGCGCTCGCGCGCAGCGCATCGGCGGCATCGAACTGCTGCATCGCCCCGGCGTAATCGCCCAGATCGTCCGCGGCTTTGCCGAGCGCGAGATGCACGCGCAGACGCGCGTCGACGTCCAAGCCGGGAGTCGCAAGTGCGGCCTCCATGCGATCGATCAAATCACGATCCTCGGCCGTGATCCGGCGGCAGCGGACGAGATCGTAATAACAACCCGACATCAAGGGCGCGAGGGCGATCGCCCGACTGAAACAGGCGTAGGCCGCGTCGAAGCGACCGGACTCGGCGAGCAGATTTCCGAGCAGATCCTGTGCCATGGCATCGTCGGGGTCGACGTCGAGCGCGCGCCGTAGCACGCGTTCGGCTTCGTCGTCGCGATTGTCCGTGAGCAGCGCCCGCGCCGCGCCCAGCCGTCCGAACCGGGTTTTCTGTCCCGCGGCGGCAGCCCGACGAAAACAACCGACGGCCTCCTGGCGATGCCCCATCGTGAAGACCAGGGCGCCCGCGCGAAACCAAGCCTCTGTGAACGTCGGCTGCAGCTCCGTGGCTCGGTCATAGGCGACGAGAGCCGCACCGAGATCGCCGTGTTTCTCGAGCGCTATCCCCAGGCGGAAATTGGCGTCGGCATATCGTGGCTTGAGCGAGACCGCGCGCTGCAAGGCCTCGATCGCTTCCGCAACGCGGCCGACCTCGAGGCAGGCCAGGCCGAGATCGTGGCGGATGATCGGATCCGACGGAGAGAGAAAGGCCGCTTGACGCAACGGGCCGATCGCATCGCCGGGTCGCCCTGCTTGGAGCAACTGAGCGGCGAGCGCCAAGAGCGGCTTGGAAGGGTCGTTTGGCGGTTCGTTCGAGGAAGGCGTCATGATTCCACCGCATCATAGCCGGCGCGGCGGCGGCGGGGGAGTCAGCCTGTCCGGCGTGTACGGCGGGTCGGGCTCTCGAGTCAGGCGTGACTCAGATGGCTCTCATTCGTCGAGGCGATGCGTCCGAAGCGCCGGTCCCGTCGCGCGAACTCCTCGAGCGCCTCGGCGAAGGCGGGTTCGTCGAAGTCGGGCCAGAGCGTGTCGAGGAACAGCAATTCTGCGTAGGCGCATTCCCAGAGTAGAAAATCGCTGAGACGTTTCTCGCCGCCCGTGCGGATCAGCAGGTCGACCCCGGGCACGACCGTCGCCGCATGGTCGACGGCCGCCAGATGCTCGATGAATTGCGAGCGATCGACCGGTCCGGCGGCGCCGAGGCGTCGCGAGGTTTCGATGAGGCTGTGCTGGGCCGAGTAGTCCACGGCGATGCGCAGGAGCATGCGCGAACCGTGAGCGGTGGCCGCTTCGCTGCGCTCTATCAATTGCAGCAGGGAGGGGCCGAGCCGATCGCGTCGTCCGATCACGTTGATGCGGATCGATTGCTCCAGACAACGCTGAGTTTGACTTCCCAGGTAGCGCCTCAGCAGGGAAAACAGCGCCGAGACCTCGGCATCGGGCCGCGACCAGTTCGCCGCCGAAAACGCGTAGAGGCTCAAGGTCTCGACGCCGCGCCGGGCGGCGGCTTCGACGATGGCGCGCACGGACTTGGCTCCCACGCGGTGCCCGGCCGTTCGAGGCAGCCGGCGCTGTGAGGCCCATCGGCCGTTTCCGTCCATGATGATCGCGATATGCATAGCAAAGTACTCTAAAAAACAAAGTGGACGGACAAAAAAATTCAGCCAGGCCGTGTGGCCTTGATCACGGCTTCGACATGATCAAGGTACCGATTCAAGGCCGTGCGTCCGAGAGCCGTCAGCCGGTAGACCGTTTTCGGGCGGCGGCCCTCGAACGATTTCGTGCAGGAAAGATACTGGGCGTCCTCGAGTTTGCGGGCATGCGCGCTCAGGTTGCCGTCGCTCACGTCGAACAGCGACTTGAGTTCCGAAAACGTGAGCTCCTCGCGGACCGCGAGCGCGCTCATGATGCCGAGCCGCACGCGTTCGTAAACCAGGCGGTCGAACTTCGTGTCCGCGCTGTCGGGTCGCGTCGACGCGACCGATGCGAACTTGCGCCGCTTGAGCGTCGAGGCGGGAGTCGCGACTCGCGGCAATGATTTGGCGCCCATTGGTGGATGAGCCTAGTCCATTGGACCGTGCAACGTCAAGTACTCTGCAATTCAGAGTTGACTTGCGGCTCCGTTCCCTCCGAGTACGCTAGGCCACAGACTACCCACGGGCTGCAGTGTATGTTTTGGCGCGTTCACCCAACCCGAAGGAGCCGAAGCTCATGCCATCCACGACGAAAGCCTACCTGATCGGCAGCGGCATCGGCTCCCTCGCCGCGGCGGCGTTCATGATCCGCGACGGCGGCGTCGCGGGGCGGAACATTCTGATCTTCGAGCGCGAATCCGCTCTCGGCGGCAGCCTGGATGCCGCGGGGAATTCGTCGACCGGTTATTCGATGCGCGGCGGACGCATGCTGACCAGCGACAATTACGAATGCACCTGGGATCTGTTCAAGAGCGTGCCCTCGCTGCAGCATCCCGAGAAGTCCGTCTATCAGGAGACCATGGAGTTCAACCGGGAATTCAAGTCGGATTCCCGTGCCCGTCTCGTCACCCGTCAGCGCGCGATCGTGCCGGGGAATTCCATGGGATTTTCGATGCACGATCGGGAGGAACTGCTCGCCCTCTATCGCAATGACGAGGGGGCGCTCGGGCGTTCGCGCATCACCGATTGGCTGTCGCCGGAGTTCTTCGAGACGAATTTTTGGACGATGTGGTCGACGACATTCGCGTTCCAGCCCTGGCACAGCGCCGTGGAGTTTCGCCGCTATCTGCACCGGTTTATCCTCGAGTTTCCGAGAATCGAGACGCTCGCCGGAGTCAAACGCACGATCTTCAATCAGTTCGACTCCCTGGTCCGGCCGCTCGAGGCCTGGCTCGTTGCGCACGGCGTGAAGATCTGCTTGAACTGCTGCGTGACGGACGTCGACCATCGCTATACCGACGGCATGTTCGTGGTCACCGGCCTGCAGTATCGTGATCTCGCATCGACCAAGACCATCGCCGTCGATCCCGATGACCTCGTCTTTGTCCAGAATGGATCCATGACGGATGCGTCCAGCGTGGGCTCGATGACCGCCGCCCCCGCTCACAACGAGCGCGGCGACGGCGGCGCTTGGTCCTTGTGGGAGAAACTCGCGCAGGGACGGCCGGGCTTCGGCGAACCGCGGGTCTTCAATAGCTGCATCGCCGAGTCGTGGTGGGGATCGTTCACCATCACGCTGCACGAGCCGGGCTTTTTCAATGCCGTGCGCGACTTCTCGGGCAACGTGGCCGGAACCGGCGGCCTGGTGACGTTCAAGGAGTCTAACTGGCAGCTCTCCATGGTGCTCGCCCATCAGCCGCATTTCTTGAATCAGCCCGCCGGCACGCAAGTGTTGTGGGGCTATGCATTGTCCGGCGATCGCATCGGCAATTTCGTCGCGAAGCCGATGGCCGAATGCAATGGTGCCGAGATTCTCAAGGAGCTTTGCGGCCATCTGCGCTTCGATCTCAGTCTCGTGAAGGCGGCCATTTGCCTGCCGTGCCGGATGCCTTATATCACGAGCCAGTTCATGCCGCGCCTCGTCAGCGACCGGCCGTTGCCCGTGCCGCGCGACTCGAAGAACCTCGCGTTCGTCGGGCAGTTCGTGGAGATACCCGAGGACACCGTGTTTACCGTCGAGTACTCGGTGCGCGCCGCGCAAATGGCGGTGTACCAGTTCCTGGCGGTCAAGCGGGCCGTGCCGCCGGTGAGCGCCCACGATCGCTCCATGCGCGCCGAGTTTCAGGCCGTGATCAAGGCGTTCCATTGATCGTATAGCACCCGGCTCTGCGTCCGCCTCAGGCTTTCGAGGCCGCGATTGTTTATAGTCTCGGTCCATGACGAGTCCCTTCATCCTCGGGATCGCCGCGGCGGTGCTTGCCGCCGTGGCGTGGTCGCTCTCCTTCATCGTGCCGTTCGTCATCGGCCGCTACTCTCTGTTCGACTTCGCACTCGTCGAATTCGTGTTCTCGGGGATCCTGGCCATGGGTCTTCTATGGCGACACGCGGATGCGGTCCGTGAACTGCGGCGTGGCGATTGGGTCGCCGCCGGTTCGCTCGGGCTCATCGGCTACTTCGGGTATTTCCTTGCGGTCATGGGCGCGGCGGTTTATGCGGGCCCGGTGATCGCGCCGGCTTTCCTCGGGTTGGTGCCGGTCGTCCTCGCGGTGGCCGGCAATCTGCGCGAGCGCACGGTGGCGTGGCGACGCCTGATCCTACCGCTCACGCTCGCAAGCGCGGGACTCCTGCTCGTCAACGGCAGCGGATTGCTGCGCCCGGTCGGTATGCGGGCGCCGTCGCCGTCGGTCGGCATTGCGCTCGCGCTACTCGCCGTGGCTTTGTGGACGCTGTTCGGTCTGTTCAATCAGAGCGCGCTCGCCCAGCGTCCGCGCATGGATGCCGGGGTTTGGACGGGCCTCATCGTGATCGGAGCGGCGGCTGCGATGCTGATGTTCGTCCCGGTCGGGATGTCACTCGGATTGTTCAAGATACCGCGGTTGGGCCTCGCGTGGAGGGACGCTGCGCCGCTGCTATCGTGGGGAGCCGGACTCGCGGTCTTCGCGAACATCGGAGGCGCGATGGCGTGGACTTTCGCGTCCCAGCGGCTGCCCGTCGCCCTCTCGGCGCAGCTCATCAGCGTGGAACCGGCCGCGGCGACGATTCTCGGGCTGCTCGTCCACCATCGCTGGCCCGCGCCGGCCGAGGTGGCCGGCATGGCCTTGCTGCTGAGCGGGGTACTGATCGCCATTCGCATCTTCACGCGCCGCACTTCACCGGACGCCGAATTCGCGGTGGCCTGACCGCGTCGCTCACTTCACGCCAAGTCCGTCGGTCTCATGGTAATCCGGATACCGCGGGATCGGAGGCGTGCGGGGCGGGTTCTTGCGCAGCCCCTCCAGCACGATCGCGACCGCTCGTTCGAGTTGTGCGTCGTGGCCGGCGGCCGCGTCCTTCGGCAGCTCCTCGACCTCGACGTCGGGGGGGATGCCGCGGCCCTCGACCTCCCAGTCGCCATCGAGACCGTAAATGGCATACCGCGGAGCTGTCACGAAGCCCCCGTCGATGAGCGACGGGTAGCCGCCGATACCGACCAGGCCGCCCCACGTGCGCACGCCGACGAGGGTCCCGAGATTCGCCTTGCGAAAGTACCACGGCATGGCGTCTCCGCCCGAACCGGCCGACTGATTGATGATCATGGCCTTCGGCCCGAAGATCGCGCCCTGGGGATCGTGGACGGGCTTGCCGTCGCGCTCGATGGCGGCGCTCAGGATCTTCTGGCCGAGTACGTTGACGACATAGTCGGCAATCAAGCCCCCCTCGTTGTACCGCTCGTCGAGGATCACGCCGTCCTTGTCGAGCTGCGCGTAGAAGTACCGATTGAAATTCGTGTAGCCCGCGCCGCCGGTGTTCGGCATGTAGATATAGGCGATCTTGCCGCCCGACAGGGCGTCGACCGTGCGCCGATTGCCCTCGATCCAATCGAGATTGCGCAAGCCCTTCTCCGAATCGATTGGCACGACCGTCACATCCCGGGCGTCGCTGCCGTCGGGTTTCCTGCCGACGCGCAGCACGGTCTGCCGCCCGGCCGTGCCATCGAGAAACTCGCCGAGATTGTCGTTGGCGTGCAGCTCGCGCCCATTCACGGCGAGCAGGTAGTCGCCGGTCGCGACGTTGACGCCCGGCAGCGTGAGGGGGGCGGTCAATGACGGCGTCCAATTCTGGCCGGTATAAATCTTGGCGAACCGATAGCGTTGATCTTCGATCGAGTAGTCCGCGCCGAGCAATCCCGGTCTCGGACCTTCGCGAGGGCTGCGTGGGCCGCCCACGAACATGTGTCCGATCTCGATTTCGCCGAGCATCTCTTCGCAGAGATAGGTAAATTCGTCGCGCGACGCGAGCCTGGCGAGATATGGCTCGTAGCGCGCCTGGATCTTCGCGACGTCGACGCCATGGAGTCCGGGATCGTAGAGAAAGTCGCGCTCGATGCGCCACGTCTCACGATACATCTGCCGCCACTCGGCACGCGGGTCGACTTCGGCCATCATGGCGTGATTGTTGATCGGTTTGCCCGGCGTCGCGTCGGGGGCCCCCGGCTTCAATTCCGCGGTCGGTGCGAGAAACCAGTTTTCGCCGCGCTCGTAGAGCAGCTTCGACCCGTCGAACGACAGCGAAAACCCGTTCAATCCGCTCAGCATCTCTTCGGTCTGGCGCTTCTCCGTCGTGAAGCGCCACAGTGCCCGGATGGGGGCGCCCCCGCCGGCCGAGGGGCGGCCCGCAGCGAACCCTTCCGCGAGAAAGACCTCACCCGACTTGCCGACGCCAAGGCTCGCGTAATTCCGCGCCGGCACCGGCAGGGCGAGGATTCGGTTGCCGATGTTCGCGAGATCGATGACCGTCGGTTTGGGCTTTGCATCGGCCTTCTTCGCCGGCTTGTCGTCCGATTTCTTGGCGGATTTGTCGGCTCTCTTGCCCGCCTCGATGACCACGGCGTCCGGTGCCGTGTCATCGCTCTTGTTCGAGTTCTCATCGTCGCTTTCGGGGGGGACCGGGGAGTTGCCGTCCTTCGCGAGCACGACCACATAGACGTTGCTCGAAGTGACCCGGTCGAGCGATGAGAGGTCGATTCCGGCGTCGGAGGGGCCGTTGTCGGTCGACGCCATGAAATACAAGTACTTGCCCGACGGGTCGAACGTCGGAAATGCGGCATTGCTCATGCCGTCGGTGACCTGGGTCGTCGCGCGCGCGGCCAGGGAATACAGGAACACCGCGTGCAGCCCGTTTTCCAAGTCGCGCCGGTAGGCGATCCAGCGCGAATCCGGCGACCATGAAAGCTGCACGTCGGCGCCGAACCCGCCGCGCAATCCCGTGTCGATCTTCACGGGAGCGCCACCCGCGACGTCGACGTACCAAAGGCGCAGGTGCTTGTCCGCATAGGCGATGTGTTTCGAATCGGGCGACCAGTGCGGTGCGTAGAAGAACGAGGGACTTTTCCCCAAATCGATGACCTTGGGCGGTGCGAGGCCGTCCTGGTCGCGCACCTGAAGCTGGTATTCACCGGTGGCGTCGCTGAAGTAGGCGACCGACTTGCCGTCGGGGGACCATGCGGGATCGCGCTCGAAGGTGCCCGGTGTTCTGGTGAGGTTGCGCGTATCGCCCTTCTCGGCAGGCATCGTGAAGATGTCACCGCGCGCCTCGACGAGGATGCGTGCTCCGGTCGGCGAGAGGTCGACGCTCTGCACGGTCGAGGGTGCGACCTCCGCCAGTCGCGGCCTCAACGACGGCAGGTCGCCGCGGATCGTGATGTCGAGTACGCGCTCCGCGCGGGTGGCGAGGTCGAACAGGTGGAGCGAGCCGAATTGCTCATAGACGAGCGCGCCCGGACCCGCGTTCAAGGTCTTGAGGTCGAAGCCGTGGTTCGCGATCACGGCCTCGACGCGCCTGGTTGCGGTGTCGTATTCGAACAGCGACACCGGACCGTTGCGGTCCGAGAGGAAATACACGCTCTTGCCGACCCAGACGGGTGCAAAGTCATTCGAGTTTTCGCGCGGAATCTTCACGAGGTCGAGGGTCTTCAAGTCGACGAGCCACACCGGCGTCGTCTGCCCGCCTCGGTAGCGTTTCCACGCCCTTTGCCATTGCATCACCGGCACGTAGGCGAGGGTGCCTCCATCCTCGGACAGGCTCCCCTGGCTCGCGCTCGGCAGCGGCAGCAACGCCGGCAAACCGGAGCCGTCGGCGTGAACACGCAGCAGCCGCGGAAAATCGGAGTAACTGGCGCCGAGGGTCTCGACCAGCACGTCCTTGCCGTCCGGGGTCCAGCCGACCGGAGTTTCACCGGCGGGGTCCCAGGTCAGGCGCCGCGGCACTCCGCCCGCCGCATCGATCACGTAGACGTCGTTCGAGCCGCGGGTTTCGACGGAGTACGCGATTTGCAGGCCGTCGGGCGAATAATACGGGCCGGCCGACACGGCGTTCACCGACGTCAGTCGTTTCGCGTCGCCGCCTTCCCGTGCGACCGTCCAAATATCGCCGCCATAGAGGAACGCGACGCGATCCCGGTTGAGCGAGGGATTGCGCAGCAGCAAGGGCGCTGGGGCCTCGGCGTGACTCGGGGAGGCAGCGACACACAGCGCGAGCAGATGGAACACGGCGAATGCACGCAGCGACGGAATCAGACCCATGGTATTCCCCGGTAGAGAGATCGTTATTGGACGAAGGCGCGAATCTTAGCATTCAGGAATATGAGGTCAGCCGCGCTCGCGCCGGCCCCGGCCGGATGTCCCCACAGCGATTCG
>Ga0302320_10010272_pt1 | contig 19966 bp, 15 predicted proteins | sample Bog_T0_3_FD_202130 | JGI IMG/M metagenome (GOLD analysis project Ga0302320, IMG submission 202130) | Peat permafrost microbial communities from Stordalen Mire near Abisko, Sweden - Bog_T0_3 | ecosystem: Environmental > Terrestrial > Soil > Wetlands > Peat | place: Sweden: Abisko, Stordalen Mire... | reverse complement strand
AGAGGATTGGATGATAATTTCGAAGAGGAGTTCTCTGTGAATTCAGAAGATGAAGAAGCTATGTTTATCAAAACACCAATTCTATATATAAGACCAAAAACTGAAGATATTAAGGAAATGTTTAAAACCTATTTGGAAATCAAGAAAATCTTCTAATATATGAAATTCCCATTGAAATCACTAGTAAATAAGACTTCTTAACTCTATTAAAACTATATATATTTTCTCTAGCTTTTAAGAGGAAATGTTGGAATTCTCTATGATTTTCTCAATAAAATCAATTTTTTTTCAAAGCTTAATAAATTTTTCCTCAATTAATTTTTCCTATTTCTTTCAAAAAATCCTTATTTTTCTATTTTAAGACATAAATTTCTCATATCTTTGGAAATTCCTCTTCAAAATCTCTTCCAAAGGCCCCAATAATCTCTTAAAGCTTTGTCTATTCAACCCCACGACTGATAAATCCGTCTAAAAAATCCCCAAAATTCTTAATTCTTTTTAACATAATATCGATTTATACCACAGCTATGATATTCGCAGCTCTAGGTGTATCTCTTAATAAAGCCAATTCCCCGAAATAGTCCCCAGGTTTATATTGATATACGATTTCAGGAGGACTTCCAATCTTCAGGACTTTTGAGGCTATAGCTTCTCCTTCTTCCACAAAGAAGAAAGTATCGCCTTTTTCCCCCTTTAAATATTATTAAGCTTATATATATATATGAGAAAAAAGCTCTTATTCACCTCCTTAACTACAAAATCTCCCTTTTTGAATTTCATTGGCTTGAGGGCATCAGCGATTTTAGATCTTTCATAAGGATCCATTTGATCTAATAATTCGACTTTAGAGAGGAATTTCTCATAGGCTTCCCTTTTCTTAGTGGCAGCGTCTTTTACTATATGATTGAAACATTCTCGATCTAAAGCAAAAGCCACAATATCTGTTTTGGCTATGATAGTTGCAGCTCTAGGGGCATTATATAATAAGGCCAATTCACCAAAAGCGTCGCCTGGAGCATATAATCGAAGTAAAGTGTCTTCTTTAGTCTTTTGACTATATCTATAACATTCCAATTCTCCATTATCTATGATATAGAGATTATCACCATCATCTCCTTGTTTTATCACTGTTTGTCCTTTTCTAATAAGAAATCAAGGTCTTTTTTCATTAGTTTTATTAGAAACTTGAAGGTCTTTTCTTCAAAGGCAGAGATCAGAATATCGACTTCTTTGTTTTCTAATGAGGAAAACATGAAAACCTGTGAAATCCTAGCCTTTATTCTCTCGATTTGAGATTCATTCTTTGGGATGATTCGAGGCTTATATTCATCGTTTTTCTTGTTAAATTGTCCATAAACCTCAGCTGATACTGAGGTTCTTGAGGGTTTTCCAGGGATATTAGTCTGAGGTTTCTCATGAAGAGGCACTAAATCAAGAGGAACTTCATCATCAGGCTCTTCTTCTGATTCCTCACCATAGGCATTCTTTTTAATGATAAAAGCTAATTATTAGGACTCTTATTAGAAAAAAACCTTCGGTTTCACTGTTGTCTTATGGGACTTGGTCATTTCCTGATAGATTTTCACTAGAAAACAGTTAATAATATGAAGAAATAAAGAGAAAATGATGAATGCCTCCTTTATCCGCTAGCCATTTTGTCATGAAATCCAGCTTTTTATAGTTATAAAGGAGTTTTAGGGGAAAGAAAAACAAGAATACGGAATCTTCTGGCTTATAAATCAAAAGGTCGATCACGAGCTTTTCAAGAATTGGATTAACTTTCTCGTTTATATATTGAGAATTTATTTGATCCTTAGAAGCCATTTAAGTTAGTTTGATATTTAGTTAGAATAAAAAGTTTTAAATTTAAGGAAATTCGGAAATTTAAAGAAATTTTTTTGACTGTTAAGAATGGCTTTTAATATTTTTTTCAGAGATTTATCAAGAAAAAAAAAAATATTATTTTTTTTAATTTCAAAGAAAAAACACATTTTTATTAAAAATAACAAAAATCAAATTTTTTTTTTTAATTTTTTCCTGAAAAAAACAAAATTTCTATAAAAAAATTAAATTTCCCTTTCAGAAATTAAAGAATTTTCTAGACCTCAGATTAAAAATTTCCATTTGGTCTCATCTAAGCTAATGTTGTTCAGAGTTTTCCCTCGTCTTTTCTTCAAATTTCCCAATCCTTTTCGTCTTTTCCTTTTTCATCATCACAAGCCAATAGCGATTTCCTCGATTTTCTCATTTCTGCTATATACTCAATACAAATCTCAAGCGAAATCTGCCCCCAGATTTATTTCCTCTAGCGAATCCTCTGGTCTGACGATTTTCTCCAAATCCACCAATCAACCCTTATCTTCAGGCTTTTTCCTCACAAAAGATGGAGTTTTTCTCACTATACTTAATGTTTTCCCCTCACAAAGCCCTCAACAGATCAATTCAAGCCTTTATTATGTCAAAATATGGACTAATCCATCCATTGTTTATCCTTTGATGATAGATTATATCCTACCAGAAGAAAACCTAGCTTTTGGACATATTATCACCACAGAAGAAACCAGGTTTTCTTCTCTACAAAACATCGATTTCTCTAATATTAGCAACCCTGAGATGGGAAATAAAGCCTATTTATTTTCGAAATCTCAAAGCTCAGAAAATATCATTGAAACAGGCTATATTCTAGAGAAATCCTTTGAATCTCTAATAAACATTCATCATCCGGATACAGTGATCTATGGATCTGCTATTATGAATAAAGAAGGCAAAATATTAGGAATGCTTCAGCCTCCACATGAGCTAAATAACGAAAGGAGCTCCAGAATGATGGATATCAATTTTTTGAAGCCTATTTGTGAACAATACCTTGAGAAAAAGGAGGTAAAGAAGGCCTATTTGGGCTTATCAGTGAAGAACTCCAATATTGGTCTCACTGTAATTAAGGTAAATTCTGGTGGTCCTGCTAATATTGCTGGGATGAAGCTAGGAGATGTGATAATAGAAGTGAATGGAAGGAAGATTGAAACATCAGGTGAGTTCATAAGGATGATGAGTTATGGGAAAGATGAGAAGATCAGGCTAAAAGTACTTAGAAATGGGATTCTTTGCGATATAGATTTAACTTCCGGTTAGAGAAAATAAAAGAAAACGAGTAAAATTGTGAAATAAAATATATAAATTAAGAAAAAACTATCCTTTTTTGCATAAAAATGACTTCAAATTCAATTGAACTGCCCAGCATACCTTTATCTTCATTAGATTCCTCTCATAATTTCAATGACATCCCCAATAATATAAACCTATTAAGAATCCACACTATGAATTCAAATGCTGGGCCCATTGAACATTATTTCACAGGACTTACTCTTATTAAACATAAAACCTCCATATTTCATGACATCCCTTTGGAATTCGATTCCCCTAAAGGCAAAGCTCATATGGAGAATTTCACTATGGGCATAATAAAAGACTCTATGTTTAAGAAACTGAAGACTCTTCGTTTCGATTTCTCGAATTTCCAACATATCAAGGTTTTTTTCTAAGAAAAGCTAACTTTTTTCTCAATTTTTCTTTATTAGATGTTGATTTCTGTCCTGAAGAAAACCGCAATGACTAGGAATGAAGAGGAATTAGAATTCCTCCAGGAAGTCTTCGGTTATATCCCTTTTTTCCAATCTTTTCAAAAAGACTTCGATCAAGAGACTTTCGAAACTCTTCTTCGGAAGCTTCGTTATGAATATGGGAAAAAAGATCGTAAGATCTTCAATTTCGGGGATATGGGACGTAAATTCTATATAATTCTGAGTGGAGGAGTGAGGGTATTAGTGCCTAAAACTCCGAATGATATTGAAGAAGATGAAGATGAGGATTCACAAAATACGAAAAAACAGGAGTTTTTAATAGTGAATGAATTGAATTCTGGAGATTGTTTCGGGGAAATAGCTTTATTAAATTCAGTGCCTAGAACTGCGACTTGCATTTGTAGAGAAGACACACATTTCGTGGTTTTGACTGCTGAGACTTATATGAAGATCGTGGGTTTTATTAAAAAAAAGCGAAATAAGCGTTAATCAAAAGGGTTTTATAGCACAATTTCATAAGAATAAGTTCAGAGAATTATTAGATATATTAGATAAATCGCAATATTTCAAGGCATGGCCCACAGAACTCAAGAATGTCATGGCACTTCATTTCAAATTAAGACCTATTAGCAGAGGAACTGTGCTTTATAAGGAAAAAGACGTTGTGGATTCGATCTTTTTGATAAAAGATGGAGAAGTTGAAGTCTTTAGAATTTTTTCCTTTCGAAAAATTTAAGCTTTATCTATAAAAAAATAGATTTCTAAAGTCCTTAAACCAGCGAAAACTAAGGAATATTTGCCCAAAATAGAGATTATCGATGCTATGTCGATTCTTGAAAACGATAGACAAAACATAATAGAGCCCACTAATCAAAAAGACCATAAAACAAATATTAAAACTAATAAAGGGATATCGTCTGAACGTCAAACCCTTTGTTTATTAGGTCGATTGGAGCTTTTCGGGGAAGATGAGCTGCTTTCTCCAAATAAACGATCCACAAAAGCAGAAGTCAAATCCACAAATGCCTTGATTTATGAGATTTCAGCTAAGAAAGTCATTGAGAATATCCCAAAAGATCTAATAATCCATATGCAGATTTTAAATCAGAACCGATGGAAATGGAGATCAAGGCTTCAGAAAACCTCAGAAAAAGTGACTGGATTATTCGAAAGCCAAACGAAACAACCTCTTTATCGGACGAAATCTGAATTTAAAAGACCTGAGGAATTAATAGATCATATCAATGAAAAGAATAATAAAATCCTTACAAAACTCCCATTGACTTTTTCCTTTAATCATAGAAATAAGCAGTTTTATAAAGGAATTGAGAAATTCTATCCTTCTAATAAAGAAGAGGAAAATCGATCTGATTTAGAAAAGGCTATATTCCCTGAGACCATTTTGATACCTTTTAAGAAGAAACTCCAGGCTTTGACTTTGGGATTAAGACATTTCAGGATTTCTAATGAATTGAAAGGAAAATTAGAAGGTTTTGTCAGAGAAAACTCTTTGAAGGATCAAGCAGAAAAACGAGTTCCTGAGGATTATCATATTGAGGACATATTTTGCGATTATGAGGAAATCGATGAAAAAGACCTTTTGGCTGGGTTTTTGGTTAATAATAAAGGTCTTTCTTCAGGAAGCGAGACTAAGAAAATAGTCATTAAAAGAGAAAACCCGTTATTGGCTTTATCTCAAAACCTTAACCTTAATTTCCAGATCTTCTCTGAGAAATCAGCCAAAAAAAAGCCAGAAAAAGACTTGTTTTCTAGAGAAAATCATAGGGAAAGTCATGGTAATATAGTTGAAAGAAAGACCTGTGTGCCAAATAAAAGATTGGTAGAGACTTTAATGAGAGAAAATGGGAATAAGCCTTTCGGAATATTAGAAAAGGCTGTAAAGAATAAAGATAAAAGGATGGTTTCTTTGATTAATATCTCGAAGGTGTTGGAATTAGAGAAAGAAGAGGAATTAAGACAAAAAGGAGGGACTTGGGGTATGGGAATTAGGAAAAAAAGGAGAAATGTGAAGGATTTGAGAGGCACAGATTATGGATTATGGAAAAATGACAGGAGGAAATTGGTCTTTGTTACTGAAACGGGAGAATAAAGAAAGTGCTTGTTTTTTATATTTTGATTTGAAGAAAAAGAGTCTGTTATTCAATCCTTTTTTAATATAAAAGAAGTTCTAGGCTTTTTTATTAAAAAAAATAGAGAGTTCTTTGATATTATGAATAATGGCTGAATTAAATTCAATATTCTTCCTTGCACTCTCTTCTAATTTATTCAAAGGCCTTCTTTTCATTAATATTGATGATTTTTTTATTCTGTATTCTGTTCACAACAAAAAAACCAAAATCAAAGGAAATTGAACTGAAAAGCGAACAACTCCTAAAGAACAAACAAAGAACCATAAAAAAAAAATATCATTTAATTTTATATTTCCTTGAAATATATTTTCGTCAAACCATTTAGAATAGAAATAGATATTGGAATACGATTATTTCTGATCAAAATTCATTTGCATTCAAATTTCAAATGAACTTATGTTTCTTATAATTTCAAAGTAAAAAAAATGGTTGACAATGAATCACATCCAAAAGAGCCTCTTATTATTCAAAACCCTGAAATGATAGAATCGAAACCAACAAGAGTACCTCTTTTTTGTCAAAATATAGCGGTTTTTTCGGATTTTCATGAATTGAAAACGATTATGTGGAAGAACTCACTCAAATATCACTGTTCTCCAATTATTATTAAAACAAAAGATCCAAAACAAGGAATTACGACAACCGTCACAATCACCGGTGAATTAGAACAAATTTTTTTAGCCAGCACTGAGATAGCGAAATTTGTTGTCGACAATAATCTCAAATATGATTTTTTGCCTATGCAAAAAAAAAAATTCGATCAAGAGGAAGATAATTATGATTCTTTACTTGAGGAGACTGCGCCAAAATTGCAAAAAAAAAACTCTTCTGGTAACTTTTTTTTTTAGAATAACAGAAAAGACAAATGTTAGAATCAAAGATGCAGATCCAACTTCCCTTTCTGTATTTTTTAGCAAATTCAAAAAATACATAAAAAACGTCAATTTTCTTGAAGACTTGGGAAACTTGCTATTAAAAAAAATCGGGCTCAACAGTCTAGATGAAGTAAAAACGCAGTCAGTTGTTGAAAGCTCAGCGCAAGAATTGGAAGAGAAAAAACAGAATAAATTAGAAAAGGTTTTATTCGACCAGATTGAATCAGAGAAAAAAGAAAAATCAAAATGGGAGGATAAATATGATAAATTGGAGGAGAAATGGGCAGAGAAATATGCTAAATTGGAGGAGAAATATGGCAAATTGGGTTCAGAATGGGAGGAGAAATATGGCAAATTGGGTTCAGAATGGGAGGAGAAATATGGCAAATTGGGTCAATGGTGGGAAGCAAGATGCAAGGAGTTAGAAAAGAAATATGAAAACTTCGAAAAGAAATATGACTCCCTGGATCAGGAATACAAGCAACTATTAAAAGAAAAAAAATAAAACATCTTGAAAAAAAAGAAACAATAAAAAATTATTAAAATAACTATTAGGTAAATTTTTTTTTTCTTTAAATTCCTTTCTGAATTCCAATTCCAAGTGTAAAAACAATGAAATTGTTTTAAGAAAAATATATTAAGACAGACCTGAATTTAGCATTGGAACAAGATAATTTGCTTTATTTTTTCAAAGCTTTTCTAAGTTTTTTGTTATGATCTCATAAGTTCAATCATGAGAGTTTTTTTAAATTTGTTTTCTTCAAACAAAAATTAAAATGAAGGAAAAAAAAATGGAAGAATAAATGTTTTTATTTTTTAGTTTTTTTCTTTCTTTCTTCAAAAAAAAGCTTTGAATTAACTAAATGATTTAAATTATTTTAGACACCAGAGTTGGACCATTGCCAGTAAGTGGCATCACCGGCAATGGAGATAAGTTGGTTGACGACAGCAGCAGCCAATTGGTCAACAACATCAGTATAAGAGGAGATTTTGAAGTCTACACTGGCTGAGCAGGTGCCATCAACAGCGGTCAGATTTCAAGGTGACGTAAACCATCAAACCACCTTGCAATCTACAAATTGTTGTTCAGAGAAAGATGGCAAGCTCTTGAGAGCAAGGAAAGAGGCACCTTCCAAAGATCCAGTGGTTGAGAAAGCCCAGCCCATAGTGATGGTTCTCCAATCAAAGCTGGTTGTGGCATTGAAGGTTGGAGATCATGATGTTGGCTTTGGTTAGCTACAACCTTGGTGGACTTGTATATGGCTTTCAATTTTTTCAGTGGTCAAAACCATGAATTTGGTGAAGGGTTCTTTTGTCGGTCATGATTTCCTTCGTAGTTTAGACACTCTGCATTGGTCTTCATTATCATATTTCTTGTTGTTCTTGGTTTTCCAATTGGTTTTTAATGGATGCAATTTTTCAAGATTCAAATATTTTGAAATTTTGGTTATTGGAATGTTTTTTAAAGAAAAAAAATTATAATTTATTTTAATAATTTTTAAATTAACCCCTTTTTTCGACTGTTAGACTGGAAACTGTAGGAAATAATCGCACCATAAGTGAGCAATGGCATATGGCCAAAAAAAAAAAAAATCATTTTGAATAATGAGAATGTTTTTTAATCATTTTTCAAAAGCAAAGTAATTCAGACAAAGAGGGGGGACTTGATTATGTTTTATGGAAAAATGATAGGAGGAATTGGTTTTTGGTAGTGAAACTGTACAGTAGAATAAAGAAAAAGTACTTGTTGTTATGTTACTTTAAAGAAAAACAGTCTTTTATTCAATTAATGTTTTTTTATTAAAAAAAATAGTTAATGACTTATTTAAATCCAATATTCTTCCTTGCATTTCTCCGCTAATTTAGTCAATTCCTCCTCTTTTTTCTGATCTTTCTTTAAAGGAAAGGTTCCTTTATTATAATAGCTCACTAGTTTTCTCATGCAATTATAATTATTCTTCTCAATTCCCATTTGAAGTAATTCGATTTTCTTCATTCCACTCTCATCTTTAATTTGCCCCTTCTCATAAAGACAAGCCAAAGTATATAAACAATAACTCGAGCCTTTTTCCTTGCCTTTTTCATAATCTTTTATAGCCTTTCCAAGGTTTTTTTCCACTCCAACCCCCATTTCATAGCATAATCCACGCCAATGAAACCCGAACTTATTGTTTTTTTTCGCTGCTTTGTCTATATAAGAAAAGCCTTTCTCTGAGTCATGTTTCACACCAACTTCCTTTAAATAATAAGCTCCCAAATTCCATAAAGCTAAAGGATTTTCTTGTTCGGAGGCTTTTGACATATATTCAAAGGCTTTCTTTTCATCAATACCTATACCATTTATCTCAATAGTGCCATCATATTGAATTGCCATGCAAAAAAAAGCCTCTTCATTTTTTTGTTCCAAAACCTGAGATTCAATCAATTTGGAATTCTTCAGAAGCTCTGATTGGAAAACCTTGGTTTTGATTTCGTTATTTCTCCAAGCTTCCCACATTAAGACTAATTCTGTTATTATTTCCTTAGAGGATTTTTCAACTATTTCTAGATTTTGGGCCAAATTTCTCTTTTGTTGAACAATCTCTCCTTTTTCCAAACTCAACATTATTTCATCCACTGTGAGTCTTTTCTGATGATCATAAAACAACATTTTCTCAATCAAATCCAAGACAAATTTGGGGTATTTGTCCAATCCTCATCTAAAGCCTCCTTTATATCAGAATCATGTTTCTTCTGTTTTTTTTCCCATAATTGCTAATATGTTTGATATCATCATATTGATGTCCGCAACAATTCAACAATGTCATCCCAAGGGAATAGATATCACATAGACCCATATTTAGCTTCTCCTCTTGATTGGAAATTTTAGGTGCCACATAACCTGGAGTAAAAGAAAAGCCCCTGCTTATATATGTTGTTTTGGATTTGGTATTAAAAAGCCCGCCTCCCCAATCACTTAATTTAAAGACTGTTTTAACATCAATAGCCTTATATTCTGAGATATTTTTCAAAGATTGTCTGTTTTTTGTGTCAAAAACAAGGATATTCGCAGGCTTTATGTCGCAATGGAATATGGATTTGGAATGAGCATATTTCAAGCCATTTGTAATATCAGCTAGCATTTGTAAAAGAATATCAGGCTTTAAGCTTTTTTCCTTTTCCAATAAGGATTTCAGTGAAATTCTCGCCGGTTTCATTATAATTACCACTGATTTCTCCAATGAATTCATTAGAATATCCTTAATCTCACAAATATTTGCATGATTTGATAAGGAGGTCATGAAATTCACTTCCTTTGTGTATTCTGACAAGGTGGAATCTGATTGAGGAAAAATAATTTTCAAAGCGAGTTTCTCAGAAGGGTTTTCTAATTTGAAGGAAGAAATCACTACTCCAAAAGCACCTCTGCCTAGAATTTCAGTGTTTTTAACGTCGAAGAACTTTTTGAACCAATCGAACTCGCAAATTTTGGCGAGAAGCTCTTCGTTTTTTAGTTTGGAATCCATTAATAATTATATTCTCTAAAAAAATTAATATAAAAGGACTTTTAAAATTTTACAATTATATCAATTTTTATTGCATAGAAAAAAATATTGTTTTTAAAAATATACCAGTAGATTTTCGAACCCTTATTATAATTCAATTCATTTTCTTCTTTTTTTAATTCCTAATTTTATTTATGTTTTATGTTTATTTTTGTTTTGAAAAAACATATAAATGCTTTTATATTTTTCTTTTAATTTCCTCAAAGAAAAACATCATCAAAATTATGAATTTCTCCTCAACAACATTCCTTAAGGATTCCTTTGACCCCAACATGCTTCTCAACGACCTTTTTCTCTCCAAACTCGACCTCCAATCTCTTTCCACCATAAATTTCTCCTCCCTCCAATCCTCCTTCCAACAATTTCAAGACGAGCTTCAAAAAGCCAGGCAGCGTTATACTGAAGAGCTCGAAACCTGTCTTTTGGTGAATGAAATCAATGCTGAAACTCGTCAAACTGAACAAACAATCATCCTTCAAGAATATGAGGAATTAGATAAAATGGCTTTAGAGCTCGAATTCGCCTTAACTCGTTCTGATGACGGGACTATTCATTTAGAGAATTCATTAAGATTTTTTGAAACTGAGAAGCTTAATGATTTATTTACCAAAGAATTATTAGAAGTCTTTATAGAATTAAATAAGGGCGAGGTTGAGAGATTTGATGCTTTGGGTTTCGAGAAACAGGCTTTATATCTCTATATATTGAATAAAGTAGTGACTAGTTTGAATAATGTTAACAATGAATATGAAAAAGCTATTGAGATAGTTCAAGCGAAATACGAGACTTTTAAAGGGAAATTATTATCTGAATTTAAGGAGGCATTCTGGAAATATGACACCAATGCCTTAAAGGCATTAAGCAATTTATTAGAGAAATATGGACTTTTGCAGGAAATGTCCTTGTTTTTCATTGAAACCTCATTACATGATGTCAAGACCTTCAAAAGCATTATTGACCCTCGCGATTATGACTTAAACTGCAGGTTTTTCCTTGAAAGTCTTCAAGGCATTCTTCGGGCTTTCCAAAGACTTTTCGAGCAAAAAACTGAAGATTTCATGAAATCCCAGAAAGATCCCAATGGAGACTTTCAAATTCAGGAGATCTTCGGAGAACGAACCACGGATATAGTCAAACAGATCTTTTCCTATACATTCGAGAATTTCCTTCGTAAAGGCTTCGAACTCTACCTGGAACCAAACAAAGCCGATAAAGACCTCTATCTCAGATATTTGGAGTTTTTGATGTTGAATATCAAGCATTTTTCTAGTGAAGTTCTTAGCATTGAAAGTCCCATCAAAGGACAAATTCGGGATTTATTGAGTTCTTATAGTAATGCCTTATATGAGGAAATCCGTAGTGGATATTATGACCTGGAAACCAGCAATTTCCAGGACTTTCTTGATGATAAAGTCTCTAGAGTTTTATTGATGTTTAAAAACGCGGAACATTCAAAGAAAACCAATAAAAGTCCCGAAAAAGCTCTTTCTCAGAACAAGAAGAAGCCTTTTTCATGGAATTCCTTGTTACAAGAAACCATTTTCCATGATCAAGCTCAGACTAAAACAACTATTAAAAAGGTCACGAAACATGAGAGGATTAGGAAACTCTCGATTTTAAGAGACCCGAGTTTAAGTGAAATTATAGAGGAATGTTTCCGTAAACTCAATGAAGCTTCAAGAAGATGCCTCTTGATTTCACAGGAAATCAATAAAACCTTGAATATTTATGGGCTTCTTGAGGTTTTCCTGAATCATTTCGGACTAGGACTCTTAGAACCTCTGATCAATTATATAGGGGAATTAATCCCTGGACTTAATTCAAAGAAATTCCTTGATGAAAATTTCTTTGAAATCGTTTCCAGACTCAATGTTTTCATTCAAAGACTCGATTTAGCATATTTAAACTGCTCAAAAAGCCTTAGTCTTATCAATGAATCGCAGGATTTCCTCAATAAAAAAGAAGGTCTTATTCAAAGACTCACAATATTATTGCATAAATCAATCCAGAACTCATTGGCTTCAATATTCATTTTCAGCAATAGGATTCTTAGTGAAAAACAGAAGAAAAAGGACTTTTTGGGAGAATGTGGGACTTTGAGAACAGAGGCCTGTGGGGATTTCATTAAACATCTGACGAAATATGTGAATGTAATCAAAGATTTCGCTTTTGATAAGACTAGAGTTAACATATTATCAAGTCTTGGCACTCAAATAATCTCAATGCTCAGTGAACATCTCACACATTATAAGGTGAATATGAAGGGAAGTCCGATTTTATTGAATGATTTGAATGAATATTCAGGATTTTTAGGCGATTTTGGAGATGAGAACCTGAAGAAAGAAGTGGAGAGTTTCATGGTAATCGCGAAGGCTCTCACTGTTACTAATGAGAAAGTCAATGAATATTGCAAGGAAAAGGGTATTGAATCTAAGGAGATTTTACAAAAATACTTAAAAAACAGGAGTTAAATTAAAGGGGTTTTATATTTTAATGCCAAAATTGCGAATTTGTATAGAACTTCCTCTTATAGACATTAAGGAACTTCCCTCTTTTATCCTCATAATCTCTATTTTCATCTTCTTTTTTCTCCAAAAACACACCAATTTTCCTTAAAATTCCTTTTCTATACCCAGGTAACTCATATATGAGATAATAATTCAACATTGTGCCAGGGATCACGAGATCATGATAAAATCCACGCATTAGAATCTGATATCTAGCTAATAAAATCCGCAGGAAAAGACTTGATAGCAAGCCAACTGTAAAAACGTTCATATAAATCATTTTGAGTCGGGAATGGAAATTAGAAAGCGCAAATAAATCATCGGAATCGAGGAGAGGCCTTTTTTGGGATTCATGGAGGATCTCTTTTGTCAGAGAAATTTCCTTGAGGAATTGCATTTTTGATAAAATAAATGGATTTTTAATAAAAATTTATGAATTATGAGTTTTATATTGAAAAATAATCAAAGAAAAAAAAAAAGAAGAATTTTAACAAAAAATAAAAATTCGAGCAATTGGATATATAATATACAAATAAATTTTTGTTTTTTGTAATTTTAGGTCAATTTTTGTTAGAAAAATCTATTACATTTTTTTAATTTTAAATTTATAAAAAATTCGGAGTTTGCAAAGTTGTTTTTATGTAAAATTATTAACATTTAAAAAAAATGGTAAAAAATAGCTAATTTTAATAAATAAAACAATTTACGGTCTTAATTTTATATACAAACTAGTTCCTTTTAAGACTTCAGCATTTCAATTTCCCCCAATAATTCATTCAATTCCTGTTTAAACCCTTCAATTTCCCAATTTTTCCTTTTCAAATTCTCCTCATATTCCTTCCTTTCTCTTTCCAATTGATTTCTCACACTAATTGCTTCTAATTTCAAAGCTTGGGTCTCCGCATTCGCAGCTTTATAAGGATTCTTCAAATTTTCTAATATTCCTAAGATCTCCAATTCCTTTTGTTTATAACCCCTTTCAACTAATTCCAGTTTTCTCTCTAATATTTCGAAATCCAGCCTTGTGGGGTTCTTGGGTGTATTCATTATCAGATCTTTAAGGTCTTTATTCTCTAATTCAAGTTTCTTCAAGACTTTTTCTGAATTTTCATTGTTTTTCATGAAATTATCAATTTTTCTTATTGGAGGTGAAGTTATAAATGGTTTTTCTTGTTTAAGGAGTGAAAGGAAAGCTTCTTCATAGAGGGATTTAAGTTCGAAAATGTAGATTTCTTCAATTTTATCAAGAGAAAAATTTAGAGATCTTAACCGGAGTTTAAAAGCTTCAAATTCTATAGGGAAATCCAAAGTCAATAGTTGAAGTTCTCTCAGAAGATTTCCCATGTTTTCAGAGGAAATATTGAGGTTTTTTATTATGAAGAACCCTTGAAGATAGATTTCAGAGCCATTATTCTCTAAAAATCTCAATAAGTTCTTATCTGAAACCATTAAAGAGTCTTTATCATCATTATTCTGTTCATCTTTCATGGGCAAAGGCTCTTGATTGCTTTTTTTTCCCTTAATAATAACCTCTGAAACCTTATTATTATTAGATCCAATAGGGTTTTTTCTCGTAATTTTTCCTTTGACAGATGCTGAAACACCTTTTTTCTGATTAACAATGGAGTTTTTATTCTTAAGAACCTCATTGTTTTCTTTTTTAATTGAAATATCTTCTTTTTCATGTAATTTAATCTTTTTAGCATTTTCCTCAAAAATCCTGGTTTTTTCCAATAATTCCCTCTTATTTTCTTGGCTTTCTCTCTTCAAATCATTGATATTCTTCTTATATTCTTCTCCTTCTTTCTCTAATCTAAGAATTTCTCCCTCTAATCTCTTGATCTCTCCTTCTAATTTCCCTTTAATTTCCTCATATTTCCTCTCTTTTCCCTCAAATTCCCTCTTCATTTTCTCATTTTTCTCCATATTTTCTCTAATTTCCCTTAATTTCTCTTCAATATCCATCTTCTCTCTCCTTTCTAATTCAATTTCCCCCTTCAAAACCTTGTTTTCCTCTATATTTTCCACCAATCTTCTCCTCAAATCCTTCAAATCCTCCATATCCACTAAAACATCAGGACTGACCATGCCTTTCATCACATCAATCTTCGAATTTTCTATTAAAAGTCCTGCCTTTTGGCTTCTTGCGACTTTCCCTTTCAAATCAACGATCGCAGTTTCCTTTTTAAAGACTTTTCCAGTCAAATTCGCGATTTCTTCTTTCAAATCCTTAATCAAAAGCAAATTCCTTTCGTTTTCCTTTTGATATCCTTTGATCAATAACTCCTGGAATTCGAATTCTCTAAGGAAATCATTATCTTCATCAGAATCTAATAGTTTTTGTGAGGTTTTCCTTATTGCTCTTCTTTGAACTATAGGATCTTTAATTAACTCTTGATATTCTAATAATTCTCTCTTTAATTGGGCATTTTCACCCTCCAAAGCCTGTCTTCTAGACTCTAAAGTCTTAACTTCTCGTTTACTCTGGAAAAAAGCCTCGTTTTGAGACTTGAAATAGGAGATTTCATTGTTCAATTTCTCGATTTCTAACAAAAGTCCTTCCTTTTCTAGATAAAACTGCTCATTTAGTTGTTGAGTAAGTCTCGTTTCTGTGATTTTATCAATAAAAACTGCTTTTTCCTGCATAACTCTCATCTTCGATTCGGAACTGAACCTCAAGTTCTTATTTTCAAGCTCCAATTGTAGCACTTTCCTTTCTGAAACCTCCAATTGTCTAACGATTTCCTCCAATTCAGTCTGATAGCCTTCTATTCTTTTATTAGCATCATCCAATTCCTCGGTTTTATGGCCTAATTTCATCTCAAAAAGCTTGTTTTCCATCATGTCCCCGACTTTATTCATTGGTTTCTGAGGAATTTCAGTGAATCTTAAGGAAGTTTCTGGTATTTCAGGTGTTTTGGCAGTCTTTATCGAATTATCACCAGCGAAGGTATTGAAACTTTCCTGTTTTCCTGTAGTTTCTAATGGATTTGTGTTATTTGGCTTGAGAAAACTGTTGTTTTCATAGGCTTTTGGGGTTTCTTTGCCTTTTTCTTGAACATCACTGAATTTCTCTATATTATTGGTTTTGATCAAGGCTTCTAAGCCGCTTATTGGGGTGGAAACCTGCAATTTCGGTATATTTTCCTTATAAACCTGATCATCAAGGTTTTTCTTGAGATATTCATTGGTTTGGCTGGCATCATAGACATCAGAGTCTATTTTGGAAGGGTTATAATTTTCTGAGGCGTTTTTGGCTGTGAATTTTTCTGAAATGTTGTTATTTGTAGTGAATTTCTCACTGACGTTGTTATTAGTGTTAGTGAATTTAGAGGTGTTCTCGAAGGTATTGTTATTCTTGATTTCGCTTTCATTTTCCTCAGTCTTTTCACCCAAAGTGTTGTTTTTATCAGGTATTTGGCTTTGGCTTTGGCTTTGACTGGCTATAAGACTGCTTTTTCCCATATATTTCATCATTTCTGTGGGGTCATAAACCTCAGGCTTTTTTTCCTGATAATCTTCTTCTTCTTCTTCTTCAGGCTCTTGGCTTTTCTCTAGACTTTCAGTCTTATGGCTTTTGCTTTCATTCAAGGCATCTGCGATATCAAAACTGATTTTCTCATTGTTTTTCGTGCTGAGTCTTTTTTCTTCGAATAAGGATTTCTTAGATTTGGATTGTTCTTTTTGTATCGCGGCTTCGATTTTCAGTCTTTTTTCCTCTTCTTCCTTTTTCTTGATTTCTTCTTCCTTGGATTTTTTCTTTTGATCTCTTTTCTTTTCCAAGGCTTTTTTCCTTTCTTCATAACTTTTATTCAGGATTTTAGCTTGATTCTTTTTCTTCGCAGGCCCAAAATCGATCTCGAAATCATATGGGTCCCTTTCTTCCTCATATTCCATATCAGCATATTCCTCAAAATCCTCATCTTCATAATCATAACCTGGATTCATCATGCCTTGATAACCCATAGGCATACCATAATTATTGGGAATAGATGATGGCGGATAATAATTCATTAAATCAGCATGACGAGGATTCATTGATTGCATAAAAGCTGGCTGGGGACGATTCTTGTTGAGAGCAGTGGCTTCGTCACGAGTACTATGAGCGTTCAAGAAATCGTTTAGACCTTGGGATTCTGAAAGCTCACCACTAGAAGAAAAATTTGATGGTTTCATTATGTTGTTGGAAAGAGAAAATCTGAGAGTTTTTTTTTAGGAATTTGGTATATTTTTCTATAAATATTTTTAGATAAAATTTTTATTCTTCGTTAAAATTTAAAATCATTTGAATAATTATCTCGGTTATTAAAAAAAATAATTATTGTTTTTTCTTGAAAATTAAAAAAATTTATATAACAAAATATAATATTCTTAGAAATCAACGAATAGTCCAATAACAAAAATATAATATTCATAATTTTTTGCATTTCAAAATTGAAAAAATTAAATAATTTCATTTCAAATATTTTCTATTCAAAAAACCTCCAAAAAAAAAATTTAAATAGTTCGGAATTAACTATAAACTGATTTAAATTTGAGAGAAAAAACTTCCATTTTTCAAATGAGTCATTATAAAACCTTTACAGATGAAATACCTGAGCTGGCCAATCCATTGTTTCTCCATAAAAACATTTCTCAGGCAGGAGCAGCAAATCATTTTGCATCTTTAGACCTTGATCGTTCTCCTGCCAAGAATTATGAGCAAAATTCAGAAGGTTTACCTTCAATGAGAGTTTCCCATTTCCAAAAATCACCAGTTACTCAAAACATTTCGGAATTCCAACAATTCGAAAAAGAAATACTAATTGAAAAATTCCAATCGTTTGTTTCTTGGGTCCAGGGGAAAAAAGAGGACCAAAAAACCGAATTTTATGAAAAAGTCAAGAAATTTGAATTTTATAGATATCGATCAATAAAATATGATCAAAATTCTGGTGTGACTTGTTTAGCGATTGATTTGAAAGGTGAAAGATTGGCAATTGGTTGTGAGGACAACTTTTTTTCAATATGGGATGTATCCAATTCTAAGGAACCCAAATTTAAGCAAAAGAGCGATGTTCAAGATGTGAAGCCAAGTTGTTTGCTTTTTACAGAAAAATATCTATTTGTTGGCACTTATAATAAAGACAGTCGGGCCACTTCAAAAATCACCCAATGGAGTTATCAAGACAATTTGGTAAAAAAAAATGAATTCGAAGGTCGTCATCATGGTTCGATTAGAGGTCTCGCAGCAACAAATGACTATTTATTATCAGTCGCAGAAGATAAACATTTGGTTTTTTGGAGATTAAATATTGACTTTCCAGAAAAAGCGACAGTAAAAGTACATGATGGACCTGTTTCTGGAGTGGCTTTGGCTGAGAAAAATAAAATAATAGTGACAAGTGGTTATGACATGAAAGTCAAACTATGGGATTTTGAAAATCTTAATGAGCCAATAGCTGTATTGGAGGGACATACTGAAATTATCCGTGTCATGGCTATTTCTCATGATGGGAACAAACTAGCAACTGGTGGTTCTGATAAACATTTGAGGATTTGGGATATCAAAAAAAAAGAGGAATACCATACTTTTGAAGGACATACTGATTCAATTCGATCGCTTTGTTTTTCTCCAGATGGAGTCTTGATAATGAGTGGGAGTGAAGATCGGACGATAAGGATTTGGAACGTGATGAAAAAGAAATTCTTGGCAATGCGAGAAGGCCATGAAAACAGTGTTCGAGCTTTGGTTATGGATAAGAACGGTCATCAAATCTTCACAGGAAGTGCTGATAAAACATTGATGGTTTGGACTTTGGATCATGAAACTGAAAGAGATATGAGTTTTGATGAGAAAAAAAATAAAATTGATGTGATTGCAACCTTATCAAAACCTGCATTAGCCATTACAGGGGGAAGTGAAGGTAGTGTAAGGGTTTGGGATACAAAGCATGGGAGAGAACAACAATTATTGGAGCAACCAGGGAAAAGGGCGATTTTAGCATTGGATATTTATAATGATCAAGATGACATCCTTTTTGCATCAGGAGATGATGGAGGAACCATCGTTATTTGGTCATGGTCTTTGGTGGCATGTAATCAATTGAGTGATTATAAAATCCATACTCTTGGGGTAACTTGTATCCAGTTTTCACATGATGGCTCCATCATTATATCAGGAAGTTTGGATAAAAAGGTGAATTTTTATGAACGAGTGAATGGAAACAAGAAAAGATGCATTGATGTAGGCCAAGAAGTCACATGTCTCGATTTTGACTCTAAAGAAAGATGGTTAGTTATTGGAACGATCAAGGGATTGTTGAAGATTTATAGTCTGAATGAGGAAATAAAACCTTCTCTATATGATATTCCAGGACATGCAGCTAAAGTTACTGGCCTAAGAATCACTCCTGATGGTTTTTTAGTGATAAGTGGTAGTCTAGATTGCACTATTAGGGTTTGGAATCGTGAGCAGAATTCTTTAACTTTCATTATAACAGAACATAAGAAGGCTATTCTTTGTTTAGATTTGAATTATGACGCTTCAAAAATCCTTTCAGGCAGTGAAGATTGTTCTTTGCGATTATGGGAAATAGACAGAGGAACTCAAATCGGGATCACATTTTTCGAGGCTGAAGTTAATGCGCTTTCAGCACCAAAAGATGGAAGCAAAGTCATTTCGACGGGAGGCAAAAAAAGATCACTCAAAATGACTGAATTTAATAAATGCAGAACCATGTATTTATTTGAGGTTGACCGAAAAAAAATCAGAGCGATAGCCATTTCACCTGATGAGAGATATATGGCATGTGCTTCAAAAGCCCCCAAGATCAGAATTTGGGATCTCAAAACTAATGAATGTCTTTTCGAATTGGAAGGTCATGCCCAGGAGGTGAATTCAGTGAAATTCACTCCAGATGGAAAAAAACTCGTGTCTTGTGGTAGTGACAATACGATTCGCTTATGGGATATTTGGGATATTCAAAAGAGAAATTTTCCAATTATGCTAAGGAAAAACACCAAGGCTGTAATGAATATCGCTTTATATGAAGAAGGTTCCATGGGTATTTTTCCTTTGAAATCTGAATCTGTCTTGATTTGTAATTTGATCCATCCTGAAATCATTGAAATCATTAGAAAGATCCCTCAAACCAACGGATCAGTTCAAAGTGTCGCGATAAATGAATATGAGACCCATTGTTTTTTCGGTGCTAAAGGGATTATAGAAGTATATGATATGGAGAATTGGGAGATGATTAATGCATTTAAAGCCCATAATGGGAAAGTCAATACTTTGGTGATTCAAGGAAATGAACAAAGATTGAT
>Ga0302320_10010271_pt1 | contig 19967 bp, 17 predicted proteins | sample Bog_T0_3_FD_202130 | JGI IMG/M metagenome (GOLD analysis project Ga0302320, IMG submission 202130) | Peat permafrost microbial communities from Stordalen Mire near Abisko, Sweden - Bog_T0_3 | ecosystem: Environmental > Terrestrial > Soil > Wetlands > Peat | place: Sweden: Abisko, Stordalen Mire... | reverse complement strand
ATCGCGGCGGTAAATGCCGCTTCGACCCCCGACAAGCTGAGGATCTCCCAAAGATGAGCCCAGCGCATTCCCGGTTCTTGCGCCGAACGGCGACAAGGAACGCTCCCCTTGGCGGGGCCGTGGCCCCAAGCCAAGGCCTCGATGCCCATTGCAGCTCCCTTGTCCACCTCTACTCCAGCGAGAGCGCCCAGGTCGTAGCGCTGAAGGGCGTCGACCTCGATATCGACTCGGGAGAAATGGTGGCGCTCTTGGGGCCCTCCGGCACGGGCAAGTCCACCCTCTTGAAGCTGCTCGGCGGCCTTATCCAACCCACCGCGGGCCGGATCGTCGTAGGAGGCCACGACTTGCGGACGCTCTCGCCCGGAGGGCTTCGCCTGCTGAGGGCGACCGAGGTGGGCATAGTGCTTCAAGACGCCGGTACGAATCTTTTGCCTTATGCCACGAGCGAACAGAACATCTGGTTCGCCCAGATGGGGGCGCGCCGAGCCGGCCACGTGGTCGATGAGCCAAACGAAGTGCTGCAAAAGCTCGACCTCGGCCATCTTGGCGCGGAGCGGGTGAACCGCATCTCAGGCGGAGACCAGCAGCTCGTGGCCCTTGCCGTCGGGGTTGCCGCCAGCCCGAAGCTGCTCCTCGTCGACGAACCCACGAGCCAGCTCGACGCCGAAGGGCGCGACGCTGCCATCTCCCTCATCAAGGAGATCAACCGACGACTGGGCTCGACTGTCGTGATTGTCACCCACGATCCCGCGGTCGCCTCGGCCATCCCCCGGACGGTCACGATCCGCGACGGTCGCGTCGGGGCCGAAGGGCGCCACGGCGAGGAGTTCGCCGTCGTGGGCAGTGACGGCTCGGTGCAGCTGCCTCCTGACGTCTTAGAGGTGGTGGCGCCCAACACCCTCGTACGGATCCGTCGCCATCCCGACGGCGTGGACCTGCGGGTGGTGGAGCCGGCAGAACGCGACGCTGTGACCGCGATGAGCGAGGAAGCGGGACACATTGGCGAGACCGAAAGATGACGGTGAGCAGCGAGCGACGTGACGGCGTAAGGCTGCGAACCGCAAAACTCGCCGTCCTCATAGGCTCTCGCGCGGTGTTGAGCGGCATCGACCTCGAGGCTCGTCCGGGGTCCGTGCTCGTCGTGACAGGCCCCGCCGGCTCGGGCAAGACCACTCTGCTCCATGTCCTCGCAGGCATCATCAGCCCCAGCCAGGGTGAGGCGACCCTCGACGGCGAGAGTGCTACCCGCTTTCGCGAGACCAAAGGCAGCTCCATCGGCTTTGTCCCCCAGACACTCGGTCTCGCCGCCGCCCTCACCGCGGCCGAGAACATCGCCGTTCCCCTCCAACTTTTGAGGCTTGCTCGACAACAGGTGGCCGCTCGAGTGCAAGAGACCCTGGCGGCACTTGGAATCGAGAACGCCGGCGAACAGCTCGCGACCGAGCTGTCGGGTGGTCAACAGCAAAGGGCGGCCGTGGGCCGGGCCATCATCGCTGAGCCCCGTCTGATCATTGCCGACGAGCCCACCTCCGAACTCGACGCCGTAAGCCGCGACGTCGTCTACGCACTGTTGCGCGAGGCGGCTGATCAAGGCGCCACGGTCGTGATGGCCACCCACGACTTCGACCTCGTCGAGCGCGGAGACGACGTGGTCTACCTGCACGACGGGCGTCTCGCCGACTGAGAGCCCACGCCTAAGCCTAAGGAACCTAGGCTGACCTGGGGCCGAAACGGGCCGAAACGGGCAGATCGGCGACGGGCGACGAGGCACGAGTGGGCGTTGCAATGCCGCCCGCTGCAATACTCGGACCGTGACAGCACCTGCATCGGTCGGCCTCGGAGGCCCACTCCGCATCAAAGACGTGGTCGAGATCGCGAGGGGTACCCCCGCCAGCCTCAGCGGGGAGGTCATGGAACGGGTGGACGCCTCGCGCCAGGTCGTCGTGGCGGCACTTGAGGCTCGAGCCGTCGTCTACGGGGTGACGACAGGGTTCGGCAGCCTGGCTGACGTGCACCTCACGCCCGAGCACAGTCAGGCTCTCCAGCACGGTCTGCTCCGCTCACATGCCGTGGCGGTTGGCAACGAGCTGGCACCCGAGGAGGTCCGGGCGATGCTGGCTCTCCGGGCCCATGTCCTTGCCCTCGGCCACTCTGGCGTGCGCCGCGCCGTAGTGATTCGGTTCGTCGAGATGCTCGAAAACGACATCCTCCCCGTCGTGCCCGAGCAGGGCTCACTCGGCGCCTCGGGAGACCTGGCTCCGCTCGCCCACCTTGCCTTGCCGGTCATAGGCGAGGGTGAGGTAAGGCTTAAGGGCGTAAAGATGCCCGCCAACATCGCGCTTCGCCGATGCGGGCTCGAGCCTCTCGTCCTCGAGGCCAAAGAAGGTCTCGCCCTCATAAACGGCACCCAGGGAATGACCGCTATCGGGGTGCTGGCGGCTTTCAGGGCCGCCCAGCTCGCCAAGATCGCCGACATCTCGGCTGCCTTGACGATCGAGGCCATCTTGGGAACCGATCAGGCCTTCGATGCCCGCGTGGTGGGGCTGCGCCCTCACCCGGGCCAGATGGCCTCTGCACGCAACTTGATGAGACTCCTATCGGGAAGCGAGATCCTTTCCTCACACCGCAAGAGCGACCACATCGTCCAGGACGCCTATTCGATCCGCTGCGCCCCCCAGGTCCACGGTGCGTTTCGCGACGTTGTCCGCCACAGCAGCGAGACCCTCGAGATAGAGCTCGCCTCTGTGTCGGACAACCCCGTCGTACTTGTTGAGACAAACGAGATCCTCTCCGGCGGCAACTTCCACGGCCAACCGGTCGCCCTGGCTTGTGACTCCCTCGCAGCGGCCACCGTCGGTCTCGCCTCCATCTCCGAGCGCAGGCTGTTCCGGCTCTTGGACCCGAAGACCTCGAACGGCCTGCCGCCCTTCCTCGTCGGCGAAGCCGGCGTCAACTCGGGCTTCATGGTCTGTCAGTACACCGCGGCGTCTTTGGTCTCAGAGATGAAGACCCTCGCCCACCCGGCCTCGGTCGACTCGATCACCTCCTCGGCTGGACAGGAGGACCACGTCTCCATGGGCATGATCGCCGCCCGACATGCCAGGGAGTGCCTTCGCGACGCCGAGGCGGCGATCTCCATGGAAGTACTTGCCGCCGCCCAGGCATGCGAGCTGCGAGCACCCCTGCTCGCCGGGGCAGCCACCCAGGCTGCCATCGCCTCGCTACGCAAGGTCGTGCCGACCCTTGTCCAAGACAGGGCCCTCAAGCCCGACGTCGACGCCACAATCGCCCTAGTGAGCTCGGGCGAGCTGATCGAGGCTGTCGAGGCGGAGATCGGACTGCTCGAATAGGCCCGGCTCTGCCTATGGCCGGTAGGGCGGCGAGGCGCTCGGGGGCAGCTTCTCGTGAGCTGGACAAGGTTGGAGCAAGAACCGGGAGTAACTTCGGCACGATGGCAGTCGCGAACATCGACCCGAACCGGGTCCCCAAGCACGTCGCCTGCGTGATGGACGGCAACGGTCGCTGGGCGCGCCAACGCGGGCTGCAGCGAACCGAGGGCCATGCCGCGGGTGAAGAGGCGATGTTCGACACCGTGGAAGGCGCCCTCGACCTCGAGCTCAGCTGGCTGACGATGTTCGCCTTTTCGACTGAGAACTGGCGGCGGCCGCCTGATGAGGTTCGTTACCTCATGCATTTCAACGAGGGAATCCTCACCCGTCACCGTGACGACCTCAACTCCAAAGGGGTGCGCATCCGTTTCGCTGGGCGCCGGGACTGGCGCGTCCCGCGACGGCTCATCCGTCACATGGACGAGTCGATGGAACTGACGGCCGCGAACCGGCGGCTCACGCTCACGATCTGCTTCAACTACGGGGGACGGGCCGAGATCATCGATGCCGTCCGCCAGCTCGTCGCCGACGGCGTGCCGGCAGACAAGATCGACGAGAAGGCGCTCCGGTCCCGGCTCTACTGGCCGGACATGCCAGATCCCGATGTCGTGATCCGCACCTCGGGCGAGTTTCGCATCTCGAATTTCCTCCTCTGGGAGCAGCCATATTCTGAGCTCGTCTTTACCGACGTCCTCTGGCCGGACTTTCGCCGCCAGAACCTCTTCGATGCTGTCGGGGAGTACCAGCGCCGTGACCGCCGCTACGGCGGGGTGCAGCGGTGAACGACGAAGTACGCGAGCCGTTCCGGATCAGGGATCACATCGGGGTCATCTCAGGCCTGTTCCTCGGGTTCATCGCCTTGGCCTTCGTGGTGCTGCTTGCCATCAAGGGTTTTGAGCCGGCGATCACATTGCTCGTAGTGCTCGTAGTCGGGATCCTCCTCATCTCGGTCGGGGCGCGGATGAGGTCCTGAGCCAGTGGCTACCTACAGCGACGAGGCCGTCGTGCTGCGCACCTTAAAGCTCGGTGAGGCCGACCGGATCGTGACCATGGCCACCCCCGAGCACGGCAAGGTCCGGGCAGTGGCCAAAGGCGTCCGCAAACCAAAGAGCCGGCTCGCCGGGCGGCTCGAGCCGCTCACCTACCTGAAGGTGATGTGCTGGCGCGGGCGGGAGCTCGACGTCGTGAGCCAGGTGGAAGTCATCGAGCATTTCAAGGCCATAAGGGGGGACCTCGACCGCGTCCCGATCGCGCTCACCATGTTGGAGGTGGTCGACCACCTAGCCCTCGAGAGGCAGCCCATGGCCGAGCTGTTCGCCATGCTCATCGGAGCGCTGCGGACCTTGGAGCAACGGTCATCGCCGGCTCTCTTGGGGGCCTTTTTGTGGAAGCTCCTAGCCCTCGAAGGTGTAGGACCCTCGCTCGAACTGTGCGCCAGCTGCGGGGACGAGGTCGAGCTCGTGGCCTTCGACGCCGGCGAAGGCGGCTTTTTGTGTCGTTCCTGCCGCCGCGGCCAGGCCGTCGGCGCTGACACTGTGAGCCTCATCAGTCAGGTTCTCAACGGTGGCCTGCGCGCCGCGCTCGAGCTCGAGCCGAGCCGGGCGACGGCCGAGGCAGAGCGCCTGGCCATGCTTGCCACCGAATACCACCTGGACCGCAGGGTGCGCTCGGCTCACCGCGGCCCGGAGATATCCACCGCCGGCCTCACTGACAACATCTCGATCGGCAACCGTAAAGAACAAGGCGGCACCTTGAACGGGGACGACGCAGCGGTTGTCGAGGGTGGCGGCGAAGCGGCCAGCCGGCTCGACGACATAGGACTTCCTCCTATCGCCTCTTGAGACGAGGCGCCAAGAAGGCCCGACGGGCCACGTGGCGCCCAGCACTGGCGGGCGCTTGCGACGACTCGACCAGCTCAAAAGACCCCGGCCAACACCGAGACCGTGCCTGTTTGGCTAAGCGGCGGGTCGAGACCCAGCTCGCCTGCAGGTAACCTGCCGCCATGGCAACTCCCTCTGATACCGCTTCCGACGTCGGCTTGTTCGACGCCGTCGTCAACTTGTGCAAGCGGCGCGGCTTTGTCTTCCCTTCCGCCGAGATCTACGGCGGCATCCGCTCGACATACGACTACGGACCCCTCGGTGCCCTCATGCTCCGCAACATCCGTGATGCCTGGTGGCGGGCAATGATCCAAGAGCGTGACGACGTCGTCCCCCTCGATGCCGCCATCTTGACCAACCCCAAGGTGTGGGAGGCCTCTGGCCACCTCGCGACCTTCACCGACCCGCTCGTCGACTGCCGCAGGTGCAAGGAACGCTGGCGGGCTGATCAGATCGAGGACACCTGCCCGAATTGCGGATCGAAGGACCTGACCGAGGCGAGGCCGTTCAACCTCATGTTCAAGACCTTCGTCGGCCCGGTCGAGGACGAGTCCGCGGTTGCCTACCTGCGCCCAGAGACGGCCCAGGGCATGTTCGTCAACTTCCTCAACATCGAGACAACCATGAGGCGCAAGCCCCCCTTCGGGATCGCCCAGATCGGGCGGGCGTTCCGCAACGAGATCACGCCCGGCAACTTCGTGTTCCGCACGCGCGAGTTCGAGCTGATGGAGCTCGAGTTCTTCGTCCCCCCAGCCGACAGCCCGCGTTGGCAGCAGTACTGGTGTGACGAGCGCCTCTCGTGGTACCAGCGCTACGGGATAGCCCCCGAGAAACTGCGCCTGCGACCACACGATCCTGCGGAGCTGTCGCACTACTCATCGGGCACGACAGACGTCGAGTTCGCCTTCCCCTGGGGCTGGGGCGAGCTCGAGGGGATCGCCAACAGGACCGACTTCGACCTGCGCGTCCACCAAGAGCACTCTGGCACCTCCCTCGAGCACTTCGACCAGGCGAGCGGTGAGCGCTACCTTCCCCATGTCGTCGAGCCGGCAGCCGGGGCGACGCGGGCGATGATGGCCTTCTTGCTGGCGGCCTACGAAGAGGACGAGGTCGGCGGCGAGCGCCGTGCGGTGCTCCGCCTCCACCCCAAGATCGCTCCCTACCAGGCGGCCGTGCTCCCCCTCTCGAAGAAGGACACCTTGTCCCCGCTCGCCCGGGACGTGCTCCATAGGCTCCAGCCCCACTTCATGTGCGAGTACGACGAGACCCAGTCGATCGGACGGCGTTACCGGCGCCAGGACGAGATCGGCACCCCGTATTGCGTCACTGTCGACTTCGACAGCCTGGAGGATCATCAAGTGACCGTGCGCGACCGCGACTCGACTGAGCAGACGCGTCTTTCGATTGACGATCTCGTCGGTTACCTGCAAAGCCGTCTCGGCGCCTGAACGCCCGAGAGGGCCGCGCCTGAGTCGGCCTTTAGGTACTTGCCAACCGGCCGTTTTGAGACAACCCGCGGCTGGCGTTTAGGCTCGCTATACCGACAATTTCCAGGAGGCCTTCATGGGCTACGTCTACGATTTCGACCACGAGCACCCTCGTGCCCCTATGGAGCTAAAGGATCTGCTCGGTGGGAAAGGCGCCAACCTGGCCGAGATGACCTCGGTGCTCGGCCTTCCCGTCCCGCACGGGTTCACGATCACGACTGACGCCTGCCGGGCCTACATGGACCAGGGCTGGCCGGACGGGCTCGACGCAGAGATCAGCGAGCATCTGGCCAAGCTGGAAGCCCGCATGGGACGGCGCCTCGGCGATGCCGACGACCCGTTGCTCGTCTCGGTCCGTTCCGGTGCCAAGTTCTCCATGCCGGGCATGATGGACACGGTCTTGAACCTCGGCCTCAACGACCGCTCGGTCGAAGCTCTCGCCAAGCAGACCAACGACGAGAGGTTCGCCTTCGACTCCTACCGCCGCTTTGTACAGATGTACGGTCGCATCGTCCTCGGGGTTTCGGGCGAAAAGCTCGACGGGCCCCTCGATGCCCTCAAAGAGCGCACCGGCTCCTCCGACGCCGAGCTCGTGGCCACCGACCTGCAGGCCCTCGTCGAGGAGCTGAAGGCAGTTGTCGCCGCCGAAACCGGGCACCCATTCCCCCAAGAGCCGGTCGACCAGCTCCGTGGTGCCATCGAGGCCGTCTTCGCCTCTTGGAACGGGGCGAGAGCCGTTGCCTACCGCCAGCGCGAGCACATCCCGAACGACCTCGGCACGGCAGTGAACGTGCAGGCCATGGTCTTCGGCAACCGTGACGACAAGTCGGGCACCGGCGTCGGCTTCACCCGCGACCCGGCGACAGGGGCCAAGGGCGCCTACGGCGACTTCCTTATCAACGCCCAAGGCGAGGACGTCGTGGCCGGCATCCGCAACCCCCCGCCGCTGTCTGCGCTCGAGACGGAGTTCCCTCCGATCTACACAGAGCTGATAGACATCTTCGCCCGGCTTGAGCACCACTACCGGGACATGTGCGACACCGAGTTCACCATCGAGCAGGGCAAGCTCTGGATGCTGCAGACACGAGTCGGCAAGCGCACCGGTGGCGCCGCGCTCCGCATGGCCGTGGACATGGTCGACGATCCGGCCATAGAGCTCACCCACGCCGAGGCTCTGCAAAGGATCACCCCCGATCACATCGAGGCAGTCCTGCACCCGCAGTTCGCAGACCATTCAGCTCCTGCCATCGCCAAGGGGCTCGCCGCCTCTCCTGGCGCGGCTGTCGGGGCCGCCTGCTTCACCGCCGACGACGCGGCAGCTGCCGCCGAGAGAGGCGAGCACGTGATCCTCGTGCGCAGCGAGACCTCCCCAGAAGACGTGCACGGCATGCTCGCCGCCGAGGGCATCCTGACCGCCCGCGGGGGTCTTGTGAGCCACGCCGCTGTCGTCGCCCGCGGCTGGGGCAAGCCGGCCGTCGTGGGTGCCGAGGCCCTTCGCATCAACGCCGCCGAAAAGTTTTTCCGAGCTGGCGACACCATCGTGCGTGAAGGCGACATCATCTCCATTGACGGTTCCGACGGCACAGTCGTCCTCGGTGCCGTGCCGCTCACCGAGGCTGAAGCTCCGCCGGAGCTGACAAAGCTGCTCACCTGGGCAGACGATGTCCGCAAGGGACGTCTCGGGGTTCGTGCCAACGCCGACACGGGCGACGACGCGGCCAATGCCCGCAACCTTGGGGCCGAGGGCATCGGGTTGTGCCGCACCGAGCACATGTTCTTCGGCGACGACCGCCTCCCGATCATGCGTCGCATGATCCTCGCTTCGACAGACGAGGAGGCGACTGCAGCCCTGGAGGAGCTGAGGGCAGCGCAAAAGGCAGACTTCCTGAGCATCCTCGAGGCAATGGACGGCCTGCCGGTGATCGTCCGCGGGCTCGACCCGCCGCTGCACGAGTTCCTTCCCGACGTCGAGTCGCTCCTCGTCAAGCAGGCGAAGGAGGGCCTCAACGCTGAGGAGGAGAAGCTGCTTGAGGCTGCCAAAGCCTGGCGTGAAGCCAACCCGATGATCGGGGTCCGCGGAGTCCGTCTCGGCGTGCTCAAGCCGGGCCTGTACGCCATGCAGGCACGCGCCCTCATGGAGGCCGCTTACGAGCGCGCCGCCGCGGGGGGGCACCCTGTCGTTGAGATCATGATCCCGCTCACGGTTTCGGCCGAAGAGATGGCCCTCGCACGTTCCTGGGTCGTCCAGGCCCTCCAGGACGCCGCCCCCTCCGGTGACGCCTCCGCGGCCGCCGAGCGGATCGAGGTGGCCATCGGCACGATGATCGAGACGCCACGGGCTGCACTGTTGGCAGACAAGATCGCCAAGCACGCCGACTTCTTCTCCTTTGGGACCAACGACCTCACCCAGATGACGTTCGGTTTCAGCCGTGACGACGTCGAGGGCAGGATGATGGGCGCCTACTTGAGCCAGGGCCTCTTGAAGGCGAACCCGTTCGAGAACGTCGACACCGAGGGTGTTGGCGAGCTCGTCCGCATCGCCGTGGAGCGCGGCCGCGCCGCCCGCCCAGGCATCAAGATCGGCGTGTGCGGCGAGCACGGGGGCGACCCGGCTTCTATCGACTTCTTCGCCCGGGCCGGCCTCGACTACGTGAGCTGCTCCCCCTTCCGGGTGCCGATCGCCCGGCTGGCTGCCGCCCATGCCCTTTTAGACATCGACGCTGAGAAGGCCAAGCAAGCTTCCGCATAGCCCGGGGCCTGGAGTAACTGGCCGACCGCGGCGCGCCCGACGCACCTGTCAGCGCGCCGCGGTACCGTCCAGGCGATGGCGATTCCCGATGAGGACGTGGCTGCAGTCCGATCTGCCACTGACATCCTCGCCCTCATCGGTGAGTACACCCCCCTAAAAAGGGTCGGGCGACGCTATGTCGGGCTCTGCCCCTTTCATGCCGAGAAGACCGGCTCTTTCTCGGTCAACGCCGAGGAGGGCCTCTACTACTGCTTCGGCTGCCAGGCTTCCGGCGATGCCATCACTTTTTTGCGCAGCATCGAGGCCTCTGACTTTGTCGAGGCTGTAGAACGCCTGGCCGCCCGAGCGGGCATTGCTATCCGCCACGACGTTGCCGGCAAGGACCAGCCCGATCGCGAGGGCCGCCAGGCCCTGCTTGGGGTCATGGAGCAAGCTGTCGCCTTCTACCACGAGGAGATGCTGAGCCGTCCCGACGCAAAGCGGGCCCGTCAGTACTTGCGCTCTAGGGGCTATGAGGGCGGCACTGTGCGTCAGTTCCGCCTCGGATGGGCACCTGAGACCGGCCGGGCCCTCGTCGGAGCCGTACGGGCGCCACGGGACCTGCTCGTGAAGGCTGGGCTTGCCCACGAGGGCACGCACGGCTTGCGCGACGCCTTTCGGGGCCGGGTCATCTTCCCCATCTTCGACCCAGCAGGCAAAGCGATCGCGCTCGGCGGCCGGATCCTCCCGGGATCGAACGAGGGGGCCGGCCCCAAGTACCGCAACTCGCCCGAGACGCCCATCTACTCCAAGCGACGCACCCTTTACGGCCTCAACTGGGCAAAGCAGGCAGTCGTCCAGACCGGCGAGGTGATCATCTGCGAGGGTTACACCGACGTCATCGGCTTTTTCACCGCCGGTGTGCCTCGGGCAGTAGCAACATGCGGGACTTCTCTCACAGAAGAGCACTTCCGCCTCCTCGGGCGCTTCGCGAAACGTGTCGTCCTCGCCTTTGACGCCGATGCCGCCGGCCAGTCCGCCGCCGCCCGCTTTTACGAATGGGAGAAGCGCCACGAGCTAGAGGTCTCCGTGGCTGCCCTCCCCCCCGGCAGCGACCCGGCCGACATCGCAAAACGCGAGCCGCAAGCGCTACAGCTGGCGGTGGAGAACGCAAGGACATTCCTCTCCTTCCGGGTGGAACGGGCATTGGCCTCGAGCGAGCTCAAGACCGGCGAAGGAAGGGCTCGGGCGGCCGAGGCGGCGCTCGCCATGGTGGCCGAGCACCCCAATGAGCTCGTGCGTGATCAGTTCCTCGTAACGGTCTCGGACCGGACAAGAGTCGAGCCCGAGCGCCTGCGGCCCCGCCTGGAGGCCCTCGTGAGGGCCTTTGCGGCTTCTGGAGGCAAACCGTCGGAAAAAAAGCCCTCGCTTGGAGCCAAGTCAGGCTCGCAGGAGGCGCCCCACTGGGAGCCGCCGGACGAGGTGGCCGGATTCGACCAACCGGGCAAAGGTGCGGGACCGGACGGCGCCGGCTCCGGAACGCTAAAGCGGCCCGGAACGGTTGCGCCCGGGGCCCGTGCCGGCCGGGACGCCCTGGTGCTCGCCGTGCGCGAGCCGCAGGCTATGGCGGGCCGGCTGCACGAGGTGCTCTTCGCCGACCCTGTGCAACGCGCCGCGCTAAGAGCCCTCATGGGCTCGTCCAGCCTGCACGATGCCATTGAGAACGCCGACGACGAGGTGGCGGACCTGCTGCGGCGCCTGGCTGTTGGCGAGCCGGACGCCGACCCGGACCAGACCGTCATCGCCCTGGCCCGTTCGGCCGCCCAGGGGGCCCTGCACGAGATAGAGGCAGACGCCCGCCAAGCCGAAGCCGAAGGTGACCTTGCTCGGCTGGCGGCGGCCGGCAACGCCATCACCTGGTTGAAGTCAGAACTCGAGATCATGCAAGAGCCTGGGGCGGGAGACCAGACTTCGCCGGCCGTTAGTGAGGCTGCAAACCGATTGGTAGGGTGGCTCCTGCAGCGCGATCTGGAGGGTAGATGACCGGCACGACCGAGCAGGCGTCCACGTCCAGCGACCCAGGGCTCATCGTTGACCCCGTCGCTAGCAATGGCGTCGTCGCAGCCCGCGAACCCGCCTTGGCCGAGCCCGGGCCATTAGAGCCTCTCGTCTCGGACCTCGGAGCGGCCGTCGCCGAGTCACCGCCCGAGAGCGTCTTGAACCACAACGGCACGGGTAACTCGAAGCCTCGTCCCCGGCTTGTCTCCATGGCTACCTCCTTCACCGCCAGCAATGGAGACGTGCAGTCGACCGACCCCGTTCGTGCCTACTTGAAGGAGATCGGGCGCGTCTCTTTGCTGTCGCCCGAGCTGGAGGTCATCTGCGCGAGGAAGATAGAGGCCGGTCAGGAGGCAACCGCAGAGTTCGCCGCCTGGACGGCTGAGGGCAGCCTGGACAAGGTCCCCTTCGAGCAACGACGAGCGACAGAACGGGCCATCCGCGACGGTCTCGAGGCCAAAGACCTCCTTATCGAAGCGAACCTGCGCCTCGTGGTCTCAATTGCCAAGCGCTACCGCAACCGCGGCATGGCCTTTTTGGACCTCATCCAGGAGGGCAATCTCGGGCTCATGCGGGCCGTCGAGAAGTTCGACTACCGCCGTGGCTTCAAATTCTCCACCTACGCCACGTGGTGGATCCGCCAGGCGATCACGCGGGCGGTCGCAGACCAGGCACGCACTATCCGCATCCCGGTCCATATGGTCGAGACCATCAACAAGATCGTCCGCACTCAACATCAGCTCTCCTTGGAATTAGGCCGCGAACCGACGGTCGAAGAGGTATCGATCCGGACTCAGTTCCCCGTCGAAAGAGTCCGCGAGCTGCAGCGGATCGGCCAGGACACCATCTCTTTGGAACAGCCCATCTCCGAGGAGGAGGACTTCAGCCTGTCGGACCTCATCGAGGACCACACTGCCGAGGTGCCGGTCGACGCTGCCACGCGGATGCTTTTGAACGAGGCCGTCAAGCGCGCCCTCAGCGAGCTCACGACGCGTGAGCAAGAGGTGGTCCGGCTCCGCTTCGGCCTCGACGACGGGCGTATCCGCACTCTCGAGGAGGTCGGGCAGATCTTCGGGGTCACTCGGGAGCGCATCCGCCAGATCGAGATGAAGACTCTCGCCAAGCTCCGCCAGCCGATGGTCTCGCGGCCGCTTCGCGACTACGTGGAGGGCGACTGAGACAACCGAGAGGGTCTGCGCCCTGGGTTGGGGCGGGCAAAGACCTGTCGGGCGGGACGACGGCTCTCAGCGGCCTCTTCCTGCCTGCTCGGAGCGTTGAGAGGAGATGGCGTCCTCGAACAAGGCGATGACCCGTTCCCGGGCGAGGCTGCCCACCGGGCCCCTCAGCATGTCTCTCGCCCGTTCCCGGGCAAGGTCGCCAAGGGCGAGCACTTTTTCGGCCCTCAGGTCGCCTGTGAGCACGCTCGGCCCGCTCTGACGCAGCCATTGGGGCCCAGCGGCCGACTCGGCCCGGCGACCTGCCACAGGGCCCTGTAGCTGTCGCATTTTGCGGGTCAGGTAGAGACCGGTTGCGCACCCGACGAGGAAGCCGGTCTTGAATCGCATCCGTCTTTCTTACATCCGCCGTCGTTGGATTGCCAGCGCGAGGCCCAGCCCGACTAGTCTGCGGACTATTCCGGGGTAGCTCAATAGGCAGAGCACGCGACTGTTAATCGTGTGGTTGAGAGTTCGAGTCTCTCCCCCGGAGCTCGACACCCACAGCTCGCGTCAGTTCGTCTTCCTGTGTCAGCTGGCTCGCTCGTGCGTTGCCCAGGGCTGCGGCGCAAAGGTGCCGTCGGTCCGGATCGTCAGATCGTGTGCCCAGGTCAGCACGTGCCAACGACCAACAACAGCGACGTGCTGAGGCGCGCCGAAAGATACGAGGGCGGACTGAGCCTCCACGTCGTCCCAGGGGACGACGGCGTTGTAGACGAGGAACTGGAAGCCCCCTCCGTACCAAGTCGAGCTTGACTGTCTCACGTAGCGGCCGATCTGCTCACCGCCGGCGAGGGTGCTCACGGGCCGGACAACGACGGCATCAGACGACACGACCGTCACGATCGAGGCGCTCCAATAATCACCGATTCCCCTTGTGAGGTGGTGCTGTTCCAAATAGCGCGCGAGCTGTGACACCGGCTGGACGGGTTCCGCCATCGTGACTGAGGACACAAATGTCGACGCGCAACCGGCGAACACAAGCACCGCAGCTCCGGCCAAGGCCGCTTTCGGCCACCCGATGTCGGCGCGTTCGGCGATCTTTCCCACAAGGCGTCCAGCAAGGATGGCCCCGAAGATGATGGCCGAGGTGAGGTAGCGACCAAAGGCGATCGATGAGGTGAGAGACAGCCAGATGAAGGTGCCACAACCGGCAAAAAAACCGAATAGCATCGCATCTTCGAGCCAGAGTGCCTCATGACTGTCCCAGACTGACGGGTCGCCGAGGGTGCGCGACTCCCTGCCGGTCACAGCCGAGCGGACAATCGAAACAAGCCCGACAACAATGGCTGCGACGCCGAGCGCCAGGCCAACGGCGTGCGCCGCCTGGAGGACCGGAGACACATTCGGCGGGCCAAATACGTCCGAGCCGACGCCTTCCAAAGCCGCCCCGTAGGTGACAACGTGCCGGACGTTCACGATCATCTGGTGGAAAGGGGCTCTCGGGTTCGCAGCGGCGATTGTGAAGGTGCCCAGCAACCGCGCGACCCGGCGTACCACTTCCCCGATCACAAGGCTGGCCACCGAGGCCGCCACACCCGGAGCGCCGGCACGCCAGCGCCGAGTTCGCAGAGCCGCCACGATGCCAGCAAGACCGACCGGTATCACTCCAAGCACCAGCGCCTGGAAGTCTCCGAGCAGACCCGCCGCAAGGAGGACCACCGCCAGAATCCAGCCCCACCCGAAACGTGACCGTCGCAAGGCAACGAAAGCGATGAGACACCACAGAGTCGTCGCAACGTGCAAGGGGCCCAACAGCAGGTATCCGGCGAAAGCATGCGTCGGCAAGCCGAGGATCATGACCACTGTCCCCGCCGCAAACACCCCAGCCCACAGGCGATGACCTCGAAAGGCGATCCAGGCTCCTGTGACGATGACGGCCGCTGCCTCGATGGCGGGAACGAGGTTCATCAGCTGATGATGGACCCCACCGATCAGCACAGCGATGGCGTAGATCGGGACGTCGACGAGCCAGAACGAATCGAGCGAGAGCGCCCAGTGGTTGAGCATGAAGTTCCCACTGGCCATCGCTTTGCCCTCGAGAACCACGGTTGCACCGTCGGAGCTCGGGGGCAGGGAGTGCACCGACGAGAGATACAACAGCCAGACGAGAGCGAATACGCCTAGTGTGCACACGCACCAAAGAGCGATCCGCCAGCCAGACCAGCCCTGTAAGGAGCTGGCGCTGCCTCGTAGTCGCACGGCCGGATGTTAATCAATTGGTGCGGGGTGCTCACAGGAAGCCCGGGGCACCTAGAGCGCGCCGGTGCCCCCGGGACTGCTGGGAAACTCTGAGGTGGGTGCCGCGGCCTGTTCGCGCGTAGCATCCGGAATCACAGTTGACAGGCAGACATGTCCTGTCGGAAGGGCCCGTAGCTCAGCGGTCAGAGCAGGGGACTCATAATCCCTTGGTCGCAGGTTCGATCCCTGCCGGGCCCACCGATTAAGCCGCAGGTCAGAGCCTGATTATTAGGCATGATCCGCCACACCTCCAACCCAACATTCGCCCAACAAAGTCCCAGAGATCCCCAGAATCCCCAGAGAACAATCGCGGACAGTCCCGGCGAATCGCCCTGGCTGGCTGGTTCCGCCACCCTGGGTGTACCGGTTCTGCCCGACTTGTCCCAATGAACATGCACGTCAGGGCTTTGTCGGCCCTACGACCCGCTCGGATGCTCGTCCATCCACTCAGACATACTTGTGTCACCATGGTGAAGGCCGTACAATGGCCGTACATCATTCAGGAGACGCCCCCATGCCGACAACGACCCGAACGAGGAACAAGCGACTGGAAGTCCGCACCACAACCGAGGAGCGTGAGCTCATCGACCGCGCCGCCGACAGCGCGGGCACCGACCTAACGTCCTTCGTCGTTGAACACCTCATCAACGCGGCGCGTCAAGTCCTCGCAGACCGCGACAGGTTCGTCCTGTCGCGCGACGCCATTGACGAGTGGGAAAAGATCAACCGCCGCTCGGCGAGGGAGTTGGCTGGCCTACGCAGGCTTATGGAGCGGCCATCTCCGTTCACAGAATGACGCCTGCCTACTGCCCGCCTCGACTCCTTGCTGCTACGGACGAAGTCGGGGAGTTCAGCTGTCGATCTGCGGAACAGACCAACTGGTTGCGGAGACACGCGCTCCAGTCGGCCTCCGCTGGCGGAACAAAGGTCTTCGTTGTTACACCCCGAACCGACAACAGGGTCGTCGCGTACTACGCATGGCGGATGGCGCAGCTTGACATCGCAGCCACTCCGCCACGGCTTCGCAAAGGGGTAGGGAGATACCCGCAACCAGTCGCACTGCTCGCCAGACTTGCGGTCGACTTTGAACACGAGCGTCAAGGGCTTGGCGCTGGCCTTCTTGTCGACGCGATCACACGGCTGCTGAGCATCAGCGAAGACATAGGCTGTCGAGGCCTATTGATTCATGCTGAGGCTGCCGAGGCGCGCGACTTCTATCTCCACCTCATTCCCGAACTTGAACCGAGCCCAACCGATGACCTGCATCTAGTGCTTCTCATGAAGGACGCGAAGAAAACACTGCTTGGCGAGTACCGCTCCCCAAAGCGTTAAATACCCAACATTCACCCAACATTGCACTTCCCAACCCGTCCGGCATCCTCCACAAGCGTCCCGATGGAAGCCAGAATGGCCTGCTTAGGCGTCTAATCCTGGATGCTGCCGGACAGGACGGGACGCGTGCGCATTGGTCAGCGTGACCTCATAATCCCTTGGTCGCAGGTTCGATCCCTGCCGGGCCCACCGATCAATACCCACGCTCGAAGCAAACCGCCGGCCAAGCGTGCCCAACGAAGAGCTGCGAGAAATCTTCGGACGGTCACCCATGGTCACCAACTCTGCTTTCTTTCGACTTCGCAGAGGGTTGGCTCAGGCGAACTGCCCAGGGCCGGCACGAGACGGTGCTTGCCAACACCGCCGGGTGGTCACTCCTCAATCCGTCGGCCACCTTGAGCAGTTGGCACCAGCGGTACTACGTCGGATTCAGTTCGGCCGCGTACGAGCGCTGGCTCACGCCGGACCGGCCCGGACGCGTACAGACATGCGCCCGCGGGTGCAAAGCCTCCGAAGACGTGGAAGGACGAGCCGGTTACCCAGATCCACCCCACCAAGCCCTCGGACGCGGGCGTTGCACAAGAGCAACTGCATGGACTTCGCGTACGGCTCGCCTTGGTCGAAACTCCTCCTCGACTCCGGCGAGCAACCCCGTCGCATTGGTGCTGTCCTCGGGTTCGACCGGTTTGTCGACCCCACACATAACCGGCTTAACTGGGCGGAGCGCGTCCGGCTCGCGGACTACGTGTCCCACGGTCGGACAAGTCTTCGGTGCATCGCGGCTCTACTGGAGTTGCTCGGTCACGACGTCCCCGAACAGGTCGCAAGAAATGCAACGGCGGGGCCAAGTGAAACAGCGCTGTACCTCGGAGACCGGAAGACACACGGCGCCAGCGGTGAGCGGCTGCCGACATGGAGCGTTGTCGTGAACATGGATCTTGCCGCGATCGCGGAACAGGCCATCCGCTGATGGCACCGCTACGCAATCACCCTCACAGCGTGAAGGAAATCGTCGTCTTGAACGTGAACGACGGCGATCCACTTCATGATCACCCTGAAGTGCGACAGGTCCGTATCCTGCAGCTCACCCGGTCACTCATTTAAGGGAGGCACTGTGGCTGATAAAGAGGCCATGACAGGCGAGGCGTATTTAGAATCCCGCCGCGTAACAAACATGCGCCGAGACTTGAGTTGGATGGGTGCTTTTTTCCTGGCCGCAGGCGTTCCGGCCCTGGTCCTGTTTTCGATGGGGGGCATCTCAGCCCTCACCGGCCCAGTCGCTGTTCTCGTATGGACCATCTCGGTGCTCATTGGCTTTGTCGATGCCTTTGTCTACGCCGAGATGGCCGGCCTGCACCCCAAGAAGACTGGCGGCGTGGCTGTTCACGGAGCGACCGCCTGGATCAGGTACTCGGAGATAGTGGCGCCGGTCTCGTTATGGTGCAACTTCCTGGCCTGGACACCAGTGTTAGCCATCGGGGGCGGCCTCGGAGCCGGTTACCTGCTCTCGATCTTCTATGGCCCTAAGGCCCGTATCAATACATGGCACATAACATTAATCAGACTAGGATTTCTTAAGACCGGCTTGACGCTGCGGATCAACGCCACGTTTATCATTGGTGCCGCGATCGTCTTGCTGGTGTGGCTTGTTCAAAATCGTGGGATCTTGGGGACGGCGCGTTTTCAAACGATTTTGACCGTAGCAACGCTCGCGCCACTGCTGATAGTGACGGTGATCCCACTTATAACCGGCGATGTGGTGGCAAGGAACTTTTCCCCCTTCGTACCAATTAATGGTCACTGGGACATGACGGGCTGGACTTTTTTTTTGGGAGCACTCTTCATTGCCGGCTGGTCAACCTATGGATTCGAGACGACCGTTTGCTACATGAGTGAGTTCAAGGATCCCGGCCGAGACATGGTGCGGGCAATCCTGTGGTCAGGTGGGTTCTGCATTTTGGCCTTTTTTCTCGTGCCCTTTGTCTTTCAGGGCGTGCTGGGTACGCAAACGATGCTTGACCCTGGCATTAACTCGGGGGCCGGAGTTGGCCATGCCCTTGCAGGCATGCTCCACGGCGGCGTTTTCGTGACCAAGCTTTTCGTGGTCTTACTGTTTTTCACCCTTATTCTCGCCATCATGACGGCCATGTCGGGTTCGTCTCGCACTCTGTTTCAAGGTGGCCAAGACGGTTGGCTGCCCAAGTATCTCTCGCACCTCAACAAACACAAGGTGCCAACTTACGCTATGTGGACCAACCTCATCGTTAACCTGGTCCTGCTGCTCATGTCGAATTACATTTTCGTGCTCGCGGTGTCCAATTGTAACTATATGATCTTCAACTTCCTCAACCTGAACGCCGGCTGGATCCATCGTGTCGACAACGCTGAGGTTCCACGGCCGTATAAGGCCCCTAAACCCATATTCATTGCGGGCGTATGCATGGCTTACGTAAACGTGTTCCTGCTGGGAGCAGGAGCCAACGTCTGGGGTAAGGGAACGCTTTTCGCGGGTTGGGCTTCAGCGCTCATTGCGGTGCCGGTGTTCCTGTACCGCCACCACGTCACCGATAAGGGGCAGTTCCCGCAAGACATGTTCTCCGACCTGATCCCCGAAGGCAAGACTGAGTTGGGGCCGACCAAGGCCGGTGTGCTCCCCTATATTGCTCTCGCGGGGGGCTTGGTCTCGATGTCGCTCGGATACTTCATCTTTTGGGTCTTGAAGTAGAAGTTGGTGACGCGGGCGGACGTCTGCTGGGCAGTGTGAGGCAAGTGAACGCGCGCATGTTCCATCCTTTGGTGGATGGCGAATCATGCGGCTCTGGCACTGGTCATGACCCTGCACAACGCGACACGCTGGCACAGATCTCGCGCTCTTCTGTGGAGCCACCGCATTGAACTGAGCAGCAGGTGAGGTAGGTTGCTGGTTCAGCTTCGCCTGTAGGTCGGACGGGCTCAGTCCGCCGGGTTTCCCCGACCGGTGCATGACTTCTGTCACGCCGTGGGCGTCACCTCCCCAACGGCCCCCTTTCAAACCGTGCATGCGGTTCTCCCGCACACGGCTTTCCGACACCGTTCACCGCGAGGCAGACGCAGCCCAGTAGCGCACCGTCCCAGTCAGTCGGTAGATCTTCAGACCAGTGAGCCACTTGTAGGTGAAGCGGGTGGCCCAGTTGCGCCCGGAGAGCCCGTATTTGACACTGGCCAGCTTGGCCAGCCGCTCGTGGACATAGCTGTCGACGGCGTTGAACTTCCGGGACGAGTTCCCGTAGCGGAAGTACGCCCCCCAACCCCTGAGCACGGGGTTGAGTTCGGCGACAACATATTCCAGCTCACGACCGGCGTACCCACGTGGTGTGTGTTCTCGAACCTTGCCCCGAATTGAGGCCATGGCCCGGTCTGGCGGCCACTTATGGAGGTAGTAGCGGCCTCGACGCTTCCGGGATTCGGCCACATCACATCGCTGCGAGCGAGCTTGTCGTAAAAAGCATGGAATCGACGCTTTGGGTCTTGCTTGGCACTGCGGTAGAGCACTCGTTGCTGGGCGCGAACAGGGTCCAGACCATCGGCCTGTCTGACGGACCTAGCCGATTGCTCGGCACTCATCAGTGTTCCTCCCTCTTTCCTCGTGCACCGGTGAA